>Ga0182016_10001297_pt1 | contig 30488 bp, 33 predicted proteins | sample 712S2MmetaG_FD_120491 | JGI IMG/M metagenome (GOLD analysis project Ga0182016, IMG submission 120491) | Permafrost microbial communities from Stordalen Mire, Sweden - 712S2M metaG | ecosystem: Environmental > Terrestrial > Soil > Wetlands > Permafrost | place: Sweden: Stordalen | collected...
CGACCCGTGAGGGTAATGGCATGTCTCGCAACCCTCCACGACGGTTGGGGCGTGCTCATAGACGAACGGTCCGCGCCTGTCGCTGTGGCATTTCAGGCAGGCCTCATCGTTGAAGGCGGTCGGTTCCACCATGGGCGGCCGCGTCGCCATGCGCCATGCGGCGGTGAATGTGCCGTGCGGATTGTGACAATCCCAACAATCCATGAAGCCTTCGTTGACGCGGTGTTTCGACGGCATTTCGAACTGCGCGCGCACGCTGGCGTGACAGGCAAAGCAGGTCTCGCTGCGCGTTTTCGCCAACAGAAATTTCGCGCTGGGAGAATGATGGATGGAGTGGCAATTCGTACACGTCACGCCGTTCAGGGTGTGCTCGGACCGCTGGATGTTGGCTTTCTGAAGGTCCTTGGCGTGGCACGTGAGGCAGACTTCCAAGGTCTGCTTGGGTGGCATTAAGGAGAATGCGTGCCCGATGGTCGTCTTGCCGCCGCGGGCGGCTACGTGTTGCTGGCCCGGACCATGGCAGCTTTCGCAGCCGGTCTGCTCCGGCGGCCGGTCGCCCGCCGCGACTGCCTGATAGTGCGGATTCTTATAGAAGTTCGCCCATACGTCCGCATGACAGGTTTTACATGCGTTACTGCCCACGTACGCTGTAGCGGGTGGCGGCGTTTGCGCCGGACTAAGGGCCGCTACCGAGAGGAGTACAAAGACGGCGACACTTATCCTTTGTCCAGCGAACATGTTTCCAGCATACACACTTACTACGATGGAAAGCTGTTATAAGATGTCCCGCTATACTAATTTAACACTCGGTAATCTTAACATCTGTAATATCATCCCGGTAAGATCTCTATCTTCCAAGGAGATGCTGCCGGGCTATGGGAGTGCATCATGGCCCGAAGGGCCAGAGCGAGCTCCGCTCGCTTGGACAAGCTGAAGCTTATCCCACGAACTTCTAACGCTGTTCAAGCCCCTTGAGCAGAACCGGCGAGTCGCCCACCACAACACTGCCCTCAACCGGCGTGACGTTGCCGAAGATGTCGTGCTGAGAAACGGAATGGAGCGTCGCGGGGATGGCGAACTGCACGGTAGCCGACGGATTCCAGACAATCAGCCCGCGGCTGACGCCGGCTCGCGCCCCGCGCTCATTACCGGCCGGCCCTTCCGCCTGCCAACTCAGCCCAATTTGCCATGTCCCGGAGGCATCGATAGATGCGCCGATGAGCGAAGCTCCGCGCAGCCAACCCAGCAGGATGCCAAACGCCCGGCCCGCTTCAGTCAGCACCTGCGGATTGTTCTCCTCGGTGCCTACGCAGAAGGTGGTGGCTTTGCCCCACGCGTACCAGTCGTAGCGGATGGAGCCGAACGCCAGATCGACCAGATATTTGCGCACCAGGTAGCTTGCCGCCAGATCCTCGGGCACGGTGTTGTCCCCCGAAGCCCCTTCGGTATCCCAGAGCGGAATCGCGCCCGCGCCGTTTCTGGCCATCACCAGGCGCACATTGGCCATGGCGGCAGCGGTGTTCTCCGGCGGTGTCTGATAGAAGTGAAAAGCGATCATGTCCACGTTCGAGCCTATGCCGGCCTGCAGAAGTTGATCCAGATATCCCGGCAGATAAGCCGCCGGCGATACCACGGTGTTATCCGGATCCACCGCTTTGAGAATGCGATACGCCTCGGCCGTGAGTTGTGCCAGTTCGGCCACGCTGCCGGTGTAGTAGGTGGGATCGTTGGGTTCGTTCCAGATCTCGTAGTAGCGGATGCGCCCCTGGTAGCGTTGGGCGACCGCCGTGATGTAGTCCCGCCAATCCTGAATATCGGCGGGCGGAGCGGGCGCGCCCGCGCCGACGTAATTGACGTCGTCGGGATTGGTGGAGGCCCAGGCGGGCGTCTGGCCGAGTGTAAGCAGGATGTCGTGCACGCCATGCTGTTCGGCGGCCGCTACCCAGGTGTCGAGGGGCTGCCAGTTCCATACGCCTTTCACCGGTTCGAGCAGAGTCCAGGAAGTGCCGGAGTCCCACAGCCGCAGGGTGCCGAATCGGTCCGGAGGCCAGGGCACTCCGCCGGAAACCGGCGCGCCTGCGGAATTGGTGAACTCCACATCGTCCACCCAGAACGTGCCCGCTTGCGCGGCCTGAAACATCAGCAGGACGCTGCCCGTGTCGTTCACCTGCCCTTGCGCGGTGAACTGCTGCCATGCGCCCGTGAGCGTGGCCGGCGTCTCGACGTAATAAGTGTACGGCGCACCGCCCTCTTGCAGAATCAGGTTGACCTTCATTCCGGCATCGCCCCGCAACCATGCGGTGAACGTGTAGATCTCTCCGGGAATCACGGTAAGCGTTTGGACTAATTGCACGGCAGTGCCGGGAGGCGCGTTTTGTACGCTCACCTTTTGGGAAGACGTTCCGCCGTGCGGATTATCGGTGTCCTCCGAATAGGTCACCGTCGGATTGGGAACGCCCCAGGAAGAATTGTCGTTCCAGTCCACCGCGATATTGCCGGAGATCGGATTATTTACGCCGGCGGAAACGAACGGCGGCTGGAAGCCGCTGTTGAGGAGTTCGCTTTGCAGAAAGTTCTCCACGTGCATCCCGAAGAACGACAGCGGAATCCGGCCGATATTGGGTGTGGGCGTGATGGTTCCGGGCGCGAAGGAAAGCGCAAAGTCATCCACCCAAACAGTGCCGGGGGCGTTGATGGCGATCATCAGATCGGCGGGTTCGGTGGAAGTGATGTAGCCAGCCGCAGTGACCTGCTGCCATTCCGCGGTCAGCGACAGCGAACTTTGAATGTAAACGGCATATGGGGAGTTGGCCTGTTGAATCGCCAGCGCGGCCTGCAGGCCGGGCGTTCCACGCAGCCAGACCGAAGCGGTATAGATGTTGCCCGCCTGCAGCGGAAAGCCCTGGGTGAACTGCGCCTGGCCGGTACCTACGCTGGCGACGACCACTTTCTGGCACGCCAGTCCGCTGTGCGGATTATCGGTCTCTTCGGAGTATTGGACGGTTGCGTTTGCCCAGGCCGAGTTCTCGGACCACCCGTTGGCGATGGCGCCGGAGATCGCGCCGGCATTCAGGTTCACCGGGTTGTACGGCGGCTCCATACCGGGATTCGTCAACCCGACCGGAGTATCGGCGTGCGCCGCGCCGGCGGCACACAGAGCTGTCAGCAGAAGGGCGTGGCAGCCATCGAACTTGAGCCAAGCAGATACCCGCAGTGCCACCAGCTTCCATTATGGCCCGATTGCGTGCCGAGGACACGCGCCGGGGTAGTGTCTTAAAAGTGCGTTGATTGCAGATTGCGATAGAATTTGAAAGATCTAGCTGGGAGGCGCACGCCAAGATTCAAGGCTTTGATACCCGCACCCTGCGCCGTGCATGGATGATCTGCCTAGTGGGGGCAGGGTTGATTTGCGTCTCAGTAGGAGGAACTGGTTTTGGGGCAACCGCAACTCTAAGGAACGGTAGGGGAGGTGGCGCTTCGCCCATCCTGGATGTCAAATTTTGGAAGAACTCCCGAAAGTACGGCCAGCAGTTGAAGATGGCGTTTCCATTCTTGAAAGCCTCAATCTCATTCCCTTCGGGTCTATACCCTTCCCCTAACCCATAGCGAAGCTCATAAACACACTCCACGGAAAAGACTTTGGTTTTATTGGCATCCACCGCGAATGCCTCAAACGAGACATCAACGGCAAGAACATCGTTGACTAATGTTGTAGCCGAAGAATGCGACTCATTTAGAGTGTATGGCTCGGATAGCTGTGTTCCTGCTGGCGCTTTCCACCCGGCGCACCGAACTAGCGTAACTTGTCGGAGTTCACAGTGAGACTGGAGCGATTGAGCGGCCCTGAATTCCTCTCGCGTCGGAGAAATCAACATAATGGTGCGTAATCCCCAACAGGCTGAAACACACTATCTGCGTAAACCCTTTTTGGGGTTCCGAACTGCTGTTTTACAAAGGGCTCGATGGTTCCTGTAATCTCACCATAAGAGACCAGGGAATCCGCTCCTGCGCCAATCGCGACTTTCTGATAGTTGTGCCGCGCTGCTTCCGGATCTGTCTTCAAAAGGAGGAGTTCGTTCAGAGCCTCATCCTGAATCTGGCCGTTCTCCCAACGATGAACACTAGCAGGCCCTACTTTCAGGTATCGCGCGAACTCGTCTTGGCTCATTCCTAGTTGCCTGCGCGCTTCCCTAATTTGCTTGCCAGTCAAGAGCCCATGCTTCTTTCTGTATGCGTCTGAGATGAGTTTTGTGAACTCCTCACTATACTTGCTGTCAATCGTCTTGAAGCCGCAAACGGTGCATTCGAGCCCGTGCGCCCGCACAGTGAATTCTTCATCGTGGCGATGTCCCGCAAGGTCCACAATCTTCGGGATAAGAGTGCCTCTCCCGCACTCAAAGCAGGCGATCTCTTTAGACGTGTTCATGAGTGAAATCCTGGTCGGCTCCCGTGAAAAGAGTAGAGCACGAGGAGGTCCACTCCTCCCCTTGCCACTAGACAAAACTTCAAGTACATCCGAACGTGCTCCTTCGAAAACCAACTAAAGGCGTACATAAGGTTGCCCCCATACGCACCAGTAGAGATGTTGTCGGGTGGTTTTGGTCCGCTTCTGTGTCTCGGCTTGATCCGGGCGAGAGCGGTGCGGAGAGCCGTAATCCTTTCGGCTTTCGTGAGGAGGCCAAGCGTGTAGAACTCGTCATCCACCTTCGTATTCCCGTACTCGAAATCCCTACGCTTGTCGAGGGAATCTCGTGCCGACACGAGCGCCTTTTCTGATTCAGCGTCTCTTGCGCCCGTCTTTACCCTATCATTTGATGCCATCTGAGTCAACGGCAGAAATTGAACAAAACTTTAGGCTGCGCGGAAAGTATACATCCAAAGCATTGATTTTTCAATACATACCAAGAATTTAAGGGTTCAGAAATATTTTGCGCTCTAATTTGAACCAAAAGAATCTCCATACGTTTCACCACAGCAATTCTGCCAATTGCCACACATGATCTGCGATTCCCGCTTCCATCGCGGGCGTGACGCGCAGCGTTTTGCGAATCCGGCAGAAATTGTAGTACGCGAAGTGAACGCAGTACGCGGCCAGAGGTTGTCCCACTTTTTGCTGAACGCGTTCGCCGAGTGAGACGGCGCAGGGACATGCGGATCGTGAGATTCTGCCGCTCTACGTGAGACGTGCAAATCTTCGCGGGATCGGGGTTGCCCATGACTGGGACCTTCTCCGCATGCGTTACTTCCGCAGGGCTATGCCGGCGTTCGTTGTCATGATTCTCTGCATACACCTTGATGAGCTGCGCGAAGCTCGGGTGTGGGAAATTGCAGACCTGCTGGCGTAGAATGAACTGAAGCGGTTCGAAATACTTCAGCTTAGCTGCCACTGCTCTGAACGGCTGGTACCCGTTCAGAAACAGAGTTAATTGCGGCCTAGAGTGTATCATGCCGCGAAGCGTATTTGACAAGTGCAAAACGACTCCCAAAATCAACGGTCCTGGCCGTTCTCCAAGCCCCTGGAGTTCCTCCAAAAAGTCAAATATGGAGGGGTTGTGGGGAAATTGGCCGCCATCACGGTTGCCGCACTCCTAGTGGTGGCTGTTGGTGATGGTGAGCGCATGGGGCAATGAAACAGTTCACCTGGCCGGTTTGGGAATTGTGGTTTTACTTGTATTCGCCGCGTTTTGGAGGATCGCTAAGGCTATCGAAAAGCATCCCGCGCTTGCCCTGATGGACGGCTCTGAAATCATCACCTATCACAAACTCCAACTGGCGGCAAAAGGAAATCCCTCACTGCCAATAGATTCGCAGCCGATACCTGATCCGGTCCTAGGAAAATCGAACTTACTGATTGAAGAAAGCGACGAGGAATCCTGATGCCCACCGTCAACTCTGTCGCTGCCAGAAAATTTGGATTCCTGCACCTCGGGGTGAATTTTGAAGGGGTGGACATAGAAGCGTACCGACCTGCGGTGGAAAAGGTTCTCAATAAGGCTCAAGACTGGTTACGCTACGCGCCAAATTGCTGGCTGATCTACACGAGCCGCTCTTTGGAGGTGTGGCAGAAAGAACTGGTTGAGGTCCCCGGCATGAAAGAAAAGTCTTGGGTCATCTGTGAGGTCAATATCACCAACAGAACCGGATGGATGTACAAATCCGAGTGGGAGTGGATCAACAAAGAACGCTGAAGCGTTTGCCCTCTTTACCTATCGCAATGAACGACGCATGTTCTCAGATTCTATCGCGAGAAGAGTTCCGAGAGTTTGGGGAAGTGGTGCAGCGGATGCGCGAATGAACCGGGGAAAGACGATTAGGCAGCAGCATGCAATCAGACGAACTGCTCAATGAAATTAAGGCGCTCCGCATTGAAGTTCAGGAACTCCCGGAGAAAATTGCCATAGCGCTGGCGAAGAGGGTAGGGCGCACCCTCAACTGGATAATGCTGGCGATCATCTTTTTGGGATGCACCAAGATCGTGAGCGACTGGCTGCGCAAGTGACCTGATCAACGCACCTGCCGAATTCACAAGACGCTGCGCGTCACTCCCGCGATGGAAGCTGGCCTCACGGATCACATCTGGGAAATCGCGGAGTTGCTGGCAGGGATTGAATCAGGCTGGCCCTGGTAGTATTATCGGCTCTATGCGCTACCCGTACACTGCTGCTGAAGAGCTTGAAATGGCTAAAAAACTAAGCCCCCGAAACCCGCTGGCTGCGGCTGATGTCATCCGTATTCTGTGGGAACTCGCGCAAGAGGAATTGAAGTGCGCTACTGGCCAGTAAGACTCAATGGCGGTCGCGAGATTTCGCTCCTAAAAGGCAGCGCATGCGCCTACCCAGAACTTGATCCCGAGGACCTAGACGGAGCGATTCAACTGGATGCGCAGGTGAACAGCTGGTTGGAAACGCACCGCAACGACCCGCGTTATGCTGGCGTGCAGGAGTGGTTAGATCTATTCGAGGATGAGCATCCCTCACTATCCATCAAAATGCCGGAACGCCAGAAGCGAAAAACCGCCGTTGAGATCGCCAGCAAGCACAGTCCGAAGCGCTCCTAAATTTTCGTTCAACGCACATTTCAGACACTACCCGCGCCGGCGCGGGCGCGGTTCAAATCGGCCGTCAGCGCTCGGATTCCAAACGGTCGGCGCGGGCCCAATGGAAGTCACGGGCGGGCGGGACTTATTTCCACGGCGTTGCTGAACTCCGGTTGGCGACGGCTCGGCAACCAAATCGGCCACTGACGGACCGCGTCGATTCGGGGCCGGGCTAGCGCAGTTCCAGCAACTCTTCCCTCACCACGGAACGTACGCCACGGAATTCCAGACCGGCGTCGCCCGAGGCGTGGAAGACCTTGACGCGGCGGGATTGGGACAACGGGTTCCCGTCCAGGCTGCGCAAGGTGAAGATGGGCGCGACAACGTAGTGGCGGCCGCTCCAGGTCTGCGCGCGGAATGCCACGAACTCAGGACTTTCGACCAGGAATCCATAGGCCGGCAGCTCAATCGCGCCTCCCAGTTTGGATTTCCACTGGAATGAGGCGTCGCCCATGTTGACCACCACTTCCACGATTTGCCGGCCGTCGCTGAAGAGGCTGCGCTCCACCTTGCGGTCCGCGGTGAGAAACTCGTGGCGCGTCATGGGCATTTTGCCGGTGATTTCATTCAGCGGCGAAAGGATCTCATGCGTGCTCTTCATGAAACGATCCGCCGGGTGCATCCCCTGCGCCCAACCGTTTTCGGCGCGCACAAACAGAGCGGGGTCTTTGCGGTTGTCCGGCGGAGCAGCCGGTTCCTGTGCCGCCGCGCCTTTCCAGTAAATGTGATTGGGCCCGCTGTGGTAGTTCAACGTCCGGCCCAGAATCATATGGCCGAGGACGTACTCGGCCGACCGCGCCGCGTCGTAACCGTACTTCCCATAGGCCGCGATCGCATCGTGATAGACCAACTCGAATAGCGGAATGGCGACAGCTCCCGTGCCGCTCAACAGGTCTTTGTTGGCGAAATGGGCGCCCGACACGCCAGTGATACCTTCGAAGAAATCGCTATGCGGGATGGCCCACTCGCGGCCGTCTTCGCTCCCGAAGGTCCCAAACTCCTCGCGAGCGTAATCGGAGATAGCCTGCTTCCATCGGATGTCGTCGTTCTTTGTAAGGGGATGGCGAGGGTCGAAGCACTCAGACAGGCCGGCGGCGTAAGTGGTATCGATGAAATACGAGTTGGCGCCGGTAAGCTTCTTGACGGCCTCCAGGTTCTGCGGCCGGCGCGCGAGTTCCACCGCTTGGCGCGAGCAGGTAATGTAGGCCCGGCCACCGTCCCACACACCACCCTTGACCAGCTTCCCGTCGGCGGTCTTCATGATGAAGTCCTCACTCCACGATGGAGAGTCGCGGTAGATGTCCTGGTAATTGTCGTGCGGGCTAAAGAGGTAGCCGAGCTTCATCACGCGCCGGGCGCAGTCGGCGAACCCGGCGTCGCCGCCCAATTCAGCGGCGGCAGGCATGATATCGGGATGCTGGTTGTCATATCCGCGCCTCGTCCAGCCGCCCAACCCGAACAACACCTTTTCCATTTTGAGGTCATCGTGCACATGCTCGGCTACCTGGGCGGCCTCGTCGAAGGTCCAGTTTACAGCGCTCGAAACTTCCTGCGTACTCTCTTCGTTCATGCGGCGCCGCAATGCCTGCCAAAGTTTGACGTTCGACGCCCCGAGAAATTTGACGCGCTCCGCATTCTGGCCGATCTTCTGGTCCCAGGTGACCAGCAAACCGCTGCTGCGCACCATCTCGCGATACGCCGTGGCGATCGTCACGTAATCGCCCCTACCCAGCAACGTGAGCCGCATCGACTTCGCCGACTGCTTCAGGACGGCCGAGGTGACCACCGTCTGCCCGCGGACGTCCATGGCGCTTTTGATCTCGATCGCGACATACGGGTCGGGCCACGTGACGAGCATCGCCGCCCCGCTCTTCACCAACCCGATCATGTTCATGTGGCAGCCCTCGTAGTCGCTTGTCCCGAAGCGGTGCGAGAAGGCCACGCCACTGTCGGCGGGAATCAAGAGTCCCTCGCGGGCCGGTACCACGACATAACCTTTATCAGCCGCCGTTATCGAGAACGCCTCGTCCAGAAGCCGAATGTCTTCTATCTTCAGATCAGGCGCGGCGTCGTAAGTCAGGTCAACTCCGCGGTTGTCTCGCCCGATGTCCACCGAGACGCGAACCCAGGCATCATGGCGGGCGGGAATGGGATGGAACGTGAGCGTACGAGTGTTGCGATCGCCACCAGGTTCGAACGCAGCGAGCGGATATCGGACGGCCTTGCCGCTCTCCATCACGGAAATCTGTCCGAATCGTCCCGCGGGGGAAGACCACGTCACGCCGGCGGCCTTATCGCTGAAGCGATAGGATCCTTCGGCAGGCGATGCTTCGAAACGGAAGGCCGGCGTTTCCACTACTACGGGAGCCACCTGGCCCGAGCACAACACGCAAGTTGCGAAGAGTCCCAAAAGTAAGTGCACGTCATTGGAGCGGCGATCGATGCCGGACATACCACCCCCCTTTCTAGCTTGGTTCGATTTAGTTGCCTTCGGGATCGTGCAGCGCCGCCCGGAGTTCCACGCAGGCATTGGCAAAAATGCCAACATCTACCGAATAGGCGATATATTTGACACCGAGAGCGCGATATTTGCGCGCTGCCGCAATGGTGTCTACAAAGACGCCGGCGTGGCGTCCGCATGCCCGGCAGGTGGCCACAATCGATTCCACCAGCGAGGTGACGCTCGGATCGCTCACCTGCCCCGGTATGCCCAAAGACTGCGACAAGTCGTACGGCCCCACAAAGACGACATCATGGCCGGGCGATTGGCAGATGGTGCGGGCGTTGGCGACTCCGGACGAACCTTCGATCATCAATATGGACGCTACCTCGTTTTGGGAAGCGAAGTAAGTGGCACGGTCCATGGCGGTGAACTCGGCCGCTCGCACGAAGCGGCACACGCCGCGCGACCCTTGCGGGTGGAATCGGATGTACTGGCGGGCGCGCTCCGCGTCGGCTTCCGATTCGATGTGTGGAATCTGTATTCCGGCTACCCCCAGATCGAGGACGCGCTGGACTTCGCTCTCCTCCAGAGAGCCCACCCGCACCACCGGATAGAGATTGTTCAGCCACGAGGCCATTATCAGAGGGTAGAGTTCGCGGATGGAATTAGGACCGTGCTCACGGTCGAGAATTACAAAATCGAAGCCGGTTTTGCCGAGTATTTCGACGAAGAACGGGTCGTTGGTCTTGGCGAACACTCCAAAGACAGCCTCGTCGCCGGCGAGATGTTCTCGAAAGGTGGGCATCGGCTTCCGTATCATGAAAAGGTCATCCTCCATCCGCAGGCACGGACAGGGAACACATAGCATGACGCGGCCTGGAACGCTACCGGACTCGCGCGCAGGGCGCCAGGGACTAAAATGGCTCCATGTCAACGGGACTTTCGCGCGCCTGCTTCGCTCTCATGCTCATCGCTTCGGCCGCGACGCTCTGTTTTGCGCAAGGCCAGGGCCAGAAACGGCCGTGGAAAGGGTATTCCATCCTGGGCAACGGCCGCCTGACCGCTGTTTACTCCGACGATAGCCGCATCACGGGTATCACGCACGCCAGAGGCATCCAACACCTCTACTTCAAAGACTACACTGCCGACTACGTCGCCTCCACCTCGTTCGAAGTCGTCGACAGCGACCGCGCCCCGCGAGTCGGCATGCAGAACTTTTTCACCGCACGAACGGAGACAAGTTTGCCCGGCGGATCCAGCTCTACACTGCTCTGCTTCGTTCATCCCCATGACGCCGTGGTGCTGTCCCTCGGGTTCGCCGGCGGAAACGCTCCCAGTCCGTATCGCTTCCAGGCAGATTTGCGGAAGGAGATCAGGACCGATACTACCGTCGGTCTCACGGGACTGGAACTGTCAGGCCAGGCGATCGTCGCCACCTGGTCGAACGGAACGGTGCTCGTCATCGCGTCGCGGAATCCGCACGACAAGCCGGCCGTTGCCGGCTCATCCGTCTCCATAACGGGAAGCCTGGCCGTAAATAACTCCAAGGCGCAGATTCTCCTTCTGCCCGCGTCCTCGCGAGCCGAAGCGCTCGCCAACCTGCAGGCGATCCGGAGCGACAAAGACCTCGAAGCGACGGCCGCGGAGTATTGGGAGACCTGGATGAACAGCGGAATCCTCCCCAAGTTCCCTGACAACACTCCGGAGACCGCCGCTTACCTCGAGGCATACAAGCGCAACCTCTACTGCGTGAAGTCCGCGAACTTGAACGGTCAGATTCCCGCCGACAGCACCGGCCAGTTCGTCACCAACAAGATGCCCCAGTTATATCCGCGCGATGCCATGATGTGCGCCCGCGTTCTTCTGTTGACCGGGCACCCGAGCGAGGCCCGCCAGGTAATCGAGTTCTGGGCGAATCCGCGCGTTCCCATGAAGACTCCGGGGGAATGGTATGCGCGCTATGACGCGCACGGTAAGCCGGTGGACGCAGGCACCGGGGCCCGTTTCGACGAGCCGGAGTGGGACGCCAATGGCTATTTCATTTATCTCGTCTCCAAATACCACGAGTCGCAGGGCGTCTGGCTTGTCAACCGAGCATTGATCGATCGGCTTGCCGGCTTCCTGGTCAATCACATCGGCGAAAACGGCCTATTGGAAGAAGGCGGAATCGTGGAATGGACGGGCTACCTGCCTGCTACCAACATGATCTGTTCGGCCGCCCTGCGCACCGCTGCCGAAATCGCACGGCAATTCGGAGAGGAAGACAAGGCGCGCACCTATGAGGAAGCGTCCCGCAGGATCGCGGCAGCGCTACCGCAGATGTTCGACCCGTCGCGGCAGACCTATGCCGACGTCCGTTTCACCTATAAGAAAGGTCCCAACGGCGAAAGCCTGCCCGACCGCACCGGCGCGAAAACTTACCTGTGGGATACCACGGCGAATGTCGGCGTGATCTGGGGCTACCCCAATCACCCTGAAATAGAGATATCCAACCGCTTCTATGCCGCGAACACGGTGAAGCTCGACGGCGGTATGCAGTACTTCGACTCACCCGACCCGGGCCTCGCCTCCTACGGTCACGCAGTCTTCTTCTTTACGACCGCTGCCGCATCGCAATACGAGTCCTTGCGCGGAAACAAGGCCGCTGCCAAGTCCTATCTCGATTGGATGATGCGCAACGCCAACTCCTACGGCTTGATGCCGGAACGCATTTTCCTCGACGAGAGCGACAGCAGTCCGGCTTCCCCGCTCTCCTGGTGCGGCGCGGAGTTCGCCTCGGCGGTGCTGATGTGGAGTCGGAATGGGGTTGTGAAACCCTGAAGACGCCGGTTCCGCGCAATCCAGTCCCGGTCCTTAAACAGGATATTCAGATATAATACTATGCGATGACGACGGATAAGATCGCAAAGCTCGTCCAAAACCGGGAACGGTTAAAACTGGGCGGCGGGCCGGAGCGCGCCGCCAGGCAGCACAACAGCGGCAAACTCACCGCGCGCGAGCGCGTGACCCTCTTATTGGATCGCGATTCTTTCCAGGAGGCGGGGCTATTCGCCGAGCACAACGGGAAGTTCTTCGGCATGGGGGATAAGGATCTGCCGGCCGATGGAGTGGCCACCGGGCGTGGACGGATCGCCGGGCGGCCGGTTCATCTCGCCAGCCAGGACTTCACGGTGGCCGGTGGCTCAGCGGGCGAGGTCCATGCCAACAAGATCGCCGACACCATGAAAGCGGCCATGAAAACGGGCACCCCGTTCATCTTCATCAACGATTCCGGCGGCGCGCGTGTGCAGGAAGGTGTGGCCAGCCTGGCGGGGTACGCGCGCATCTTTCACCAGAACGTAATGCTGTCGGGAGTGGTGCCGCAGATTTCCCTGATTTGCGGGCCGTGCGCGGGCGGTGCGGCTTACAGCCCGGCGCTCACCGACTTCATCATCCAGACGCGCGACGGGCTGATCTTCATCACCGGACCCACGGTGATCAAGCAGGTAACCGGCGAGATTGTCTCCGCGCAGGAACTGGGCGGTGTCCGCGCGCAGATGAACAAGTCGGGTGTAGTGCACTTCGTGGCGGAGAACGATGTGGAAGCCGCTGAGATCTGCAAACGCCTGCTGGGATTCTTGCCATCCAACAATAAAGAGGATCCCCCGCGCGGGGAATTCGATGGCAGCCGGATGTACGAGCCGCGTCTGAACGATGTGGTTCCGCTGGAGCCGAAGACCGGCTACGACGTTCGCGATGTCATTTCACTCATTATCGACCGTGACGATTTCCTGGAGGTACACGCCGAGTTCGCGCGTAACCTGGTGGTGGGGTTCGGGCGGATTCGCGGGACTACCGTGGGCATCGTGGCCAACCAGCCGAAGGTACTCGCCGGAGCTCTGGATATCGACGCTTCGGACAAGGGCGCCCGATTTGTGCGCTTCTGCAACGCCTTCAACATCCCGCTGGTGACGTTTGTGGATATCCCCGGCTTTCTGCCCGGAGTCAACCAGGAATATGGCGGCATCATCCGCCATGGCGCCAAACTGTTGTTCGCCTATTCGGCGGCGACCGTTCCGAAGATCACGGTGATCCTGCGCAAAGCCTATGGCGGCGGTTACATCGCCATGTGCGCCAAAGACCTGGGAGCGGACTGCACGCTGGCGTGGCCGTCGGCGGAGATCGCCGTCATGGGCGCGGAAGCCGCCGTGGAGATCGTGTTCCACAACGAATTGGTTGAGGCGGAGAGCGCGCAAGCCAAGCGGCAGGATCTGATTGAAGAGTATCGCGAGACGTTTTATACGCCCTATGTGGCCGCCGGGTACCGGCTGGTAGACGACATTATTGAACCGGCGCAGACGCGCGGCTACCTGGCCGAGGCACTGGAATCGCTCTCCAGCAAACGCGACTGGCGGCCGGCCAAGAAACATGGATTGATTCCGTTATGAAAAGCGAACAGATTCCAGTTCTCCACCAGGCGATTGCACAGGCGGCCGTCAAAGCGCTCTTGGGCGAACGCGCCGTTGTCCGGGAGATGGTGGAGGTACCGGCCGGGCCGCCATTGAGCGTGCACATCAGCGCGCTGGGATACGGAATCCGGACATTCTGGAGCCACTGGACGGGACGGCATGCCCATGGAAGCGTGACCAGAGATGAAACTCAGAATTGACATTGAGAAGAAGGCTTACGAGGTGACGGTGGAGTTCCTCGATGGCGCTCACAACGGCCATCGCGACTGGGAGCCGGGCGAAATACCGATCCCCGAGAGCGTATTGCGCCCCCGCCCGCACCTGAAATTGCCGGAAGATACGTTTTGCCGCGCGCCCATTGCCGGCCGGGTTACGGCCGTGCTGGCAGCCAGCGGCCAAAGTATGCGCAAGAATGAGCCGGTGCTGGTGATCGAGGCCATGAAGATGGAGGTTCAGATTGGCCCCGCCGTGGATGGCATATTGAAGACGGTGCAGGTGAACCTCGGCGACACAGTCGCCCCGGGGCAACTACTTTTCGAATTGACCTGAGGATGCCGGCCCCAGCCATGGGCGTCTTTCGAACTCTGGCGGTCTCTCCGGTGTCGTAGGCCTTTGCGAGACTCCAACAGATTCAATCGCTTGCGGCTGCATGAGGCAGCGCCACCGGGCATCCCGTCAAGGCAGGATCGTGTCCTATTCTGGCCTTCTGGTATTATGGAATTATGGCGACTAGAAAAATGACCTTCAGCGTACCGGAGCCGTTGGCTGCACAGTTTTTGCGCAGGGTTGCCTCACGCGATCGTTCGCGTTTCGTCAGCGAGGCCCTGGCGGCACGACTGGAAGAGCGCGACGCTGCGTTGATCCGTGCCTGCGAGGTTGCGAATCAGGACCTGGATGTGGCTGAAATCGAGAAAGAATTTGACGGGATCGGCGACGAAATGGCAGAACCATGGAAGTGATCCCGGAGCGCGGCGATATCTGGTGGGTAGCGCTGGATCCGGCGCTCGCCTCGGAGATTCGCAAGACACGCCCCTGCATTGTGATTTCAGTGAAGGCGTTAAATGAAAGGCGAAGGACGGTGATCGTCGTCCCGCTTTCGAGTTCGCCGAAGGCCAGCCCGCCGGTCCTGATCCCGATCTCCTGTGAAGGGCGCCCTGCCGTGGCGGTGAGCGACCAAATCCGGGCGGTGGCAAAGGAACGCCTGCGTAGTCGATTGGGCGCAGTCACAACAGAAGAGCTGTCGGCGGTGGAGGACGGCCTCAGGCAGATCATGCAACTCTGATGACGCAGGGCGGGGCCACACGGGCTCCCCGGGAAACGTGGTTGCAACTACATCTCCAGGGCAAAAGGCAGCGATCCGAAGGCTTCAATCAGGCGGGCGTTGACAGAGCGGTCCCATTGTGGGACCATGGCATCGGCCCTGGATGCATGTTGTCAGCGACAAGGCGATTCGCAACTTCTGCGAGGACCATCCGCATGCTCGGAGCGCTATGGACCACTGGTATCGAGTCGCCAAACGGGCGGCTTGGTCTAGTTTCGCTGACGTCAAACGGTCGTTCAACACGGCGGATTTTGTGGCCCCGCACGTTGTCTTCGACATCGGAGGCAACAAGTACCGGCTCATTGCGGAGATGAACTTCACGCGGAGGGTGCTGTTCATCCGCTGCATCATGACACACAAGGAATATCTAAGAGGAGCCTGGAAATCATGAGCGCTACACTAACCGTCGACCCCAAGAAATACGCCCGGCTCGCGAACCGCATCGTCGTCAAAGCCATCGATACCGAGGAAGAGTACGACCATATGGTTGCTGCGGTGGAACAATTGATGGACAAGGGCGAGGACCGCTTGTGCCCGGAGGAGTCCGCACTCCTGGAGACCATGGCGATCTTGGTCCAGGCTTACGACGATCGCCATCACCCTCTGCCTTCGGTTGCTCCCAACGAAATGCTGGCATACTTGATGGAGACGAGCGGACGAACAGCCAAGGATCTGCTGCCGGTGCTCGGCACGCGCGGCCGGGTTTCAGAGGTCCTAAGCGGGAAGCGCTCCATTAGCAAGCAGCAGGCAAAAAAACTCGCGTCACTGTTCAAGGTCACGGTCGATCTTTTCATCTAGCTCGTCGGACAGACCCGGAATCGACTACGCGTACCCCGCCTGCAGAGTCAGCCTGTCAATCGGAATTTGGAAAGTAGTTTTCTTGGGACCCCAAGAATTGGCTCCGCGGCATGGATTCGAACCACAATCTTGGCAGGTTTTTGACGTCTCACAACTTGTTGATTCTAAAAAGTCGCTGAAGTCGTCAAAAGCCTCAAAAGCAGCCTACTGGTACAAATTCCGTACAAAACTTCTTTCGCCAAGAGCGGCCCGCTTTCATCGCCGTGGTCTGCTGCGCCACTTCAGTAACATCCCATATCAGTGCATGTGCCCAACTCTCTGGAGCCGGAGTCACCAAAGCCGGCCTGTACTTGTGCTCACCGTTGGACGCTACGTCTCCATAAGCTGGGAGATGCTCCAACATGACGCAAGAACACGCGCGCCAAATGGCTCTGATCGGCAAACCCGCATAGAACGGCTATCTCACTCAGTGGTGTCTTGCCGGCTGACATTAGGCGCTGTGCCAACGCGATTCTCCGGCTTAATACCCATCGGTGAGGCGAAACTTCTATCGCGGCCCTAAATCCGCGAGTCAATGAGCTGACGGAAGCACCGGATGCCAGCGCTATGTCGGCCAGGCTAATATCATCGGCCACGTGGGCTTCAATGTACTCCAGCGCGCTACGGATCTGACGGTTGGTCAAACCTCTCTGATCGCGCCGTGGGTTTCCCACGAACTCTCCGTAAGTACCGGCAAGGTGCTCCCGTACGGCTAGAAACACGTGATCCAGATAGAGTCTGCTGAGCTCATGAGGACGCGCCAAGGCCGGCAAGATCGCTCGCCCCAGGGACTGCATCACCTCGTCGTAGGGTTTGTCACGGACGTCCCATCGCAACTCCAGGAAGCGTTGATTGCGTTCGGCCGCAAGCTCCTGAAGAGTGCTAACGGGAAGAAACATGGACAGGTTGTCAAATGGGTCCCGCAGGTATCCAGCCCACGACTGGCGCAAATCGTAGAGAGCCAGAGCTCCCGGTCCAGTGGCCGGCTGTATGATGTGTCGGCCATCCCGGAACACGTCCGTCGGCCCAAGCGCCCGGTATTCAACCGAAACCATGATGCGATCCGCCAGAGGCGTGGGTTCGAGAAATCCGAGACCGGCCTTGGTTTGTTGATACCTGCAAAAGAAGAGCGATTGACTCGGGCTCTGCGATATCGACTGGATGTCTTCGATTTCGGGCCGACTCTCACTCAAGAAGCCCGGACGGTCGAAGGACTCCTCCAAACTTTCCCGGCCAGCGCTCATTTCTCCCTCCCGGCCTCGTGGGATCGGTCAGCGGCACGGCTAGATCCAAGTCAAAAGTGAGCGAATTGTTCCAACCTGGCCCTGAACGTCCAAGACCTTTCCGAATGGTGGCAGTATAACAAAACTAGGGCGGAAGGATACCCTTACAGTCCATTGACACCGCTTTCACAGGCAACCTCGCGTCGGGCTGTATAGCTTGCGTTTGGGGCAATTGGCGTAGCAGGGGCGGTGGAGCCAGGCAGCCGCCAATCCGCCCACACAAATTATGGAAAGGCGAATAAGAGCATGAACACCTTCACTACTCCGGACAGCGTCGAGATCTTTTACAGGGATTGGGGCTCCGGCCAGCCGATCGTATTTAGCCATGGCTGGCCATTGAGCGCCGACGATTGGGATGCACAGATGCTGTTCTTCCTCCACAAGGGCTTTCGGGTCATTGCCCACGACCGTCGCGGGCATGGGCGATCAAGCCAAACCGGCGGCGGCCACGACATGGATCACTATGCCGCAGACCTTGCCGCGCTGGCCAAGCACCTTGATCTAAAGCATGCGATTCACGTTAGTCATTCCACAGGCGGTGGCGAGGTGGCTGCGTACATCGGTCGTCATGGTGAAAGCCGAGTCGCCAAGGCAGTGCTCATCGGGGCTGTCACGCCTGTAATGGTCAAGAAGGATAGCAACCCAGGCGGAACACCTTTAGCCGTGTTCGATGGATTTCGTACGCGGCTAACAGGGCCCAGTTCTTCCTCGATGTACCGACCGGCCCCTTTTATGGATTCAATCGTCCTGGGGCGACGGTCTCGGAAGGCACCATCCGCAATTGGTGGCGTCAGGGCATGATGGGCGCCGCGAACGCGCATTACGATTGCATCGAGGCCTTTTCGGAGACCGATTTTACGGAAGACTTGGCGAAGATCACGGTGCCCACGCTGATCATGCACGGCGATGACGATCAAGTGGTCCCCTTTGCAGATTCCGCCCTCCTGACCGCCAAGCTGGTTAAAAACGCAACGCTCAAGGTATACAAGGGCTTCCCCCACGGCATGTGCACAACGCAGGCCGAAGTGATCAATGAGGATCTGCTCAGCTTTGTGCAGGCGTAATACCGAAGACGACCAAGTAATGAGAACCAGTGTAAGATCCCGAGCGAGATCCGCCCGTTGTCAACCTTGCGAGACGCATGGAGAGTCCAGAATGCTAAATCCGAAATACGCTGCCTACGAGGCCTCTAGGCCTTACTTTGAGTTGGTTCGAAGGGCGCTAGGCGACCTTGTTGATGGCGAGCACTTCTTCGACATCGTGACCGACGACGTCGTCTACGAGGTGCTCTACGACTTTCCCGGTTGGCCGCGCATTATCCGGGGGCGCGCCGATCTGATGGCCAAGTTCAGGGGCTATGGCAACAACATCGAGCTTCAATCTGCCGATAAGTTGATTACCCACAAGGCAGACGACGGCCAGGTCTTGGTCATCGAATATGAAGTCCATGGGACTGTCCTCGCGACAGGCCGAAAGTACAACAATCGGTTTTGCTCAATCATACATATTGAAAACCGGAAAATTTCTCACTGGAGAGACTACATGGACTCTCTCGCCGCTTGGAACGTATTGACGGCGCGCTAAAAGGCCAGAATCCCGAGGAGATCTGCCATGAAACAAATCCTTATGATTGAAGTGAGCCCGAGAGGGAAGGACTCGGCGAGTCGATCAGTCGCCGATATGCTCGCCGCACGGCTCACCGACCTCTATCCTTCGGCAAAGCTCATGCGCCGCGACCTGGCCGCCGAGCATCTGCCCCATCTGGACGGGATCACGCTCCGGGCCATCTCGACAAGGGACCCGGCCGAGGCGCAGAGGCTAAAGGAGGCGGCCCGCAAGTCGGATCAACTGACCGACGAGCTTCTTGGAATCCGATCTTCTGGTGATGGCAACGCCGACGTGGAATTTCGGCATTCCCTCCGCCCTCAAAGCCTGGATCGACCTGGTCGTGCGGCCGGGCAGGACCTTCCGGTACTCCGATGGCGGCGTCCTCGGTCTGGCGAAGGACAAGAAGGCCGTTCTGGTTCTGGCTTCGGGTGGGGTTTTTACGGAAGGCCCATGGCGCCCGTGGGATTTTGTCGAGCCTTACCTCCGTCAAATCCTGAGTTTCATCGGCATCGTGGATGTCCAGACCGTTCGAGTCGAGGGGATGAATATTCCCCTGTTGGCTGCCAACGCCGTACTAAAGGCGACCAAAGCTGTCGAGGAACTTGCTCTGTGAAGGACTGTTCCCGACCAATGGAACGACTTGCAGAGTCCCTTTGCAACTTCCGGGCAGCGGAACGGGCCAGCTCGCTGCGCTCCCTGCTCCTATGAATACTCTGAGGTACCATTGTCGCGGTGGCGTTTCCGCCTTCGACTGGACAGCAGCCTATTCTTTGGATTCGATTCTAAAATCCATGCTCTGACAGACAGATATCAGCCGTGCCATCAGTTACTTACGCGCGGAGATGCTTGGTACAAAATTCGTACATCGACAGGAACAATTCCTTGTAACAAATTGAAACGACAGGTTTGGCTCCCCGGCATGGATTCGAACCACTAAGATTTTGCACCCTGTGCATTCAATTACTTCCGTGTTTTACAATAACTTACAAAGGCGCTATTGACCGCAGTAACCTATTTCGGTACAAAACTGGTACAACTTGACCTGTGCTTTCAAAGCATCTGTCCTAATCCATGCCCACGTGATACGCTGAAAAGATGCTCGAAATCTATCGTCGCCACTCCGCAGAATGCCATCGAGATTTGACGAAGAAAAAGAAGCTGCCGGTCAGCGCTCTCCGTCAGTACATGGACTGCGGTTGTGCGATCTGGATTGAAGGCACCAAGGCAGACGGAACCATCGTTCCCCGGCAGAGTCTTCACCAGCGTGATTGGAAGGTTGCCGTAGCAACCCGCCTACGGATGGACGCTGAAGGCGAAGCGGAAAGAGTTCACGGCCCTACGTTGAACGACGCCGTACAACGCTTCCTGGACGCCACCAAAAACGAGATGAAAACGAAGGCGCACAATGCCTACAAATATCTGTTGGGGCTGCTGTGCGACTTTTGCCACCAGCGCAACGTCATGTTCATCGAAGGGTTGAATGTTGATCTGGTGGAAGACTTCAAGGTATATGGCATTCCAGCGCCGAAGGACACATCGAAGGCGACGTACACAGCCAAAATCCGGTGCTTCCTGAAAGAAGCGGAACGCCGGGGTTGGGTGAAAGACTCGCTCTCGCTCAAGGTGAAGCCGTGGAAGGCGGCATACGAACAGAAGGAACCATTCAGCGACAAGGAAGTGGAAGCGATTCTTGCGGAGGCTGCAAAGCTCAATGGCGGCGTCTCAGGTTTCGCTGCGTGTGCGGAGACGTTCACGCTTTTATTGCGGCTTATGCTCGAAACAGGCATGAGGGTTGGCGACGCAGTGCGCTACGATCCCCGTCACTGTGAGAAAGGAAACGTCGCATGGGTCTACCCGTTCACGCCACGCAAGCAACGCAAGAACGAGACGGAGAAACAGACGGCTGTATACCTCACAGAAGACCTCAAGATGGCGATTGACAACGCCCGGTGGTTCAGTGCCCGACTGCCCTTTGCGTACCGTCCTACGGCCAAAGAAGACGAAACAGACTACCTGGCGCAAGCGGTCTACGAGAGAATGCAAGAAATTGGCAAGCGTGCTGGTGTGGAAGATTGCCGTCCACATCGCTGGCGTGACACCTTTGCCGTCAACTGTCTGCAAAAGGGGATGGCGCTGGAAGACGTATCAAAACTCTTGGGTCACGGCTCCGTCGCTGTTACGGAGCGTTACTATGCGAAATGGGTTTTGAAACGAAAATTGCGGCTGGAAGAAACCTTCTTTGCTGCAACGCAGAAGTGACTATGCGGCGTTGCTGGCTGCTTTGGCCGTCGCTTGGGCTTGTGCTCTGGCAATGGCTTTTTTGTGCTTGTCTGGAAAGAGGTATTCGACTTGCCGGGGTTGCTTCTTCGCTGGCTTTTGAAGCACCGGCTCTCTCTGTAGATCCTGGAACACCTGTAGCGCTACGCTTCCAGGTATGCGGATGTGGACACGCTGCCGTGTGGGTCCAGGGTTCTTCTGTGTCAATGGATGATGTCTGAACATCCGTCTGATTACCTTTTCTGACCAATTGGACGCTGTAGCAAGTTCCTGGATGGTGTACTGCTGATTGGGTTCTATTCTCACAGGTCACAGCAGCCGCACGACGTAGAACTTCATTACGGTGCGGCGCTGCTTACGGAGAATGGTTGGGCGTGGTCATGATTTCCTTTCTGCCTGTTATCTTCTCCTGACGCTCACTCTTCATCCGTCCTTATTACATTTCCTTTCTTAACTTCGTAGTCATCCGATGCATCCGGCTCTGCACTTGAGCCAGCATGACCTCTTGCGAAAGGAGACTCCATCTCTTCAATGCTCGGACCTGTCATCTCACGGACCAGGGTTCTCTGTGCTTCCGGGCTAAGTCCCAAGAATGGCATGAACTCCTGTAAGACCCGTTCACGGTTAGCTCTCAGGAGCTTGGCTTTGCCCATAAGCTCCAAGAGCTTCGCCAGAACCTTCATCCCGTTTTCTTTGGTTTGCTTGTTGCCGAAAGCCGGGACGTTCAGCTTGTCTTCTTTGCGCTCTTCCGTCTTACGGCACTTGTCGCACAGACCCCGTGCGACTATCGTGCGTTCGTCGCCGCAGGCTACGCAGGGACGGATTCGTGGCAAGCCCTGAGTTTTGTATGATGGCTTTCTCGCTCGTTGCAGGAGGTCGCCTTCCGGTGGTTGATTGTGTTTGCGCTTCATATTCACAATCCTAAGTAGCGTGAATATGTACAAACAATATGAACAATCAGAGGAGTTTTACACTGGTGAAGAGAGTCGAATCGGAAGGAAATGCGTAAAAGACGAATTGCTATTTGATCTTCGCCAGACGATAGGTTCTTGAACGGCCCCACTCACCAAAGAGAAGGTACAATAAGATTCTCTCGCCCGGTTCTGAAGAATCAGTGTGCATCGGCTTAGTCTTATTCTTCCATTTCACGAGAACGGTATACTTCACGCCAGCACGTCGAGCGATCTCCTGCCGGGTGATATGTTCCTTATCTATACACGCCTGCAAATAAGCTGTCCGCTGTTTTTTGCTGGTAGTTTTGGGAAGCTGCTTGACATGCTCCTCATGCTTCGTACCTTCGGCGAGATGAAAGGAAATCGTGTCTTTGAGAAGAACATAGAAACTATCAAGATACGTCCGCTCAACGTACATATCGCCGAACTGAACAAGGCGTTGGGCTTGGTTCTTCGTGAATGTGGTCGGAGCGGGAGGTTGCCCGCCCCTCTTGATCGCATCCTCAATGTGGTCGAGGACCCACTGTTTGTCAACCGTTTTGGGTGAAGCGTGCCAGTCGGCTTCCCATACAACATCTCCCTTTGAGAATCCAACCTTCGGATCAAAGTCCTCTTCTGCTAAAGGGAGCCACCCCGCTCCGACCGCTGCACTAAAGACCATTTCTGGAATCTCCCTCAAGTACAAGGTCGGAGAATCATTTACATCACGGCCAACGAGAACCGACGAAAAAGTGCAATACAGGGATTCGAGCGCTTCCTGGAGGCTGAAGCCGTCCAGCTTCATGTATGGGTCAATTGTTTTCACGGTCGGGGTGCCTTCAGAAAAACAGTGTATCGAATACCGGCGACCACAATGTTCTCGTGCGGTAGCGGGCATCGGTCGGAATCGCAACGATTTGGGGATGGCCTTGGACGGATGGACAACGAAGTGTGTCTGTCCGTCCACTAACGTCGTATAGGTTCACCCTAGTGCCACCACTGTCGGAAAGAATCGGAACCGTGACACTACCTGTGGGCTGGTTGCGACGGGCCGTTTACCCCTTCGAACCCTGGAATGGACGGATGGACGATCAAACCGTGTCCGTCCATCCACGTTGCAGGCGTGCCGTTTTTTCCAACGCCGCCTTCAACGGTGCGAGAAGTGGCCGCAGTCGCTTCTGGCTCGCAGAAAGTTCTGACCTGTTCGCCGTGCGCTTGGGCTTTGCGGTCCAGCACGGAATGTTCGGTTCCGCCGTGGACAAATTCGGATGTGCTGTCCGGTTGCACGGTTTCATTCGGCACCGCCTGCCCGCCCTGCCCGCACGTTTCGCACGATAATTCTCGCCAGCAGCTTTGTCAGACGTTTGGCGGCTTGGTCGCCCTCTTCTTCGGTCTGCTCGACCAACAAGGTGTAGCCCCTGTCCAACATTTTTGCCTCTCTCGGCGACATGTTTAGTAGGCGTGTTCGTAAGCCGTTGCCTTCTCGCATGTGGTCGTCCCTTGTGCTTTCGGACTCACGAGTTTTTCTTTTGGTCATTTGAACCTCTATTGCAGCATGGAGCAGATGCCTCTCTTGCATACGCCTCTTTCCAATTGTCGAACGCTTCTTCGGCATCGGCACCCCGGTACTGAAGAGGGTAGAAATCTGTGTTTTGAAAACTCAGGTTGAAGACCGCTGCTTGAGATGCACTTTGATTCTTCGGAATAAAATCGACATGGAGAACCGCCTCGGGGTTGACCCACTCGGTTTCTAATAGCTTTATCGGGAACATTTTGCTTTGCCTCTTGTGTTGCAGTCGGCAAGGAACCGCTGCCAGTCGCATTCGCTGATTCGATGCTGTGCGCCGTATCGGTGGGACTGGAGTTTGCCATGACGAATCCAAGCCCACACCGTTTTTCGTGACATGCTGATGCGTGCTGCCAAATCGGAGATCGTGTACCAGTCGTTGTTTGTGGCCATCGTTGGTTCCATCAAGAGTATTTAGACAAGCAAGATTTTGGAGACGTTTAGGTTTTGGAAATCAGATCACACATGGAGACCGATGTGAAATCTTGATGACAAAACACCGGCAACGAAACCAGTCGGAAGGGTGTCCTGCGGACGCCTTCGGCGGATTCTGGAAAGAGGATCTTTAGAATACTAAAACACACACCCAACTGTGAATAGCACTGTACCCATTTCGATATACCGGATATGCAAATTGAGCCAGCGAGAGAACATGGACGGACGGACACAAATGTGGTTGTCCATCCCTCCAGCGGTTTACCCTGTTCGCCACAGATGGCGGTAACGATAGCGAATGTGTTTTACATGCTCCCTGGTGATTGGCTTCTCGAACTGTCCGGTCGCATTGAGCATTCGTGCGATCCCGTTGTCGTCCAGGTCGGGTCTTTTGTAGTTGAGTTGTACGACGGCGATGCTGACGGGAGAGCGGGGTGTCTCGGTACGTGCCTCAAGGTTTCGCATGTATTTGGCGAGGGGTGGATTCGGCGTGTCCTCGACGGGTCGCTTACCCGGATTCTTCCACTGTTGCTTCTGATCCAGAAATGCCTTCTCAAGAATGCTGGCTTCGTAGCTGGCACGGCCACACTTCGTATCGGGCAGCTTACGAATTGGCGACTCCTTCCAAATCCTCAAATATTGATCCCAGTGATGGCAGCAGTTTCTTGCCAGCGTCCATGCCCAGTGCGAGTCGGAATGCGACCTGTTGTCCGGGTATTTCCGCATCGGCACGGTCTTCATTTTCCGCATCACAATTTCGTCAGGGCGCAACCTTCCTGGTGGCAGTGATCCGGGCGGTGGGCCGATTTTGAGAAGTTCATCGAACAGCTTGCCGATGTCGTTCAGGCCGGTGGTTGCGGTGCGAGTGGTGGCGGCGTCTTTACGCATCAGCGACAACAGCCAATCAGGTAGGTCGGCGAGTTCGATATCAGCCGGGGAAAGTCCAGGAGCGAAGTTGTAGTAGTTGCCGCTCTCGTGGAGAGAACCTGGAACGATCACACCTTGCCGATTTCGTTGGAAGTCGATTCCATTCGTGTTCTTGGGCTTCTGGAGACTGTTCAGTCCGGGTGGCACGGCAAAGTATAGATGCTTGCCGCCGCTGCCGGTCAAAGCGGTGACCGTTCGGGGAAGCTGCTTTCCTGCCGCAGCCTCAATCTGTTCCATTTCAGCAACGCCGTTCTTTCCGGGGCGAATGTCGAGATCAAGGACCACGGACTGAACTCCTGCGATGATAGCGAAGTTGGATTGTGGGTATCGCCTGCACCATTCAGTAATCGTGGCGTGGTCTGTTGTTGCGTTTTTGCCTTGCCATCCACCGCTACGGGGATGCTTCCCCGGCTTGTGTTTTTCCGTTTTCGGCTTGCCGCATTCGCAAATGCCATTGACGACGCCGTAGTATGGCGTCACTGGACCCAACTTCGTGGAGAGCAGGATATTTTTCAGACGCTCATCGGCAGTCATGGAGTCGAGTACATTATCGCTGTTTCCGTGATGTCGCTCCAGCGTCTCTACGATGCCTATTGCTGCCCACAGGACGCCCTCTGTGCGTTCGATGAGGTTCCGGCTATCGTTAAGGCCGGGAACGCTGGCAGGTCCAACGTGAATGCCGGAATATATCGGTATGGTCGGATTGGCCCCGGCGAAGCGTATATCAGGGGCGGTGCGGCGGTGTCGCCAAAAGAGGGGTTGTGTGCTTGGATGGACGGACGAAGTGCGTTTGTCCATCCGTGCGTACATCATAGTCGGGATGTGCTGTTCCGACACCGCTATCCCACCCGGAAAAGCGGCAACGGATTACAAAAGCTGAACTGAGCACTGCCCACAGCGGAACGGTTTTTGGACGTTCTCCAGGAACACACCGTGCCTGTCAAATTGGAAGTAGTCCACGAGCCGAACGAACCGGAAGCCCATCACCGCCCCGAAGAATGGACACTGGCCCCGGTACTTCCGCAAGTACCAACGCATCAAATCCGGCAATGCCGCCAACTGCGCTTCAAGGGGCAACTCCAAAATGCTCTGCGAGACTTGGACGGTAGTCCAACGGGCGTGTCCACCAGTGATCCCAAAAATACAGATTCCGTTCGGAACCGTGGTTTCGCCTTCCGCATGGATATACGGCGTGAACCACCCATCTTCCGCCTTGCAGCGCTCCAGAAACACTGCCTCGGCCTCCGCTGCCTTGATTGCCGTTGTTTCGGACAGCGCCCTCTGGAGGTCATCAGCGTGGCCCGGATAAGCGGCTGCGATCTGTTTGAGGACGAGATGATAGCCATCACCGCAATCGAGCCACGGCTCCAGGCGGCGTAGTCCACGTTCGAGATTACGATAGCCGAGCGCCTGGACAAATTCCGAACGGGACTTTTCCAACTCTTCCATCAGGTTACGGAGGAATTCAGAGATGGGATATCGTGATGACGAAGCGCCTTTGGGCATTGCTGTTCTCCCTTCCGATATCAGCATTGGAGCTTTGTGCGTCGAGCAGGTCAGCAGCGGATTGCCGCCGCAGTCCGCAAGATTTCGGCCACAAATGCCCGAGTTCGGTCACGGCCAGCGCCGTCGATTATCAGCCGTGCAATCGGCGACCCGGAATATTGGAGGGTCGAAAGAACAGACTCAGCATATGCGGCGTCTTGTTTTGTGACGGCGGCGACTTGTCGCTCCACCGCTTCGTCTTGTTGGCGTTTTGGGCAATCGCAACCCGGCCCAGTGCAGTTGTCGTGGTCGTTGTTCTTACAGGGTTCGCACATCTGGATATGCCTTTCGGCATCTAGGACGAGATTTGGTTGACGGCCTCGCCGCCCACATCGCCGGAAGTCTTCCCGGCATACCACCGTAGTTTCTCGAACCCGGTTGGCCGTCCTTCAGAGGGATATTTTCTCGAAGGACATTCCTGATGCGTTATTCATTTCGACGGAATTCAGTGTATTTGGGTTGCCCCGTCTGTACGGCAAACCTTCAGTTCCGTACAGCTATGCGGCGACCTTTTTCTTCGTTCGCTTGCCGCCTGAAACCGGGGTGGCAGCGACAACAGTTTCCGTACATGCGGACTGCCGGTAGCTGTCCAGCGCCGTCATCGCCGGAATGCCAAGCTGCTTGCCGATTGCCCGCCAGGACAGGCCGTCTGCATCACGGAGGCGAACAACTTCATCCCGGCGAAACACACGCTTCGGTCGCCCTACTACCTTTCCCGCAGCTTGAGCGGCCCGGATGCCGGATAGCGTGCGCTCCCTAATCATTGAGCGTTCGAATTCCGCCACCGCCGATAAAATGTGGAGCAAGAGTGAAGCAGTCGGATTCGACTTGTCAGTATCGAGACCTTGCGTTGTAGCGATGAAGCGCACGCCGAAAGTGGTGAGCGCCGCCAACTGCTGACTGAGGTTGAGTACCGACCTTCCGAATCTGTCCAGCTTCCACACGACCACGCAATCGAATTTACGTTGGGCTGCGTCGGCCATGAGCTTGTCCAGTGAAGGGCGGCTGGCTTTCGCCCCGGAGAAACCAGTGTCCACGTATTCCCCTGCGATCTTCCAATCACGGCGGGAAATGTACTCCCGCAGTTCCCGAAGTTGCATTTCGCAATTTTGGTCGGTCGTGCTCACTCTGGCGTACAAGGCGCAACGCATATTCTTATCGTACACTATTTCCGTACACATGTCAATGCCCGCACAAATTCCGGTTGGACTCCCCGCTTAACGGGAAAACATTTCCCCACAGGCATGTGCTGGAAAGTAGAATAGAGGGTCGCAGACTCCATTTGAATTCATGTAGTTCGTCCAAAGCGGTGTGAAGCGGTTGGGCGTTGAGGAGCACAACTATGGCAGCAGATCAGGAAGACATTCGAGCAGAAGTGCTCACGCTGCTCCAGAACTTCCGGGGTGTTGAGCCGATGAAGGAACTCTTCTGGCATCAACTGAACTACGAGCGGGTTAACAAGCCCACCACCCGCCGAGGCTGGCCGGGACCGGCGTCGGAAGCCCTGGCAGACGATCCCACTCTCCTGGCCGCTGGCGGCAAGGACGGCGACTTCAAGGTTCTCTACTCCCGGCTTGCCAAGGATCGCCTATCGCTGGCCGACGAGCGCATCGTCACTTCCAGGCTGCTGAACGATACTCCTTACGGCCTATTCGTTTTCTCCGACCGGACCCAAACCAACTGGCACTTCCTCAACGTGAAAATGGCCGAAGAGGAAGAAAAACGGAAGCTCCATCGCCGTGTAACGGTCGGTCCTAACGAGAAGATGCGAACAGCCTGTCAGGTCATTTCGCAACTCGACCTCTCCACCATCAGTCCAACTCTGTTCGGTCTCTCCCCGCTCGTCATCCAGGAGCGCCACGATACCGCCTTCGATGTCGAACCCGTCACTGAGCAGTTCTTCCGGCAATACCATGAAACATTCACCAAGGTCGAAGACCTCATCCGTGGATTTCGTGACAAGGACCGAAAGCGGCTCTTTACACAACGACTCTTTAATCGCCTGATGTTCATCGCCTTCATTCAAAAGAAGGGGTGGCTCCAGTTTGGCGGCAAGAAGAACCCGGACTACCTCGGAGCGCTGTGGGCCGATTTCAAAAAGACCGGCGACAAGAACATGGGCTTCTATTACGAACGCCTGTACAACCTCTTCTTCCACGGTTTAGGCGCTCAGGATGACGTTGGCATCATCAAGCTCAACCGTGGTGGCATGTCCAAGGACTTCATCGGGACGGTGCCCTATCTCAACGGCGGTCTTTTTGAAGAGGACGACGACGACAAAGATGGCAGCATCAAGGTGCCGGATGAGGCGATTCGGGCCGTCCTGCATGATCTTTTCGACCACTTCAACTTTACCGTCACAGAAGCTACACCCCTCGATGTAGAAGTTGCCGTAGACCCTGAAATGTTCGGCAAAGTCTTCGAGGAGCTTGTAACCGGGCGTCACGAAACCGGCAGCTACTACACGCCCAAGCCAATCGTCTCGTTCATGTGCCGTGAAGCCCTCAAGGGCTACCTCGAAGCGAATCTTAAACAGAAGCCAGAAGTGATCGCCCGGTTTGTAGATGAGCACGATCCGAGCAATTTGCGGGACGCCGAGGCCGTTCTTGAGGCGTTGCGCCGTGTCCGGGTCTGCGACCCTGCATGTGGCAGTGGGGCATACCTGCTCGGCATGTTGCATGAATTGATGGATCTTCGGACTTGCCTCTTCTCGACAAAGCGTCTCGATCCGATTCCTGCTTATGATCGCAAGTTGGAGATTATCCAACGTAACGTGTACGGCGTGGACAAAGACCCATTTGCTACGAATATCGCCAAACTTCGTCTGTGGCTCTCGCTGGCAGTTGAGTTTGATGGCGAAGTGCCGCCCCCACTCCCAAATCTCGATTTCAAGATCGAGCAGGGTGATGCGCTGATCTCTCCGCAGCCAGCCGTCATCAGCCAACAGGCTTTTCGCCAGCAAGCCATTGATGGATATTTTGAGGCGAAGACAGCCTATTTGACCGCACACGGAAACGCAAAGCGTACCTTGCGAACTCAGATAGTTCATTTAAGGCAGGAGATCGCATTATGGACTAAGGGCGGCAAAAGTGAAGCCGCCTTTGATTGGGCAGTTGATTTTGCCGAAGTGTTTGCGGACGCTGGCTTCGACATTGTCCTTGCTAATCCGCCCTATGTTCGAGCAGATGCCCAATTCAAACACATCCTCCCGAATGAAGCCCTTCGTCAAAAGACGATTTTGGGGTGGAAACAATATCGAACCACCATCGCAGAATCAGGTGACTACAGTACAGTTTATGAGAAGTGGGACCTATATCTGCCATTCCTCGAACGTGCTTACCAACTTCTGAAGGAGAGCGGAAGGATGGTCTTCATAATTCCTGACTCGTACAACTCTGCGAAGTACGCACAGAAATCCCATGAGTTCTTTCTCAAACACGCCACTATTGAGGGTATAGATTTCTGCTCAGAGATTCCCCTATTCAACGCTGGCGTCTACAATACAATTGTCCACTTCTCTAAGACTCCACCGGCCTCAACCACACTTCCTCGCCGCACAAGACGATGGGGCACGTCTTCAGGCGAGTTTGAGGCACACCACGAAGAACTGCCGTCATCTGACCAGACCACGTTTGGACCATTAATTGGCTCCTCTCCAAAGAGTGTAATTGAAGTTGAAGGGGTTTAAATGCAGTAGGTTGGCCTCAGAGCGGCTTGCTTGAATCCTCGATTCATCTAATCCTTAGGGAGGGATCGAGGTGCTCGTCGA
>Ga0182016_10001302_pt1 | contig 30427 bp, 24 predicted proteins | sample 712S2MmetaG_FD_120491 | JGI IMG/M metagenome (GOLD analysis project Ga0182016, IMG submission 120491) | Permafrost microbial communities from Stordalen Mire, Sweden - 712S2M metaG | ecosystem: Environmental > Terrestrial > Soil > Wetlands > Permafrost | place: Sweden: Stordalen | collected...
GTCATCATCGTGATCTGCATCGGCTTCGGCCTGGTCCACTCCGAGAACTACACGCCGTTCATCCCCGAGAACACCGGCAAGTTCGGCGAATTCGGAATCAGCGGCATCCTGCGCGGCGCGGCGGTGATTTTCTTCGCATATATCGGGTTCGACGCCGTGTCCACGGCCGCGCAGGAAGCCAAAAAGCCGCAGCGCGACATGCCCATCGGCATTATCGGATCGCTGGCCGTCTGCACGGTGCTCTATATTCTCTTCGCCCGCGTGCTCACCGGCATGGTGCCATACCGGACCTTCCACGGCGACGCTTCGCCGGCCGCCACTGTCGTCGCGTTGTTCCCCTACAAGTGGCTGCAGACGTCGATCGTCAGCGGCATCATCGCGGGATACACGTCGGTAATCCTGGTGATGCTTCTGGGACAGTCGCGCGTCTTCTATTCCATGTCGCGCGACGGCCTGCTGCCGGGCCTGTTCTCCGAAATCCACGCCAAGTTTCAGACGCCGTATCGCTGCAATCTGATGTTCATGGTGTTCGTCTCCTTGTTCGCCGGTTTCCTGCCGATATCGGGCCTGGGGCACATGACCAGCATCGGCACTTTGCTGGCGTTCGTGATCGTCTGCTTCGGCGTCATGATCATGCGCAGGACGAACCCCGAACTGCCGCGCCCCTACCGGACGCCGTTGGTTCCACTGGTTCCGATCCTCGGCATTCTGGTGTGTCTCGCGATGATGGCGTCGCTCGATCTGATCACCTGGGCGCGGCTGCTCATCTGGCTGGCGATCGGTCTGGCGATTTATTTCATCTACGGGAAGAGTCACAGTCATCTGCGAGTGCGGTAAAGATTATTAGCCACCGATGAACGCGGATAAAGGCAGATCGGAGAACCGCTCGTTTTCATCTGTGTTCATCTGCGTTTATCTGTGGCTAACCAGTGTGGGGTTCGCCCAGCAGCCGCAGAATCCCTCTCCCATGGTGGAGCATACGCGAGCTCACACTCGCCTGACGGAAGAGACTCCTCCGGGAAAGCGGGAAAAGCTCGACCTCGGCACTTTGTATCTGCCCAAGAGCCTTCCGTCCCATCCCGATCTGCTGCTGTTTTTTCACGGCGAGCCGTGGATCGCGGAAGTGGCCGGCGCGCGCAATCATGTCGCTGTGATCAGCGAGGTGGCGGGAAACGGGTCTGGTGTTTACGTCAAACTGTTCGAAGATCCGCAGCGTTTTCCCAAACTGGTGAAAGAGGCGGAGGCCAAAGCTCACCGGCGCTTCACGCGCGTGATTCTGGGCGGATGGAGCGCGGGATGCGGCGCGCTTCGCCAGATTCTCAAGAGCCCGGAATCGTACGCCCGGGTCAACTCGGCGATCTGCATCGATGGCATGCATACCGACTATGCCGGCGGGCAGCCGGGACCGGTCGAATCGGCGCTCAGCGAGGACAATCTGCAGGTCTGGATGCACCTGGGGCGCGACGCTATGGCAGGACGCAAGCGTTTTATGGTCACCCATTCGGAGATTTTCCCGGGCACCTACGCCAGCACCACCGAGACGGCCGACTACCTGGTGAAGCAGCTCGGCGTGCGGAGCCGCGCGGTTCTGAAATGGGGTCCCATGGGGATGCAACAGCTCAGCGAGGCGTCGCGCGGCAAGTTCCTGGTAGAGGGTTTCGCCGGCGATTCCGCACCCGACCACGTCGACCAGCTCCACTCCCTGCCGGTGTGGCTCAAGTGGCTCCGCTGAAGCGCGCCGCCGCTCCGTGCCGCTGCTACTGAGCCGCGACCGCGAGGGAGCGGTGCCTTTCTTACCTGCACGAAAAAGCACCGCTCTTGGACAAGCTGAAGCATGTCCCACAACGTGCCATACTTGAGTTTTCCCCCACATTCGCGATGTTTTCCTACTCCCAGAACGACCTCTATTGCGAGCAGGTGCCGCTCGCCGATCTCGCCGCGCGCGTGGGCACGCCGGCCTATGTCTACTCCAGCGAGTCTCTGCTGACCAACTATCGGGCGTACGACGACTCCTTCGGCGACCTGCCGCACACCATCTGCTATTCCGTGAAGGCCAATTCGTCGCTCGCCGTGCTGGCGCTGCTGGCGAAGGCCGGCGCGGGCTTCGATATCGTTTCCGGCGGTGAATTATTTCGCGTGCTGCAGGCCGGCGGCGACCCCTCGAGAGTGGTCTTCTCCGGCGTCGGCAAGACGGCAGCCGAAGTGGAATACGCGCTCGCGAGCGGCATTCACAGCTTCAATTGCGAGTCGGAGGCGGAACTGGCGCTGATCGACGCCATGGCCGCTCGGCACGGCGTGAAAGCCGGCTTCTCCATCCGCGTGAACCCAGACGTGGACGCGGTGACACATCCTTATATTTCCACCGGTCTCAGCAAGCACAAATTCGGCATCCCGATGGCCGACGCGGCGCGCGTTTATGAGCAGGCGCGCGGATATCGCCATCTGACGGCGGAAGGCGTGGACTGCCACATCGGCTCGCAAATGCTCGACCCCAGCCCGATTCTCGAGGCCGTGGACCGCGTGCTGGCGCTCGCCGCGACGCTGCGGGCGCAAGGCGATCCCATCAATCACGTCGACTTCGGCGGCGGCCTGGGAGTGGCGTACCACGGCGGCGAGAAGGCGCCGGGGATTGCCGCATTTGTCGAGTGCCTGCAGGCGCGCCTGCGCGATAGCGGCCTGCGGGTGATGATCGAGCCCGGCCGCTCCATCGCAGGCCCAGCGGGCGTGCTGCTAACGCGCGTACTGTACCGCAAGAGGAACGGCGCTAAGGAATTCGTGATCGTGGACGCCGCCATGAACGATCTCATTCGCCCTGCCCTGTATCACGCGCACCATGAGATTATTCCGCTCCGCAGGAATTCCCTGCCCCCGGTGACCGTGGATGTGGTGGGCCCGGTCTGCGAGACTGGCGATTTTCTGGCCCGCGATCGCGAAATGGCCAACGTAATGCCCGGCGATTTCCTCGCCGTCTGCACCGCCGGGGCTTACGGCTTCGTGCAGTCGTCAAATTACAATTCCCGCCCACGCGCCGTGGAGGTGCTGGTGGAAGGCAGCGGCTATCGAGTGATTCGCAAGCGCGAAACCTATCAGGACCTGGTACGCGGCGAGACGGTATAAATCCTGGCGCGACGCGACGATTCGACCGAACCGAAACTGCGAGCCCGCTGAGATCCGAGACCTTACACCTCCGTGATCTCCGCCACCTCCGTGCCCTCTGGTTTGCCTTTGACTCTGTTCTCCTCCGTGTCTCCGTGACTCTGTGGTGGATCCTAGTTCGGTTGCGGCCATCCCGCGCTAGTCTAGGTCTCTGTTCTACTAACTGGAGCTACCAGGACGCTGAGACCCCGGAGCCTTACCGCTCCGCGTTCTCTGCCACCTCAGCGCCCTCCCGTTTGGCCTTTTGTTTTTCTCAGCGTCTCAGCGTCTCTCCGGTGAATATGTCTTCAAAACTGAAAATAAATGAACGGAATCGACGAGTCGATGGCGCCGAAAATCTCCGTGCAGAACAGCATCATGGCCAATGAGAACGCAAACACCGGAACCGGAGCCGCTATGAGTTTCTCGCTCCATTCCGTCATCTCCTCGGCGATGGCAATCCCGAGCGAGAGCAGTGCCAGCTCGAGGTGCCACGGCTGCAGCAACAGGTGGCCGGCAGTGCCGGAGAACATCTGGGAAATGACGAGGGCGCTCTGCCGCAAATCGGCGGCGCGGAAAAAGACCCAGCCGATCGTCGCCAGTCCGAAAGTAAGCACCACTCTGGGCACCGACAGAAGATTCCAGCCGGGATCGACCCGCCCTTTCCGAAAGGGCCGTTCGATACTGAGCAGCAGCCCTTGATAGCCGCCCCAGATCAAGAAGTTCCAACTCGCTCCATGCCATAGCCCGCCCAGTAACATGGTGATCGTCAGATTCCGATATGTCATCCACTCGCCGTGGCGGCTTCCGCCGAGAGGTATGTAGAGATAATCGCGCAGCCAGGTGGAGAGCGAGATGTGCCAGCGGCGCCAGAAATCCGTGATGCTCTGCGCCAGGTACGGCCGCCGGAAATTCACCGGAAAATGGAACCCCAGCAGCTTCGCCATACCGATGGCCATGTCCGTGTAGCCGGAGAAATCGAAATAGATCTGCAGCCCGAAAGCGCATACGCCCGACCATGAGGTGAGCATTCCCGGATTCCCCTGCACGTTGCCGAAATACGCGTTGGCGACCTTGGCAAACTGGTCCGCGAAAGCCACCTTCTTGGTCAGCCCGAGCACCAACAGGAAAATCCCGTGCGACACGTCATCCGCCGAGGGCGGCTGCCAGTTGAAAAGATCGTGGAAGAAATTGCGGGCGCGCACAATCGGCCCGGCCACCAGCTGCGGAAAGAAGCAGATGAATAAGGCGTAGTCGATCGGGTCGCGCACAGCTTTCTGTTCGCCGCGGTAGACATCCACTACGTACGACATGCTTTGAAAGGTGTGAAAACTGATCCCCAGAGGAAGCACGATGGCCAGGAACCAGGAATTGCCGGGCTTGCCCATCAGCAGGGCAAGGTTGGCGGCCAGAAAATTGTAATACTTGAAGAACCCGAGAAACGCCAGATTCGCCGAGAGGCTGGCAATCAGCACCGCCTTCTTCTGTCCGGGCGTCCTCGTTCTTTCCAGCCAGATTCCCGCCGTGAAATCGATCGCCGTCAGAGTCAGCAGCAGTGGAATGAAGTGGTAATTCCATGTCCCGTAGAAGTAATAACTGGCAACCAGCAAAATATATCTGCGGATCGCCCGCGGGCTCACATAGAAGAGCACCAGCACCACAGCCAGAAAGATGAAAAAGTGGATGGTGTTAAAGAGCATAGTTATTGCACCGCCGCCATGCGATCCGGCGGACCAAGCAGCCTGACTACGTCTTCCTCCAGCAGCACCGAAAAGCGATTAATGCCTTCGCGATTCAGATGCATGCCGTCCCTGAGAATTCGGGATGCTCCAGAGAATCGAAAGCGTGTTCGCCGGCCAGCATGACGTTCGGCCGCAGGGCGAGCTCGCGTGTCGCGCCTTTCGATTTCACGGATAAACTGTCCGGCCGCGGAATGGGACCGCGCGGCAAGCGCAGCAGAATGATCTTGGTGGGCGAACCGCGATAGAGGTCGATGATCCGGCCTAGCCACAGGCGCCGGTAACGTGCCAGGCGCCCGGTCTGATCGTCGGGTGGATGCGCCAGGAAGCTCTTCACGCTGCCGCGCTGATCGTCATCGGTCCCGGGCGGAAATGTGACTGCCAGATTGGACCAGTCGATCTGCAAGCCCACCATGCTTTTGGTGGTCTCCAAGAAGTCGTAGGCCCAGCCGGCGTAGCCGCGGTTGCACAGCTGCACATACTCGATGCGATGCACCGGGGCTGACAGGAATGCCCGGATATCCTCCTGGAAGACGAGGCCCTTCAAGACCCCATCGCGGAGGGCCTGCCACTGAAGTTGCGGATCCTCAAACGAGCTGGCGAAGGTCCAGACGTCGGCGAAGCGCAGGCGCACCATCACATAGTGCAGGTCGCGGATATCGTTGGGTGGGCTGCTGGCGCGATCTTCGTCGTCGTAGTCATCCAGAGCCATCACCACGGCCCGGTAGCGGCGCCGCGTGGGATCCAGGTCGCGGAGCATGTAATACCAGACACGCGCATTACTGCCCGCGATGCCCGCGGCGCGCAGGTCGTACTGTTTGCTCAGGCCAAGCTGGTCCAATACCTTCGGCGAATAAGCCAGGCGCGAGTTCCCCACGGTAACTACCAGGTTGTGGCCGCCGGTGGCTTGCGCCTGCTGTTCACGGCGCAGGATCAGTTCAAAGAGCCCCGTGGAAGAATCGGGATCGAGAATGGAGGGATAAAGAGCGGTGCGAAACAGCAGTGCGTCTAGCGCCAGCACTCCCACGCACGCGAACGCCGCCGACCAGATTTTTCGCCGTCTCGATGACAGAAAGGCGCCAGTACCCGCTGAAGTTCGTTCCACGTATAAGGCAGATTGTAACGCGTCCAGCCGGGTAGGCAAAGCAGCCGCGATTACTCCAGCGTCTTCAGAGTCTTCTTTACCTCTTCCGCCCCTCTGGTTGACGGATTCAGCGCCAGGTACTGCTCGTATTCCTTTTTGGCATCATCGATGCCTATGAATGGATACTATAGCATTCATGTGGGACATGCTTTGGCTATGCTTTAGCTTGTCCAGTGTCGTTCCGATTAACAGTCAAACTTGCAAGTTTACCTGTATTTCATATATCATGAAATTACGTGCCCCGAAAGACGTTGGAAGCCGCGGTAATCGATTTCACCCAAGCGGTGGGGCTACTGGTGCGCCGCGTGCGCGCGGCCGCCGCCTCGCATGAGCTTTCGTTGACGGAGTCGGCAGTGCTGGCGCGGCTCGACAGGCATGGACCGGCAACCACCGCCGAGTTGGCGCGCGCAGAGAGCGTGAAGCCGCAATCGATGGGAACCACCGTCGCGGCGCTGGAAGAAATGGGTCTGGTGGAGCGCAAGCCGCACCCCACCGACGGCCGGCAGATGAATATCGAACTCACCGCCAAGGGCGCCGCCGTGCGGAATAGCGCGCGCGACGCCAAACGAACCTGGCTGGCGCAAGCCATCGCCCAGCTCGACGAAGAGGAGCGCGAGACGCTCTTCCGGGCCGGCGAGCTCATGAAGCGGTTGGTGGAAAAGTGATCTCCCACGCCTGGAAAGCGCTGCGGCACCGCAATTTCCAGCTCTTCTTTTTCGGCCAGGGCATTTCCTTGATCGGCACCTGGATGACGCGGCTGGCTACCAGTTGGCTGGTCTACCGGCTCACCCGGTCGGCGCTCCTACTCGGCGTGGTGGGCTTCGCCGGACAGATCGCCGCGTTCGCCCTGGCGCCGGTCGCCGGAGTGTGGGTGGAGCGCGTCGACCGCCGCAAGATGCTGGTGTGGACGCAGGCCGCCGGCGCCATCCAGTCGCTCGCGCTGGCCGCTCTCACGCTGGCGCACGTCATCACCATCGGCGAAATTATCGCGCTGGCCGCTTTGCAGGGCTTGATCAACGCCTTCGATATGCCGGGACGCCAAGCGTTCCTGGTGCAGATGGTGGAAGATCGCAGCGACCTCGGCAACGCCATTGCCATTAATTCCTCGATGGTCAACGGCGCCCGGCTGATCGGCCCGGCCATCGCCGGGTTAGTGATCGGCGCGGTCGGCGAAGGCTGGTGTTTCCTGCTCGATGGAGTCAGCTACCTTGCCGTAATCGCGTCTCTTCTGATGATGCGCATCCGCCCCCTCGACATCCGGCGCCGGGCCGCGAGCATGCTCGCCCAAATGCGCGAGGGTTGGGATTACGTGAGTACGTTTCGGCCGGTCCGCACGGTCCTGCTGCTGCTCGTTCTAATCAGCCTGATGGGATGGCCGTACACCGTTCTGCTGCCTGTCTTCGCAGGCCAGGTGCTGCACGGCGGTCCGAATACTCTCGGCTGGCTCACGGGCGCTTCCGGCATCGGCGCGCTCATATCGGCGATCTCCCTGGCATTGCGCAAATCGGTGGCGGGCCTGGCGCGCATGCTCCAGGTGGCACCCGCGATGCTTGGCGGCGCGCTCGTTCTGCTCGGCCTGTCGCATACTTTGTGGCTGTCGCTCATCCTGATGGTCTTCGCCGGCTTCGGACTGATCCAGACGGCTTCCGTCACCAACACCATCGTCCAGACGCTGGTGCCGGAAGACAAGCGTGCCCGTGCGATGAGCTACTACGGCATGGCGTTCTTCGGCGCGGCGCCGTTCGGGAGCCTGCTATCGGGCGCGCTGGCGCATCGCTTCGGAGCGCCCCACACCATCATCCTGACCGGCTCGTTCTGTATCGCAGGATCGTTGTGGTTTACCGTCGAACTGCCGAAAATCGGGGCGATCATGCGGCCCATCTACCAAGGACTGGGCCTGGCGCATGCCGGCGAAAAGGAAACATCATGCCTCTAACACTACTCGATGCCATCCCCGCCTTGATCGTGATCGATCTTCAAAAAGGCGTTGTGAGTTTACCCGCGGTCCATCCTGTCGGCGAGATCGTCGGCAGAACTGCCCAGCTGGCGCGCGCGTTCCGGGAGCGTGGGCTGCCGGTGGTTCTGGTGAACGCCACGGCTCCGGCCCCCGGCCGAACCGACGCGGGACGGCCCAAGTACTCGTTACCGCCCGGCTGGCAGGATCTTGTTCCGGAATTGGAGCAGCATCCCAGCGATCGCCTGGTCAGCAAGCAACGATGGGGCGCGTTTCTGGGCACGTCGCTCGACGACTACCTGCGCCAGCGCGGCGTGACGCAGATCTTTCTGACGGGCGTCGCCACCAGCGCGGGCGTGGAATCGACGGCACGGAGCGCCTACGACTTGGGCTATAACGTGGTTCTCGTGATCGACGCGATGACGGACCTAAACGCCGAGGCACACCGCCATACCGTCGAAAGGATTTTCCCGCGCATAGGTGAGACGGAGACGACGGAACGCGTGCTGGAAAAGTTGAAGGGGAGCTAGCGACGTTAATGCCGCATAGTGCGGCGGACGCCCACGGGGTGCCCTCTGGGCCCAGCCGACCCCCTGGTCTGCCTCTGCGCGATGGCAGACACCTGATTCTGTGGCGGGAGAGCGGGACGAGGGCGTCCCGCGCGGACCAGGGGGTCCGCCCTACCTCTTGAACTGGCGACGTGGCGCAGACACGGCAGCTATTTCGGCACGTAAGTTCGTAAGAAGCTTACGCCATCCCCGCTGACCGCCGCTTGTTGGCCCTTCTCGGGCAGCAGCCATACCTCGCCGGCGCGTACCGGTTCGCCGCCGATGGCGCCCGCCCCCGCGATGCAAATCCAGAGCTGGCACGTTTCCGCCGACGGCACGAATTCCTCACCCGGCTCGATCCGCACCATCTCCGTCACGAAGTGTTTCGACCGCACCAACGCCTCGTGGCCTTTGCCGATGGGCGTTGGATGGACCGCGCCGGGGTGGACCGTGAGATCGCAAATCGGCACCGCCTGCTCCACGTGGATCGGGCGCGGACGGCCGTAGTCCCACAGGCGATACGTGACGTCCGAATTCTGCTGAATCTCGCATAGCACGATGCCCGCGCCGATGGCGTGCACCGTGTGGGCCGGCGTGAAGAACGTGTCGCCGGCCTTCACGGGAATCCAGTTGACCAGGTGTTCGATCTCGCCCGAGAGCGTCGCCTCGCGCAGCCGCTCGCGCGTCAGAGGCTGACGGAATCCGAGCGCGATAGCCGCTCCCGGATCGGCCGCCAGGATGTGCCACATCTCCGTCTTGCCCCGCGGGCCATCTTCGCCGTCGTCGGGGTGCACCTGCACGGAGAGCCGCTCCGATGTGAAGATCAACTTCACCAGCAGCGGCAATTCACGATCGCTGAGGTACCAGGCCTCGCCGATTTTTTCGCCGGAGTCCGGAAACCACGGCGCCAGGCGCGTCCTGCCCCAGACCTTCTCGCGTAGGGAAGGTTCGAGGCGAATAGGTTTATCCATCGCTACGAGTTCTTCACCACGAACTGATGCAGCCGATCCAAACCGCGCTCCAGATCCTTCATCGACGCGGCGTACGAGATGCGCACGTGACGATCGGTGCCGAAAGCCTCTCCGGGGACCACTGCCAGGCGCTGCTCCGCCAGCAGCCGCTCGGCTAATTGCGTGGTGTTGGAGATCCCATTCTTGCCGATGACCACGCCCAGGTTCGGGTAGACGTAAAAAGCTCCGCGCGGCTCGGCACAGGTCACGCCCGGAATAGAGCGCAGCCGCTGCACCACGAAATCGCGGCGCGTGCGATACTCCGCCAGCATCGCCGCTACCGATTCCTGCGGCCCGCGCAACGCTTCTACCGCGGCCTTCTGCGAAATCGAGGTCGGATTCGATGTGGAGTGGCTCTGCAATTTGGTCATGGCGGTGACGATCGGCGCGGGCACCAGTCCGAAGCCGATGCGCCAACCCGTCATGGCGTACGTCTTGGACAGCGATCCGGCCACCAACACCGTCTCCTTCGATCCTGGCAGCGATGCGATCGAGTACGGCTCGCTGTCGTAGAGGAACTTGCAATAGCACTCGTCGGTCATCAGATAGATGCCGCGGCCGGAGGTGAGCCGGTAAATCTTTTCGAACTCTTCGCGATCGACTACCGCGCCGCTCGGGTTGGAAGGCGAATTGACGATCACCATACGGGTGCGCACGTTCAGGTGCGGCTCGATCATCGCCGCCGTTACCGCGAAGCCTTTGCTCTCCTCGGTATCCACGAAGACGCACTTGCCGCCGGCATAGTTCACCACATCCTTGTACGTCACCCAATACGGCACCGGAATCACCACTTCGTCGCCGGGATTCACCAGCGCCTGTGTGAGGTTGAAGATTACGTGCTTGCCGCCCACCGAGACGATGCACTCCGCGGGCGTATACGAAGTTCCGAAATCCTGGGCGTGCCGCTCGCAAATGGCCTTCTTCAATTCGAGCGTTCCACCCGCCGCCGTGTACTTGGTGAAGTTTTGATCGAGCGCCCGGATGGCCGCCTGCTTGATGTTGTCGGGCGTGGGAAAATCGGGCTCGCCGGCTCCGAAATCCACCACGTCTTCGCCTTGCGCGCGAAGCTTCTCAGCGTCGGCCGAAACCTTCATGGTGGACGACACGCTGATGGAAGAGATGCGTTCCGCGATTGGGTTGGTGAGTGCCTGCATCGGGTCTAGTGAACCTTTCTGTTTTATTCTGGCTGCATCCGGTCGCGCATCCTGGCTTCGACCGAAGACGGCACCAGGCCGGTAATATTCCCGCCGAGCCGGTAGACCTCCTTCACCAGGCGGGAGCTGATGAAGGAATAAGCCTCATTCGCCATCATGAACACGGTTTCGATTTCCGGGCGCAGCCGGCGATTCATCAGCGCCATCTGCAACTCGTACTCGTAATCCGAAATCGCCCGGATGCCGCGCAGCAAAACCGTGGCGGAGCGCGCGGCGGCGTAATCCACCAGCAAACCGTCGAAGCAGTCCACTTTTACGTTGGCGTAAGGGTGCACTACTTCGCGCAGCATGTCCATGCGCTCTTCGACGGAGAAGAGCGGAAGCTTGGAATCGTTGCGCAAAATCGCAACAATCAGAGTGTCGAACATCCGTGAGCCGCGCTGGACCAGGTCGAGATGCCCATTGGTGATCGGATCGAACGACCCGGGGTAGATGGCAGTTACACTAGCGGGCTTGGGCGGCAACGGAGCGCTCTACTTTCTGGTGATGGAACTATTCTAGCGGATGCGGCGCAGGAAATGGGGGGCGTTATTGGCGGATGCCGACGCTCTCGGTGCGCCCGGCGAGCGCCTGCACCACTCCGCCGCCGCACAACGCGACGCCGGTTTGCGTCAGGGCGTTGAGGAAATTGAACAGCAGGTGATAGAAGACCTGCTCGGTGAGCGGCTGCTTGCCAGGCAGACGGAACGTGGCAGGCAGTTCTTTGGCGATGGAGATGCGCACGCTGTGACGCTGCACCTTCCCGCCGCGATCGTGCTTATTCGCCAGCGAAATGGGGGTCTGCATCACAGCCCCCGAGCGTCCCTCGACGTAGAATTGGCAGCGCGAAAACCAGCCCAGGTTGGCCGGATCGGCGGCGTCGAACAGCAGCAGGGGCGATTGCCGGTCGCGCGCCGTGAGATCCAGTTGGAGCACACGCGGGGTATCCTTCGCCCGGGTCTCGAAGCCCGCCTGCTTGGCGATACTCGTGACCATGTCGGGCTGAAGTTCCAGGTAAATCAGTTTGTGTGTGCCCGCCTGGAGTACTTGCATGCGACATCGCCATTGTAGCGCACGAAAGGCGCTGGCCCCATTCGGGGAGATACGGCGGGAGTTTAGGGCTTGGTCCAATCCTGGATTTTGAGCTTCGCGATTCGCCCGAATGCGCGGCCGTTCGTGACCAGGACCAAGCCAGCCGCCAGCGCATGGGCGCCGATCATGAGGTCCAGGTTGCCCATGGGCTGCCCCTGCTGTTCCAGCCAAGCCCGGAGATCGCCGCATTCCGCCGCAGCATCCGAGTCCCACGGGAGAATTGTCACCCGCAGCAGAAATTCATCGACCACCTCCCGCAGGCGGACCGCCTCCGCCTTGCGCGCGACTCCGTAGTTCAATTCGCCTTCGGTGACAGCCGATATCGCGATCTCCGCCATCGGATGACTAATGAGACGCCGCCGTACCGCCGGAGAATTGCCCTTAATGATATAGCTGGCGATGTTGGTGTCAAGCAGGTATCGCGCCAGCATCAAAAGAGGTCGCGTTCCTGCGGCGGCGCGTCCCCGCGATCCGAAAGGAAATCATCCGGCACGCCGGCTTGATCCGCCAATTCGAAAAAGCTCTTCCAGGATTCCGGCCGCGGTGAGAGAATGACATCGCCCGTGACGGGGTCCCGCCGGATATAGACTTCTGTCCCCTCAAACCGGAATTCCGCCGGCAGCCGGACGGCGAGGCTTCGACCGTTGCGAAATAGCTTGGCGGTGCGGGCCATATCTGCGCTCCTCCCGGGGTATATACCGTAGTATATCACTGCACGGCTAGAGTGCGCTCCTGTACACAGCCCTGTGGGTATTGCGTTCCCTTACGGGGCGGTGTGCGATTCAAACACCTCCCATTTGGCCATCTTCCCGGCGGAATCGAAGTTCACATAAATCGATATTGCGTCATAGGGGCCGCATCGCGCATCGGTGACGGTCGCCTGATCTCGATTCTGAAAACGATCGTATTCGTGCGCAATGCCGGCGCTGTTCAGCACCTTCTCCACTTTCTCGCGCGGATCTCCAACTTTGAGCTCGCGATCCAGCAGTTTTCTGATCTGTGCGGTTCTGGATTTCAAGCAACTCCCGCTACAGGCCGACAAAGCCGATAAGATCAATCCGATCATGGAAGCCTTTTGAACTCGGCTCATTTCTTCGGACTGTTCGGCACTAGGGACGTCGGGCCATAGGTCAAGTTCGGAGATGGCGACCCCATATCCCATCCAGGAGTACTGAGAATAGGAGTCGGACGTGTGCCGGTAAGACTCTCCACAAAAGTGCTGGCATACGCATTGCTGTTTGGTCCCAACGGCCAATAGGGAATGGTGTTGCTGTTCGTCACGGAGGCGAAGTTATTGGCGTCTGCGACGGCTTGCGAAAAGTCTACCGGAATTGTTCCGACGTTCTGGGTCGTGACAATACTGGACGGCGGATCCCGGAAGGTCGGTCCGTATGTACCGGTTTGCGCCACGATTTGGCCGAAGCCGAATCCGCCCGATCCGCCGTACCCGCCTGACGCGGATGCCGAGCCGCCGCTTGAAGATTCGGAGCTATTGGAAGCGCTGCCGGAGAAACTCTGACTCTCCGGACCGGCGCGCGTTGCGTATTGCTGCCCGGTCACCGTGTCGGTAAGGATTACAACTTCGTGGTACTCGCCCGGGACAGGTGTGTGCGTATAGCCGATCGTAATCTGGGTATCCAGACCCGTCGGGTCAATCAGATTGAGCGGATCGTTCGAGGCATAAGCATACAGGTTCGTCCCGCCCGCGATCTGAATGGGGTCGGTCTGCAGAAAGCGGCCCAACTCGGGCGAATAGTATCTGGCGCCAACATAGTAAAGGCCGGTCTCAGCATCATAACGGTAGGCGGCGAATTTGTAGGGGAGCGCATCCCCGGCCCCGGGGATTCCGAATTCGCTGTATGTGAAGGGAACAGCGCCCGAAGCCCCGGACTGAGTCGCAGCCACGGTGCTTCCTAACAGATCGTGATGGTAGTACACCGCCGTTTCCGGCTGGCTGCCGGCTGCTGGAGTAATGGCCGCCACGGGCAGACCGCCTATTCCCCGCACGGTCAGCATTACTTGCGTCCCGGCCCCCGTCCCGACAAAGTCCGCGATCTCATCGTCGCCCGCCAGTACATACTGCGTGGCTACTCCACTCACTTGTTTCTGCTTGCGGTGACCCAGGGGGTCGTAAAGATATTGGCCCTGTTCCGCGACCCCGTTTTCCGCCGTGACAATCCGGTTTTCCACGTCGTATGTCAACGTATTGGAGCCGTCGAACGTTAGATTGCGGTTGCCGTCGTAGGTGAAGTTAGTGCTACCCGAACTGGTATAGCCGTTATTCGCATTTGCGGCGGCATAGTCGATGGTCCCGGTGGATGGGACGTATTGAAATGCGCCGTTGTTGACGGCCGCGGATTGCCGCTGATGATTCTTCAGCCACGAATAGCTAAAAGTGACGTTGTTTTGCCCTCCACCAAGGCTCTCCGCCAGTGTCTGCAAATTGTCGCCGGCATCGTACTGTGAATACGCGTCGCTGGAACCGTCTCCGTACGAGATGAGTGTCAGCCGGGAAAGCGAGTCCCATTGGTATTTCGCCAGCGGACTGGCGGCCGAGCCGTTTTCGTCCATCTCGGTCGCGCGGTTGAGCGCGTCATATTGATACGTCACGAAATAAGCGTTCGTCCCGTTGGTGTTGGCGGGCCATTGAAGGCGCGTCAGATTGCCCACGCCATCGTAGACCACCGCTGCATTGCGGCCCTGTTGGTCGGTATAGCTATTCGGCCTGCCTGCCGTATCGTACCCGATCTGGTACGGAGTAGTGCTCGACGTGTCGGAGGCTTGCAGGAGACGGCCGGTCAGATCGTAGCCATAACTAACCGTTCCGGCCGCTTCACCCTGAGGCGTCTTGGTGATTGTCCGGTTCAGCGCGTCATAGGTAAAGCCAATGCTCTGTCCGGACCGTGTGGTGACTTGTAGCACGTTTCCATTGGCGTCCGATTGGTTCGTCAGGGTGCTGTTGTCGGGAAATGTCGTCTGGCTGAGCCGGTCCAAGCCGTCATACAAGTAACTCATCGAATGACCGCTCGCGTCGGCAAAGCTGGCGACGTGTCCATTCGGGGTGTAGCTGTATGACTCCAGTATTTGCCCCGGGCTCCCCGAAGTAGTATCGGAGGTTTGCGCGAGCCGGTTGAGCGCATCGTAGCTGAGCGTGCGCTGACGGTTTTGGGCTGCACTTACCGGCCTGGTAATCATCAGGATCCGGTCGTCGGAATCATAAATCGTCGTGGAGGTGTTCCCGAGAGCATCGGTGATCACGCTGACCTTGTCGGAAGGCGTGTAAGTAAATTGAGTGACCTCCGGAACAGTGGCCTTCCTGGTGATCGTTTTGGTCTGGCCGTCGGGAAAGTAGCTGTACGTGGTCACGACCCCCGTCATTGGCGCATCCACTTCCACGATTCGCCGCAGGTTGTCGAATGTGCTGGTAGTTGTGTACCCGTTGGCGTCGGCCGTCGACTTCACGTCACCAAAGCCGTCATAGGCGTACTGGGTCGCCAGGTTCAGCCGGCCGTAATCGACAGTCGTCTTAATCAGCTGATCGGCATAAGTGGCGTCGTAATCGTAGCGCGTGATCCGCCCTTCCGCATCCTGGAAAGTTTGCGGTAAGCCGATAGCCGTATAGGTGAACGCCTGCGACGGTGCATCCGTGCCCAGCCCGGGCTTGGTGACCGCAGGCTCGCTGATCGTCGACAAAGCGCCCGTGGTCGAACTATAGGAATAGGTGGTGGTGTTGCCGTTAGGATCCCTGAAGGTGTGTGGCGCCTCGTAATTTGGTAATGGCGCCACCGGAGTCGCATAGGTGTAAGTCTTCACCTGCGGCGGGAATGGCGAACCCGGCCTGGCGGTATGGGTGATCGTCAACGGATTGAAGAGACTGTCATAACTCCACGTGATGACATCGCCCTCCGGCATTGTCATGGTCAGCCAGTTCCCTTGGACGTCGTATGTGTTTACGGTGGAGATATTCAGGTGCGGCGCAGGCCCGTAATCTTGTATTTCGGCGGTGGTATTCGCCAACGAGTCGTTGTACCAGACGTGACTGTTACCCACGGGATCATCCACCTCAGTGCGAGAGCCGGCAAAGAATGTCTGCGTGACATTGCCATTGGCGTTCGCCTGTTGCTTTACTCGCCCTAATGAGTCGTAGAAGTTTGTAACAAACGGGTTTGCGGGGTGGGAGGGGTAGAATACTTGCGTCAGGTGGCCTGCCGTGTCCTGTTGGCCGCTGGTGTCGTAAGCATAGGCGGTGTTTTGTTGGAGCGCGTCCGTAAAGGTGGTGAGGTTACCGTTGGTATAACCGTACGAGACGGATCGTGACCCGTCGGATACCGAAGAGACCAGGTTGCCGCTATACGTGAGCGTGAGCTGGCGGCCGGTAGCCGCATTTTTCACCGTGGACAAGAGCCCGCTGGAATAGGTATACCCTACCGACGCGCCTGCCGCATTGGTCCACGAGGAGATCTGCCCCGACGAATTGAAGCTCATGGTGATTCCGCTCTTCGTGCGATAGCGAAAGCTTCCCGTGGGCGCGTCGAGGATCGATGCCGACCCCAATTGCGGCGCGTAAGTCCCGTCCGCCACTTTCGCGAACTGCTCGGTGGTCCAGCCTTGGGCGACGTTTACAACATTCTGGGTCAACTGGTCGGTGAACCAATGGTTCACCACAGTCTCTAAGACAAATTGGTCGAGATTTGATTGACCCGTGAGGGCCTGTCCCTTTACTAAGTCGGAAGATACATAGAGTGCCACAATGGAATTGACGGCGCTCAACGGAGAGGACTCGCCCATGCCGCTGAAGCCGTCGCTTCCGGGCATCGCGGTAGTCGCGAAATTATGTGTCCATCCCGCGCCGAGGGGCCCGGTGGTGCCCTGCGCACTGGAATCGTAGGATCGCTCAAAACTCAAGCCGTAAGGAAACGCCTTGGGCCCCACCGACAGGTCCTGATACCTGTAGAGGTACGATCCCTTTTGATGATCGAGGGGATCGCCGACAGTATTCCCATTTCCGCCGGGGGAATTGTACATACTTTGATTCGCGAGGGAAGGCGATAGGGAGACGACCGTGACGCTTCCATCGGCGTTGATAATCAAGATAGCGGGCGGGTCGTTCACCCCGCCGAATCCGCCTTGCAGTCCGCCCGATATGATCTCTCCATACGAAAAGCCGGTGGCCGCCGAGCCCTCCATCGTTTTGAATCCCACGCCTGTCCAGGAGCCTATGGGAATTTGGCCGTGCAACGGAGCGATGACTCGAAAACCGCTGGCGACATAATTGTCGATCGTGGAGAGGTCGCCCGGATTGTAGTTAGGCACAAGCTGCGGCCGGATTGTATTGGTATAAGTGCTCTGGGTGTCGCCGGGGGCGCCGTTATTGATGTCGAAAATCGTGTCGTTATTCTGAATCGCGATATCCAGAAGCTTGACTGTCGACGCCGCCGTGAAGCCGGGCACATTCGCCTGCGTTTGCTCCAGCGTCGTTGATTCGAATGAGCTGCTCGTGCCGGAGCTATCCAGGAATGCCGCCATCGAGTTCGGCGTCTCCGCGGCGCCACCATTCACCCTCGCCGGCGTGTTGATGAAGTTCAGCGGCAAATCCACGTAAGGGCTGGCGATACTTGGCCCGACAGCTTCGCCCGCAATGCCGCCGCCATAAAAGTACTGCGTTACCGTGCCGAGCAGTTGGTCCGCCAGACGCTGCTGGGCGGCGCATTGAGCCAGCCACTCATAGCCCACCATGGCCACGGTCTCTCCGAGAACCAGTTCGGAATTGGCCGCGGCGCCGCTATTGATCGCCTGGGTGAGGAGCTTACGGTGCTTCTCGATCATGCCCCGGCCAACCTGGTCCCACCCCGTTTGCACCACATAGCCGGAGCTTCCGCCATTCTGGTTCGTCTCGGCGCTGACATATTGGGTGAGGGACTGATCGGCCGAGGTGTACCATGGAACCGACACGCTTTCCTGAATTGGCACCGAATCCCCTTGGTTGGCCGCGCTGCCACTCACCACAGCCGCGCCATCCAGGTAAAGCGTGGGCACAAAGGACGCATTGAAAAAGATCGACAAGCGCTGCCCGTAAATCTCGAAGGAATTGAAAGTCTGAGCCGCCGCGCCCGGCAGCGTAACCGACAACGTAGCGTAATATTCACTGGGAATACTGGCCCAAGCGGTTGGAGCAGCCGACTGGTTGGGATTTGTAGTTTGACGAACCGTGTGGCCATTAGCGAAAGGCGTCGGCACAATCGTCCCGCCTCCCACCACGTCGCTGACCCCGGCGGCCGGTAGATTGGTACGGATATAGCTGGCAAGGTTGCCCGCATATGTGGCCAGGTCGCTACGCAACGCAGTCCGATTCACGTTCTGAACGGTGGTCGAGGTTACGGTGGCATTGCCATCGGCCACGAACTGCGCCTGCGAATAACCCATGATGCCGGGAAGATTGGATACTATTCCTGTCTTATAGGTATGGGCCTTGAACGCCGGGTCGAATACGTAAGCCGTCCCGTTGATGCTCACCGATACCCATACGTGACCCATCGTCACGCTGCCATCGCCAAACACCGATCCCGGAATTCCGCCCGAGCCCAGTATTCCGCTGATGGAATTCGGATTACTGTCGACGCCAAGCCAACTCTGCAGTTGCGCACTCGTCAGATTCAGCTGACCGAATTCGAAATTTACGTTTGAAGTGCCGGTATTGGCGAGGCTCGCCTGGTTCAACAGTGCGACCATCAAGGCCGCCTGGTCGAACGAGTTGCCCCTCCCGTCCAGCAGTGTGCCTACCGGCCCTTTCAAGAGGCCCCACAAGGGGCTGAATTCGATATTGTCGTGGACGTATTGATAGATCAGATCCGGATCGTTCTTGAGCGCGCGCGCTAATTCCACAATCTCGGGCGGCGTCGCAGTGCCCACCGTGGTGGCGGGCCGCATGACTGGCGCTCTTTTGGCTTGTTTCGTGGCAATGCGAGCCTGTTCGAATGGGACCGGGGCCGCCATAAAGTGAGTGCGAGTTGTGGGAGGAATAGCCGGCTGGGCATCGGCCGTGGTGGCAGCCAGGACGGTCGCCAGTGCAACCCCCCAGAAGACTTCCCGGTTACGGCAAGAGAGAATCGCGCGCTTCATAATTGCCTCCTACGATCACCTGCAAGGAACTACCGGGGACTCATTGCGCCACTACGGAGGTGCGGTTACCGGCAGCATCGTAAGTGTAAGTCACGACGGTCGACGCGCCGGTGCCGGAAATATAAGTTGCGGTCGAAAGCCTGCCCTGGCTGTCGTATGTGAAAGAGACCGTACTCGGCACCGTGACGGTGAAGGCGTTCGCCAGCGTCAGACTGTCGACCGTGAGGGTCCTGGCGCCGGTCGCGGCAGCGGGGTCGATGGCGAGTGTGGCGGTGAGAACCGTGTCGCTGGTGGCGGCCACATTAGTCACCGTGATCCCGGCGCCCAGTCTGATCACACTGCTGTTGGTGAAACTGGTGAGCCTGCCGGAAATCGTTACGTTAATGCCGGATGCCCCCGGTTGACCGGTGTTCGGAACGATGGAGATAAGGCCCGGATCGGCAACGCACACGAAACCAAGAGCGGCGTTGATGTCGATCTCAATATCGACAACGTTGACTACGCCATCGTTGTTTAAATCGTTTTTGGCCTGTGCGGCTCCCAGAGCCTGATTGATCATGGTCTGGACATCGCCGACACCGGTACTGCCAGTCTGGTTGACATCGCAATTGCTGAATGACGAGCTGTGGCCGCAGACAGCAGTGATTGCGGCAAGCCAGACGAGACGCGAAACCCATCCGATGTTCATACACCCCTACCGTCCGCAGAGTGTGAGTTCGGCACGCGGAATCCATCTATGATACACCGAAATCGGATTTCGATCTAGAAGTTGTAGGTGGGCTAGGCTGTCTTTCCTGCCACGCCGTCCGAGCCGCCGCTGACCACCCAGCCGTCGGCGAGATTGATCAGGCGATGGCCGTACGCGGCGTTGGCTTCCGAGTGCGTCACTTGCACGATGGTGGTGCCCTCTCCATTGAGCTTCTTGAAAAGCTCCATGATTTCCTTGCCCTGGCTGGAATGCAGGTTGCCGGTGGGCTCGTCGGCCAGAATCAGTTTCGGATTGGCGATGACGGCGCGCGCCACGGCCACCAACTGCTGCTGTCCGCCGGAGAGCTGGCTAGGGTAGAGATCGCGCTTGCCCACGATGTGGAAGCGGTCGAGCGTGTCGCACACCATGGCGGCGCGCTCCGAGCTCTTCACGTTGCGGTAAGAGAGCGGAATATCGAGATTCTCGTACACCGTGAGGTTGTCGATCAGGTGATAGCTCTGAAAGACGAATCCGATATATTTCTTGTTCAGCTCGACGCGATCCTTGGGCTTCATGCGGTGGACCAGGTGGTTGACGAACTCGAACTCGCCGGTCCAGGCGCCGTCGAGCATTCCGAGAATGCTCAACAGGGTCGACTTCCCCGCTCCGGAAGGCCCCATGATGGTGACAAACTCGCCCTCCTTGATCTCCACGTTGATGCGGCGCAGTACATAGGTGCGGCCGTAGCCGCCCTCGTAAAATTTCTCGAGATTGCGAAGTGTAATCATGATTCCATCCTTATTCATGCCGCAGCGCGACGGCGGGGTCAAGCGCCATGGCGCGCCGCGCCGGAAGATATCCGGCCAGTAATACGACTGTACCTAATAGCACGGGGATAGCCACAAATGTGAACGGATCGGTGGGGCCGACTCCGAACAGCATGGTCGACATGAGACGCGTGAGCCCCCATGCCGCCGCGAGGCCGGCGGCGATGCCGAGCGCGGCCAACGAACCGGCTTGCGCCAGAACCATGCGCAGCACGGTGCCCGGTTGCGCGCCCAGCGCCAGGCGAATACCGATCTCGCCCGTCCGCCGCGTTACGTCGTAAGAGACCACGCCATAGACGCCAACCGCGGCCAGCAAGAAGGCGATCTGCGCGAAGACGGCCAGCAGCACGGTGTTGAAGCGCGCGCCGGCAACGGCACGATCGACGATCTTGTCCATCGGCTGCGGATCGGAGACGGGCTGATCGGGTTCCAGTTGGTGAATGGCGCGGCCGGCGGCAGTGAGCGCGGTTTCGGCCGGCAGCGCGCTGCGCATGATCAAGTTCATGCTGCGGAAGGCGTTTTGCGAGTACGGGCAGTAGAGGGTGAGCCAGTCCTCGCCCTCGATGGTCTCCGGTTTGACATCGCCCACCACTCCGACAATCTCCGCCCGGCGGTTGTTCGGGTCGAACAAGAGATGACTGCCGACGGCGCCTCCGCCGGGCCAGAAACGGCGCGCCATGTTGCGGCTCGCCACCATGGCGAACGGCATCTCTCTGGTATCCGAGGCGGTGAAGTCGCGGCCTTCGAGCAGAGGCAACCCCATGGCGCGGAAATATCCCGGGGTGACGCCGCGCACCAGGGCGATGGGCTTATTGGCGGGCGCCGGCCGGCCCTCAATGACGAAAGTCGCGGCAGCGCCGAAACCGCCGAGCGGCAAGGTATCCACCGCGGCCACGGCGCGGACTCCGGGAATCGCCGCCAGGCGATCCTCGACTTGTTGCAGAAATGCGATTCGCCGTTCGGGTTTGGCATTGCGGTCGCCGGCCAGGGGAAGGCGAAAGGTCAAAAGACCGGACGGACGGAACCCCAGGTCAACGTTGCGCAAGCGCGCGAAGCTGCGAATCAGCAACGTGGCGCCGATCAGCACAAGCACGGCGAGCGCGACTTCCCCCACGACCAGGAAGTTACGGAGCAGCCGCCCCGAACGTGCAGCGGTGCGGCCGCGACCCTCCTCGACTAACGCTGAATTCAGCCTGGCGCCGGAGCTTTGAATCGCGGGCGCCAGACCGAACAGAATGCCGGTAACCACCGATACACCCAGGGCAAATAGGAAGAGCCGCCAATCGAGCCGCGCTTCCGCGAGACGAGGCATGCTGGCAGGACCGAGATGGCGCACCAGCGCGATGCCGCCCCAGGCGAGCAGCAAACCGAGTGCGCCGCCGGCGAGCGAGAGCATCAGACTCTCCGACAGCAGTTGCCCGGCGATGCGTCCGCGGCTCGCCCCCATTGCCATGCGGATAGCGACCTCGCGCCGCCGCGTGGCGCCGCGCGCGAGCAGCAGATTGGCGACGTTGGCACAGGCCATCAGCAGGAGAAGGCCGACGGCGCTCATCAGCACTTCGAGGGGCTTCTCGACCGATCCCGACAGCTCCTCGCGCAGAGGAAAAACCGACGGCCGCCAGCCGCGATTGAGAATCGGATCGGCCTGCTCAAGGCGATCGCCGAGAGCATCCATCTCGGCGCGCACCTGCGAAACGGCGATGCCGGGCCGTATGGCGGCAATCACTATGAAGAAGCGGCTGTGATTGATGCGCGTGTCGGCGGGGTCTATGCCGAGCGGGATCCAGACATCGGCCGGGCTGTCCATCACGCGAAATCCCGGCGGCATCACTCCCACCACGGTGTAATTCTTATCGTCCAGGCGAACAATCTTGCCGGCCACCTCGCGGTCCGCGCCGAAGCGGCGCCAGAGGCGGTAGCTCAGAAGGGCGGCATCGGTACGGCCGGGCTGGTCTTCATCGGGCCGGAAGAAGCGTCCCACAATCGGCTGGACGCCGAGGAGCGGCAAGAGTCCCGCGGAAATCCGCAGGGCGGGAAGTTCCTGGGCGTCGCAGCGGCCGTGCGGGTCGGCGGTGAGATTGAGGTGGGTTTCCTGGTAAGCGCCGACCGATTCGAGTGTGCGGCTCTGTTGTTCCCAGGCGAGGAAGTTGCCGCCGGCAGCCAGCATTTTGAACTGATTCTGCGAGGGATTCTTTTCCCAGATCACCAGCAATCGATCGGCGCGCGGGTAGGGAGGCTTGAGGAGCACGGCATCCACCACGCTAAAGATGGCGGTAGTCGCGCCCAGGCCGAGCGCCAGCGCGGCCAAGGCCAGCAGCGTGAACCCGGGCGACTTGAGGAGCAGACGAGCGCCGTAGCAAACATCGCGGCGAACAGCGTGCATGGCTTGTCAGGTTAACAGATTTCACCATGGAGACAATCGGCCCCTTATGTCTCGGAAGGGCGGATAGCTTGGACCGCTCCCTCACGGTCGCGGCTCGGTCAGGAGGCGCGGCTCGGTAAGACGTCGCGAATCGGGACGAAGACTCATCTCGGCGCGACTGGTCGAGAAGAGTCTCGACCCTGCAGACTGAAGTCTGCGCCACGTCTATGTGCACGGGCGCTCGGCGGAACGGATGGAGATGCCGCCGTTCACGTTGCGGAGGCGGATGTGGGGACCGGTGCCTCTTACGATGAGGCGGTGGCCGGCGTCGGTGCGGCAGGCGTGGCCGATATCGGAGGCGATGCCGCCGCTGCGGTTTTGGGCTTCCAGGTTGGCGCCGCTACCGTGGGGTATCGTCAGGTCGATGGCGCCATTAATCGAGCTCAGGGAAATCGAATTGGCCGGGCTGGTGCGATTGAAATTGGCCTCCACGCGCCCGTTGACGGTGGAAAGATCGGCTTGGCCGCCCAGTTTCAGCGCATGGATGTCGCCATTGACGGCCGACGCTTTCACCGGACCGGCGAGCCCGTCGAGGGAGAGTTGACCGTTGATGAGGGCCACGCTCTCCAGGTGAATGCGCCGCGGCACGGTAATCCTGAATTCCACGCTGGTGGGGTGTTCGGCGTCGGAGCCGGCGTATTGCGTGCGGATCGAAATGGCGTCGGCCGAGGGCTCCACCACAATGCGCGCGTCGTCCAGACGGCGCGGGTCGGAGGCGTGTTTGACGGCCTCCACCAGCACCGCGTCGCGATCCCACGCGGTGATGGTGACGTTGCCGTACAGGTTCTGGATGGTTACGCGCGCGCCGCGATGCAAAGTGTAGAGATGCCGAAACGCGCCGGCCGGTGTGCCGATTACACTGGCCGACAGGGTGTTGGCGACCGTTACGGCAGCCAACACCGCCCAGATCCATTGCCGTCTACCCATGGGTAAAAACATGGCGCCCCTCCGTTGGAATACACTACCCCGGTGTTGTGCGTGGTGCAAATCGGGCCGGCGCGTGAACCGGCACTAACTCTTGGCTGCTTCGGTGCTTTCCTCCACCACGCGGCCGTCGAAGAGCCGGATGGTGCGGTCGGCGAACTCGGCGTAGCGCGGATCGTGCGTCACCATGCAGATGGTGGACCCGGCGGCATGGAGTTCGCGCAGCAGGCTCATGACGGCCTCGCCGTTGGCCGAATCGAGGTTTCCAGTAGGCTCGTCGGCGAGCAGGATGAGCGGATCGCCGCTCAAAGCGCGCGCCACGGCGACACGCTGCTGCTGACCGCCGGAGAGCTGTGAGGGATAGTGTTTCATGCGGTGCGACATGCCGACGCGTTCCAGCGCTTCCTGCACGCGCCGCTTGCGTTCGGCCGAAGGCATCCCGCGATAGGTGAGCGGCAGCTCCACGTTCTCGTAAACGGTGAGGTCGCCGATCAGGTTGAACGCCTGGAAGATGAACCCGATCTCGCGGTTGCGGATGCGCGCGCGCTCCGACAGCTTCAGGCCGGTGACGGGCTTGCCGTTCAGGTAGTATACGCCGTCGCTGGGCGTGTCGAGCAGGCCCAGAATGGCGAGCAGAGTCGACTTGCCGCAGCCGGAAGGCCCGGCAATCGACAGATACTCTCCTTTCTTGACGTCGAAATGGATGGAGGAGAGCGCATGCGTCTCCACCTCGTCCGTCACGAAGACTTTGCTGACGTTCTCAAGTCGAATTAAAGGTTGTGCGCCGGTGTCCATAGTAGTTAATACCTCTTTACGCGTGTCGGGTGTCTTAAGTTCGCAAAATATTTTTCAGTTCAATTTAATTCGGTCGTACGCGTCATATTGCGACATGTCCGAGAGAATGACCCGGTCCCCCACCTGCAGGCCGTCTTTGATCTCGATGGTGTTGACCGAGCTGCGCCCGAAAGTGACTTTAATTTTGTTGGCATATTTGCCGTCGGGCTCGAGCTTAAAAAGTGTAACGCTGCTGTTTTCCTGGCCGAATACCGGGCGGCCGACGAACACTACGTCATCCAGCTTCTCCAGCTGGATGACGCCGTCGACGCTGAGATCGGCGCGTGAACCGGGAGGCAGCGGACCGGTCAACGCAACGTCCACGGTCACGGTGCCGTTTACGATCGACTGTTCGATGCGCGATACCCTGCCGGTGACCAGACCCGTGTTGCCACCGCCCGCCAGGCGGGTATCGATGACGGCGAGCTGGTTGGGCGCAACGTCGCGGATCTGCGTTTCGGCGATCTTCAATTCGGCCTTCAGGTGGCCGGGCTGCGCGATCTTGCCAAGCACCGTGCCGGCGGGCACTTTCTGGCCTTCTTCCACGGGGACCAGCGGCGGGGGCACAGACTGCAGCATGCCGCTGACGCCGGCGCGGATGTTGAGCTTATCCACCTGGCTCTTCTTGAGCTCGTACTGAGCCTTGAGGTTATCCACCTTTACTTTCTGGGCTTCCAACTGGGCCGTTTGGGCGGCGGCATCGCTATCCAAGCGCTCGGTGTCGATCTTGAACTTGGCGGCAAGCTGATCGGCCTTCACCTGGGAGATCTTGGCGTCGGTGGCTGCCAACAGATTCTCTTTGTTCAGAGCGGTATCGCGGTCGGACTCGAGCTTGGCGGTGTTGTAATCGGCGCTGGTCTGCGCGACCGCCGACTGGAGGTCCAGGCGAGTCTTGTGGAGGGTGACTTCGAGGTTCTTATAGTCGGCCTCGGCCCCGCTCAGAGCGTACTGAGCGGTGACGAGATCGGTCTCCAGTTCGGGACTGGTCATAACCATAATGACGGTGTCGGCCCTCACCGGGACGCCGGGCTTCACGATAATTTTCTTCACGGTGGAATCGGTGGTGGCGGTGAGCAGCACGGTGTCTTCCGGCACCAGGGTTCCAAGGCCGCGGACCTCGCGGACCATGGGCCCGCGTTTGACTGTGTCGGGCCAGAGGGTGGAGAGCTCTACTCCGGGGGCGGCCGGTTTGAGGTTCCTGGCCCATCGCCAGAGGCCGACTAAGGCCACCAAGACCAGCACGCTGACGATGCTGTAGACGATAGTTTTGCGCTTCTTGACGCCCTTGCGTTGTACGTCCATAGTTTGATTTCCGGTGGGACAGGGGCACGGCTCCTGCCAATCGGAATCCTACGGTAACATTATGACGCTTCAGGGATAATGAAGGATAGGAAGGAAAAGCGGGTGTCCGCTTCTGGGACGGGGCGTTCCGGGGTCGAACGGTGGGAGAGAAAATGCGAAACGAACCCATTGGGGGCGGGCTATGTGTTTGAGGTGGTGGGGATTAGGTTGTCAAAGAGCGGCGGAAAACGAACCCACGGAGGGTCGCGGGTCGCTTTTCCGGCTCAAGTGTAGCATGTCGGGCAAGGGCTGGACGGTTATGTTGTTGAGGGGATTGAGCGAAATGGCTGTGAACGGCTTTCGCCGGATCGGCTAAACTGAAACGGAGATGTTCGTGAACGCCACAGAACTGAAGCCGGAGGCGACGCGGTGCGGTTGCCTGCGGGCATCCTGAAACCACCGGTGACGTTGGAGGCACTTCAGTCCGCCGAGCTTTCCCTTCCCCCCATCGACCGGGGCAAAGAATCCATCGGCCAACCTGTCGCCCGCTTCCGGAAAGAACGGGGCTATACGCAGGTCGAGCTGGCGGGCAAGATCGGTATTCTGCAAACCGTCGTCATGGACTACGAGACCGATCACCTGCGGCTCGCCACTATGATCGAAGTATCAACCGATGCGTTGCTACAGCCTGCGGGGCCGTGGAGTCCAAGAAGCCCAGCCGCTAGGTGCTGCGTCGCCAGAAGCAGATCGAGGCTCTGCCGCTGGCGCAGCAGACCGCGCTGCTGCGCACCATCGATACATTTCTGGAGGGAGCCGCCGCCGGCGCAGCGCGGCGCGCTTAGGAGCTCTGCGGCTAAAAGGAAACAACATGGACAAACAGCATGCCCATCAGTTGCTCGATCAGCTCGACCCGGGTCAGTTTGAAGCCGTGGTCCGGCTTTGGTTCTATTCAATAGCCGGAAGCGTTATTGCTGGCTATACAGACCGAATAGCCTCAATCCTCCGACGGTCAATCCCTCGCGACTGAAAGGTTCCTAGCGGGAGTTTACTGCGAAGGGCCGGAACAAAGGCATAAGTAATTGTTTTCTTAAGGGGATGCGAGCCGGCCTCCGTATTACCCACGCGGGGTAATACGGAGTTGATCCAGGCCCAGCGTCTTCGCCAGTTCCTGCTGCGGCAGTGTTTGTTTGGAGAGCACTGTGGCGACTCGATTCGGTCCCTTGTCGCCCTGTGGAGGATAGAGGAGGACAAATTCCTGAATGTGGCGCAATTCTTCCAGCAACCCCTCCATCGAGATTCCGGCCCAAGCCGCCTGAGCTTGTCGATGCACGTATTGCAGCAGCGAGATGCCCAGCATGCAATAGAAGGCGTGCACCCGGATCTTGCTGTCGGTCCAATGATGCGTAGGACCCCAGCCCAGCCACTCCCCATCCTTAAGGCCGCGAAAGACCTGCTCGACCTGCTGCTGTCCAGAGTAGGCGGCAGCCACCTGCTCGGGGCTCCAATCCATGCGATTCGTCAATAACACCGTTCGGCCCAGTCGGTGGGCCATCAGGTGCAACCATGCGGGGTGATCGAAATCGAATTGCAGATGCCAGTGCCCGTCCTGCAAGTCCAACTGATAGTGGATCAGATCGGCCATGAATTGCGGCGACAACCAACGCTGAATTTTATTGCGAATCTGAGTTTCGGTCCAACGCGCCTTAGGTTTACTCAAGTCTATCGACAGACGTCGTAGATATTGCAGGACCTTGCTAACGCCAGTCGTCACACTATGCAGTTGCTCGCCCAAGAAAGAAGCCGAGTACTTTACTACGCAGAGATACTCTTTTCCGTGCACCAGCATCTTTTCACCAGCGGCATGGACCCCGGGCTGATCGCTGCTACAGGTGGGAAGCTGTTCCACCGCTCGCTCCCGCAACTCCGCGGGAGCCTGGTTCCACGGGAGCGCCGCGATCCAGCCGACCTGCGCTTGCTCCAACTCCATGGTATTGGCTAAAGCCGCCGAGCCTTTGTCAAATACTAAAGTGACTGTGTCCCTTCCGATCTGGTTCTGATCCAGCATGCCCAGCATGCGGGCCAAAGCGATCGAGAACTCTTCCACATCCGGTGTGTCGCCGGCATAGACGTGGTGACACAAACTCAGGCCATGTTCGCCATCCAACACGTAGCTGAGGCCCACTTGGCGCAAGTTATGGCGACCTTGTTTGTTGTGGCCGCGCTGTGCCAGGTGGTTCTGCGTGTTGGTACTAGCGATGTAAGTGTAAAAGTTGGTAGTGTCGTAGGCCAGCAAGCGGCGGCTGACCAACTGCTTCTGCTTCCATAGGCCGAGCAAACGCAGTTGCGCCTGATCCAACTCATCGCTGGCCCCTGCGGCCGGCTGCTCCGGAGCCAGGGTCTCGAAGCAATCCCAGAAGGCTTGCGAGGTGAAACGTTCCGCAGGGAAGCCCCAGAGCGGTTGCAACACGGTGCGGTCATACCAATCGGCCACCTCGGTTTTCGGGCCCGGTTGGCAGATACGATGAATGGCGGCCAGGAGCAGGTAATGGGCTGGGGAGGGTCCGGAGCGAGGTTCGGGCCAGAGTTGCCGAAGCAGATCGAAGACGCCGGTTTGCTGAGCGGCCAACCACAGAGCGCCGGGCAGGCCGAAATCGCGCATGGTGGCAGCCAGCGGTATCGGAGCGGTGCGGTCGCGAACCAGGGCGGCGACTCTTTCGGCGGAGCCGAGGTAGCTCTGATGGACGATACGGGGCCGCCCGTCGACGCGGGCGCTCTCGACGACGTAATAGTAAAGTTGGTTGCCCTTTTTCTTCGAGATGAGGCTCGCCATATAGGGTAATACAATAATACGACAACGTCCCACGAATTTCAACAGGCTTCATACAGAAAACATACGAAGAGACCTGAAATAGGGTAATACGCAATTCCAGCCGCACGGATGCTGGCAAATCGTGGCGTTTCAGTGCGTTATCTGGAGGTGTGGCTTACGAAATCTGGAGTTGGCAGTAAACTCCCGCTAGCGCCAAAACGTCAAGTTTCAGATGAACCTGTTCCTTAGGGAACGCGGAAGCGGAAGCGCGGTTAATCCTCGGAGAGTTCGGATTCGGACTGTCCGTCGTGCGGTTGCTCCCGCCGCTCGCGGCGCACTTCATTGAGAATCTCATTTCCCGGGCCGGAGTGGAATTCCTCGTCGAGCCGGCGTAAGGCCACGCTAACTACGTCGCGATGACGGATCTCGACGTCCGGTTGTTTCCCGGAAAACTCAAGCCACAGCCTATGTATCCGTTCAATGTCCTCCGGCCAGAGCCGAGCCGGATGCTGGCCGAAGATGTAGAACCGCGACTTCGTGGAATCCGTAAGGAGGATCTCCAGCGTGAGCGGATGGCGCGGCGTCGGCAAGGACTCCCATTGCTCCTCCAATGTCCTGGCCTGTTGTGTAGCATTTCGAAACTGCGGCGATTGATAAAGCACAACGTGCCCCGATTTCAACTTGTTCGCTGTCTGGACGATCGCCACCCACGGGTTTGTGCCCGCTACCGCCAGTAACTCCACATGTTTTCCCGCCTTTTCCGCCACCGAAACAACTTTGCTGAATACCTCAGTTTCTCGCGGTCCAAAGATCTGGTCGTACTTCAAATCATGCTCGCCGGAGCCTGCCTGAGTCGCGACGTGGACGGAAAGCACGACCACGTCCTCCTTGTTGGTGTCCGTCCCTGCCAAAGTCTTCTCCAGATGGCCCAGATAGTTGGGATTGCGGACCGGCACGAGTACGTTGCCAGGACGCGCTTGCACTGTTTCGGCCGACACTTCCTCACTCGGCTTCAGCCGGAATTCCTCCATTTCCGGACCGCCCGTGACGCGATGCCGCCGATTGGATCTCTCGGATAACTCGAAAGCCGTGAAGAATATGAGAGTGAACGCCATTCCCGAGATGGTCGCAACCTTCTTTGTGAGGACGTTGATGATCGCGAGCGCAAACAATGCAAGCGTGATCAGGGCCAGTCCGATCGGCCATTCCACAGTGCCGATCCGTAAGTTGAGGGGAACTTTCCAGGCTCGGGCCGTGGGCTGCTTGAACCGCAAGACGATCACGGCTAGAGCCTTCATCGCAAAACTCCAGACAACCCCAAAGGCGTACGCTTCCCCCAGAAGGGTCACATCCCCACGGCTAATTACAATAGTGAGCAACTGCAGGCCCACGATCAGATTGATGATATGATTCGTTGTGCCGAACTTCGGATGCGGTACGCGGAAGAACTTCGGGAGCACTCCATCCTCGGCAACCCGGTTAAGCACCCCATTCGAACCGATGATGGCTGTATTCACCGCGCCGGCCAGGACCAAGGTACCCACCAGAACCACGAAGGCGTGAAACAGCAAACGCAGATTGTAGGGGCCGGCCAGGAACATGGATAGGCCCCCAATCAAATTGCCCAGGTATCTGGCTCTTTGGGCATCCGGGATGAGCATGACGGCGAAAAACGAGACCAGGGAAGTGAACAGCAGGCTGTATAGAA
>Ga0182016_10001307_pt1 | contig 30372 bp, 20 predicted proteins | sample 712S2MmetaG_FD_120491 | JGI IMG/M metagenome (GOLD analysis project Ga0182016, IMG submission 120491) | Permafrost microbial communities from Stordalen Mire, Sweden - 712S2M metaG | ecosystem: Environmental > Terrestrial > Soil > Wetlands > Permafrost | place: Sweden: Stordalen | collected...
CCGGAATCGCAACTCCCAAACCCCAATTTGCGCTTCATCAGCCCGGGCTATTTCCAGACGCTGCACATCCCCCTGCGCGCGGGCCGCGATTTCACGGATGCCGACCGCAACCATCTGACCGCCATCATCTCGCAAAGCCTGGCGCGCAAGCTCTGGCCGAATCAGGACCCCATCGGGCGCAAGCTGATGGATATGGGCAAGCCTCATGAGGTGGTGGGTGTGGTCGGCGACGCGCGCAGCACCAGCCTCGATCAAACTCCCGTGGACATGCTGTATATCCCGCTGTGGCAGCGTCCGCAGAATTCGTCCTCCATTTTGGTGCGCACCGGCATGGATCCCAAGTCGATCGCGTCGGCGTTGCGCGCGGCGGTGTGGAGCGCCGATGGCGACGTGCCCGTCCCGCAGGAGCGTACGCTTGAGCAGATCCTATCGACGTCGGTGGCCCGGCGGCGATTCCAGATGACGCTCGTGCTGCTGTTCGCCATCGCCGCATTGGCACTGGCGGCGTTCGGAACTTATGGCGTCGTCTCGTACGCGGTAGCCAGGCGGCGCGCCGAAATCGGCATTCGCATGGCGCTGGGAGCGGGCCAAGGCCGAGTCCTCCGGCAAGTGTTGCGGCAGGGCATGATGCCGGTGTTCGCGGGGCTGGCGGCCGGCGCGCTCGCGGCCGTGGCAATCGGGAGTTACGTGTCTACCATGCTGTTCCAGGTGAGCCCGCACGATCCGGTGGCGTTCGCGATTTCGGCTTCCGTGCTGGTAGCGGTCTCGGCTCTGGCCTGCTGGATTCCGGCGCGGCGCGCGGCCGGCGTCAATCCGCTGGAAGCGATCCGCTACGAGTAGACCGGCGCCCTCGAGGATGTTTGGCCAGAATGCGGCGGCCGCACTCGGCCAGATCGCGGCAGGCGCACGGAACTTGCAGCAGTTCCTTGGTCGCCGCGATCTTGCGCTCCAGCTCCTCCAGTTCCGCCAGCTTTCGCCGCGCCAGCGCCTGCCAGCGTTGGGACGGCGGAATACCTTCGCGGAATCCATGAAAGAGCTGGCGCGTTTCGGCCAGGCTGAAGCCGCAGGCTTTGGCCCGGTCGAGCACCGCCAGCCGCTCGAGTATCGACGGAGTGTATTGCCTTCTGCCGCCGATGCGGCCGGGCTTGGGCAGCAAGCCGGCCTGCTCATAATAGCGGATCGCGGACGCGGCAAACCCCGATTGTTTCGCCACTTGGCCAATCGTCATTCCATAAGTTTACTTGACTTCAAGTCAGCTTTAAGTCCGACGATAGTGACATGAAACTCTTCCTGCTAACTGCGCTGTATGCCGGACTCACCTGCTCCATAGCGGCGGACACCGTGCCACCGATTGCCTGCAATCTGAAAGCGCTCACCTCCGAACAACGAAAAGAACTCGATCAACTCGGGGGACGCGCGATTGCGGCCATCGCCGAGTCGCGCGGCCTGAAGGACGGGTACGCATTCCGCATCGACCCCGCCAAGGAGTCTTTAGTAGACGTGGCGCGCTGGCTCGATATCTGGCGGCGGTGCTGCCCGTTCTACGAATTCCGCATCGATCTCCATGCCGCCGACGGCGGCATGTGGCTGTCGGTAACGGGGCGGCCGGGGGTAAAGGAATTCATTCCGCTGGATTCGCCGCGATTGGCCGCCAAGTTGCCTAAGTGACGTTTGGAGATTTTCAGATCCTAATCATGTAAAATAAGGCGTGGGCAATTTGAAGTGGAGTGCGTCTCATGAGGTGTTCGTGCCGGAACTCGACGACGAACACAAGGAAATCTTCGAGGCGGTCGCCGGCCTCCGGAAAGCCCTTGCCGGCGACACTCCTTCGGCCGATCTCGTCGCATTGACCAATCGCTTGGCAGGCTGCGCGGTGGACCATTTCGCCCACGAAGAGCGGCTCATGCGCGCGGCCCGTTACGACTCGCTGCGCTGGCACAAACAGCAGCACGATGGAGTCCGGCGCCAGGTGAGTGAATTCGCCGCGCGCATCGAACAGGGCGACCGCACGGCGGGGCTCGCTTTAGTGGAATACCTGTCCTCCTGGTTGGCCAACCACACGCGCGTGGCGGATCGCATGATGGGGGCCTTCCTTCGCAATGAGCGCCTGCGTCTCGGGAAAGTGACCTTTCAGGCCGGCACCAGGCCGCTCGATTCCTGCGAATGGGTGAATGCGCAGGGTGACAGGTTCACCCCCCGCGTCGCGCGAAAGTGCCGCTGGCGCCCGTATTCGCTCTTCTCCGGAAAATCGATATTGCCGGCCATATAGACGATGCGCAAGCCATCGGGCGAGACTGGAACTGCTGCCGAGCGACGTGGCGCGGACTTCAGTCTGCAGCGCCGGCACTCTTGCCGGCGTTCTTGGTTTCTGCCGCCAGAGACGCTCCCGAAGTCGTGGAATTTGCCATGAGCCCACAACCCGCTCCCTGTGGTCGCGGCTCGGAAAAACGCAATGTGCCGATACCGAGCCGCGACCGTTAGGGAGTGGTCCCGGATCCACAAGACAGGCTCAGCACGCAATTGCGGCGCCGACATCAGGAGGTCGAAGTCTCGGCGCAGCAGGCCGAATCCCGCGCCACGTCGGCGCGGCCCAACTAAATTCTTCCCAAGCACAAGAAGATTGTCTACGGCGGCTTGCAAATTCCTGGACAGCATGAGTTTGGCACGGCGTGGCAGAACATGGTCCTGGATTTCCGGCCACCGGCATTCGATAGCCGGACTAAGAGAGACCCTCGCGCTCCACCTTGAAGACCACCACGCCTAGGGGCGGCGCGGTGACGTTCAACGACCATGGCCGTCCGTGCATCGCCAGCGGACTCGCCTCGACGCCCCCCAAATTGCCCTGCCCACTGCCGCCATAGAGAGGCGCGTCGCTATTCAGAATCTCTTTCCAGTAGCCGCCTTCGGGCGCCCCGACACGGTAGTCATGCCGCGGTTCCGGAGTGAAGTTACAAACGAACAGCAGCGTGTCTTCGGCGCGGCTTGTCTTCCGTATAAATGTCAGCACGCTGCGCGCGACGTCATTGCAGTCGATCCATTCGAAGCCGGCTGGGTCTGAGTCGAGCTCGTAGAGGGCGCGCTCACCGCGCATCAGGGTGTTCAGATCGCGCACCCAACGTTGCAACTGCTTGTGCCGCGGATCCTGCTCCAGAAGGCGCCAATCGAGGCCGGTATCGTGATTCCACTCGTTCCATTGTCCGAAATCGTCGCCCATGAACAGCAGCTTCTTACCGGGATGGCCGAACATATAGCCGTAAAGCAGCCGGAGATTGGCGAACTTCTGCCATTCGTCACCCGGCATCTTGCGAATCATCGATCCTTTTCCGTACACTACCTCGTCGTGCGAGAACGCCAGAACGAAGTTCTCGCTGAAGGCGTACATGAGGCTGAACAGAATCTGGTTGTGGTGAAACGTGCGATGAATCGGGTCCTTCGACATGTAGGCCAGCGTGTCGTGCATCCAGCCCATATTCCACTTGAAGCCGAATCCGAGTCCACCGAGATAGGTCGGTTTCGATACCATGGGCCACGCGGTCGACTCCTCAGCGATCATGGTGGCGCGCGGACATTCGCCGTAGACCCGCTGGTTGAGCGTGCGCAGAAAATCGATGGCTTCCAGATTTTCCCTGCCGCCGAAGCGGTTGGGAATCCAGTCGCCTTCGCGCTTCGCGTAGTCCAGGTACAGCATGGCGGCGACGGCGTCGGTGCGCAGACCGTCGATGTGATATCTCTCCAGCCAGAAGAGCGCATTGCTGATCAGGAAGTTGCGGACCTCGCTGCGGCCGAAATTAAAAAGCAAGGTATTCCATTCGCGCTGCATGCCCTGGCGCGGATCGCTGTGCTCGTATAAGTGGGTGCCATCGAAATAACCGAGGCCGTGCTCGTCGGTGGGAAAATGCGCCGGCACCCAGTCGACGATCACGCCGATGCCGCGTTGGTGCAGATGGTCCACCAGGTACATGAAATCCGCCGGCGTCCCGAAGCGGCTGGTAGGTGCGAAGTAAGCGGTCACCTGGTAGCCCCACGAGCCGTCGAATGGATGTTCCGCCACGGGCAGAAACTCCACGTGGGTATATCCCATGTCGCAAACATAGTCGGCGAGTTTATGCGCAAGTTCCCGCCACGTAAGCCAGCGATTGCCTTCCTCCGCCACGCGCATCCACGAACCGGCATGGACCTCGTAGATCGACATCGGGCACGTGAGCAGCGTCGTGGGGCGGCGATTCGTCCATTCGGAATCGTGCCATTCGTAGGAGTCGAGATCCCACACGCGCGATGCCGTGCCGGGCCGCAGTTCGGCGTAGAACGCGTAAGGGTCGGCCTTGGCCGCGCTATAGCTATTGAAGCGCGAGACAACGTGGTACTTGTAACAGGTCCCGCTGTGCGCGCCGGGAACGAAAAGCTCCCACACGCCGGCCTCCGGCCGCAATTGCATGGCGTTGACGCCCGGCGTCCAGTTATTGAAATCGCCGATCACCGAGACCGACTCTGCATTGGGCGCCCACACGGCGAAGTGGGCCCCGCCTTCCACAAGGTGCGCGCCCAGTTTCTCGAAGCTGCGGTAGTGCGTCCCTTCGGTAAGAAGGTGTAGATCGTAGTCCGTCAGGATTGCTTCAGAGGTAGTGGTCAAGGTCTCTCTCCGTGTTCAGCCGTCGCGCGGCCCAGTCAAGGTTCACCTCTATTATGAAGCGACAATCGCGGTTGGTGGGTTCCCCGGCCTATCCGAGCCGGGAACCCGGGAAGCAAATGGGAACTTAGTGGCCGCCGCCGGATAGCTTTCGGTAGTACTCCGCCACCGAGTCCTTATACCCGGCGGGCGCCTTGGATGGGTCGGTATTTCGTATGGCGCCGCCCTTACTTTGTTCGAGCTGGCGCCGTAACTGGAGTTCCAACGCGTCCACGCCGCTCACCAGCTGTTGGTGCATTTGCTCCACCAGCGCCGGGTTGCCAGGAAACCGGCTGGGGTCGAGACGGCGCATCTCGTCGATCAAGGCCTGCAGTTTTTGCCGCGCCTCGGGACTATCTTGCACTGCGGCGCGGACCTGGTTTAGAAGGTTCAGGCCCTGGTCGATTTCACGCTGCGCATCGGCCGGGTTCGGACCTTGTTGCGGCGCCACGGCGTGACCGGAGATGCGCGTGTTGCCGGTGTCGAGGTTGTCGTATGCCGTACCGCCCCGATTTCCCCCGCCGACCGTTGGGTTAGCCATCCGGCCGCCATCGCGCCCGCCGTTCTGACCACCCTGTTGTCCGCCTTGACCAGCCTGTTGGCCGCCTTGCCCGGTTTGCCCATTGCGGCTGAGTTGGCCGGCCGGCCCCGGTTGATTCCCGGGTTGTCCGCCGCGCCCGTTCCCGCGTCCGCCCAGACCGGCGACTTGATCGCGCAAACGCGCCAGGTTGTCCATGGCGCGATTGAGGTCCGCCTCCTGCGTGCCCGCTTGTTGCTGCTGTCCGGCGCCCACGGAATGAGCCGCGTCGCGCAACTGCTGGCCGAGCTTCTGCAGGTCGTTGGTGAGGCGACTTTCCGCGGCATCGGAAAAGTCGCCATTGCGCAGCCAATCGGAGCTGCGCTGCATGCGTGTGTTGAGATCGTTTTCGTCCATGCCCAGCCCTTCAAGCGCCGAGCGCAGTTTGCCCGATGCCGCCGGCTGCGTGGGTGCGAGTTCCCGGGCGGTCGACCGCATCTGCTGCGTGAGGCGCGCCAGCTCATCTGCGGCGCGTTGGCGATCGCTCACCATCTTGTCGATATCTGGAGCGGAGGGATTCGTGGGCTGCTGGCCGGTATTGTGAGCGGCAGTCTGGCCGGCGATCAGGTCACGCACACGGTCAGCTTGCTGCTTCTGCTGCGATGCGATTTGCTCCGCCGTCTGCGCCATGGAGTTGAGGCGTCCGGCGGCGTCCTGCTGCTGCCCCTGTCCCAGAAGGTTCGTGGCTTCCCGCAAGCGCTCGGCCGCGCGGCGCGAATCGGCGGAACTGCCATTGCCCGCGGCGCGCCGCATGTCTTGATTGGCTTGCCGCAGATGGTCGAGCGCCTGCTGGCGCATTTGCGCGGACTGCTCCGCGCTCTGCTGGCCCGACTGCCCGCTCTGTCCGGACTGACCGCTCTGCCCGCTCTGGCCGGACTGACCACTTTGTCCACTCTGACCGCTTTGTCCGCTCTGCCCCTGCGAGAGCTGCTGTTCCATCTGGCGCTGCAGCTGCTGCGCCTCGCGCTGCAACATTTCCTGTTGCCACTTTTGCTCGGCGGTCTGTTGGCCGCTGCGCTGCTGCTGGGCGAGATCGTCCTGGCGCTTGGCCAGTTCATCCAGCTTCTTCAGCGCATCGTCGATTTCCTGCGCCTTCTGTTCGGCGGTCGACGAGGTGCTGGTGCGGCTCTCATACTGGTTCTTCTCGCTATCGAGCTCGAGATCGAAGAGCGCTGCCAAATCGCGGGCCGCGCCGCCGCCACCGCCTCCCCCGCCGCCGCGTTGTCCGAATGCCACCTGAATCTGCCGGAACGTGGCTTCGGCGCGCAGCAGATACTGCAGCGCTTTCTGTTCGCTGGGCAGCGCGTCCTTCCAATTCTCCCGGTGCAGTTGCTGCGCCGCGGGCGCCATGGCCTCGGCGGCTGCCAACATATCCTTCTGGAAATCGTTGATGGCCTCCACTTCGTCGGTAAGCTCGCGCGCTTGCAGACGGCCCGACAAAGTGACGGCCTGATCGCGCAGCTTGGCCTGCGATTGGGCCAGCAGCTTAGCAACGTCGGTTGCCTGTTGCGCCGTGGAATCCTTGTCGGATTGCTGGCGGAACGTCGCCGAGATAATCTCCTTCTCGCGCTGCGAGATCTGCGCCTGCTGATTGCCGCCGCCACCTCCACCACCGCCGCCCGATTGCTGCGATTGCGAGAACTCGCGCTCGAACGGATCGGCCTGGATGAAAGCGATATCGGTGTGAGATTCCGCGTTGGCGTCGGCCGCGGTGGCGTAAATGCTGATCAGATCGCCGGGAGCGAGCTTGAAAGCTTCCAGAGAAAGCGTGGTCGAGCCATCGGCCTGCTTCTCGCCTTTCTTGGACAGCAGATCCACCGTAGTCTCTGGGCCGCCATTCACGGAGTAATGCAGCGCGACACCCTTGAGCCCGTATTCGTCGGTGGCCTTGGCGGCGACCGTTACCTCTTCGATGGGGTTGGCGTGATAATCGCCGCGGCCGGGACGCACCAGGGCGATCGCCGGCGGATTGGCCTTGCGCGCCTCGATGTAGAAGTCCTCGCTCACGCGCACCGGCTGTCCGTCAGCGACGCCCGCCACGTGATAGACGCCGTCCTTATCGAGCTTGACGGTGCCGTGATAGACGTTATTCTGCCCGCCGGTAAGTTGCACCGGCTTTCCGTTGTCGAGCAGAATCTGGCCGCTCTGCAGCGGCCGGTCGGTGGAGATATCGAGCTCCGCTTCCGTGCCGATGACGCCGCGCAGATCGCCTCCGCGCTCTTCGGTTTCGGATGGCATGCCGGTCCACGCGGGGTAGCGATACGTCACGCGGATCTGCTTTACCGCCGGCAGGTCGCTGACGTGAATGTTGAAATGCTTCGACGTCATGGCGCCCGCGGTCACGTAATATTCCACATTCTCAGGCAGGCCCGCGAATAGAAACTGATAGCCGCCGGCGAAGCTGCTGGCCGGCTTCGGCTGCATGTTAATCTCTTCCCACTTCTGCGAACTTTGGAAGCGGGCGTACAACTTAACGGACGGCGATTTCAGGCCGGAGGGTAGCGCGGACACCATCTGGTCGGCATAGCGGCGGACCGTTGCGTCGCCGGGAGCTACGCGCAGATCGTAGATGGGAGCTTTGTCGCGATGGGGACCGGTCCAGAGGAGCGAAGCACCGTAGCCGAGATAGCCGGGACCTTCGGCGATCATCCAGACAAGAAGCGCGAATGCGCCCGCACCCGCGGCGAACGACGTCCACAGGCCTGCATTGCTGACCATTTGGCTGGGCTCGGCGGAGCGGGCGAGATCGAGAGTGTCGCCGGCGAGAAGCTCGATGAAGGGATCCTGGCCGTCACGCTCGAGGAACGTGGTGAGGCGCTGCTGGAAGTGCGGGAAGGCCGTTTCCGCGGTTCCGACGACGCGGCGGCGCGTCAAACGGGTCAGCGGAAGGCCCAGGCCGAAGCCGGCGGCCACGATCAGAATCAGAATGAGTGCGAAGCGCGCCCAGGCGATGCTTCCCGGCGAGAAGGCGCGCGTGTTGGCGATAGTGACGAGCACGAGCGTCGCCAGCAATGCGCTTGCGGTGAGAATCGCCGTGCCGCGCAGGAGCGTGCTCCAGCGGAGGCGTTTTTCGAGTTGCGCAATATATGCGTGAAGTTGTTCGCGGAAACTCACGGGCCCCTCCCAGACGCGCCTCGAAACGCTTGCCTACAGAATACAATATTCACCGCAGAGTCGCTGAGACGCGGAGAGAACAAAATCAAAGTCAAACCCGGAGAGCGCTGAGGTGGCTGAGGCCGCAGAGGGGTATAGTTCTCGGACTATCGCATTGCCACGGAGGCACGTAGGCCACGGAGGGTGAGTTCTCGGATCATCGGCGTCGCACCGGCAGAAAACAGTTCTCGCAGAGGCGCAGAGGACGCGGAGAGGAAGACTTAGCGGGCGGTTGGGCAGCCGGAAGTCTCCTCAGTATCTAAGATGGTGGCGACTTTCCAGCCTTCGTTGGTTTTCAGGAGATTGAAGGAATCGACGCCGCAGTGGCCGAATTTTCCATCGCGGAGGAACTCGTATTCGCCCCAGACGTTGGCGATGGCTCCGTGAATCGACACCTTGGGAGCCGTTGTGAAGCGCTCGATGAACTGGCTCTTGATGGACGCGATGTGGTTGGCCCACTGTTCGGCGGGCATGGCGTAGGCCGCGCCGTCGCGGACTCCGTAGAGGCGCGCATCGGCCGTCATGGACGCCAGGATCCGGGCGGCATCGTTCGTTGCCATGCCGTCGAAGGTCTTCTGGACTGCCGCGAGTACTTCTTTCTCGCCGCGGGTCTGGGCGGCTAGCGGCAGGAGAGCGAAGAGGCAGGCGGTCGGGAGGCGCATAGAGCGATGATACACCGAGAAGTCACAAGGGCTTCTCCGTGCCCGTGGATGTGCGGCGGAAGCTCGGAGTCGGGCCAGGGTCCGTTCTTGAGTGGGATGAAGAAGGCGCCAACATCGTCGTCCGTAGGGTAGGCCGCTTCAGCTCCGATGATATACACCGGGCGTTGTTCGGCAAACGTGCCCCCCAAAAGAAGAGTCTGGAAGATCTCAAAGAAGGCGTTCGCCAATATGTCCGAAGGCGCTATGCGCGCCATTGACACTAACGTCCTGGTCCGCATGATCGTGCAGGACGACGCCCGGCAGGCCGCCTCAGCGAAACTCTTCGTGGAGAGCGGCGCCTGGGTTTCCATTCTTGCGCTCGCAGAGGCGACCTGGGTGCTTTCCAGCGTGTACGAGTTGAGCGCCCATGAGCTCGCGGAGGCGATCGGAAGGCTGTTGGATCATCGCGATCTGGTTTTGCAGGAATCGGAAGCCGTGCAAGCTGCTCTGACATCGTTTCGCGAGAGGCCGTCGCTGGGTTTTTCCGACTGTCTGATGCTTCATCTAGCGCGCAGAGCCGGACACTCGCCGCTGGGCAGATTCGACCGGAACCTCGCCAGGGTTGACGGCGCGCGAAAGATCTGAGGCGCATCAGGATTCCTCGCGTTGGGTGCCCAGGTATCGACTGGCTAGGACCGATTCGCCTAGGGCTGCGGCGAATAGCAGGAGCATGATGTACCACCAGAGGGATTGCGGAGTTTTTTGTGGGGGTGCGGCTCCGGAGGCTTGCTGCGTTTGGTTGGTGGACTTCCCCTGCCATAGCGCCATGAGGTCGCCGGGGATCACGTCTAAGTTCGATTCTTTCGGGTCGGGGTTGACTCCTACTAAGTTCTGGCGGCCGTTGGCTAAGCGGAGCTGGTAATAGCCGGCTTCGGTAAGTTGGAAGGACTGCGCAGTCGCGGCTTGACTAAGGGTGAGGGGGCGCTGGCCATCGGGGCCGGTGATCTCGACGCCTTGACCTTGCTCGCGGGCGTTGCGGAGTTCGAGGTAGGCGTCGACTACTCGTGCTCCGCCCTGCCGCTCGCTGCCGGCGAGGTAGCGGGCGGTCTGCTCGATGAAGGGAACGAAGGTGGGATTCAGAGGGAAATCGTTGGTGAGGTTGTCGAGGCCGGATGTGAAGAGCACCACGCGGCCTTCGCCGCTGAGCTTCTCGAGAAGAAGCGGCGTCTGATCGCTCAAGCGTACGATGACACGGGCGTCGCCGGGGTCGACAGCGAGGGCGTAGAAAAACTTCACGCCGGTCCAGCCTTCGGCCTTGGCGACGGCGGGGTAAGAGGAGTCGCTCGAACCGACGGCCATGAAGCGATCGGGTACGCGGCTGTAGTCGCGGGTTTCGGCGATGCGCGCGCCGAAGATGGGGATCTGAAGGCGCGCGCCGGCGGACGTTCCGGCTGCGATGAAGAGACTCCCGCCAGAGCGGACGTAGCCGGTGAGGGAGTTCTCGAGCAGCTGCGGCACGGTGTTGAGATCGGAGAGGATGATGAAGGCGTAATTGGAAGGCTGGCGGTCGGCGGCCTCATTCACGTCGATGGATTCGAGGAGGAAGGCCGACTGGGCGGCTGCGGAGAGGGCCGCACCGATGTAGAGGGGCGAGCGGTTGTCGCCGTAATTGTGGATGAGGAGGGTTTTCTGCGGGTCGGATCGCTGGACGGCGAAGCGGTGCTGGTCGTCGGCGGGGAAGGCGTCGGCGGAATCGATCTTCACTTCGCAGCGATTGAATCCGTAGGGGACTTCGAGCGCGGGAAAATCGACGGCGGCGCGGCCGTTGGGGGGGACTGTGACGAGCTTGGTGGCGGTGGTCTTTCCATTGACGACGAGCGATGCGGTGCGCGTGGCGGCGGGCGTGCCGTACCCGGCGATTATGGCGCGGGCGTGGACCGGCTTGGCATCCTTGCCCCAGACCTGGCCGGGAGCGTCGACCGATTCGACTGTCCAATTGGGCTGGAGCTTGGTGGCGACCGCGTGCGTTACGAGCTTGACGTTCGCGGGGAGGGCCATGTCGGAGAAGTTGCCGGCAAGGGCGCTGCGTTGCATGTCGCTGAAGAAGTGAAGCTCGATGGGGGTGTGGACGGACTCTGCCATGGATCGGATGGCGCGGGCGAGCTCGCCGAAATTGCCGTGGCCATCGCCGGGCTGGATGGATTGCACAGCGGCGCGGAGGGCGGCCTGGTCTTCGATGGCTTGCGTCATCAACTGGAGTTGGGAGTTGAAGGATGCTACCTGGCCTCGGGCTGCGCCCTTCTTGGAGAGCGTGGTTATGGCGGCTTCCTTGGCGTCGGCTAATCTTGTGCCGGCTCGCATGCTGAAGGAATTGTCGATGACTAGGAGGAGGAGGCGATTGCTGGCGAAGGTGGCGGTGTTGCGATTGATGAAGGGATTGGCGAAGGCCACGATCAGGAGGAGCAGCATCGCGAGGCGCAGGGAGAGGAGAAGGAAATAGCGGAGACTGCGGTGGCGGGTGGAGGCTTGGGTGCGCGATTCGTAGAGCATCAGCGAGCTGACTGGTTTCGGCTTGGAGGTTTGCCGCTTCAGTAGGTGCAGGTAGACGGGGAGGCTCAGGCCGGCTAGGGCGGCTAGGAACCACGGGGCTAGAAGTCCCATTCGGCTTGGCCTCCGGCCTGCGCTTTTGGACAAGCTAAAGCATGTCCCACGAAGAAAATGAGGCTCAGTTGCGGCCTCCTCTTAGGGTCAGGTATTCGCGGAGGGCGTCGTCTAAGGGGTGGTCGGTCATCAGGAGGCAGTAGCCCATGCCAGCGGCTTTGGTGCGGTCGCGGAGGTCGGTGAGGTGGGCTTCGACGCGGTCGCGGTATTCCTTTTTTGCGAAGTCAGGGGTGGTCTCTAGCTGCTCGTTGGTCTCCATGTCGACCAGGATGGACGGGCCGTTCAAGGTGGGGCGGACGTCCTCGGGATCAAGGACGTGGAAGAGGACGACCTCGTTGCCATTAAGGCGCAGGGGCTCGAGGGTGTGGACGACGCTCTGCGGCGACTCCCAAAAGTCGGAGACTATGAGGACGATGCCGCGGCGTTTGAGGAACTCCTGGAAGTAGCGGGCGGGCTTGGAAAAATCGGTGCGGGCCCGGGCTTCGGCTTGTTCGAGGCCGGCGAGGAGGCGATGGAGCTGGCCCTGGCGGGTGGAGGGGCGGATGTAGTTGCGGACCTCGTCGTCGAAGGTGATGAGGCCGGCGGCGTCGCGCTGTCCGTGGAGGGCGAGATAGAAGAGCGAGGCGGCGAGGTAGCGGGCATAATCCATTTTGTTGACGCCGTGGGAGCCGAATTGCATGGAGTTGCTGGCGTCGAGGAGGATGGTGAGCGGACTGTTGGTCTCGCCGCGGTAGCGCTTGAGGTACATGCGCTCGGTGCGGGCGTAGACGTTCCAATCGATGTGGCGGAGATCGTCGCCGGGGGTGTAGGCCTGGTATTCGGCGAACTCCTGGGAGAAGCCGAAATCGGGGGAGCGATGGAGGCCGGCGACGAAGCCGTCGACTACCGTCTTGGCGACGAGCTCGAGGCCGGAGATGGCGGCTAGGACGGAGGGTTTTAGGAAGCGCTGGAGCATGTTAGGGGGTGTTCACCGCAGAGACGCTGAGACGCGGAGAAGAACAAATCAAAGTCAAAACCGGAGAGCGCTGAGGAGGCTGAGGGCGCTGAGGGGTCAGGTGAACGGCACTGGTAAAAGGCTGGGCGAACTGCGTTCGCCTGGACAAGCTAAACCTTATCCCACAAAAGCTGACGGGCATGACTAGACTATGCCCCACTTTCTTCTTAGCCACCATTCTGAAAAACGTAAGAGCAACAACAAGAAAAAGACAAGCGGTAGGTTCCAGAGGTCCTTGGTTTCTCGGACTGTTACTCCGGCTTCGGAGAATGGGATGGCATCGGCTAGTTTTTGGAGGTCGGTGGGTTTCCAGTAGCGGCCTCCAGTTTGGGTGGCCAGGCGCTCTAAGAGCTCGCGGTTTTGTTCTATGTGGAAGTTCTCGGCTACTCCGTCCATGCGTTGGAAGGTTAGGACGTCGCGGCCTAGCTCCTTCGAATTGCGCTGGGCGGTGACTTCCGTCAGGTACGCTCCTTGCTTGGGGGCGTTCCACTGGGCTTGGAATTGGCCGGGGGTGTCGGGGACAGGAGTCATTTCTACTAACGCGCTGACTCCGCTCGGTCCTAAGATGTGGGCTTCGACTGTCGCGTCGGCGGCGGGGTTGTACTGCTGATCTAAGACTTCGGCGGTGAGGGTGACGGCGCCGTTATCTAGGAGCATCTGCGCGGGGACGGAGGCGGCGACGTGCCCGGGGGTGTCCGAGACGAGCCATCGCAGGAGCTGCTGCCAGAAGAGATCGTGCGCGGTGTCGCCGAGAGGCGAACTCATCTGCCAGCGCCAGCTGCCTCCGGTGGCCATGATGGCTGTTCGTCCGTGGCCGAAGTTTTCGGTGATGAGGAGCGGGAGGCGGCGACCTTCGGGGGTGATCATGTTAGCGAGCACGGAGGCGCCGGGCTTGGGCGTGCCGGGGTCCTGGTAATCCATGAGGTAGGGGAGCTTCTTCCATTTGGCGGCGTTGGCCGCGGGGTCGTCGACGAGGCGCGTAATGATGTTATCGGCGCCGGCGGGGGCGAGCTCGGCGGTGGCGTGGGTGGTACCGTTGCGGGGATCCTGCTCGCGGTGAAACGTGCCGGCGCTGGTGGGGAGGATTGTCGGGAAAAGATCGGTGATGGTGGACGCGTTCCAGTTGCCATCGGCGAGGGAGAACTGGCCGCCGAGGAACAGGAGGCCTCCGCCACGGCGGTCGACGAACTCGCGGATGAGCTCCTGCTGGCCGGGCGTGAAGTAGCCCGCGTTGACGGAACCTACGATCAATCCCTGATAGCCGAATAAGTCTTCGGCGCGCGACGGGAAGCCATCGGCGAGCTCCTTCGGGCCGGAGATCCCCTGACGGTAGAACTTGTTTTCGGAGGTGCGGACGATGGAGACGATCTGCACCATGCGGTCGTCCTCTTCGGCCTGGCGGATGAACTTGTACTCCCAGCGCGGCTCACCCTCTATATAAAGGATGCGGCGCGGGTCGGACGCGACGTTGACCACGCGACTGAGCGCGTTGTTGGCGGTGTTCTGCTCGCCAGGGAGCGGATCGGCGGCGATCTGCAAAGTCTTGGCGCCGGCGGCGCCGACATTGAACATCAGCATCTCGGTTTGCTGGTTGCCATCGGCGATCGCGGTGACGGTGCGCTGCGCGAGGACCTTGGGCGTTGCGGTACTGACATCGCGCACGGTGAGGGTGACCTTGCGGCCGGCGTATCCGCGCTGATGGAAGGCGATCTTGGCGGCGATACGCGACTCGGCGAGGGCACGCGGCGCGACCACGGCATCGTCGAGTTCGACGTCGTGCTCGGAGCGCTCGCGGCCGAAGCCCACGGTGTGGACAGGAATGTGGCGGGCTCGGAGAGCGCTGATGGCGGCTTCGCCGATGCCGCCGGAATTGTCGGCGCCATCGCTGAGGAGGACGACGGCGCCGATGGGCAGGTCGGAGGTCTCGTCGCTCAACTGCTTGAGGCTGTCGCCGAGGCGCGTGGAGGGCGCGGTGGGATGGAGATCCTTGAGGTTGTCGATGCGGGCGGGCACGTCATCGACGCGGTAGATGCGGGTTTGGAATTCGCGGTTGAGGGTGTCGAGCACACCGCTCTGCAGCGCTTTGACGGCCTGCGATTGACGGGTGGCGCCATCCTCGGAGATCGACATGCTGCGCGAGTCGTCCACCAATACGGCGATGATGTTCTGCTGCGGCTTGAGCTCGGCGACCGTGATGGCGGGCTGCCAGAGGAGTACAAGGATGAGTGCGGCGAGCAGCGTCTGCAACGCCCAGATGACCCAGGCGCGCCAACCGCGCATGACGGGCGCGGCTTCGCGCAGCCGCGAGCGAATGAGCCAGGCGAGGGCGCCGGCCGCCGCAAGGATCAGAGCCACGAGAATCCACTTAGGCCAGGCGCCGAGGAGGGCAAACTGGCCGCGCATGTACGCCGACCGCGGATACTTAAAAAGGAATTCGAACAAAGAGGGTTCCCCGGGCGATGGTTAGTGGGTCATGGCGTACATTATGTAGTTGAGGACGATGCGAAAGGCAAGTCCGGAAAACTTCTCGGGATACTCTGGACTGTCGGCCCACTCCCAGGCGTCGCCGAGGTGCATGTTGGCGCAGATGGCGACCATGATGCGGCCGTGCTCATTGCGGATGGCGCGCCATTTGGGCACGAAGCCATCCTTCTCATAAGTGCGGCCGGTGGCGACGTACTGCTCGCCGGGTATCTGAAATTTCTCATTGATGTCGTAGAGGACGTGGTAGATTTCGTCGCCGTCCTTGAGGTCTTCGACGGGCTGATCGGGGAGGACCATGCGCATGCCCTGCATGAAGCGGTTCCAATCGTCGGTGCCGTGGAAATGATCCACCATCAGGAAGCCGCCCTTCAAGAGGTAATCGTGCAGGCGGCGGGCCTCCTCGTCGGTGAAGGTCCAGGTGTGTACGTTGACGGCGTAGATCCAGGGATAGTCGAAGATGTGATCGCTATCGAGATCGACCACGTTGAGCGGGGAGGGCGAGTCGATGTGGGTGAGGCGGCGGAGGGCGATGAGGCAATCGTTATCGGCTTTGGGATAGTCCTGAGACCAGCCGCCACCCCAGCGGCGATAGCCGTACATGCTGCTTTCCTGGTAGACGGAGTTGTATCGCAGGCGGCTCCAATAGAATTCGGAGGGGACGTTGGGCCCGGACTCGTAATACTGTTGACGGCGGCCGTATCCCTGGGTGCGCTGGAAACCGCCCTGCAGGGCCAAGCCGATGGAGACCAGGAGAAGGATGGCGAGTACGAATCGGCCCAGCTGCATGATGAGTGCCCTCGGATGCTTGAATCATATCAGATGCGTGAGGGATCGGGCCGGTTGGCGGGCGGACCGGGGGCGGGTTGCGGAACGAAGCCATTTGCGGGGTTGGGCGTTTGGTCTTGCGGGGATACGGGGACGGTCTCTACCGGCGCCGGTACCGGCGCGGGGACGGGATCGGGCTCGGGGGTGTCGTCGGCGGCCTCTTCGGCCTGGAGGCGGCGGAGTTGGTTGAGGGCGTTGTGGTAGTGGCGCTGGGTGGAGTCGATACGGCGCTGGAGGCGGGTGAATTCGTCGGTGTGTTCGGAGAAGACGCGGGCGAGGGTGGTGTCGTAGATGTCGAGGACGCGCTCGTAGATCTGGGTCTCGATGGCGCGGAAGCGGCGGAGGAGCCAGTCGCAATCGATGAGGGTGTCGACGAGGAGGCGCTGGTCGGGGGTGGTGGGGCGGAAGCGGTCGTGATATTCGTCGATGAGTTCCTGGAGGGCGGTGAAGGTTTCGCCGCGAATGAGTTGAGTTTTGGCGTCGATGCCGGTTTTGAGGGCATTCATGGAGGAGCGGGCCTTGCCCTCGACGGAGCTGGGTCCGGTGGATTTTTTCGCGTTGAGGCGATTGGCTAGGAGTTGTTTTTGGGTTGCCATAAGAGCGGAGGGTAACTGGGGGGCTGGCTTTTTGGGGTGGGGCGTGGGGCTAAGTTGATAAGGATAGGGGGAATTTAGGTGGAAGATTTTGGTGAATGGGGTTGGGGAAGAGAGGGCTGCGGACCAGGAGGAACGCGAACGCTTTGACGCGGTTAGGGTATCTTTATCAATAGGAGTTTCATAGATGGCTCGAAAGACGACGATTGCAGGCACCAAAGTTGAGCGTGGGGAAAAGATGAGAACTGGGAAGGGATGGAGACTAATCGCACCGGGACCTAGCAAGAAAGCGTTTAAGGCTTCACTTCTGAAGAAATTGACCGTGGCTGGCGAGCGGCTCGCGATTTTTAGGGTCCTGCCTTGATAGACATCTTGGCAAGCGCCGCCACTCGCACTGACTCGTACCGGAAACACGCGAAGATCTCGCGGTTAGGTCGAAACGCCTGCAAAGATCGATCTGGGCCAAAACCGCTCTGCTTGCGCTTAGTGCTCTGGGGTCTATCAATGGGTTCGCACCAGCGGTCGCTTCGGTGCCAACCTCGACCCGGCATCGGTTGGTGCCGGGTCGAATTTGCATAAGTAATCGCTCACTCTGCGCCGTACAGCTTCGCAGTCCGTTTTCAGTTCGTGTTCCCAGATCCTAATCACTCCCCACCCGATGTCTGCGAGCTCGCCTGCGACGTGCCGATCTCGCTGGACGTTCCTTTCAATCTTTGTCTTCCAGAACTTACGATTGCTCGTTGGAATCGAGCGGCAAAAACGGCAACCGTGCCAAAAGCAGCCGTCCACAAAGACGGCGAGGCGGGTGGCGCTAAATACGATGTCTGGTCTGCCCGGAAGGCCGGAATTGTGGCCGGTCTTCCAACCGCGAATGCCGGAACGCATCAAGAGGGAGCGGAATCTCCATTCGGTAGTTTTTGTCCCGCGCGATTTGATCCGACCCATCACGCGAGAGCGGGTCGCCTGGTCAAAACTGTCCATTTGGTACGGCTCTATTGCACATCCTACCAAAACGGAACACGCCTATGTTAGGGCGTCAGGGTCATGGTCTTCAGTACCTTCGCGTGACGGCGAATAAACTCCGGCGGGAGCGCGTTGCCGATCAACTCGGCGACGGAATAGCGCCCTCGACCGACGGGGAAGCGGTATGTTTTGGGAAATGTCTGGAGCAATGCGGCTTCTCGCAGCGTGATGGCTCTGTCCTCAGAGGGGTGGAGGAACCGTCCTTTTGACGGACTGATGCAACCACCCGTGATTGTTGGAGACGGCTTGTCCCAAGCCATTCTGCCATAGACATCCCAAAATCCTTCAAAATCCTTATGGCATGGAAGGCGGTCGTCGGATTCAAGTGCGCCGCGGCTGCCTCCGTCACGCGGAATTTTCCTGACAAGCTGCTCGATCCTATTGGTACGACGTACTACATAGTTGTGCAGTGGGTCACGGCTTCGGGCGGGTGGTGTCATGTTGCCGATCGAACGGCGTACCGTTTCGCTTGTGTCGACCTTGGGTGCGAATTCTGGCATGCCGAGGCGCGAGGCCAGAAGCACGAGTCGCCGGCGTCTCTGCGGGACCGCGTAGTCGGCGGCGTCGAGGATGTCCCACCTCACTTGATAGCCGAGCGACCGCAGACATTTACAAAAGACCGCATATCGTTTGCTCTTAGCGAGGCCCGGAACGTTTTCGAGCATCACGGAGCGTGGGTACATCGACCGAATCATTCTTAGAGCAGCGAAAATAAGTTCGTTTCGTGGATCCCGGTTCCGAGATGCGCCATTCTTGGTCCGCATCCTCGAAAAGCCTTCGCAGGGTGGACACGCAGCCAGTAGATCTAGGTCCCCCCGCTCCATATCGAACTCTCTCATTATGGTTGCGCCCGTCACCTTGGCCACATCCATCTCCCACAATTTAACGTTCGAATGGTTGAGCCTGTAGGTAGCACATGCGAGAGGGTCGATCTCAACAGCGCCGACTACCTCATATCCCGCTTGGCGAAGGCCTTCAGAAAGCCCCCCCGCCCCGCAGAAGAGGTCTATGGCGCGCGGATTTCGTCCAGTCGAGTTCTCGGCGGGTTCGAGGCGGCAGTTACTCGTCTGGATTTTATATCGCGAAGGCGAAGGCATATCTTCCATCAGGAAATCTAATTTGCGGCCACCACGCTGGGCTTTGACCTCGAGCGGCGACAGTCCGAAGTAGAAACAGCGTCACCTTATCTTGCGGAACCCTGCCGGCCTCGCCGCTGTCCAGGATTCCTTGGGTTTCGCGGCGATTCTCCTTCAAGCCACGATCCCTATCCGCGTAAACGTACCCGCTATCTTGCTTGTGGAGTTTCGCAAACTGTCCCAGAGACTCGCTGACGGCTCCCGGATCCCACACGTGCTCTGACCTCCTTTGATCTGGAATTGTCAAGGAAATCAATTCCTGCATATCTTCGATCGGTAGCTCCACGTAGGTCTTGTTTGCGCAACTCGCCAGAAGCTTATTTATCTTCTCGGTGGACGCATTGACGCTCTGGTCCCGCATGACCTGCGCAGGATTATAGATACTACCAGCGGAGTAGACACCTATTGAGCCCGGCGCCAGAACGTTTTTTCGGGTAGCGCTTAGTCCGCTCTCTACGTATATTCCGCGGAATTCTTCGCCTGGTCGTCGAGCGATCAAGTCCCGAAGACCGCGCTCCATCTTGTTGATAGCTTTGAAGACCGTGTGCAACTCCTGGGGAAGGAACAACCGCAATAAGCCAATGTCCCGTCTGCGGTAGCCATACATTCGTGCGTGCTGCAGGACGGTGTCGGCTTGCGGTCTCTTAGGATTCCGACCATAGTAGCTAACCAGTAGGTTCTTTATTGTGACGCCTCGTCCGAGTTTGTTCCCGCCAACAAAGAGGTTATAGGGTGACCTGACCGCTACGTCTTCGTCAGTCTGACCGTTGACTAACTTTACCGTGATACCAGGTGAGAAAAACCCGATTGCGTCGACAAGGCCGTCGAACACGGTATTCTTCAAACCTTCATGGGTTGTGGCCAGATCGTCATAGGCAGCCCTGAGCCTTTTCATTATTGCCGGCCTCTTTGCCTTCACTCCCGCAGCCAGATCCGTCTTATACTTCCGCAGCAAACTCTCGATGTGTTTGTGATCGTCGGTGCGGGTACTGACGTGACAGAGGAATGCGCAGTTCTGATCGGCCTCAAGACTCCGCTTGTATGTCGCGCCGATCATGAAGGTGTCGAGCGCTCTCAAGAGGGACGCAGGTGTCTCCAGAGTTGGTGTTGGTTGTGGCCCGGGGGCGAGAATCGTGATGTGGTTCAGGTCGAACTCCCGGACAAGATTGGACCCATCGCCGAAGAAATCTTCGCCGCCGACGTAACCGGAACCGGGATGGCTCAGTACCGTAAATTTTGGTCGGAAGTCATGTCCGGGTGTCTGGAGGAATAGTGCTTGCGGGGTTGCCGTCACCTGCAAATAGGTATTCTTCTCAAAGAAGCCGCGCAATTCAGCGATCTTGTCGTTGATTGCACTTCTCTGGCCGTCGGCGCGGGATGCCCGAGTATTAAGGCTTGCCTGGTCCGCTTCGTCGTCGATGATTAAACAGGTGAGGCCGCGAAGTGTTCCTGCCGTGAAATTCTCGTTCAGCGTTGTCAACAAGCCCGAATTCTTTGTAGTGACGATGGCGCAGGTTCCACCCTTAACTCGCTGGATGAACGCCTTCTCGTCCTTGAATTCCTTCTTGCCGATGATATCGATACCAGGAAACGCTTCGCGAGCGCGGCCCAGCGTTTGTTCATAGAGCGGGTCATTGTCGGAGGTCAGTATAATAATCGTGCGGTACCCCTCATCGGCGCCCATGGCGCCGGTTACGGTCAAGACGCCAGTCTTTCCGCTCTGAACCAAGCCGTAGATTAAGCCGTTGGTCTCCTCCCGCCCGCCGCTCAGGGGAGCGACCCATTTGCCAGCAACCTCCTCTGCGGTTTCGCTGATCTCCCTCACTTCTTCGGCATTACCAATTTGCCTCTCCAGAAGGCGTAGCACTTCATCGCGGTGCCTCATGATCACGTCAGTTTTCAAGAATCCGTCGCCAATTTGCGGGAGCAACCTTTCCAATTAGACATCCATCGGGTCCGCTTACCTCGTAGTGTTGCCGATGTTTGCGATAGCACGCGATGTGAACAGCTCCCTTACGGTGAGCCGCGACGCTCCGATAGCGCTCATAGGTCAGTGCCGCGACGCCATCGGCACCGCAGATCAGGCCGATCACGAGTCTCGCCCCGGTAGCGGCCTTCCCTAAAAGTGACTGCTCGTCCCTGGTAAATGTGAAGGCCCACGGACTTCTGGATTTTGCGCTGTATTTCAGGTGGACCAAAACATCGCCGTTCACGACGAAAAACGGGGCGGCGTATCGGATGCTCTTGATCGACCCGCCGCATGCCAAAAGGTGGAGGGCCGCCCCCTCATAGAACTGCTGCTTTCTTATTGACATTCTCGTGCATTGCCGGTGTCGGCGTTTCTAATCGCGTCCAGTGTTTTCATGCAGCCACTCGGCGCCAGCGAATGATTTCGTTTTCCTTCCGTTAGGACGCCATTCTTTGGACACATCTTTTGAGCCGAGCTCACAGCTGAAACCGAATTATTAAATTTAGGTATTAAATTCAAACTTATGCTGTTGCGACGGGGAAGTCAAGAGCGAACGTTAGAACCTGACACCCGCGCGCGGGAGGTTGCGGGCGCAGCTCGCTTGGTGCTGGTCCGACCGCGTCGCCGTAACGTTGTCGATGGCCCCTGACGCCGTTTCCTGAGCTCGGTCCAGTCCGATGCAGCACGCCCTTCCGGAGGGCAGCATGATGCGTTACCATTACGACGTGCAACAGTTCAGGCGGATTACGATGGATGCCAACGTCATGCCGTCGAACAGTTGCTTGCCGATTTTCCGCATCTCGAAGAGGCTGACATTCGCGAGGCGCTGGCCTTCGCTGCAAGGGTAGTGGAAAAACGCGAGGTGAGCGGGGAAGATCTGCCTCGGGTCGCGATCGCCTGGACTGAAGGTGAACTCAATGGCCTTGGGGAACTGCTTTCCGTCAGCTGACCCTCTGCCTCCGACCGAGGCTCTCGTTCGAGCGGTGCGCGATAGCGGCGATCATTCGCCGTCTTGAGGAATGCGACGCACCTCTCGACCAGGAACAAGATTCGGCAAGGCAGTACTCCCCGGCTGTCGCCGGGTTGGGCAAGCTGAAGCATGCCCCACGGTTTCCGGCTGACGCATATATCATGGACATACGTCTGAACTGGTGTTCGAGGTCGTCCAGGAGTCGGACGGCGGCTACTGCGCCGAATGCCTTACGGAGAGCATTTTCACCGAGGGCGACACGTGGGACGAGTTGCGCAAGAATGTGATCGAGGCCACCTCGGCGTACTTTTTCGATCGGCCGCGGCCTGACCGTGTTCGCCTGCACCTTGTTCGCGACGAGATCCTGCTGGTCGCATGAAGTTACCTCGGGACGTCTCGGGCGCAAATCTCGCCGAGGTCTTGTGCCGCCGATGGCTGTGCACGACGAGCCGCGTGGAGGCCTTCCTCAATCGCCGCATCCATTTCTTCTTCGGGGAGGTCGCCCACCTTGTCCGCCCGGCGATTCAGGAAGGCTTCCAGATTCTGCGCCAGTGCCGCCCGGCTTTCTGAGGGTGGGACCCGTTGCGGCGGAACAGCAGCAACGCTGATTTCCTCGTCTGAGGCAATCGACCGGCCTAGAAGCTGCTCGACGGCGGACTTGACTATCTGGGGCAACTCGCTCGCCTTATGAATTGAGACATTCTGCATGGCCGGAATCTCCTTCCGCCTTTAGAATAACAATGGATTGCCGCTGCTTTCGCTCGCTACGGCGCCGGCGAGGTCCGGTTCCCGCGACAGGCAAATTGCGAGGATCAAATGATGAAATCAAGCGAGACGTATCGCTTACGGCTGCCGCGTTCGCTGAAAGAGGCGGTCGAGCGCTTATGCCTGGAGGACGGGACGAGTGTTAACCAGTTTGTGGCCACGGCGGTGGCGGAGAAGGTGTCGGCACTTCAGGCGGCGAGTTACTTCCCAGGCCGGAAGGCGCGAGCGGACTTCGAGGCTTTCGACAAGATCATGAGGCGGAGGGGCGGACAGGCGGCCCGGAAAGGCGATGAAATGCCGGCTTGATGGTATCGATCGATTCCGGCATTCTGACTCGTGTGGCGTTTCCGGTAGCATGGCGTGCCGGCTCAGAGGGCAACCCTGCGGCGCGGAGCGGATGAGCGGCGCAAATCGAGATCGGCGCCGACCAGCGGCGAACGGCGTAACGCTTGGAGAATACGGCAAGGTTTCGCCTGTTCCTCCGATTCGATAGGGCGTTCGGGGAGCGATCGGGTCAGTGCGATTTTGGGGCGTGTTTTTGTGGCTGGGACCTCAAACTATATTTATACTCGCATTCCGGTTGCGGCGTTCGATTCGCCAGGCACCGACGCGGACCTCGGGAGCGGGACGTGGGCGTCCCGCGCGGACCAGGGGGTCCGCCCCACCTTATTGGTATGGCCAGAAGAAGCCGTATGGAGTGAAGGCGCAGCCGTGCAAGATGTTCGAATACTCCGGCTGAATTTCGTAGTGCTTTCCGTTCAGGCTGACAGAACCATAGCCGAAATTGATGTTCTGACATTCGTCGGCGATCTCGGAGCCGAACAGCTCCAGGCTAACGGTGTTCCACCATGCGGAGCCGTCGGGATCGGTGATGGTTTCGAACGTCTCGTGGGAGAGGACGTCGGCCGTGGAATCGATGAGCAGACCGTTCGGACTGGGCGCCTGGACCTGACATCCGGGCACATTCTGGAACGGCTCGACGGTATAGAGCAGGTGTCCAACAGGGGTATCGACGCTGCTGTGATAGGCGCAGAAAGCAAAGGTGGCGGGATTATCGGGCGAATAGCAGATCCCCGAAACCGGGTCAAAGCAGACGTCTTGCTGCGGCGGGAGATAGATGTGAAAGATGTGATTGTAACCTGACACCTTCAAGAGCGACGCGACCTGGTAGGCGAAGTCTTCCATATCCGAGTCATACAGAACGTGGGGCAAAGTCCCGGTCCCCAAGACGCCGGCGCCAACGGTGTAGCGATCGTATCCATAGGCGCTCACGTAAGCATCGGTAATATGGATCATCTGGCTCTTGCCGAGGTCACTTAGAAAATTGGCGGGGGTACCCCAGCAAGCCGGTGCGCAGTTGATATAAATTCCGTGGAGCTGGGCGGATGGCACGGTAGAGCCGCCGTTATAGGCGACATCCGCGGGATAATACCCCGGCTGCGGTATGGAGGGAGTTAACAAGTTTGCGGCCGCCTCCTCCCCCGGCGGCTTGCCTTGAGCCCAGAGACTCTGGCGATTCACCTTCGACAGGCCGAGCGCGTGCATGGGGTAATGGGCGCCTGACGAAGCTGGGGCAGGTTGGCCAGCCTTGATCGTTAAGTTGGTGAGCGTTTCCTGTGCCAGGGCGCCCGGGAGAGCGATAACCAGCGGGACACCGGCTAGAACTATGGCATGCAAAACTCGAGACACGTTCATCTACTTGGGTCCTCTCTTTCGGCACGGCGACTTATGGGACGCGGTGGAGCCGATACCTACAGACTGCAACCGTACCAGATCTGTTATGAGATTTCAAAGTTTTTCGCGAGTACGCTTGCAAAAGACTACCCTCAAGAGCACCGTAACGCACGTCCGGCTGGCGCCGGATTGGGCAAGCTGAAGCATGCCCCACTTAGTCCATTAACTTGCGCGTCAGGTAGGTGAACTCGACGGCGTAGGTGTTGGCCTGCTCTTTCAGGTCGGCGCCGATATCGTGACCGCCTTCTATGATCTCCTGGTAGAAGAACGGCTTCTTGAATTCCTCCATCTTAGCGGCGAACTTGCGAGCGTGGACCGGGCCGACGCGGTCGTCTTTGGTGGTGGTGAAGATCAGAGGCTCGGGATAGTTCACATCGGGCTTGAGCTGATTATAGGGAGAGATCGAGGCGAGAAAGGCGCGCTCCTCGGGGACCGAGACCGAGCCGTATTCGCCCACCCAAGAGGCGCCGGCGGCGATGTGCTCGAAGCGCAGCATGTCGAGCAGGGGCACCATGATCTCGATGGCGTTCCACATCTCGGGATGCTGGGTCATCTCGACGCCCATCAGCAGGCCGCCGTTGGAACCGCCGCGGATGCCCAGACGGCGGGGCGAGGTAATGCGGCGGGTCACGAGATCCTGGGCTACGGCTGCGAAGTCGTCATAGATGCGCTGGCGATGAGTCTTCAATCCGGCCTCATGCCAGGCGGGACCGAACTCGCCGCCGCCGCGAATGTTGGCCAGAACGAAGACGCCGCCGCGCTCCAGCCAGAGCTTGCCATCGATGGGCGAATAAGAAGGCGTCGACGAGAGTTGGAAGCCGCCGTAGGCAGTCAACAGGGTCGGGTTGGCCCCGTCGTAGCGAAGATCCTTGCGGCGGACGACGAAGTAGGGCACCTTGGTTCCATCCTTGGAGACGGCGGTCAACTGTTCGACAACGTCAGCGGAGGCGTCGAAGCGCGGCGGCATGGTCTTGGCTTCCTTGAGCGTGCCGGCGGCGGCATCGCCGAGCAAGAGGGAGGGCGGGGTGAGAAAGCCGTCGAGCGAGAGAAAGAAACGGTCATCGGACCAGTTGGTGCTGATGATGGACACTGTTTGATTGTCGGGGACATCGAGCTTCTTTTCGGTCCACGCGCCTTTGGCGTCGAAAGTGTAACTGTATACGCGTCCCTGCACGTTCCGGAGCGTGGTGAGGAGAAGGCGATTCCTGGTGGTGGACACACCCTCGGCAAACTCGGTGGCGGTGGGAGCGAAGACAACCGCCGGTTTCAGATGAACGGAATCGGCTTTCACGGCATCGACCACGAGGGAGATGACCGAGCCCTGCACGAACTTTGCGGAAACGCCCTCCGGCTTCCAATCTTCGTCGAGGGAGACGATGAGTTGGCCGCGGATGAGCCCATCGATGCTCGACTTGGCGGGGAGGGCGATGCGCTTTGGCCCGTCGGGGGTCAGAAGGGACACCTCGCGTTCGAAGAAGCTGGGGGCGCGACGGAGTAGGGTCACCTGGTGACCATCGCCGTCGTGCAGGGTTCCGGCGGCGGTGGCGACGGCGTCGGTCTCGGCGCCGCGGAAGACTTCTTTGGCCTGGTCGAGCGGCTGGCCGCGCTTCCAAAGCTTCACTACGAACGGATATCCAGACTTAGTCATGGTGCCGGGGCCCCAGTCGCGGGAGACCAGGAGGGTGTCTTTGTCGACCCACGCCACGATCTGTTTCGAGCGCGGTAACTGGAAGCCGCCCTCCACGAATTTTCCGGAAGTGAGGTTGAACTCGCGGAGCGTGAGGGCGTCCTCACCGCCGGCGGAGAGCGCGACCAGGCAGAGCTCGTTTCCGGGATAGAGGCAAACGCGCCCTTTCTGGACCCATTTCTGGTTGTCCTGTTTGCCGAGCGCGTCGTAGTCGAGCACGGTCTGCCAATGCGGCTGGGCGGTGAGATAGTCGGTAAGGGAGGTGCGGCGGAGGATACCTCTGATGTGGTCGGCGTCCCGCCAGGTGTTGTAGACCTGGTCGCCGTTGATGGCGGGGATGGCGAGGCGGTCGGGGGATTCCACCACTTTGAGCGCGGTGGCCTGGAGATCGGCGAAACGCGGGTCGCTCTCGATCACCTTGGCGGTTCGTTGGTTCTCGGCTCTTACCCAAGCCATGGAACGGTCGCCGGAGACATCTTCGAGCCACTGGTATTTGTCGGGCGGCTCGGAGGGAGTTTGTCCACTAGTGGGTGTGGGAGACATGACGAAGATTGCCGCCAGCACGGCGGCGGTTATTAGCTGGATTTGCCGATTTGAGTGTCGCATCGAGGAGCCCTCCTTTCATTTGCACGAAGGGATGTAAGAGGAATCTCCGAGTGTATCGCATAAAGGCTTCACTTAGGAGACATGCGAGATTCGGGAGGTTGCGGCGGCCGCCTCTGGAATGTTGAGGTCGAGGATGTCTCCGGGGCCACTACCCAAAACGACTAACCTAAGATGCCGAGATTCGAAGTCGGGAAGTTGGCGATATTGGGGAAAATCGTGGAAACACTCCCCGCCGCGACTCCGAACCACTGCGCCAGGGTCGCGCCGTACTGGTCTACCGCGGTGGTCGGAATGAGCGTCCCGGTCCCGGTGGCGTCGTAATCGCTCCCCAGCGTAAGCGACGGGAATTGGCCGAAGAACTGGCCGCCCTTCACGCCGGTGCCGATCACGAAATGGTGACTGCCCCAGGCATGATCGGTGCCGCTGCTGTTGGGCGTCAGTGCGCGCCCGAACTCGGAAGCCGTGAAGGTGGTAACGTTCTGATCGACACCCAATTCCTGGGTCGCCCGATAGAATGCCAGCACCGCCTGACTCAACTGCTGCAGCAGCGCGCTCTGGATCGGCAACTGCCCGCTGTGGGTGTCGAACCCACCGAGTTCGCAGTAGAAGATCTGCCGCGAAAGTCCGAGGGCACTCCGCACCTTGATGATGCGCGCCACGGTTTGCAACTGCGATGCCAGCGGATTGCCCGCCGGGAACTGGGTGGCGAGGGTGGCACCCGCCAGCGCGCCGCTCAGGGCGTTGGCATAGCTCTGTCCGCGCCCCAGCGTACCGTTCGCCGCCTGCACCAACTGGAGGCCGTTATCGAACGTGAGCAACTGCTGCAGCCCGGCCTGGCGAGCCGCATTGCCGTAATTCAGCAGGGTGGCCGATCCGGTGGGAACATTGGCCGCGAACGACTGCTGGCCGGTCAGGAAGAGGCTCGATCCGTTGGTGGAAGTCATGGCCGGAAAAGTTGCGCCGGCATTCGCGGACTGCATCGCATCCGCCATGCGGCCGCCCCATCCCGTGTTGGAAAGGCCGGTGGGAATCGACGATTGCCACTGGCCTGCCTGATCCGAATGGGAGAACAAGGCAGTGGGCACGATGGTGCTGTTATTGGTGTTGTAAGCCACTCGGTCTATGGGCTTGACGAGCATGCCGACGTTGGCCAGCACGGCTGCCTGACCGGCGTTGTAAAGGCCCTGGATCTCGGGCAATTGGGGATGCAGTCCGTATACGTCACTGCCGTTTTGGATGGGCAGCAAGGACGACTGCGCCAGCCCCAGCGCACCGCGCGCGCTCTGGTAGACGCTGAAGTTTTGCTGCGCGGTGGTAATGGGAATGACCGTATTGTGGCCGTCGTTACCGCCCGAAAGAAAGACGCATACCAGCGCCTGGTAACCGGAACTGCCGGCAGCCATCGCATTCATCTGTCCGAACTTCGCCAGGGCGCCAGCCGCCCCCAGTGCGGAGACCGACCGGATGGCGTCCCGCAGAAATCCTCGCCGTGAACGAATCAGCATTTGAGTAATCTCCTCTCCTTCGCGTTACGCGACTAGTGCCACACGTTGTAATAGCTCGAGGTCAGAATCAGCCACGCCCCGGTTTCGACGCGCGACAGGTTGCCGGCGGTGTCGTCGGTGACTGCCGTCACGATTGCTTGTTTCATGGGAGCGGGCATGTCGCCATGAGTGAGCGTCAGATCCAGGGCGGCCACCAGGGTTGCGGGGTTGGAAGCCTGCGCGAGATACGGTGTCAGGTCGATGGTAGTGCCGGGTCCGTAGCCCAACACGGGATTGCTATAGGAAAAGAAGAGGCCCGCCACCATGTTGGCGCGCCACAACGCGACGTCGGGCGTAAAGATCTGGAATTCCGGCCCGAGTAAAGTGCTCCCCGGCGGAACGAACGACGGTGCGTAGTAATTGAACACGCTCGGCGGATTGTAAATGTCCTGGTTCATGTTCACCAGGTCCCAACCGAAGTAGTTTTGATTGGACATGACTCCGCCGAAGGCGCGAAACATCCCGGCGATGAATAGGGCCGGCTCCTGCAAATGGCCGTCGGTGGGCTGGTCGGCGCCGCCGTTATCGTTGGCGCGCGCCTCGGGGTCGAGCAGGATGGCGGCGATTAACGCCTGCATGTCGCCGCGGACGCCGCTTCCGTTATTGGCGAACGCCGATGCCACGCGCTCGATGTAAGCCGGGCTGGGATTGCTTTTCACCAGATGCTGAATCAGGATCTTGCCGACGAACGGCCCGACGTTGGGATGATTGAATATGTTGTCGAGGGCGTTGCTCACATCCTGCTGCGGGCTCAGGCCCGCCGGCTCGGCATATCCGTTGAGCAATTGCTTCGACCCGGTGTCATGCTCGGCGGGATAGGGCACCATCGGCCCGACTGGATTGATGTAGTCGTTCCACTCCACCGGTCCGGATGCCGGCTGGTAAGTAAAGCCCGTGAATACGCGCGCGGTTTCAGCGATGGTGGGCTGCAGATAAGTCGGCAGGGGCAGGTTATTGGCATCTAACTGCGTCGACCCGTCCTGGTTGAGAATGCCGGTGCCGATGGTGAATAACTGCATTACTTCGCGGGCGTAGTTCTGGTTCGCCAGGGTACCGGCCGCCGGGTTTCCCATGGCATTGTTGGCCATGCTCAGATACTGGCCCATGGCGGGACTGAGGGTGACATCGCCCATGATCTGGCGGTAGTTGGTGAAGGCGTCCGCCATCAGCATCTGCTCGTAAGGGATCATGGTAGTGTTCCAGATGTCCGTCAGGTACGAGGTGACGAATATCTGGCTGAGCGCGAAGGCGACCTTCTGGCGCAACTGATCGGGGTTGGTTACGGCGTTGGCCAGGAACTGAGTGGCCACGCCGCCCTGGCTGCTGTTCAACAGAGCGTTGTAATTAGAGACCTGCGCCATGGCGAACTGCTGGTTCAGCCAGCTCTGAAATCCAAGTGCCTGGACGTTGGCGGCATCCGAGGGCGAAGGTCCGAAAGCGGCCTGCTCCAGAAAGCGGCGCGCCGCGGCGGCCGAAACTCCGGAGCTGGAACTGCCCACCTGCACCACCAGAGGCGCCGACGATGCCGTTCCGTTCGACACGATGAGGTTGACCGAGCCGGTAGTGGAGGTGAAGCCGGAGACGCCCAGCGCGATTGCCGTTTGCGAAGTAATCCTGAGCGGTGTGCCGCCCAATGACGCCGTCGATGTCGCGGTAAAGCCGGTGCCGGCGACGGTCGCGGTGAAAGAGCCCAGCGGTAACGTTGCGGGGTTTAGCGATTGGATCACCGGCGCCGGGTAGTTTTGCAGAGTGACGATGGCGCTGCCGGATCCACCCGGCCCGGTAGCGGTGACGGTGTCGGTACCGGACGCGGTCATTACCGTGGGGGCGGTGTAAAGACCGGCCGAAGTGACCGAACCGGCAGTGGCGCTCCAAGCGGTCACATTGCTGGCCGTGAACTGCTGGTTGGAACCGAGGGTGACGGTCGCGGTGGCGGGCGATACCGTCAGTTTCGGAAGCAGGGTGACGGTTGCCGAGCCGCTGCCACCCGGCCCTTTGGCCGTGACGGTGTCGGTGCCGGAAGCCGGCATGGAGGCGGGAGCGGTATAGAGTCCCGCGGACGTGATTCCACCGTACAGTGCGGACCAGGTAGTTACGTTGCTGGCCGAAAACTGCTGCATGCCGCCGAGTCCCACGGTGGCGGTGGCGGGCGCAACGACGGGCGCAGCGGGCGGCGGGCTGCTGGTCCCTGCCACGGGCACGGTAAGCGAGTTGCTTCGCCACGTGCCAGGATTGGAAACGTAGCAGGTGACCGTGGGCGTGCTGGCGCTCACCCAATCGCCGACGGTGACGGAAGTGGCCGAAACGAACTTGGTAGTCAGGCCCGCCCCGTTACACACCGCGC
>Ga0182016_10001311_pt1 | contig 30329 bp, 29 predicted proteins | sample 712S2MmetaG_FD_120491 | JGI IMG/M metagenome (GOLD analysis project Ga0182016, IMG submission 120491) | Permafrost microbial communities from Stordalen Mire, Sweden - 712S2M metaG | ecosystem: Environmental > Terrestrial > Soil > Wetlands > Permafrost | place: Sweden: Stordalen | collected...
CCGGACTCGACCTTGCCATCGTCAACGCTGAGAAGTTGGAGCGCTTCGCCTCGATTCCCGAGCGGGAACGTCATTTGGCGGAGCACTTACTCTTCAACACACCTCCGGACGCATTGACCGCGCCTAACGACTGGCGTGAGCAAACGCCTGAACAGCGCACCGCCATCAATCAGATCCACATCGCGGCAATAACAGAGTTCTTTCGGGGGGCACAAGGCAGGCAAAAAGCGAAGTCGGCCGACCTGCCGCTTGATGAGCGCCTGGCGAATTACATTATCGACGGTACAAAGGAAGGTCTCATCGTCGATCTTGATCTGAAACGAGCGGAAGGCGCCGCCCCCCTCGACATCATCAACGGCCCGCTGATGGCGGGTATGTCCGAAGTGGGCCGCCTGTTCAATAACAATGAGTTGATTGTGGCGGAAGTGCTGCAATCCGCGGAAGCCATGAAGGCCGCAGTCGGCCATCTTGAGCAGTTCATGGAGAAAGCCGACACCAGCGCGCGCGGTAAAATTGTGCTCGCGACGGTGAAGGGCGACGTACATGATATCGGCAAGAACCTGGTGGAGATTATCCTTTCAAATAACGGTTATCAGGTGATCAACCTGGGGATCAAGATTCCCTCCGAGCGGATCATTGAGGCCGTTCGGGAACATCAGCCGGATAGCATCGGCCTTTCTGGATTGCTGGTAAAAAGCGCGCAGCAGATGGTGGTTACAGGGGAAGATTTGCGGAACGCCGGCATCCGCATCCCCCTACTGGTTGGCGGCGCGGCGCTATCGGAAACCTTCACCCGAACTAAAATTGCGCCGTCCTATGGCCAACCCACCATCTATTCCAAGGACGCCATGACCGGGCTGCGCATCATGAACGAGATCATGAGTGTGGAAGGGCGGGAAGCTTTTCTCGACAAGCATCGGCCGAGTGACATTGCCGCTGTTATCGACGAGGCGCCCGTTGTCGTCGACGTTCCGGTTAGTCATGAACGGAGCGCCAAAGTCCGGGTAGAGATACCGATCCCTACTGCTCCGTATCTTGACCGGCGAGCGCGGCGTATTGAAAACCTGAACGAAGTCTGGAGTTACATCAATCCGTTCATGTTGTTCGGCCGGCACTTAGGCTACAAAGGGAACTTCGAGAAAGACCTGGCTCAGCGCGACAAGAAAGCTCTGGATCTGGCCTTTCTTGTCGACGAACTCAAGAAGGAAGCCGCGGCGTTCATGCAGGTGAAAGCCGTCTGGCAGTTCTTCGAAGCCGAGCGCGACGGCAACTCCATCATCTTATTTGAGCCGGGTCACGCGCAGCCGGCGCATCAGTTCGACTTCGGCCGGCAATCGCGGCCCGACGGCCTTTGCCTGAGCGACTACATCCTGCCTCGCGCACAGACCAAACGCGATCACCTGGCCATGTTCGTCGTTACCGCGGGCGCCGGCATTCGCGAAAAGTCTGAAGAATTCAAGGCGGGCGGCGAATATTTCCGGGCTCATGGATTACAGGCCCTCGCCATCGAAACCGCCGAAGGATGCGCCGAGTGGCTACACCGGCGCATCCGCGAGGAATGGGGATTTCCCGATCCTCCAGAAATGACGATGCAGCAGCGCTTCACGTCTCGCTATCGAGGAAAGCGTTACAGCTTCGGCTATCCCGCGTGCCCGAATCTGGATGACCAGCAGGGCATGTGGAAGCTATTGAAACCGGAAGATATCGGCGTGGAACTCACCGAAGGCATGATGATGGAGCCCGAAGCCAGTGTAAGTGCGCTGGTATTCCATCATCCCGACTGCGTCTATTTCACTGCCGGGGACGTTGCGACAGGCACCGCGGAAGCGGCCGACTAACTAACCCGGAATCTGTTTCCACTCTCTCAACTCCCGGGCCCACTTAGTGAACATCGAGACGATTGTTACGGTAGCTGCGCCTCCGGCCACCACGCTTCCAACCGCTCCAAACCAGGCCGCCGTCCAGCCCGACTCAACCGCGCCCAACTGATTCGAGCAGCTAATGAAGATGTTATTGATTGCCATCACGCGGCCCCGAACCCGGTCCGGCGTCCGCATCTGCACTAACGAGTTCCGCAGCACCACACTAACGTTGTCAAAGGCGCCCGTTAGCAATAGCATCGCGAATGAGAGCCAGAGCGAACGCGACAATCCAAACAGAATGCTGGCGACGCCGAAGCCGCATACCGCGAAGAGTAATGCGCTTCCCGCGTTCTTGATTCTGGGCGAATGCGCCAGAAGCAGCGCCATCCCGACCGCCCCCACGGCAGGGGCCGCGCGGAGCAGGCCAAGGCCACGAGCGCCCGAATGCAGAATATCCACAGCATAAATGGGAAGCAGGGCGGTGGCCCCTCCGAACAGAACGGCGAAGAGATCGAGCGATAGCGCGGAAAGAATCAGCTTATCCGACCAAACGAAGCGAACGCCCTCCAACAGGTCTTGGGTCGTAGGAATCAGAGTTGACACGACCGGTGCGCCGCGATGGCGAATTCCATAGAAACAACCGAGCGTCATCAGCGCGCACCCCAGTTGTACGAGATAGACCGCGCGGCTCCCCGTCGCGGCAATCAACAAGCCGGCGAGCGCGGGACCGCTCACGCTGGCGATCTCCTGCGCGCTGCTATTCCAGGTGATCGCGCGGGTCAGCACACCTTCGGGCACGGTGTGCGAAAGAATCGCCTGCCGCGCCGGACCCTGGAATGCCCTGGCCATCGCGTTCACGAAAAGGCACGCGTAGATTAACGCCACCGACGACCGCGAGAACGAAAGCGCCGCGGCGGAGGCCAGCATCGGGATCTGCATCAGGACCAAAATGTGCCGACGGTCGTAGCGATCGGCCATGTGGCCGGCAAACAGGGCGAAAACTAGAAACGGAGCCACCTGCACCAATCCGACATTCCCCAGCGCAAGCGCGGACCGGGTCTGGATATAGAGATCCCAACTGACGGCGACCGACAGCATCTGCGAACCAAAACTTGCGAGAAAACTGCCTGTCAGGAGAAATCGATAATCACGTGAGCGGAACGGGGCGTAGGGATCCAACTTCCAGCATCGCGCAGAAGCGTTGAGCGAATTGAAAGACATCCCGGAACGAATTGTAGAGCGGCACGGGCGCGACCCGCAGAATATCCGGCTCGCGCCAGTCGCAGATCACGCCTTTCTCAGCCAGACGGTCGCAAATTGATCGGCCGCCGGCGGGCATGCGGATCGAAAGCTGGGCGCCGCGGCGCGCTGGGTCGCGCGGCGTGACGATATCGACGCGGCCGTGGAGCAGAGTTTCAAGGTAGCCGGTGAGCGCCTCGCTTTTCGCGCGCAGACGATCCATACGGGCTTCTTCAAAAAGATCCAGCGAAGCGCGCACGGCAGCCAGCGAAAGGATTGACGGGTTACTCAGTTGCCAACCCTCTGCGCCAGGCATGGGATGGAAATCCGGCTCCATTCGAAAGCGAGATTCCTCCTCATGCCCCCACCATCCGGCGAACCGCGGAATCTGCCCGGGACGCGCATGGCGCTCATGCACGAAACAACCGCCCAGTGAACCAGGCCCGGAATTGAGATACTTGTAAGTACACCAAACGGCAAAATCAGGACCCCAATCGTGCAGCTTCAAGGGGACGTTGCCCGCGGCATGCGCGAGGTCAAACCCAACTACACAGCCTTTGTCATGGCCCGCCCTTGTAATCGCTTCGAGATGATAGAACTCGCCTGTTGAATAATTGACCCCGCCCGGAAGGACAAGAGCAATCGAGTCACCCTCCGACTCAATCGCGTTCACGATCTCGGCCCCCGAAACCTCCATCAGCGACGTCTTCGGGTCAAAGCCATGATAAAGAATCTGGGATCGCACCGCGTACTGATCGGATGGAAAGGCTCCCTTCTCAATCAGGATCTTCGAGCGCGGGGCAATGGGCCGGTAGAACGACACCATCATCAGGTGAAGGTTGACAGTGAGGGAGTTCATGACCACCACCTCTGACGGAAGTGCTCCCACCACGTGCGCCATCTTCCCTGTCGCCAGTCTGTGATAGGGCATCCACGGGTTGCGCGCATGGAAGTGACCTTCCACCCCAAGCTTCTCCCAGTCTTCCAGCTCCTGTTCCACGTAAGTTCGCACGCTGGTGGGCTGCAGACCAAGTGAGTGCCCGCAAAGATAGATCACATCCTTGGGAAGATGGAAACGTTCGCGGAAGCCACCTAACTCATCCTGCGCATCCATCTCCTGCGCGATCATCTCCTGGGCGTTCATGCGAACTCCAGCGGCGTCAATGGCTCAATCAACTTCGCGGCCTTTGAGAAGTCGATGTCTTCCACCTGGCCGATGCCGCCGCAGAGTTCGGTCAGGATGCCATCCTGAACGATCCCCCGCGAGAGCGCCACGGAATATGGCACGCGGTGGAACGTTACCATCGCATACTTCGGAACAAACCGGCCGGGAAATCTCGCTTCGAGCGCAAGCTCTACCTTCTTTCTAAGAAGGAAAGCCGGATCGGCCACGCGGTCGCGCATCTCAACGAAGTTTTCCAAAGCCAGATCGGCAATCGCATCCGTATTGGGCTTGCGCGCCTGCTCAAGCGTACTGAAGACTAGCGGCCAGTTCGCATCGTATCGATCCACGATTGCGAGCAGCACGGTAACATCCTCGAATGAGCAGTTCAAGCCCTGTCCGAAAAACGGGACAATGGCATGGGCGGCATCGCCCAGTAACAAGAAGCGTCCTTCCGCATGCCAGGGTGAGCATTTGATGGTGACCATGGACCCAAGCGGACTCGCGGCATAGTTCTCCACCAGATGAGGCATCATCGCCAGGGCATCGGGAAACTGCGCTTGGAAAAACGGCTTGATTTCGTCGCGCAAGCCGATCTGCTGGAAGCTGACGCTTCCTTCAAAAGGCAGAAACAAAATACATGCGAAAGTCTCATCGATATTCGGGAGAGCAATCAACATGTAACTGCCGCGCGGCCAGATATGAAGGGCGTTCCTATCCATGCCGGAACCGGCCGGGATGGTTAGCTCTTTGTATCCATAGTCCGGAAATGCCTGGGAGAAATTCAGGCGTGTATGCCGCAGCATCTCTGAGCGAAGGGCGGAATTTGCGCCGTCAACACCGATCACTACCGTCGTTTCGAGGTTGGTCTCTTCCCCGGTGCGCTCGTTCCGAAAGCGCAGCCTTCCTGTCGGCAGATCGGCCCCTACCATCCGGCTATCGAAATGAATCCTCACGCCGCGCGCCTGGGCGGCGTCCAGCAAGGCGATGTTCAAATCCGCGCGCGACAACGAAGAGATGAATTCCGTTTCGTCTTTTCCATAGGGTTGGAACGAGAGGTCGCCGGATTGCGCGTGCATCATCCGCCCGCGCATCGGAACGGTCAATTCAGAAACAGCATGCCAAAGCCCCGCCTGCTGCAGCGCATGAATGCCGCGCGCGGAAACAGCCAGGTTAATAGAACGACCGGCGCTTTGAGCGACGCGCCGCAAATCGGGACGACGTTCGTGAATTTCGACCTCAAAACCCCGTTCGACGAGTCCGATCGCCAGCAGCGGGCCGGCCAGTCCGGCTCCTATGATAGTGACCTTTTTACTCGGCAAGCATCATCCTTGCCTCCCATAATTCGGGAAAGAATTTCTTGTCAAGGGTATGCTTCAAGTAAGAAGCGCCGCTGCTGCCGCCGGTTCCGATGCGCACGCCAATGGTGCGCTCCACCATCTGTATGTGGCGCAAACGCCAACTTACCGTGAGCTCGTCAAACTCAGTTAATCGTTCACAGACATCGATCCAATCCCGGTAGTGGTTTTCATCCGCGTAGAGAGCGCGAATCGATTGGGCCTTGGCGGAAAAGCGCTCTTCAGCCGAAGCATCGGGGGATAAAGCAGGCGCCAGACCGAGTGCTCCGACCGATTCAAAAAGCACATCATGCAGCGAGGGTTCCCGCAGACGCCGCTCCAGGCGGGCATGCGCCTCGCGCGTCGGTTCATGATAGCGAAGCATCTTCTCATCCTTCAGCCCGCAGAGGAACTCAATTTCCCGGAACTGCTCAGACTGAAATCCGCTGGCCGGTTTCAACGCGCCGCGAAAAGCCAGGAAGTGGGTCGGGAGCATTGTTTCGAGGATGGTGAACTGCTCCACCAGAACGCGCATGATCTCCGTGCAGCGGCGCAGAAGGCGCGCAGCTTCGTAAACCTGAGACGCCTGCAGGCTCGCAATCACGGCATCCAGCTCATGCAATATCTGCTTAAACCAGAGCTCGTAAGTCTGATGGATGATGATAAACAGTAACTCGTCGTGATGCTCTGGTGAAGACTCCGGGTGCTGCAGGGAAATCACTTCTGGAACATGAAGATACGAGCTATAAGTCAATCCCGGCGGAACAGGCAGCTCACCGGGCAAGTTGAGAAACCGCCGCGCATCGACATCCAAAATTCCTTGCTTCGTCACCTCGGGCAGGTTACTATTGCGCACCAACTCACCTACCCGCGCTTCACCGAGGGGGAACGGATAATCCGATCCGAGGACGACGCGCCCGGGCCCCATCACCTCCACCAGGAAGCCGAGCGCCCGCTGGTCAAAAACGGCGGAATCCACGTAGAAGCGATCCAGATAATGGCTCGGCGGAAACTCAGACTTACCGCGCGCCGTCCCGTGATGGCGCCAGGCGTTCTCCAGACGTCCCAGCAGATAAGGGAAACTTCCTCCGCCATGCGCAAAACAGATGCGCAGGTTCTTTGGAATGCGATCGAACGCGCCACTGAGGATCAGCGAGACGATCCCAAGTTGCGTCTCCGCCGGCATGCCAACCGTCCACTGAGTCATGTACTCACTCATCCGCCCCGGAGCCATCATGTCCCAGGGATGTACGAGCACGGCTGCGCCCTCATTCGCGCAATGCTGCAGGAAAGTAACAATACCAGCATCATCGAGATTCCGGTCGCCCACGTGATTTCCGACTTGGACCCCAAGGTGGCCGGCCCGCATCGCCCGCGACAGTTCCGCACACGCCAGGTCGGTATCCTGCAACGGAACCTGACAAAGAGCTTTCAGCCGGCCCTCCCTGTGGCTGCACAGTTCGAGCGCCGCGTCATTGAAAAACCGTGCGAACTCCAGCGCCTCGTGAGCCGGTCGAGAGTAACCAAACAAAACCGGAGTCGCCGAAATCACCTGCATGTCGATTCCGTCGCGGTCCATATCCTCGATCCGAAGAGCCGCATCCCAACACCGGGAGTCGATTTTACGAAACTCGCGATTACCCAGAAAGATCGTGGCCTTCCCCGGTGACGTGTGCTGGATTCGAGGCCAATGTTCCAGATCCGGCCATTGCTCCGGGAAGAAGTGCGTGTGAATGTCGACGACTTGCATCAACTTCTGCCGGGGTGAACTGCGCCGCAGTTCTTACACGTACGCAAGGATTCACTGGAGTAGAACTGATCAAACAGCGGCGGAAGATCTTTCACAATGCTCTTCAATCGCACCTCCGCCCGGTGGATGAGGTGATGACAGGCCGGGCAGAACCATTCAAATCCGTCGATCTCTCCATCCGGCCGCGGCATCTCGACGACTAACCCAACGGTGCCCGGGTTCAGGCGCTGCGGGGAATGCCGCACATGCTTGGGCAGAAGAAAAATTTCGCCTTCGCGGATCGGAATCTCCCTGGGGGGCTTGCCAGGCTCCTCCATGATGCGCAGGAAAATGTCGCCTTTGAGCTGGTAGAAGAACTCCTCCGTGGGGTCGTCATGATAGTCGCGCCGGTTGTTCGGGCCACCGACCACGGTGATCATCATCTCGCCATCTTCCCAAACCTGCGCGTTGCCGACGGGAGGTTTCAACTTATCTTTGTTCTCATCGATCCAACCTTGAAAGTTGAAAGCGGTCAGGTTCTTGATTGATGCCATCTTGTTACTCCTTATCGGGCGGGTTTGTAGGCCACGCCTTTCATTTCTATTAGCAATTGCGGATGGGGTAACTGGTGGACCGCGACGGTGGTTCTCACCGGACCATCGGCGTCAAAGTAGTTGCCGTAAATCTCGTTGTAGCCCGCAAAGTCATCCATGCTGATGAGAAATGCGTTCAGCTCGACCAGGTCACTCAACGAAGTACCCGCGGCGGCTAGAATGGAGCGGATATTTTCGATCACGGCCGCGGTCTGAACTCGAATATCGCCCTCGCCCGCGATGGTATCGTCGGGTCTCCGGGAACTGATTCCAGATAGAAAGATGAAATCGCCGGCGCGCTTCGCATGCGGGAATTTGCCGCGCGGCCTGGCCAGGTTTTCTACAACGATGCCGGTCATAATTTCACGCAGATGTTATTCAATTCCGAGTAGAAATTCAGCGAATGCATTCCACCCTCGCGGCCGATGCCTGAGATTCCAGCCCCGCCGAATGGGGTCCGCAGGTCGCGCAAAAACCAGCAGTTGACCCAGGCAATGCCGGCTTTCATCTGCTGCGCGACACGGTGTCCCCGCTTCAGATTCGATGTCCACACCGACGCCGCCAGCCCGTACTTCGTATCATTCGCCATCCGGATCGCTTCCTCTTCATCCTGGAACGGCGCAATGTGGCACACCGGCCCGAAGATTTCCTCCTTCACGCAACGCGCATCTTCGGCAAGACCGGTAAGAAGCGTCGGCTGCACGTAACATCCCTGGTCGCGCGCGTCGCCAAACCGCGGGATTCCGCCTCCCGTAACAACCGTCGCGCCTTCCGCGCGGGCCAGGTCGTAGTAACTCAGCACCTTCGACCGATGCTCCTTTGAGATCAGCGGGCCCAGTGTAGTGGCAGCATCCATCGGCCAACCCGGAATCAGCGCAGCGGCGCGCCGCTTGAGAGCTTCTACAAAGCTCGCAAAGATTGACTGTTCCACATAGACGCGCTCCGCACACAAACACACCTGGCCGGTGTTTAGAAAAACGGCTTCCGCCAACCCATCCGCGGTCTCTTCAAAGTCGCAGTCCGCGAAAACGATCGCGGCATTCTTCCCGCCAAGCTCGAACGAGACAGGCTTCACGGTGGGCGCAGCAGCCGCCATGATCGCGGCCCCCGTGCTGGATTCTCCCGTAAACGTAATGGCATCGATTCCCGCGTGGGTGGAAAGAAACTCGCCAGCCGATCCTACTCCGAAACCATGCACCACGTTGTAGACGCCATCCGGAATACCGGCCTCCTTCATGACGCCCGCGAGCAGGGTCGCCGTGGCCGGCGTTTCTTCCGACGGCTTCACCACAACGGCGTTGCCGCACGCGAGCGCCGGAGCCACTTTCCACGTAAGAAGCAGCAGCGGCAGATTCCACGGCGTGATGATTCCCACTACGCCCAGTGGCTTGCGCACAGCGTAGTTCAAGACGGTTTCAGTATGGAACGCTTCGATTCCGGCTGTCTTGATCAAGTCGGCGAACACTCTGAAATTGGCGGCCGCGCGCGGAATGTCGAGGCGCGACGCAAGAGCAACCGGCTTACCGGTATCGGCGACTTCGGCCGCCACGAAACAATCCGAACGTGCTTCGATCGCGGAGGCGACCCGATAAAGCGCGGTCGCGCGATCGCGAACCGGCATCGCTCCCCACTCACCGTTCACGGCAATGCGGGCAGCAGCCACAGCCTCATCGACGAATCCGCGATCGGCCGCGCACACTTGCGCGATCACGCTGCCATCGGCGGGGTTCACGTCGTCAAAGGTGACAGCGCCGCGGCGTTCCACACCATTGATAATGCTAGGAAAGCTCTGTATGTCCAACAAGACGGATGATAACAGGCGGCGGCTGATCGCCCTGGTCAGCACAGAGGGGTGGGAGCGCATCGGCGCCCGAGAGTGGACCCTGCTGCGCGAGGCCCTCCCGCAAGCCGCCGAGTCGTGGCTTCGCAAGACCCTTGTGGAGTTGGGAGTAAAGCTGGACCAACCGTGGCGGGGCGTGGATGTGAGTTCTCTGCAGCGGCTGGAGGAAACGCTCATCGCCACTGCGGATCTCTACGCGCGTGAGCCCGCCGCAGCCCGCAAGATGGTGATCGCCGCGAAAGACAAAACCCGTTTCGCCGCCCGCAACCAGAAGGCTGCGGCCGAGAAACGGGCTCTGAAACTAGAGATGGTTCACTGGATGCTGGTATGGCTGGGCGACCCAGCGATGTTCGCAACCTGGGTGGGCCTGCGCAAAAGCCAACTTAATCCAGAGAAACCGATTCAACCTTGAGCGTATCGCCATCGGCGCTGCCGACCACAGTGGCCTTCAAGTCGCTTTCCTTCTTCGTGTCCTTCAGAAGGGCCAACGCCTTGGTATTTCCGGCTTCATCGAACTTGAGGAACTTGCCATCGGCAGTCATAATGCCGTAGCCGCCCTTGGCGCAGCCAATCGCGCACTTGGTTGTATGGGCAGCCAGGTCGTCCTTGTGACTGCACATTGTGTCGACGAGCGTGCCGTTAAAAGAAGCGGCAAAAGCGGAGGCGGAAAACAGCAGCGAAATCGCGAAGAATTTCTTCATGCGCTTAGCATATACCAACCACGTCACGAGTCTATGTGATATTTCGCACGGATCGCCCTGAACGGTAAAGTAAAAGGAGCCTGTGGAAGAAGAGGTAGTCGGCAAAATCTACGATGGCCGTTTAATGCGCCGCCTGCTGGGCTATATGCGGCCCTACGGCGGCAAGATCGCTTTGTCCGTTGTTTTCCTCTTCATTTATTCGTCGCTGCAGGTCTGCGGACCCTTGCTGACGAAGGTCGCGATCGATCATTACCTGGCGCCGAACGGAAGACATTCGCTCCTCGATCCCTGGCTCCCTGCCGATCCGCTGAACGGCATTACCCGGATCGCGCTCGTTTACCTTGGCGTGCTCACCCTGAGCTTTTTTGCGTCCTTTGGGGAGACCTGGCTCATGCAGGTGACCGGGCAGTACGCCATGTTCGATCTGCGTAAGGAACTGATGGGGCATCTGCAAAAGCTTGACATCAGCTTCTTCGACCGGAACCCGGTAGGCCGCCTGGTGACGCGCGTCACCACCGATGTTGACGTGCTCAACGACCTCTTTTCATCGGGCCTGGTGGCTCTGCTGGGAGACCTGCTCACGCTCACCTTCATCACGCTTGTGATGTTCCAGTTGAGTCCCGGACTTACCACGCTGATGCTGGCGGTGATGCCGCTGGTGATTCTCGCCACCGTGCGATTCCGGCGCTCGGTATCCGCCAGTTACCGCAAAATTCGCGTGGCCATCGCTCGCATCAACGCCTACCTGCAGGAACACATCGTCGGCATCGTGGTGCTGCAGTTGTTTAATCGCGAACGGAAAAGCAACGAGGAGTTTGAGCGGATCAACCGCGCGCACATGGAAGCCTATAAGGACGCCATCATCACTTACGGGTGGTTCTATCCGGTAATCGAATTCTGTGCGTATCTGGCTATCGCCGGAATTCTGACTTACGGCGGATTCCGGGTGAAGTCCGGCGCGCTTTCGCTCGGCGTGGTAGTCGCATTCCTGCAATACGGTCTGCGTTTCTTCCGGCCGATACAGGACTTGAGCGAGAAGTACAACATTCTGCAAGGCGCGATGGCGGCGTCTGAGCGCGTATTCAATCTGCTGGATACGCCCGTACATCTCGCAGTGCCTTCGCATCCCACGGAAGTGCCGGTTTCGAGCCGCATCGAATTCGATCAGGTGTGGTTCGCATACGAGGATGAAGATTGGGTGATACGGGATTTAAGCTTTACCATCGAGCCGGGCGAGACCATCGCGATTGTGGGCCACACCGGTGCGGGGAAAACGACGCTGGTGAGCCTGCTTCTGCGGTTCTATGATGTGAGCCGCGGGGCCATTCGCGTGGGCGGCGTGGACATCCGTGAGATGGACCCACGCAAACTGCGCGCGCAATTCGGCGTGGTGCTGCAAGATCCCTACCTGTTCACCGGAACCATCGGCGAAAACATCCGGCTGGGTGACGAGGAAATGTTGATGGAGCGCATGATCGAAGCGGCGCAGCAGGTGAACGTGATGGAACTGGTGGAGAGTCTTCCCGAGCGCTTCGATCAACCCTTGCAGGAGCGCGGAAATTCCCTTTCGACCGGGCAGAAGCAGCTCATCAGCTTCGCCAGAGCCCTGGCGCGGCAGCCGCGTTTCCTGATTTTAGACGAAGCCACGTCCAGCGTGGATACCGAAACCGAGTTCCGCGTCCGGGAAGCACTGAGCACGATGGTGAAAGGCCGCACGTCGATCATCATCGCGCACCGGTTGAGCACCATCCAGCGCGCAGACCGCATCTTAGTGATGCACAAAGCAACGCTGCGCGAGAGCGGCACGCATCAACAGTTGCTGGCACAACGCGGCATTTACTATAAGCTCTATCAACTGCAGTATAAGGATCAGGAGTTAGCGGCGTAAGCGTCGTCCGGGCGCCCTTATCAGTCTGGAACCGGCCCATCGAATGGGTCGATGAACTGTTCGCGGGTGATCATTCCACTTGCGGCCGGGTCGAATCCTTCGGGAAATACGGTCGAAGCGTCGTACAGCGCCCTGGCTAAAATTGTGCCTGCTAGGAGCGCTTCCCGTAAGTTTGCCACCTCCAGTCGAACAGAAGTACCAATGCCGCTCACTCCGAGGTTTGCGTTGGAAAGATTCGCATCCTGCAGATCCGCGTCCTCGAGGTCAGCACCGCAAAGGCATGCACCGCTTAGGTCAGCTCGAAGCGGTTCAGGTCGCACCAACAATTGCTTGCCCAGCGCGGCATTTACCACAAGCTGTATCAATTACAAGATAGGGATCAGGAGTTTGCCGCGTAGACGGGCCCTCGGCCGAACGGCACCAAGCCGCAGTGATCTAATGTTCTTCACCGGGCTGTCCGACAGGAGGTACGCACCTACCTTTAGGGTCCGTAAACATGTACTTGATGTTCCGCGGGCGCTTTCTAACATAGAAGTGCGCCGACCCTTGCGAAGTAAACCCGCGCTTCGCTGTGTCCACGAGATGCTCCGGCGCGGCGCCATCCAGACTCCAAAGGTGCCACAAGCCCTCCTCTATATCCAGCCCAGCATTCCGGGCCGCCTCTCTGATGCGCTCGCAATCCGTCACTTAGGCCTCTGTTTCTGAAACTGGAGGTCAGACTTTCTTTGATCCTCTGGCGTTGGGCCATTTGGCTTCAAAAACACAATCTTATACCTCGTAACGGTGTCGAAGATGACAAAACCGTCAGTCTTCCAATCCGTGTCAAAGGTCTTCGGAGCGAGGATCGTGCATTCGGCCTGCTGGCCCGCTGGGACGAATATCTAGTCTTCGAGCTTGAACATTGCGCTGCGTATCAGGACGCCCTTCTCAAGCAGAAAGATTCTGTCGTCCGCGGGTATAGTGTAATCTGCTGCCGTCCTATTACTGACCACGTACTCGAGAGCGACCGCTTCCTTTTCATAGGAGCGATTCACCGTGAAGCCGCCCTGCCTAAAAGCAGCAACAATCCTGTTCTCCCTCCAAGGTCTTGGCTGACTCGAATACCAAGCGTAACTCCCAACCGGCAGGGTAGCCACGGTGGCGGCGGTAGCGCCGAACGCCGCACCGATGCACAGCCACTTCTTCAGAGCGTTCACAGAATTCAAACTTTACCACGTATTCTTCCTTATAATCGCGGACGGTTGGCAACTTGCGAAGAGGGACTCGCTCGCAGACGGTCTGGCTCTGCTACAAGTTAGAGTAAGCGTCATCCAGCAACTCAATGACATGCATCACCCGCTGCTTACCGCCCGAGCGGCGGACGCCGGCTTCGAGTTGGAGCATGCAACCGGGGTTTGCCGTCGCGATCACATCCGGCTGCACTGACTCGACGTTGGCCATCTTCTCATCCAGAATTCGCATCGCCATTTCCGTTTGCAGCACGTTATAGATACCGGCGCTGCCGCAGCAAACGTCCGCCATCGGCATCTCGCGAAACTCAATGCCGGGAATCTGCGCGAGCAACTGGCGGGGTGCCTTCCTGATCTTCTGGCCGTGCGCCAGGTGGCAGGAATCCTGATAGGTCACGCGCATCTTCATCGCACCCATTTCACGATTCAGTTCGATGCCGGCCAGAAACTCCGTGGCGTCTTTCATCAGCGCCACAAATCGCTCGGCCTTGCGGGCATACAAATGGTCATGCCCCAACAAGTGCCCATACTCCTTCAAAGTGGACCCGCACCCCGCCGCATTGCTGATCACAGCGTCAAAGCCGCCATCCAGAATCGCATCGATATTTCGCCGGGCCAGCGGACGTGCGCTTTCGGGCAATCCCGAATGCACGTGCAGTGCGCCGCAGCAAGTCTGTCCGGCCGGGATCACCACTTCGCATCCGTTCCGCTGCAACACCCTTAACGTGGCCTCATTCAAGCGCGCAAAAGAAACGCTTCCAATGCAGCCCGCCAGCATCGCCACGCGATAGCGCCGCTCGCCGTGCGCGGGGTAGGTTTTGCCGATCTGTCCAAAGAAAAAGGGCGCTTCGGCGCGCGGCGTCAACGCTTCCAAATCCTCCAAACCGAACAGGCTCAGCACGTGTGTAGCGCGAACCAGGCTTTGTAATCCGGTGGCCTGATAGAGCCAGAGCGCCGAACCGGCGATGGTCAACAGCGCAGGCGAGGGAAGCAGCCGGTCGAAAATGAAGCCGCGCAGAACACGAACGGGCCAGCTTCGCTGCGTCTTCGATTCAATTTCAGCGCGCGCGGCTTCAATCAGCCGGCCGTATTCCACACCGGACGGACATGCGGTCTCACAGGCGCGGCACGCGAGACAAAGATCCAGATGCTCGCGATACTCGTCGCTGATCGCCGCGCCCTCGGATACCTGAACCATTTGATAGATCCGTCCACGCGGGGAATCCATCTCCACGGCCAACTGGCGGTACGTGGGACAGGCCTGCAAGCAAAGGCCGCAGTGCACGCAGCGGTCGAGATCCTCAGTTTGAGGTGAATCAGAGACGACGGTAAAGACGGCCACGGTTGAGTAAGAGATCTGGGTCGAACATGCGCTTGACCTTCTCCATGATCGCAAAGTCTGTACCGGGCGCCGGCCAGAGGTCGAGTTGATTCCGCGCGGCTTCGGGCGCGAATTCGATAATCGCCCTGGCGCCGGCGGATGCGGCTTGCGGCAGCCAGGCCGCGGCCGACGCCGACCGGATGAAGAATGCGTAGATTACGCCGGTGCCGGCGCGCGCGATCGCGGGTACGCCCAAAGTCTCCATGATCGCGCCAACCTGGTCGAGCGTACAGGAGATGCGTACCACCGCGCCATCGCGATACTTCGCCAAAAAGCGCGGCGTCAGGTTTTGAATATCCTGCCAGAAGCCGGCACTGCCCGTGCGCGCGTCTCCCAAAGCAACCATTTCTCTTTCGCAGCGCTCCAGCAAAGCCTCATTCCCGCCGAAGCGTAGCGCCAGCGTCCAGATCGCGGGTGAATCGGAGAGCCCCTCTTGCACGGCCATGGCTGGGTTCAAAAGGTCGATCGCCGCCGGCTGCAATGGTCCGCGAATCAGTTTGTCCCGTGCTTGAATCGCCGCGGCGCAATTTGAGAACGCGATGGCGAAAGTCCTCTCGCCCGGCGGCAATGGGAACACCTTGAAATTCACCGAGGTGACCACGGCCAGCGTTCCGAAAGATCCAATCATCAACTTGCCCATATCCAGCCCGGCGACGTTCTTCACCACCATGCCGCCGGTGTCCACCAACCGGCCATTCATCATGGCGAATTGCATGCCGATCACACAGTCCCGAGCCGTGCCGTATTGCCGGCGGCGCGGACCGCTGGTGTTGGCCGCGATCACGCCGCCCACGGTACAATTCTCGCTGTACATGGGGTCGAGTGGAATCATTTGGCCGTTGGTCGCCAGCAGTTCAGCCAGCATCCGGAATGGCATGCCCGCCTGCACGCTGATGGTGAGGTCGCGCGGTTCATACTTCAGCACGCGATTGAGCCGCGCCGTTGTCAGCGTGAGGGTCGCGCCGGGATCGATCGGCCCCGCCATCAGCTTCTTCGAGAAATTCCCGCCGGTGACCAGCCGCCGTTTCGACGCGCCGGCGGATTTCAAGACCCCGGAAACTTCGCGCGCTGTGGTGGGCTCGAGCACAGTCTCAGAAATGCATTCCGCCACTGACGATTAAAACCTCGCCGGTAATGAAGTCGGCCAGCGATGAGCAGAAGAACACCACCGGGCCCGCGGCTTCATCGGGCGTGCCGCTGCGGCCCAGCGGGCTTACCGCAGTCAGCGTGTCGAGCGCCTTCTGCTGCACGCCCACTTGAATCTCGCGGCCTTTCACTTCGATGCGGGATTCCGCCGTCAGCGGCTGAATCAGGCGTGTTTCAATCAACCCGAAGCCCACGCAATTCACGTTGATGTTATAGCGTCCCCACTCCTTCGCAAGCACGCGCGTCAATCCAATCACGCCGGCTTTACCGGAACCATACCCCGCCTGCCCAGGGCCGCCATCGGTGGCCGCGATGGAGGTAATGTTGACCACCTTCCGCATCACGCGCCGCCCTTCCGCCGCCTCTTTCTTCGCCGTCTCCCGCAGCCAGCCCGAAGCCGCGCGCAACAAACGAAACGGGGCCACCAGGTGAATATCCAGCATTGCCTGGAACTGTTCGTCCGTGGTTTTCTGGATCACGTTATCCCAGCTATAGCCCGCGTTGTTGACGATGATATCGATCGCGCCGAACTCCTTGAGTGTCCGGTCCGTCAGCTTCTGAGGGAACGCCGGATCGGTCATATCGCCTGGGCAGGAAGCCGCGCCGGGAATGGTGGATGCCGTCTCCTCACATGGCGCAGGATCCAGATCGTTGATCATGACGCGCGCGCCGGCCTGCGCGAGTTTCGTTGCAATCGCGCGACCGATTCCCCGCCCCGAACCAGTCACCACGGCGGCTTTTCCGTTTAGATCGATCATCGCAGGAAATCCTCCAACTGGATCTTGGTCTCGGTCTTTTCATCGCGATACTTGACGATCACCGGCGTATAGAGGGAGATGCCCCATTCCTTGCCGGGCCCGCTCGATATGGCACGCGACCCAGCCACCACAACAGCTTGTTCGGGAATGATGAGTGGCTGATCTCCCTCCGCGCGATAAACAGTATTCCGCACCAGATCGTAAACCGGTGTGGACCTGTTGAGGATGGTGCCGGTTCCCAGCACGGCGCGGCTCTTCACTACCGTGCCTTCATAAACTCCGCAGTTGCCGCCCACCAGCACGTCGTCTTCAATGATCACGGGAAGAGCGCCCACGGGTTCCAGCACGCCGCCGATTTGCGACGCGGCTGAGATGTGAACGCGACGTCCAATCTGCGCGCAGCTTCCGATGAGCGCGTGCGAATCCACCATGGTCCCTTCATCGACATAGGCGCCGGCATTGATATACATGGGCGGCATACAGGTAACGCCGCGCGCCACATACGCGCCGTCTCGAATGCTGGAGCCGCCGGGAACCAGGCGCACGCCGCTCGATGCATCCAGCGTCTTCAGCGGATACGTCGACTTGTCAAAGAACGGCAGAGCGCCCACCGACATATCCACGATGCCGCCAATACGAAACCCGCAGAGGATGCCCTGCTTCACCCACGCGTTGACGCGCCAGCCGGAGGGCTGACTCGCGTCGGGTTCGGCGGCGCGCGCGGTGCCCGCATTCAGCAGTTTCTTGAACACATTGAACAGGGATCGGTCTTCCTCGTTGAAAGGCGGAGCTTTCGCAAACAGCGCCTCAATCCGCAGCGCAAAATCGTTCATCGAGCAGCCATTTGGCGCAGCAGCCCGCAGGCTTCGAGGACCGCTTCGATCTTCAACAGCGATTCCGGCCGCGGCGGAATCATCGGCAGCCGGTAGGCGTTCTCGATCAGCGCTAAACAAACCAGCGCGGCTTTCACAGGGATGGGATTCGACTCGATAAAATTGACCTCCATCAGGGGCAGCCACTGTCGCTGGAGTTCCCGGGCTCGCGTGAAATCGCCATCCAGCGCCGCATGCACCAGTTGCGTCATCTGCCGGGGAATGATGTTCGAAGCCACCGAGATCAAACCTTTTCCGCCCAGCGCGATTAGCGGCAGCGTGATGGCATCGTCACCCGACAGCACCAGAAAATCGCGCGGCACTTGATGAACCACCGCGGCCTGCTGGGAAATATTTCCCGAAGCTTCCTTGACGCCGATGATGCCTCGAATTCCCGCAAGCCGCGCAAGAGTGGCCGGCTCGACGTTCACGCCGGTGCGCCCCTGCACACTATAAACCACCAGGGGGATTTCGATGGCTTCGGCAATGGCTTGATAGTGCTGGTAGAGCCCTTCCTGGGTTGGCTTGTTGTAGTAAGGCGTTACGGAAAGAATTCCGTCCGCGCCCAGCTCCTGGCACGCCCGCGCCAGCTCAATCACCTCGTGGGTGTTGTTGCCACCCGCGCCCGCCAGCACGGGAGTCCCGTGGGGCTTGGCCAATTCGATGGAGACCCGAACTACATCGAGATGTTCTTCGCGCGTCAATGTGGGGCTTTCACCCGTCGTGCCGCACGGCACCAGAAAGTCGATGCCGCCTTCGATCTGCCGCTGGATCAGGCGGCTCAAAGCTTCTTTATCAAGGCTTCCGTTCTGTCGAAAGGGAGTAATCAGCGCGGTGCCGCAACCGGTGAACATGTCTAAACGATTCTATCCAAAATCAGAGGATGTCACTGAATTCATAGAAACCGTGCTTGCCGGCAATCCACCGGGCTGCCTGCAGCGCGCCGCGCGCGAAACCTTCCCGGTTGCGCGCGGTATGGGTCAGGGTGATGGTATCGGCGCTGGAGTCGAAGCCGATCTGATGGGTGCCGGGTATCGCTCCGGCCCGGTTCGAAGCTTGATCGATCGCGCGATCCCACCCTGCGTGGCGCATCTCTTCCACCAGCTTCAACAGCGTTCCGGAAGGCGCATCCTTCTTCGCGGAATGGTGAATTTCCCAGGCCCACGATTCATACTGTCGATGGTGCTCCAAAAGCCGCGCGGCCTCGGCCACCAGTTTCTGAAACACATTGACGCCTACGGAGAAGTTCGAACTCCAGACCAGGCCTAATTGCCGCTCCTCGATCAAGGCTTTGACTCGCGCGCGATCCTCGGCCCAGCCGGTGGTGCCGATCACCATATTGACGCCCAGCGCCGCCAGCCGGTTGATATTGCTCAATACGGTATGCGGCGTCGAGAACTCGATCGCGGCATCGATGCCCTTGAAATTCTCCGCCGTGATGCCTGCGCCGTTCTGGTTGTTATGCTCGTCCAGGCGCAAACAGACTTCGCAGTCCGCTTCCGGCGCCAGTTGATCGATGAGGCGGCCCATTTTTCCGTAACCGACGATGGCGAGTTTCATATGGCCTTATGACATTATTGCTTCAATGAGATTGCTCACTTCCGCCGTGTCCGCGCTGGCCTTCTGTGTCCTCTGTCCCGCTCAAACATATTTCAGTGATCCACCACCCGATGCGCCGGAGCTCGCTCCACGCGGCGCTTACAAAGTCGGCGTCAGAACCATCGAGCTCGTGCACCCCGACCAGGTGGACATCCTCCATTTCGACAAAGCCACCGGCAAAGCCCCGCTGAGCGATCGGAAGTTGAAAGTGGAAATCTGGTATCCGGCCATTATTCCGGCAGGCAAGGAAGAACGCACCGTCTACGCGACTACCGTGCCGGGAACCAACCATTCTTCGGAACTGACCGGAGAAGCTTTACGGGACGCCGAGCCTGTGACCGGCGAGAAATTCCCTTTGGTGGTCGTTTCGCACGGGTATCCCGGTTCCCGGACGTTCTTGAGTTACTTGACGGAGAATCTGGCATCCAAAGGCTATGTGGTGGCGGCGATCGATCATACCGATTCGGTCGCGGGCGCGGTGAAGGGATTTGAAAGCACGCTGCTGAACCGTTCGAGCGATCAGCTCTTCACCATTCACGAACTTTCCACGGACTCCAAAATCTTCGTGGCAGGACTGGTGGACACCGGCAAGGTCGCCATCGTAGGCTATTCCATGGGAGGCTACGGAGCGTTAACCAGCGCGGGCGCGGGTCTCAGCAAGAAGAGCGGACTGATGGGTTTCGTCCCCGGCGGGTATCTGGAGGACTGGACCGCGGATAGCCCGAAATATCAGGCGCGGGACCGTTCTTCGATCAAGGCCGTTGTCGCCATTGCGCCCTGGGGTGAGCAGCCGCCTCAAAACGCATGGGACCGCCAAGGATTGGCCGGCATTCATATTCCGTCGCTCTTCATCGCCGGCGATCACGACGATGTGGCGGACTTTGAGCATGGCGTCAAGCCGGCGTTTGAACAGGCGGTAAACTCCGAACGATATATGCTGGTCTACGAAAATGCGCGGCATAACACCGGGGGCAATCCGCCGGTGCCGGGCGACGTGCTGGATTATCGCGGCATCGAGAGCCTGGATGAGCCGGTGTGGCGCAAGGAGCGCATTGTCGAGATCAACCAGCATTTCATCACCGCCTTCCTCGATTTATATCTGAAAGGCATAGAGAACCGCGGCGCTTACTTGCATGTGCCGACAGTGAAGTCGAATGACGCGAAGTGGCAAGTGACTCCCGGCCCGCATGACGACAGCGTGAAGAGTACAGGTGTCGATGCGCAGGGGAATCCCTTCTGGAAAGGGTTCCAGAGAAGATGGGCGCTGGGACTGGAGATGTATTATCTTCCCGCCGCCAAGGCTGCGCGATGAACCCTTATGCGTAGTCTTCGAGAGAGGCGAAATGGCAGATAACAAAACCAGGGCCACCGAAGTCAGTGTTACCGAGTGGATCGATGCGTTACCGGATGAGGTGAAGCGCGCCGACGCGAAGGCGCTGGTCAAGATCATGCGGCGGGCGACGGGCGAGAAGGCGAAGATGTGGGGGCCATCGATTATCGGCTTTGGCAGCCAACACTATACGTACGAGACGGGGCGCGAGGGGGATATGCCTCTGGCCGGATTTTCGCCGCGCAAGAGCGCCTTCGCGCTCTATGGCCTCACGGGGTTCGCCGATGCCGGGGCGTTGCTCGACAAGCTTGGCAAACACACCACCGGGAAGGGTTGCTTGTACATCAAGAAACTGGCGGATGTGGACCAAAAGATGTTGGAAGAGTTGGTGCTCAAAGCCGTTGCCGCCAAGCGGGCGCGATAGTTTCTTTTTCCTTATGCCTGCTCTTGAATCATCTCGATGGCTCCGCATGGACATTCCGCCGCGCAAAGTCCGCATCCCTTGCAGTATTCGTAATTGAATTTGAACCGACTGCCTGCGCCGAGCTTGATTACCGCGTTATCCGGACACACCCCGTAGCAGTTGTCGCACTCAAAGCAGTTCCCGCAGGATAAGCACCTGCGTGCTTCAAACAGAGCCGTGCTCGGATCGAGTCCCGAGGAAACTTCGTCGAAGGTGGACAGGCGGCGCGCTTCGTCGAGAACGGGCTGCACGGACTTCGGCGCGTCGGAATAATACCAGGTGTTGAGCCGGTCGAAGGACGCGAGCGGATGCCTGGCCGGCGGCGCCCACGCCTTGCCCCTCAGCCAGCCATCTATATTACGCGCGGCCTTTTTCCCGTGTCCGATCGATGTGGTTGCCGAGCGTTCGGAAGGGACCATGTCGCCGCCGGCGAACACGCCGGGCGAGCCGGTCATCATCTGCGAATCCACTACAACGCTGCCCTTCTCGATTCCCAAACCCTCGATGTCCTTCAGGAACTCCAGGTCCACGTTCTGCCCGAGCGCGAGCACCAGCGCGTCGGCGTCGATGGTTTCCAATTCGCCAGTGGGCTGCGGGAAGCCCTTCTCGTCGAGCTTCATTTTCTCCACGGTGAAGGTTGTTCCTTCTTCTTTTTTGATCGTGGAGAGCCAGCGGAACTGAACGCCTTCGTCCTCCGCTTCGCGCACTTCCGAATCGTGCGCAGGCATCACTTCGCGCGTGCGCCGGTAGACCACAATGGCCTCAGTGGCGCCCAACCGCTTCGCCGTTCGCGCCGCATCGAGGGCCGTGTTTCCCCCGCCGTATACCAGCACGCGACGTCCCAACCGGGGCGGCTCATCCCCCTCCATGGCGCGCAGCAAAGAGAGCGCATCCAGAATCCGTTTGGCGTCGCCCGCCGGAATATAAGCCCGTTGCGCGAGCTGCGCGCCCACTGCCAGGTAGACCGCATCGCAGCCCGATTGTTTCATCTCCGAGACGGGATCGTCGATGCGCGTGTTCAAGCGGATGTGGACGCCCATAGCCACAATGCGATCGATTTCGGCATCCAGGATATTGCGCGGAAGCCGGTATTTCGGAATAGCATAACGCATCATGCCACCCAGCGCCGGCTGTGCCTCGCAGAGTGTCACGCGATGGCCCAATCGCCGTAAATGGTACGCCGCCGATAAGCCGGAAGGGCCCGAGCCGATAATCAAAACATGCTCGCCGTTTGATGGTGCGGCTTCAAAGGCCCAGCCCTGGCGAATGGCTTCGTCTCCCAGAAAGCGCTCAACCGCGTGGATATTGACCGCCGTATCGAGCTGCCCTCGATTGCACGAGGATTCGCAAGGGTGATAGCAGATGCGGCCCATAATGGCGGGCATGGGATTCTCAACCACCAGAGTGCCCCACGCGCGGCGATAGTCTCCGCCTTCGGCGTCATAGAGCCACCCTTGGATATTTTCCCCGGCGGCGCAGGCGTTGTTGCAGGGCGGCAAGCGGTCCACGTAGACCGGGCGTTCGGTGCGCCATGTGCCGGTGTGGTTGGTCAGGCTCGACCCTGGGTCGAGGGTGGTGGCAAAGGGCTTTTGCATAAAAGAGAGCTCCTCAGTTCAAAAGGTCGAAACGCTCGATGTTGTGGTCCGCAATTGCCTGGATGTGAGCAATTCTCGGAACATCGACGACGGGTCGGAAAAGGTGCGCGAAGCGCTTTTGCAGGCGTAGATAGTCTTCCACGGGCACGCGGCGGCGGATTGCGGTGTGGCCGGAGAGCGCGCCGAACTCCGCTTCAAATAAGGGGAACAATCCGGTTTCGACGGCTAGCCGGGCCACCTTGATGGTGTCGCTCGGTTCCGAGCCCCAGCCGAGCGGACACGGTACATGAACATGCACATAGCGCGCGCCACGCATCAGCGTCGCGCGCTCAATTTTGTCTTCGAGATCGCGCAAATTGGCCACGGAGGCGGTGGCGACGAAGGGAATCTGGTGCGCCATCGCAATCAGCGGAATGCTCTTGCCTTGCCCAAAACGATTGCCCGGCTCGACGCCCATGGCGGGAGTGGTGGCTGTGCGCGCGGCGGGGGGCGTGGCGCTTGAACGCTGCACCCCGGTGTTCATGTAGCCTTCGTTGTCGTAGCAAACATACAGCACATCGTCGTTGCGCTCGAACATTCCAGAGAGGCAGGCGAACCCGATATCGGTGGTGCCGCCATCGCCACCCTGCGCGAGTACGCGCACGTCGTTCCTGCCTTTTACTTTCATCGCGGCCGCTATACCGGTGGCCACCGCGGCGGCATTTCCAAACAGCGAATGCATCCAGGCGATTTGCCAGGAACTCTCCGGGTAGGGAGTCGAGAAGACCTCCAAACAACCGGTCGCATTAGCCACCACCAGTTGCCCCTTCGAAGCGCGTATCGCCGCGTCGATGGCGTAGCGCGCGCCCAGCGCCTCGCCACATCCCTGGCACGCGCGATGACCGCAGTTGAGCGAGTTAGCGCGGTTCGCGGCGGATTGTCCGGCGCGGTCCTCTTCGCCCAGCAGCCGGTTGCCGATGGTGAACGTCCCCGTCTGATAAAACTTGAGCTCTGTTACGGGCATACGGGACTCCTTAAATCGCGTAGGATGTTCTCGGCCGGCGGACCGGAGTGACGCCGGTCCCGCTGACGCTCCAGTTCACGGGAGACGACATTTTCATTCAAACCGAGGAACGTCAACGGCTGCAGTTGTCCAAACTGTGCGCGCTGAAAGACGGCGCGCAATGCTTTTTGGGTAATTGCCCGTCCACCCAGGCCGGCCACAACGGTCGACACGGTAAGGGGAAGCCCACTTAACGCATTTCGTATCTCCATCGAGAGAATGCCGCCCATGCCGACGGCAACGCACTTTTCCACCACGACGATCTCACTCGCGCAGCCGAGCGCCCTGCGCAGCGCCTCGGCCGGAAACGGACGGTAGGAGCAGAGGCTGACCGATCCGATCTTCATGCCCTCGGCGCGGAGCTGGTCGACGGTTTCCTGTATGGTTCCGTTCACTGAACCCATCGCAACCACCAGGGTGTCTGCATCGGTGGCGCGATAGCCGCGCAGCAGTCCACCGGAATCGCGCCCGAACGCATCGCGAAATTCCCGGCTCAGTTCCGGAATGAGCTCGAGCGCCTGACTTTGCTTCTGGTGGTCCAGGTAGCGCACTTCCATGAAAGCTTCCGGCCCCACCATGGCGCCGATAGAAAGCGGGGCCGCTGGATCCAGCACCTGCCTCGGCGCGAACGGAGGCAGGAAGGCGTCCACTTGCTGCTGCGTGGGAACGTCCACGCGTTCATAGGCGTGGGTGAGGATGAAGCCGTCCATGCAAACCATCACCGGCAGCGACAATTCCTCGGCCAGCTTGAACGCCTGGATGTGCAGGTCGGCGGCTTCCTGATTGGTTTCGGCGTGGAGTTGAAGCCATCCGGCATCGCGCATCGACATGGAATCCGAATGGTCGTTCCAGATGTTGATGGGTGCGCCGATGGCGCGGTTGCCGATGGTCATCACGATGGGAAGTCCGAGGCCGGAGGCGTTATAGACCGCCTCCGCCATGTAGAGAAGCCCTTGGCTGGCGGTGGCCGTATAACTGCGCGCGCCGGCGGCGGAAGAGCCGATGGCCACAGAGAGCGCGGCGAATTCCGATTCCACGTTGATGAAATCGCAGCCCTTCAGTTGACCGGATTTCACCATCTCGCCCAGGCCTTCGACGATGTGAGTTTGCGGGGTGATGGGATATGCGCAGATCACTTCCGGGCGGCAGAGCGCCACCGATTCCGCGACCGCGCGCGAGCCTTCAATTTGCCGTAGCATGGGCCTCCATTCTGGTTTCGCGCACCACTTGCCAGGCGGCTTGCGCCGCGGCGTCGTTGGCATCGCCAATTTTTCCCGGGAATTTTTCGTGAATGGCTTCGAGGATCGATTCGATATGGAGCCTGCCGGTGAGAGCGGAGAACGCCCCCAGCAGAACCGCGTTGGGCAGCGGGCGCCCGACATGTTTGAGGGCCAGTTCGGTGGCCCCGATGAAGAGGCGGTGTTCCCGCGGGCAGGCCATGGCCGCATAACCGGCGGGTTGGTGGCTGGAATTGACGAGCACGAAGCCGTCGGGATCGAGCCCGTCAAACAGACCCGGCAAGTGCAGCAGCGTGGGGTCTTGAATGATCAGGGCGTCAGGTTGCAGAACGGGCTCCCGCAGCCGGATTGGCTTGTAGTCGATGCGGCAGAAGGACATGACGGGAGCGCCGGTTCGTTCCGAGCCGAAACTGGGGAAGGCTTGCGCGTACTTCCCTTCGAGAAAGGCTGCGACGGAAAGCATCTCCGCGGCGGAGACGACACCTTGCCCTCCGCGTCCGTGAATTCTGATCTGGAACATTTGACTGGTGAGGAGCAATTGCAGAGCCGCGGATTGGGGCGAGGTAAAGGTTGCAGTATCAGTAAAGGAGTGGCCGGGGTGCGTGGATTGGCCCAAAGGTGATCGTGGTTTGACGCAGTGTTTGCTAGAATCACGATTGGCAAGCCACCCTAGCTCAGTTGGTAGAGCGACTGATTCGTAATCAGTAGGTCGCCGGTTCGATTCCGGCGGGTGGCTCCAGCGCCTAAACTAATAAATCTAAAATATTTACGAGATGGATTCCTGCGGGGAGCCAACTACACGGCCCCGTTGGCGCCATCACCGGAACGGCTGAAAAACTGCCTCGGTACCGCTAAGGACCTGAAGGATGGCCGGGAGGCTGAAAAGGGTCAGCAGCGGGAGGAGCGAGCACCGGAGAGACACTTCTGGCAAGGTGACTTGATTCGATCGAACGCTGGACGTGCGTGGACGTGCTTTTGGGTTACGCGGCAGGCTTTTTCTCGCTTTCGGCGGGCTTTTTTGGTGGTTCGGAAGGCTCGACGGAGGGCTGCTCAGAGGGGACCGAGGGGCGTGCCGGGGGATTTTCCGGAGTGTGTGGAACGAACCCAGCCGGTTCTTTTTGGGCCGCTGGTTCGGCGCCGGTCTTGAGTTTCGCTTCGTCATCTAAGCGCCGAGCTTCGTTTTCCCGAGCTTCGTTTTCCCGAGCTTCGTTTTCCCGAGCTTCGTTTTCCCGAGCTTCGTTTTCCCGAGCTTCGCGGGACTCCACCTGCAGTGCCTTCAATTCCTTGCGGGCTTTGTACATGCTGTTCAGGAGGCGCTGCTCGTGACGCCCGCGGCTTTCGACGATCTCGTAGGCATCGTGGTTCTGAGCCTCTTTCATCCGGTAGTTCTCGACGCGCCAGAGGTTGTCGACGATGATTTTGGCCAGCTCTTCCTGGAACGCGTCTTCGGGTTTGAGGGCGGCCATGAGAGCATCCCGGTGGATGAGGTAGTCGTCGAGGCACTCCTTGGGGTCGTATGGGATTCTGCTGTACAATCCATGAACCAAGCTGTTCCGGCTAGAGCGTTCTTTGCCCTCATCGCTGGTGGGTCCGGTCGAGTGTTGCGCATTTTGGGTATTTCGTTCTTTGAAATCCGTCATTGTTTTGGTCCTTATGAAGGGCAATGCGGAGAATTGCCGCCTGCCCGGTTTTACGGTAGCAGCGGGATGGTGGATTTTTGGTGGGTTTTTTGGTTAAGTTATTGTGCGGATTGAAGATGGAGTGGAATAATGTTGGTGATGATCCCGGGTTTTGGCTCCGTTCTTGTATGCTCCGGACCTGCCGGTTGCTTCATCAATACCCGGAATCCGAATCGAACGTCTTTCAGCCTGAAGGTTGGTTCTCCTTCGAGTTCTTACGCGCCGCGCGGGCGCTTGGCGAACAAACACAGCCCGTCGCCATCCCGCAGAGCACCTTGATCAGATCGCCGCGCTTGCCGCTTGGACTGGAGCCGCCTCAAGGATGCCCGGATTTCGCTATCCGCGCGGAAGGCGATCCGGTCAGACGCAGGCGTACGGCCCCCAAGCGCATCCGAACAGCATCGCCGGAAGAAGCCAATAAAAGACAACGGGAATCTCAAGCAGGAACCACAGCGCACGCCGTCGTAGCAGGAGCGTATTCGTTATAAACAAGATCAGCCAGATGCCTTGCATCCAGAGGCTGAAAGGAATCGCCCAGTGCGGGTCGCCTCTAAAAGGCGCGACAAAGGCGGCTGCAGCTAGAACCAACGACGAGGCCAAAACCAGACGAAAGCGCCGGAAGCCTGGATCACTCACATGTGGTTCCGATAGCCCAACCGGATAAAAGATCGGATTGACGTTTTTAGCCGCTTTATGAGCTCCTTGGCCTTCCAAACTGTCGAGATATCAGCGTGCTTCGCCGCGTACTCTATTTTATTGGCGGCAAGCAAAGCGTAAGCCGTCCCCTCAGCGGCCTTCCGAAACTGGGTAAAAATCAGTTCGACATCCATGTCGTTGTCACCGGTACCCATCCGATCCGCGATGGTGGTTTGGATCTTGTTGACCCGGTCCCGGATTGCCGACATGGAATCGGTCGGGAAGCTTCCATGCGGGCTGACGACGACCAAATAGCAAAATCGGGCCGTGCAATGCAGCGTAGCATGGGAAGCGATTTCACGGTGACGGCTGCCTACGCGGGCCGGCGCGGACGCCGTCGGAGTCAGGCTGTCCGTTGGTGGTCAGGAAACAAACGAATTGCAAATCGCCATCCAATAGTGGAAATCTTCGCTTTGGCATTCGCGTTGCCCTGTGTTTCCCCAAGGAGCGAAATCATGGAAAATGTCAAGGGGTTAAAGGTAGCGATCCTTGTCGCGGATGGCTTTGAGCAAGTTGAGTTAGTCGAACCCCGCCGGGCACTTGACGAGGCCGGCGCCAGAACCAGCATCGTGTCTCCCTCGGCGGGCCATAGGGTCCGCGGCTGGAAGTCCACTGAGTGGGGCGACAACTTCCCAATCGATATCGCGCTCGATCACGCGCGGCCGGAGGAATTCGAAGCGCTCCTATTACCCGGGGGCGTCGCAAATCCGGACAAGCTGCGGATGCAGCCCAAAGCCGTCGCCTTCGTGAAGGCGTTCTTCGATGCCGATAAACCCGTGGCCGCCATTTGTCACGGACCGTGGACCATCATCGAGGCGGGCGCGGCCCACGGAAGGCGCATCGCATCTTGGCCCTCGATCAAAACCGATCTCCGGAATGCGGGAGCGGAGTGGGTCGATCAAGAGGTAGTGGTTGATGGAAACCTGGTGTCGAGCCGCAAGCCGGACGATATCCCCGCCTTCAATCGCGAGATGGTCAAGCTCTTCAGCGAGATGCGTCAGCACGTTCGGACTGCCTGAGAATCGGGTGTAAACTGAAGTTGTATCGATTGCTCTTCGACGAGCGAATTGCTTCTTTGCTCGCTTCTCTAAACCAGGCAGTTTGGAGGGAATGATGAAAAACGGGTTCAAAATTGGTCGGTGGATCTTGGCGGCGTTTCTGCTCCTCGCAGATTCCGGCGTGATCTTTGCGGATAACTGGTCCGACAAAATGCGCCGCGCTTCGTAACCTCGCTCACAAGTTCAGCAATCAATCTGCTGGTTGTACGGAATGATTCCAAATTGCGTATCGGCTGGATACACGTTTGCTCTCAATCGAAGGCGTTTGAGGACTGAAACCATGAAAATAACAAGCACCAGGGGACGCTGGTTTGTGGCGTTCTTGCTTCTCGCCGATTCGGGCGCGATCGTCGCACAGACCGTCCAGATGGGGGGCAGCGCGGGCGAAGAACACATCGTCAAGGAAGTGCGCCACGAATTAGTCATGCTTCCCTACTATGGCGTTTTCGATAACCTTGCTTATAAAGTGGACGGTAACACTGTCACATTACTGGGCGAAGTCACGCGCCCCACGCTGAAATCCGATGCCGGCAACGCGGTGAAACATATCGAAGGCGTGGCCCAGGTAATCAACAACATCGAAGTTCTGCCGCTTTCCCCGAATGACGACCAGATTCGCCGCGCTGTATTCCGGGCAATTTATGGACGGGGCGAACTGGCGGACCGCTACGGCTTCCAGGCCGTCCCTGCCATCCACATTATTGTGAAAAATGGGAACGTCACCCTGGTTGGCGTGGTGAATAGCGAGATGGATAAGAACATCGCCAACGTGCAGTCGAAGGGTGTCTCCGGCGTTTTTTCAGTGACGAATAATTTGCGGGTTGAAAAGTAACCCTAACTCATCACTTTCTCAACCGCGGCCTTGAATCTCGCCATCTCTTCGGAGGTTCCCACGCTGATTCGACTGTAAGTCGGCCACACAGGCCACACGCGCCCCACATACACGTTCTCCGCCTGCATCGCCCGGATGAATTCCGCCGCCGGACGTTTTGCGTCCAACATAAAGCAATTGGTTTCGCCAGGAACGAAGCCGATATTCTTCTCCCGCAGGAAGGCAAACACGTCTTCGCGCACCGCTTGCAGATTCTTGCGGCGCTCCGCCACGAGATCCTTCACACCCAGGCTGGCGGTTGCGCCCACCATCCCTGTCACGGGCAGTGCGCCCGCTGCGTAGCCCTTGATGCGGGCCAGCAGATCGGGCCGTCCGAAGGCCGCTCCCGCCCGCAGTCCAGCCATCCCATAGAGCTTCGAGAACGTTCGCAGAAGGATCAGATCCTTGTCGGCAGCGACCAGATCAGAACACATCGGCGCGTCCGTGAAATGAATGTAGGCCTCGTCCAGAAGCACCACCGAGCCCTTGGGTTTGTTTTCGAGAAGCCACTCCAGTTCCGCGCGAGGAGTCAACGTTCCGGTAGGATTGTTCGGATTACAGACATACAAAACACCCGCATTCGGATCCACCGCGGCCATCGCCCGAACGTCGTGCGCATAGGTTGCGGTAAGCGGCACTTTACACGTCTTCGCGCCGACAAACGCGGCTGCCGCGAAACCGGCTTCGTAACCCGGATCGGCCGCTACAAAGCTACGCGTCGGCGACGTATAAGCCATCACCACGCGATGCAGCGGGTCACTGGAGCCGGCGTAGGGGAGCACGTAACTCGGTTTCAAATTCTCCTGGGCTGCAATGGCGGCGACAAACTTCGCGGTTTCGTCATACGAATAGCGCCCGCCCTTCTTCACGAAGCTTTGAATTGCGTCAGCCGCTTCAGGACAAGGGCCCAGCGGATTCTCATTGGCGTTGATCTTCACCGCGCCCGCCGGAATGGGGCCAACGTTCGAAAGCTGCGCCAGTGCCGGTTCGTTATAGAACGGCAGCACCCCGCCGGCGGCAA
>Ga0182016_10001312_pt1 | contig 30320 bp, 18 predicted proteins | sample 712S2MmetaG_FD_120491 | JGI IMG/M metagenome (GOLD analysis project Ga0182016, IMG submission 120491) | Permafrost microbial communities from Stordalen Mire, Sweden - 712S2M metaG | ecosystem: Environmental > Terrestrial > Soil > Wetlands > Permafrost | place: Sweden: Stordalen | collected...
ACCCCAGCACGCCTTCGGCGTGGATGATATCGCTGGCGACATCCTCGCTCCAATCCTGTTCCAAGAGTGGGTCAACTCAAATGAACGCAACCGGGAAACTTCTCGGAAGTGCCGAAGCGGCGCTTCCGCAACCGTCCGCCCCTGCGCCACCAGGCCAGGCAGTTCGTCGGACGTAGCGAGGAATACGCCTTCAGGCAATTCCTCGATTTGAATCCGGATCGCCAACTCCATACAGATTGATCGTAACAGTTCACAGCTCCAGCGGCTGTCTCCGTCAAAAAGTAGGTTGCGATCGGCTTATCAGGCCGCCGGCTGAATCTCAATATCTCGGGCGACGCTCGTTGTTGTAGGCCTGCAAAGGCGTGAAGCCGGCTCACGCTATCGGTCGCCTAGCCGCTCCGGCGTCATCCGAAACCAGTTTTCATTCACTCTCGCGCATCGCGGCACAGTTCAAAACGCGAGCTCGCCGATTATCATTTCGTCTTCGGGCGAATGGCGGAGCTTCAAGCCGGCTTTTTCGCAGATGCGGATCATGTCGCGATTATCGGGAAGGATGTTGGCGGTGAGCTTGGAGAGCTTCTCGTCGGCGCCCACCACCAGCAGGCGGGCCAGCAGCTCCGTTCCCAGTCCGCGGCCCTGCCATTGATCGGACACCACCACGGCCACTTCGGCCTCGTTGACGCCGTGCAGCTTGGTGAGACGGCCCACGCCGAGAATCTCGAGCTCGCCCGATTGCGGGTTGCGCCGCTGGGCAATTAGAGCCACTTCCCGATCGTAGTCGATGAAGCAGGTGCGCATCAGGCGTTCGTGCTTGGTGCGCTGCTCCAGGTTCATCAAATGGAAAAAGCGCAGGTAGACGGAACGCTCCGAGAGCGTCTGGTGGAATTTCACCATGTTGGGCTCATCCTCCGGGCGAATGGCGCGGATGGCGACCTCGGTGCCGTCCTTCATTTTGAACTGGCCGGTATAGCGGGTGGGATAAGGCCGGATGGCGGCGCGCGGGACGCGGTCTTCCTCGACATTGGCGGCATGCACCACCACGCGGGCATCGAGCGCGATCAGGCCGTCGGGCGAAGCCAGCAGCGGATTGATGTCGATTTCCTTGATCCAGCGCTGCTCGGCCACCAGCGCACTGAAGCGCACCAGCAGGAGTTCGAGCGCCGCCACGTCCACCGGCTTGCGCCCGCGCACGCCCTTGAGAGCCTTGTAGATCTTGGTTTGCTCCATCATGCGGCGGGCGAGAGTGCTGTTGAGCGGGGGCAGCGCCAGGGCGCGGTCCTTGAAAACCTCCACCAGTTGCCCGCCGGTGCCGAACAGCAGCACGGGGCCGAACTGCGGGTCGAGAGAGGAGCCGATGATGAGCTCGTAGGCGTCCTTCAGTTTCACCATGGGTTGCACGGTGACGCCCTGGAAGTGCTGCGCGCCCACTTTTTCGGCGACCGACGCTTGGATGGCCTGAAACGCGCTATCCACGGCCGCGGCGTCGCTTAAGTTCAACTGCACCCCGCCGACGTCGGTCTTGTGGGTGATGGTTTCCGAATATAGCTTCAGGACCACCGGGTAGCCGATTTCGGCCGCGGCCTGGACGGCGGCGGCGCGGTCGGCGGCGATGATGGTTTTGGCGATGGGAATCCCGTAGGCCGCCAGCACCTGTTTGGATTCGAATTCGGTGAGGATCTCGCGGTTTTCGCCGCGGGCTTTACCGATAATTTCTTCCACCAGACGGCGGTCTGGCGTCCACTCGGCGGAATCCTCGGGCAGGGCCGGGGTTTCATAGAGGGCCTTCAGGTTATAACTGTACTGCCACATGTAGTTGAAGGCGCGGGCGGCGGTATCGGGATAGGGGAAGGTGGGGATGTTGGCGCGATTGAGAATCTCCTCGCCGGCGGCCACATCCACCCCGCCCATCCAGCTTGCCAGCACGGGTTTGCCTTCCTGCCGGGCGAGCGGCTTCAATTCCTCCGCGATGCGGGTGGGATCGGTCATCGACTGGGGCGTCAGAATCACCAGCATGCCGTCGGAATGGGGGTCCTTGGCGGCGATTTCGAGGGCCTTGGCGTAGCGCTCGGGGGAGGCGTCGCCGATGATATCGACCGGGTTGTTATGGCTCCAGGTGGCGGGCAGCACGGCGTTGTAGGCTTCGAGCGTCTCCGGTGAAAACTCGGCCAGTTCGCCGCCGCCCATGATGAGGGCATCGGTGGCCAGCACGCCGGGGCCGCCGGCATTGGTCACGATGGTCAGCCGCGGGCCTTGCGGACTGGGCTGCTTCGAGAGCACTTCCGCCATATAGAACAGGTCGGCGATATTGTTGACGCGCAGCACGCCGCTGCGGCGGAAGGCGGCTTCCAGCACTTCGTCGCTGCCGGTGAGCGAGCCTGTGTGGGAGGCGGCGGCCTTGGCGGCGGCGGCCGAACGCCCCGGTTTGATAACGATGATCGGCTTATTCAACGCCACTTCGCGGGCCGCGGAAAGGAAGGCGCGCGCATTGCCGATCGATTCCATGTAGATGACGATGGACTTGGTTTTGGGATCGTTGCCCAGGTGGTCGATCAGGTCGCCCCATCCCACGTCCACCATGGACCCGATGGATACGAAGGCGCTGAAGCCGACCATTTCCTTCAGGCTCCAGTCCAGCACGGCCGTGCACAGGGCGCCGCTCTGGCTGATGAAGCCGACCGAGCCCGGCCGCGCGATGGTGGTGGCAAAGGTGGCGTTCATGCCCGTCAGCGGGCTCATCACGCCCAGGCAGTTGGGACCGATCACGCGGATGCGGGCCTTGCGCGCCTCCTCCAGTACCTGGCGCTCCAGGGCCGCGCCCTCCGCGCCCACTTCCTTGAAGCCGGCCGAAATGACGATGGCGCCGCGCACGCCGGCTTCGCCGCACTGCCGGATGATGCCCGGAATCGAGGGCGGTGGGGTCACGATCACCGCCAGATCGATGTCTTCGGGAATGTCGCCCACCGAGGGGTAAGCTTTCACGCCCAGTACGTTGGGCCGCTTGGGATTGACCGGGTAAACGGTGCCGCCGAAGGGGCTGGTCAGAAGATTCCGCAGCAGCGTCCGGCCGACGGAGTTGGCGTTTTCGGTGGCGCCGATCACGGCCACGGTCTTGGGGGAAAAGAATACATCGAGCGGCCGGGCATCCTGCCGGCGCGACTTGGTTTTGTTGGTTTTGCTAGCGAGCATCGTCGGAATCCTTTTCGGGCGTGAACGCGGCCTGATTCAGCGAGTCCAGCACGTCCTGAACCGCGAGACCGTTTTTGCGCGCCACCGTATCGATGGAGCAATCGTCGCAACTGGAGCGAAAGCGGAGGGCCTCAAATATGGGTACGGTTGCGGGGTGAATCTGCTTCACATCGCGAACGATCATATCGCGGCGGATGAGTTGATCGAATCGAGGCATGGTTGCGTAGTTTAAGGATAACGCGTGCATCCCGTCTTCCAAAAATCGGGCTAGTATTTTCAACAGCTTGCCCATCGGGACGGAACGCGGGTGGGTGATATGCCCCAAGCGGCGATGAAAATCGAGGGCGCGGCCCGTGCCCTTCGGTACCGGCGAAAAGACGTGAAGAGAATATAGCCGCCGGGGAACGCCGATCAGCGCCGATGAAAGATCGAAGAAACCAAAAGATTTATCGGCGTTTATCCGCGCTCGCCGGCGCCTCGAATTTGATTTTTCAAAGCTTCCGGCCAGTCTTCCGGCGGATAATGGAGAGTTCATGACCGATCCCAACCTGAAGGTGCTTATCCCCAGCGAAAAGATCCAGGCGCGCATCCGCGAGCTGGGAGCCCAGATTTCGGCGGACTATCCCACCGGCAGTCTCTACTTCATCTGCATTTTGAAGGGCGCCTGTTTTTTTCTGACCGACCTGGCGCGGGCCATGCAGCGCGACGTCTCGGTGGACTTCATGGGTATCTCGACCTATGGCAAGGGTAAGAGCAGTTCGGGCGAAGTGCGGGTGACCAAGGACCTCGACATTTCGCTCGAAGGGGCCGACGTGGTGATCGTGGAGGACATCGTGGACAGCGGGGTGACGCTGAATTACCTGATGCACCTGCTCGAGCAGCGCCGCCCCAAGTCGATTCGCATTGCCGCCCTGCTGGATAAACCCGAGCGCCGCTTGCGTCCGGTTCACGCCAGCTACGTGGGCTTTCAGATTGCCGACCGGTTTGTGGTGGGATTCGGCCTGGACTACGCGGAGAAGTACCGCAATCTGGACGATGTCTGCGTGCTGGACGAGTAGGGTCGCCCGAAGGTGTGAAGAAATATAGCCGCCGATGAACACCGATAAACGCCGATAAGGCTACCAGCCAACGTTTTGGCGGGCCATCGCGTCAACAATTCCGGAGGGGCATTCGGTGGTTCGAACCGTTGTCGGTTTGGCGGTATGCGTCGCGGGAGCGGTTCACGGGCAGCCGGCGGCTCCGCGATTTGAGGTGGCTTCGGTACGGCCGGTCAGCCCCGCTCCAGGCTCTTCTTCGGGCATCGGGACGGGGCACGGCCGGCTCACGGCGAACAACGTGACCCTGAAACGCTGCGTCATCGGGGCCTACGGGCTCGGGCCCAACGAGATCTTCGGCGGCCCGGAGTGGCTCGATTCCGACCGCTTCGAAATCATCGCTAAAGCTGAGGAACCAGTGGGCGATGCCGCCTTGATGGCTATGCTGCAAACGCTGCTGGCAGAGCTCTTCAAACTGGCGGTGCATCGCGAGACCAGGACGATTCCGGCTTATGTTCTGGAAGTAGCCAGGAAGGGACCGAAGCTGGAGAAAGCGGCGGGAGGCGTGAGCAGCGACGCCAGTGGCCGCGGGAGTATCGTAGCCGGCAATACCACGATGGACCATTTCGCCTGGGTGCTCGCCCGTCAAATGGATCTGCCGGTGGTGAATCGTACGGGTCTGGAGGGCGCGTTCAACCTGAAGCTGACCTGGACGCCGGACAGTGGCCAGCCGGCGAGGCCGGGCGGGGACAGCGGACTGCCCGATGGGCCCTCGATCTTCACGGCCATGCAGGAACAGCTTGGCCTGCGGCTGCGGTCGGAGAAGACGCCGGTGGCGGTTCTGGTGGTCGACCACGCGGAAAGGCCGTCGGAGAATTAGGACGGGACGAGGTGTGGAAACTGCACAGCCGTCTCGAGAAAGTCTCGACCCGGCACGCACCAGTGCGCGCGCCACTTTAGCTTTTCCGAAGTTGAACATCAGCACAAAATGGTGGGGCGGACCCCCTTGGTCCGCAGCCGGCCCCCTGGCTGGCTTTCGGGAGTGGACCTTGATTGATTTCTCGGGGAGAAGAGCGGGGCCGGGCGGACCCGCGCGGACCAGGGGGTCCGCCCTACCTGACGCCCAACAGCGCCGCTTCCTTCTGGCCGTGGCGGTGTTTCCAGTAGTGCTTGACGTCGGGCCAGAATTCTTTTAACACGTTGGAGAAGGTATCGGTAGCCACCGCGATCAGCCACTTTTGCAGGTTGTCGTTCCAATCGCGCGTATCGGGATAGTAGGCGTTGGAAATAGCGGTAGACATGGCGTTGCCGCCCCATTCGGAGAGATTAAAGACCCGTTTGCCTTGATCGTTCTTGCAAACCACGATCTGCTCGGCGGCATAGACCAGGCGGCTTTTCTTGCTGCCCTCGGCCCGGCGGAAATAGCGCGGATCCTGGTGAAAAACGCTGGGCCAGAGGCCCTCGGTCATCACGTTGCCAATCATCTGGTCGCCATAGGCGGTGCCGAAGCGCTTGGCGTAGCCTTCCATGCCCTGGCCGAAAGACGGATTCGAGTTCTCCAATTGGTAGAGCACGGCGAACAGCCCGGCGGTGGGGTAGACCGGGTAATCGAAAGAGTCCTTAGCGGCGATGGTCATTTTTTGGCTCGCCGTCAAAGCCTGAAAGGGGATCGAATTCTCAGTGGTGCGGTTGTTGGGAAGGACTCCGAAGATCCGTTTATCTTCTTTGGGAACGGGCTTAGTCGGATCCGGAGAAAGCGGATCGGGGGATGGCGGTGGATCGAGCGCGTCCGCCTTCACCGGCACATTGGGCGCCGGAGCGGACGGTGCGGCGGGGGCTTCCTGTGCGGAGGCCCACAAAACAGAGCACACCGCCAGGGTTAAAAGTGCAACGGGACGCGGCATTCTTACACTAAATAGGATGATTTCCGGTGGCTTCCGGTTACGACTAATTTCCACTAGTGGACAGGGGCGGTCGAGCTTTGGTAGACTTATCACTGTCCCTTTTTGACGATCGCTCAGTGGGAGGTTCGTTTTTTTTCGACGAACCGCTTGCACCAATGAGGAACAATGGCACGCAAACCAGGTAAACAGTATCAGTCCGCACGGAGTAAAGTGGAAGCCCGCGAGTACCGGCTCGAAGAGGCGGTTCCGCTAATCCAAAAAATCAAGTACGCCAAGTTCGACGAGACGGTGGAGATCCACATGTCTCTGGGCGTAGATCCCAAGCACGCCGACCAAATGGTGCGGGGCACCGTGGTGATGCCGAACGGGCTTGGCAAGTCCAAGAAAGTGCTGGTGATCGCCTCTGGCGACAAACAGCGCGAGGCGCAGGAAGCGGGCGCCGATTTCGTGGGCGGCGACGACATGGTCAACAAGATCCAGTCCGAAGGCTGGACGGCATTCGACGCCGTCATCGCCACCCCGGATATGATGCGCTCGGTGGGCAGGCTCGGCAAAGTGCTGGGCCCGCGCGGTTTGATGCCCAACCCCAAGACCGGCACGGTCACCGTCGACGTGGTCAAGGCGCTGAAGGAAATCAAGGCCGGCAAAGTGGAGTTTCGCGTCGACAAAACCGGCATCGTCCACGCGCCGGTGGGCAAGCTGAGCTTTGAGGCGGGCAAGCTGATCGAGAACGCCGCCAGCCTGATCAGCGCGGTCATCAAGGCCAAGCCGTCGGTAGCCAAGGGCAAGTACGTCAAGAGCGCGACCATCTGTTCCACCATGGGTCCTGGCGTAGCCGTGGACACGGCGCCGTTCAGCGTTAAGGCGGCGGTCTAGAACCGCGCGGGTGCTTTCATGAAAAACAAGGACGACAAGAAGAAAGATATTGACGCGCTGCGCCAGGACCTGGAGAAATCGAAGAACCTGTTCGTGACCGGCTACGAAAAGCTGCGCGTCAGCCAGGATTTCGAGCTTCGCAAGGTGGTGCGCGGCGCCAAAGGCAAGTACCGTGTGGTCAAGAACACCCTCGCCGAGGTTGCCTCCCAGGGCACGCCCGCCGGTCAGGTGCTCCAGAACCTGCGTGGCATGACGTCGGTGGCCTACACCTTCGACGATCCGGTGGCGCTGGCCAAAGCGCTGACCGCCTACGCCAAAGCCAATCCCAGCTTCACATTCAAGGCGGGCGTGGTGGAAGGCCGCGTGATCGACGTCAAGGCGATCCAGGATCTGGCCAGCATGCCGCCGCGGGAAGAGATTCTCGCCAAGCTGCTTTACCTGATCAATGCTCCGGCACAGCGACTGGCGACGGCGATAGGCGCGGTGGGCCGTAACCTGGCCGTGGTGGTGGACCAGGGTGTGAAAGAAAACAAGTTCAAGTAAAGCTGTCAGCAATCAGCTATCAGCCGTCAGCTTCGGCGCGCGCAGCGGCGAGGCTTTCGCTGATCGCTGAACGCTGATGGCTGAAAGCTTAAGTCTTTAAGGAGTTTAGAGGAAAATGGCGGACATTAACGCAATTGCGGATCAGATTCAGGGCTTGACGCTGCTGGAAGCTTCTCAGCTCGTCAAGCTGCTGGAAGAGAAATTGGGAGTTTCGGCGGCGGCGGCCGCTCCGGTGGCGGTAGCCGGCGGCGGATCTGCCGCGGCGGCAGCCCCGGTGGTGGAAGAAAAGACCGAGTTTACCGTGGTCCTGACCGCTGCCGGCGCCAACAAGATTAACGTCATCAAGGCCGTTCGCGAAGTCACCAGCCTGGGCTTGAAAGAAGCCAAGGACTTAGTGGATGGCGCGCCCAAGCCGGTGAAGGAAGGTATTGGCAAGGACGAAGCCGAGGCCATCCGGAAAAAATTCACCGATGCCGGCGCGACAGTCGAAGTGAAGTAATACCAGCGAGTTCCGGTCGGATTGCGGGACCGGCATCTGGCGCCGGTCTCGGGATAGGTTTGACGCAGGACCCAAAGTCCTGGTAGCCTGAGTAGTTGGGTGTTGGATTCGAGCGGATTCGATCCCAATTGGTGACATTGACTCCCGCAACTTGGCACGCAACGTGCAGTTCGGCTGGAACTGCACACAGGGCATCCCTGTCCGTCCTCCGGCTGGAACGCTACCCGTACGTCCGGAATGCCCGCGCTCTCGCTACCCGCTTCCTTGCAGGCTTCTTGCCGGAACCACCGATTCGTTTCCTGCCTCTTTGTCGTCTTTCGGCGCTCCCGAGGGTATCGCCCACGGGAGCGCCGCTGGCTTTGTGCTGTTAAGCGCGGTTTCTTTGCTTCGGCTGTTCGGCCGTCAGGAGCTTACGAATGGAATTACAAAATAACGGCGCCGTCCCTGAGCGAGTGGATTTTTCAAAAATCAAGACTTCGATTCCCATCCCGAACCTCATCGAGGTGCAGAAAACCTCCTATGAACGCTTTCTGCAGATGGATCTGCTGCCCAACGAACGCGAAGACATGGGCCTGCAGACGGTCTTCAGCTCGGTGTTTCCGATCTCGGATTTTCGCGGCGTCAGCGACCTCGAATTCGTCGATTATTCGATCGGCAATTGGGAGTGCAAGTGCGGAAATCTGAAGGGCTTGCACCACTTGCGTTCGACCTGCCGCAATTGCGGCTCGACCATCCGTACGGATCCTTTTCACGCCGGCGACGTGCTTTGCACGCATTGCGGAACGTTCAACAAGAACGTGGTCACTTTCTGCAACAAGTGCGGCGACCCGGTGGGCCTGCAATTGAAGTACGACATGCAGGAGTGCCAGGAGCGCGGCATGACCTACGCCGCCCCGCTCAAAGTCACCATCCGGCTCACGGTCTACGCCAAGGACCCGGAAACCGGCAAGAAGAGCGTCCGGGACATCAAGGAGCAGGAGGTCTTCTTCGGAGAGATTCCGCTGATGACCGACAACGGCACCTTCATCATCAACGGCACCGAGCGGGTCATCGTTTCGCAGTTGCATCGTTCTCCGGGCGTGTTTTTCGAGCGCGTTCCGGCGCAGGGCTATTACCTGGGCAAGATCATTCCCTACCGCGGGAGCTGGGTGGAATTCGAGTACGACAACAAGAACCTTCTTTACGTTCGTATCGACCGCAAACGTAAATTCTACGGTTCGGTGTTTCTGCGCGCGCTCGGCTACAAGAAAGACGAAGAAATCCTGCGCGCCTTCTACCGCGTCAGCAAGCTGTCGATCAAGGACAAGAAGCTGTGGTGGAACGTGGATGAAGGCCTGACCGGCCTGAAGCTCTCCCACCCCATCGCAGCCAAGACCGGCGAAACCGTCGTGGCGCAGGGAAAGAAGATCACACCTTCCCTCTACAAGGAAATCCTGAAGGCCAAAATCCCGCAGGTGGAAGTCGCCGTAAACGATCTGGAAGGCGCCTACGTGGTGGCCGACGTGTTCGACACGGCCAGCGGCGAAGTCTACGTGGAAGCCAACAGCGAGCTGACCTCGACCCAAATCTCGAAGCTGATCGAGGCCGGCATCAACGAGTTCGAAATCTTCTTCCCGGAGCGCGACGAAGTCGGCACGGTGATCTCCTCCACCATCCGGAAGGACACCATCAAGGCCCAGAACGAAGCGCTGATCGAAATCTACCGCAAGCTGCGTCCCGGCGATCCGCCCACCCTCGATACCGCCACGCAACTGTTCCAGGGCATGTTCTTCGACCCGCGCAAGTACGATTTTTCGCGCGTGGGCCGGATGAAATTCAACATCAAGCTGTTCGACCGCGCCGACTTCACCTCGCTCGACAAGCGCACTCTCGACGTGGAGGATTTCCGCGCCACCATCAAGTACCTGCTCAAGCTCCGCAAGGGGTTCGGGGCGGTGGACGATATCGACCATCTGGGCAACCGGAGGGTGCGCGCCGTGGGCGAACTGCTGGAAAACCAGTTCCGCATCGGCCTGGTGCGCATGGAACGGGCCATCAAGGAAAAGATGTCGGTGTACCAGGAAATGTCGACGGCCATGCCGCACGACCTGGTGAACGCCAAGCCGGTAATGGCCGCCATCCGCGAATTCTTCGGATCGAGCCAGCTTTCGCAGTTCATGGACCAGACCAACCCGCTGTCGGAGATCACCCACAAGCGGCGTCTGTCGGCCCTGGGACCGGGCGGTTTGAGCCGCGAGCGCGCCGGTTTCGAAGTGCGCGACGTGCATCCCACCCACTACGGACGAATCTGCCCGATCGAGACTCCCGAAGGTCCCAACATCGGGCTGATTTCCTCGCTCTCCTGCTTTGCCTGCATCAACGAATACGGCTTTATCGAGAGCCCGTACCGGCGCGTGGTCAAGGGGATCGTGATCGACGAAGTCAAGATTCTGAACCCGGGCGACGCCGATCTCAAAGTCGGCGACATCGTGCCGCGCGCCCAGGTGGAGGAGACCAACCGCAAGTTGGCCGGCAAAAAGCAGCCCGCCGACTACGAAGCCCACTGCGAGTATCTCTCGGCCTGGGAGGAAGACAAGTACGTGGTGGCGCAGGCCAACGTGCCGCTCGACGAGAAGGGCCGCATCGTTCCGGAATTGTGCAACGCGCGCCAGACCGGCGAGTTCGTGCTCAAGCCGCGCGAGGAAATCCAGTTCATCGACGTCAGCCCCAAGCAGCTCGTGTCGGTGGCCGCGAGCCTGATCCCGTTCCTCGAAAACGACGACGCCAACCGCGCCCTGATGGGGTCGAACATGCAGCGCCAGGCGGTGCCGCTGCTGCGCGCCGACGCCCCCTACGTGGGCACAGGCATGGAGTACGTGACGGCGCGCGATTCGGGCGCGGTGGTGCTGTGCAAGCGCCCCGGCGTGGTGGATTCGGTGGATAGCGAGCGCATCATCGTGCGCGTGGAAGGCGCTTCCCAGGAAGGCCAGCTCTCCCGCGAAGTGGGCGCCGATATCTACCAGCTCATCAAATTCAAACGCTCCAACCAGAACACCTGCATCAACCAGAAGCCCATCGTGAGGGTGGGGCAGCGGGTGGTGAAGAGCCAGGTGCTGGCCGACGGTCCCTGCACCGATATGGGCGAACTGGCCCTGGGCCGCAACGTTCTGGTCGCCTTCATGCCGTGGCGCGGCTACAACTTCGAGGACGCCATCCTGGTCAGCGAGAAGCTGGTCAAAGAAGACTACTACACTTCCATCCACATCGAGGAGTTCGAGATCGAAGCCCGCGATACCAAGCTGGGTCCGGAGGAAATTACCCGCGACATTCCCAACATCGCCGATTCCTTCCTGCGCAACCTGGATGAGAGCGGGGTGATCCGGGTCGGCGCCACGGTGAAGCCGGGCGACATCCTGGTGGGCAAGGTGACTCCCAAGGGCGAGACCCAGTTGACCCCCGAAGAGAAGCTGCTGCGCGCGATTTTCGGCGAAAAGGCGGGCGACGTCAAGGATGCCTCGCTCTACTGCCCGCCGGGGATCGAGGGCACCATCGTGGATTGCAAGATTTTCTCGCGCAAGGGCCAGGAAAAGGACGACCGTTCCCGGGCCATCGAGGAATCCCAGATCCAGCGCCTGCAGCGCAACCTGCAGGACGAAATCCGCATCCTCACCGACGAGCGCGCCAAGCGGTTGGGCAACCTGCTGGAAGGCAAGAAGCTCACCGCCGACCTGCACGACGAAAGAACCAACAAGCGCCTGCTCTCGAAGGACACCGACCTGACGCGCGACATCATCGAAAAGGTGAAATCGCGCGACCTCAAGCGCATGCGGCTTTCCACCCGGGACCCGCGCCTGAACGAGCAGATCGACGAAATCGAGGAGATGACCTCGCGCCAGATCGCGGTGCTCGAAAAAATCACCGACGAAAAGATCGCCAAGCTGCGCAAGGGCGACGAGCTGCCTCCCGGCGTGATCAAGCTGGTCAAGGTTTATATCGCCATGAAGCGCAAGCTTTCGGTGGGCGATAAGATGGCCGGCCGCCACGGCAACAAGGGCGTCATCGCGCGCATCCTGCCGGAAGAAGACATGCCGTACCTGCCCGACGGCACGCCGGTGGAAATCGTGTTGAACCCGCTGGGCGTGCCTTCGCGCATGAACGTGGGGCAGATTCTGGAAACTCACCTGGGGTGGGCGGCCCAGGCTCTGGGCCTGCATTACGCGACCCCCGTGTTCGACGGCGCCACCGAGCGGGAAATCAAGAAGGCTCTTACCGACGCCAATCTCCCGACCTCGGGCAAAACCAAGCTGTACGACGGCATGACGGGCACCCGTTTCGAGCAGCCGGTGACGGTGGGCTACATCTACATGCTCAAGCTCTCCCACCTGGTCGACGACAAGATTCACGCGCGCTCCATCGGACCGTACTCGCTGATTACCCAGCAGCCGCTGGGAGGCAAGGCGCAATTCGGCGGACAGCGCTTCGGCGAAATGGAAGTCTGGGCGCTGGAAGCCTACGGCGCCGCCTATATTCTGCAGGAGCTGTTGACCGCCAAGTCGGACGACGTCTACGGCCGCGCCAAGATTTACGAGGCCATCGTCAAGGGCGAAGCGGCCATCGAGCCGGGCGTACCGGAATCTTTCAACGTGTTGATCCGGGAGCTGCAGTCGCTCTGCCTGGACGTGGAATTGATGAAGAAGCCGCGCGAAGTGCCGGATACGGCGCTGGCGGCGGATTGATTGAGAAGAAGTCAGGAGTCAGAAGTCAGAAGTCACGAGCCGGAATATTCGGCTCCGGCTTCGCCTGGCAAAGGATTTTGAACGGAAAAAGCAATTGATCAAGAGCGGCCGGCAACGGGATTCTGACTTCTGACTCCTGTCTTCCGACTTCTCTTACTGGAGGCTAATTTGAGATCCTCTCCGTACGATCGAGCGAATTTAATCGCGGATTTCGATTCCATCCGCATCTCCCTGGCTTCTCCGGAGAAAATCCGGAGCTGGTCCCACGGCGAAGTCACCAAGCCCGAGACCATCAACTACCGGACCTTCAAGCCCGAGCGCGATGGCCTGTTCTGCGCCCGCATTTTCGGCCCCACCCAGGATTGGGAGTGCTTGTGCGGCAAATACAAGCGCATGAAACACCGCGGCGTGATTTGCGACAAGTGCGGCGTGGAAGTGACCCTGGCGCGGGTGCGCCGCGAACGGCTCGGCCATATCGAGCTCGCCAGCCCCTGTTCCCACGTGTGGTTTTTCAAGGGGCTGCCCAGCCGCATCGGCCACCTGCTCGACATCACCCTGCGCGAGCTGGAGCGCGTGCTCTACTTCGAAGCCTACGTGATCGTCGAACCGGGTGAAGTGGAAGGCATTTCCCGCGGCGACGTCATCACCGACGAGCGCAAGCGGCAACTCGACCAGGAACACCCCGGCAAATTCGTCGCCATGATGGGCGCCGAGGGCATCAAGGAACTGCTCAGGAAGATCGACGTGGAATTCCTCAGCGAGGATATCCGCGAAAAGATGAAGACCGAGCAGTCGCAGCAGAAGAAGCTGAAGTTCGCCAAGCGGCTGCGCGTGGTGGAATCGTTCCGCAAATCCGGCAACAAGCCGGAATGGATGATCCTCGACGTGCTGCCGGTGATTCCTCCCGAGTTGCGCCCGCTGGTGCCGCTCGACGGCGGCCGCTTCGCCACCTCCGACCTCAACGACCTGTACCGCCGCGTCATCAACCGCAACAACCGGCTGAAGAAGCTGATCGAGTTGCACGCTCCCGACGTGATCGTGCGCAACGAAAAGCGCATGCTGCAGGAGGCCGTGGACGCCCTGTTCGACAACGGCCGGCGCGGCCGCGTGCTGCGCGGCGCCAACAACCGCCCGCTCAAATCCCTCTCCGATACGCTCAAGGGCAAGCAGGGACGTTTCCGCCAGAACCTGCTGGGCAAGCGCGTGGACTATTCCGGCCGCTCGGTGATCGTGGTGGGCCCGGAGCTGCGCTTGAACCAGTGCGGCCTGCCGAAGAAAATGGCTCTCGAGCTGTTCAAGCCCTTCATCTATCACCGCCTGGAACAGCGCGGCCACTGCACCACCATTAAGCAAGCCAAGGAACTGGTCGAACAGCAGGACCCGGTGGTGTGGGACATCCTCGAAGAGGTCATCAAGGACCATCCCATCCTGCTCAACCGCGCCCCCACCCTGCACCGCCTGGGCATTCAGGCCTTCGAACCGGTGCTGGTGGAAGGCAAGGCCATCAAGATTCACCCGCTGGTCTGCACCGCTTTCAACGCCGATTTCGACGGCGACCAGATGGCCGTGCACATTCCGCTTTCGCCGGAAGCGCAGATCGAAGCGTCCACGCTGATGCTGTCGAGCAACAATATTCTGTCGCCGGCGCACGGCGGCCCCATCGCCGTTCCCACCCAGGACATGGTGCTGGGCTGCTATTACCTCACCAAGGCGCGTCCCGGCGCCAAGGGCGAGGGCCGCACTTTCGCCTCCACCGACGACGTGCTGATCGCGCTCGAAATGGGCGAAGTGGAAACCCTCACCCCCATCAAGCTCCGCTACACCGGCCGCGTCATCGACCTGGTGCACGCCTTCGATAACCAGAACGTGACCCACACCGAGCCCATCGAGTTCGTCAAGCAGTACATGGAAACCACCGTGGGCCGGGTGATTCTGAACGACAGCCTGCCCCAGGACATGCCCTTCATCAACGGCTTGCTGAAGAAGAAGGGGCTGGCCCAGTTGGTGCAGTACTGCTACCTGAAGTTCGGGCTGGTGGTCACCGTGGCGATGCTGGATGAAATCAAGGCGCTCGGCTTCCTCTACGCCACCCGCGCAGGCATTTCCATCGGCATCGACGATATGGTGGTGCCGAGCGAGAAGGCCGGCCTGGTGCGCGAAGCCGAACGGCAGGTGGTCGAGGTGGAAAGCCAGTATCAGGACGGCGCCATCACCCACGGCGAGCGCTACAACAAGATCATCGAAATCTGGTCCAAGGTTACCGAGAAGGTATCGGACGAGATGTTTCAGGCCATGGAAGAGGACGACCGCACCGGCCGCTACCTCAACCCGATTTACATCATGGCCGATTCCGGTGCGCGCGGATCGAAACAGCAGATTCGCCAGCTTTCCGGCATGCGCGGCCTGATGGCCAAGCCCTCCGGCGAAATCATCGAAACCCCCATCACGGCCAATTTCCGTGAAGGACTGGACGTGCTGCAGTACTTCATTTCGACTCACGGCGCCCGCAAGGGTCTGGCCGATACCGCGCTGAAGACGGCCGATTCCGGCTACCTGACGCGCCGCCTGGTGGACGTGGCCCAGGACGTGATCGTGACCGAGAACGACTGCGGCACCGCCGAAGGCATCTACGTGGAGCCGATCATCGAATCCGGAGAAATCATCGAACCGCTGCGCGACCGCATCGTGGGCCGCGTGGCGCTCGAGGACCAGAAGGATTACGAAGGCAACGTCATCGTGGGCGTGAACAACGAGATTACCGAAGACCTGGCCGCGGCCATTCAGGCGGCCGGCATCGAGCGCGTGAAGATCCGCTCCGTGCTGACCTGCGAATCCAAGCGCGGCGTGTGCGTGGCCTGCTACGGACGCAACCTGGCCACCGGACGGCTGGTGGAGCGCGGCGAGGCGGTGGGCGTGATCGCGGCGCAATCCATCGGCGAGCCCGGCACCCAGCTCACCATGCGCACCTTCCACATCGGCGGCACCGCTACCCGCATCAGCGAGCAATCCACCCAGGATGCCAAGAGCGACGGTTTCGCCCGTTACATCGGCATCCAGACCGTACGCAGCAAGACCAGTGAGATCATCGCCATGAACCGCAACGGCATTATGGCGGTGGTGGACGACAAGGGCCGCGAGAAGGAGCGCTATCCGGTGGTTTACGGCGCGCGCATTCTGGCCGAGGACGGCGCTCCGGTCAAGAGCAACCAGAACCTGCTCGAGTGGGATCCCTACACCTTCTCCATCCTGACCGAGGTCAGCGGGGCGGTTCATTTCAAGGACCTGATCGACGGCTTGACCCTGCAGGAACAGGTGGACGAAGTCACCGGCATGTCGCAGTTGGTCGTGACCGATTCGCCCGACGAGAAGCGCCAACCCACCCTGATCGTGAGGCCCGAGGGCGCCACCGGCTCGCGTTCGGAAGCCAAGAAGTACCTCATGCCGACCCACGCCCACCTGATGGTGCGCGACGCCGAGGAAGTTCACGCCGGCGACGTGCTGGCCAAGATTCCGCGCGAGACCACCAAGACCAAGGACATCACCGGCGGCTTGCCGCGCGTGGTGGAATTGTTCGAAGCGCGCAAGCCGCGCGAGACCGCCATCATCGCCGAAATCAACGGCGTGGTGAGGTACGGCGAAGTCAGCAAGGGGCAGCGCAAGATTTACGTGGTGGGCGACGACGGCGGGCAGCGCGAGTACTCGCTGCCGCGCGGCGTCCACATCAACGTCCAGGAGAGCGAGCGGGTGAAAGCCGGCGAGCCCCTCATGGACGGCCCGCGCAACCCGCACGACATCCTGGATGTGCTCGGTGAAAAGGAACTGCAGAAGTACCTGGTCAACGAGATTCAGGAAGTCTACCGCCTGCAGGGCGTCAATATCAACGACAAGCACCTGGAAGTGATCTCGCGCCAGATGATGCGCTGGGTGAAGGTCGAGGATATCGGCGACAGCGAGTTCCTGCCGGAGGAAGTGGTCGACAAGTTCAAGTTTCGCGCCGAAAACGCGCGCGTGGTGGAAGCCGGCGGCCGTCCGGCGCAGGGCAAGGCCGTGCTGCTCGGCATCACCAAGGCTTCGCTTTCGACCGATTCGTTCATCTCCGCGGCCTCCTTCCAGGAGACCACCCGCGTACTCACCGAAGCCGCCATCAACGGCAGGGTGGATTACCTGCGCGGCCTGAAGGAGAACGTCATCATGGGCCGCCTGGTCCCGGCCGGCACCGGCATGGAGTATTACCGCCAGGTGAAAATCGCCGGCGAGGACGTGGTGGAGGAGCCGGTGCAGGAGCCGGCCGCTCTCGACATCCCCGGCTACGACGAAGAAACCCGCCTGCAATACGCCGGCGGCCTGCCCGAAGATACCGGGGAAGAAACGCTGGCCGAATAAGCCGGAGCAACAAATCGAACGGCGCCCCGCGGAAACGCGTGGGCGCCGTTTTTTTTGGCGGGCCCCCAGCCCTATACCACATAGTCTTCCAGGGGCAGTCGCAGGCCAACCTTGTGGCGCGGGCCCCCCTGGCCCGCTCGGCACGCCCCGTCCCGCTCTTCCCCACAAATTCCGGCAGGCGCGTAGGTGTGGACAAAACAAGGCGGAACTATTGGAAACGCTAATATAGTCCTATACTTGATTTGTGTTGCCCCGCCCAACTGTCGATCTCGTGAAAGAGGAATGTAAGGCATTCGACCTGGAGAACTCGTTAGACGAAGACACACTCGGCCTACTTTGGGCCCAGTTCCCCAACAACACCGATATCCGTCACGTGCTCTTGAAGGTTCTGGTGCTCAATAAGCTCTATGCCACGAGGACCCGTGACAACGATGTTAGAACCGTTGCCAGGCACATCGTCCGGCTTGCCAAGGACAAGCATCTCGACCAGCTTCTCGAACAAGGTTCCCTCGACGCCGTTCTTCTCATCACCGACTGTCCGAACGTGAGGGAATACCTCTCCCTCGCCAGCAAGTTTTGCAGTTGGCACAACCCAACGGCTTATCCGATTTATTCCGGCGAAGTTCGTGAATGCCTCTGGTCCTACAGGCGCCAAGATTTGTTCGCAGAGTTTCAGAACCAGGACCTTTGGTACTACCGAAAATTGGTCGATATAATAATCGCCTTTCGCAATTACTATGAGCTCAATCCCCTGACTTTCAGGCAACTAGACAAATTTCTGTACCGTTCAGGAGGCGGGATCCTCAGAGGCGACAGCGACTGCTGAACGGATGTGAGCTGCCGACGCAGGGCCGTCTCCGTAGCCGGGGCTCTTCTGACTTCTGTCTCCTGACTTCTGACTTCTGTCTCCTGCCTCTACTGCGTCAGCATCATCTGCGCCCGCCAGAACGCGAACTTCTGCGCCGTCGGTTGCAGCACGCTCACCTGGCAGGTATAACGTCCCGGCACCAACTTGGCCAGCGGCACGGCAAACCTCAGCGGCAGGGCCTTCGATTTCTCGTTCAAACCCTCGGTGACTTCGAGCGGCGCCGTCTGGAACGCCAGCGTCTTGCCGCGATAGAAGCTCACGCTGGCTACTATAGGTTGCGTTGTGTCGGCTGTCGGCTCGTAGGCTTCCAGATAGACGTACATCTGCTGCGACTTATTAAATACGCGCGTCACGCTCGGCACCAGCTTCTCCCCGTCCTGCACCAGAGGATTCGCCGACAGCAGCTTCTTGTCCTTTTCGGCGCTGAATACGGCCGCGCTGAGCGGCGTTCGCTGGCTCGACAGCACCACCGAGCTGATCGGCAGTTGCTTGTCGGTACCCAGATCCGGAATGGTAAACTTGGCGTCGTAGGTGCCCATTTTGCCGGTGGCATTGTCGCGCGCCAGGAATCGCACCGAGTATTGGCCCGGCGCCAGGGTGAAGCCGGTATCGTAAACGATAGGGCTCTTCGCAAGCTGCGCGGCGGTCTCGCCCTTGAGCTTGATGTCCACCGAGTCACGCACGTTCTGCACGGTCTTGCCGGCGCCATCCTTCACCACCCCGATAAAGTCGATTTTGGCGGTGTCGGCGCCGCCGTGTTGCGCCATCGCGAGTTCGCTGCCCGGGATCTTGGCCACCACCGGCACGAAGTAGCGGTCCTTCGCCAGGCGGAAATAATCCACCTCCAGATCCACGGTCAGATCCGTAACCGGATCGCCCAGCATCAGCGCTTCGGCTAACTGGCGCTCCTTGTCTTCCCCGCTCGTCTTACCGAATTCCCTGCCGGCGTAGTAACCCTGGCGGTAATCGAGCTTGGCCGTCGCACTCTCGTTCTTTAGGATAATCTTGATGCGCCGGAACTTACCGTCCAACTTATCGTTGGATGTGTAGTAGCCGACAATGTAGTAACTCAAAATGTCTTTCTGCGCCTGCACGATGCCATTGGACAGTTCGTTATCGTCCAGGAGCACCTTGCCGCCGGTATCGGAGGCGAGCGTGAAGAGGGTTTCCTGCTGGGCCTGGAAATCGCTGGTGCCGGCGCGCGCGGAGCTGCCCGAATACATCGCCTGGCTTCCGGGCGACCCCTTGGTGGCGTCTCCCAGCGGAGCCTGCGCCACCAGGCCGCGCGCGTCGATGGGATAGAAGGCGACGTTGGCGCGGATGGCGGCGTTGATGGTGGCCTGCAGTTCCGCCTGGTTATCGAAGCCGTTGCGCGTCATGCCGCTGGCGAAATAGACCAGCGCCTTTTTCTCATTCAGCGACGCCAGCTTCTTCACGGCCGTAGCCAGCGCGTCGAGCTGCCGGTCGGTGTTGAATATGTTGAACTCGGTATCGTCCTGCTGGAAGGCCGCGCCGCTGTCGGCGGCGCTGTCGTCGCTGGTGGTCTCGTCCATCCCCGAACCTTCGCCGATCACCAGGCCTTTGACGTCCTTGAGCAGCACGTCGCGGTCGTCGGTAAAATCCTCCACCACTTTGACGTCGCTCGAAAAGGTCATGATCGCCATCAGGTCGGAGGCGGTCATCTGCGTCTTGATGAACTTCTGGGCCGCGGTCTGGGCGCGCATCTGGTCCTGAATCGGCATGGACGTCATGTCGAAGAACATCACCAGCAGCCGCCGGTCCTGGTATTTCACGTCGCCGGGTTTTTCGGGCGCGATGTCGTTGCGGGTTGCGGGCTTGACGGCATCGGCGGCGGGGGCCGGAGTTGAAGCCGCGGCCGCCTCGGCTACCGCCGGCCGCTGCTGAAGCTGCCGCGGCTGAGGCGTCTGCTCAGTCGGCTCCGTCTCCAGGCTTTCGTATTGAAATACGTCGATGTTTTGCGGCTTGCCGTCTTCGGTGACCACGAAGTCGCTCGCCTTGAGTCCTTTCACCGGGTTGCCGTCTTTATCCTTGACGATCACGTCTTCGACTACCAGTTGTCGCGTGGTGGTGAAAGTGGCAGTGCCCTGGGTGGCGACCAGCGCCCGCGAGTTCTGCGGCGTAGGAGATGGCGCGGGCGCTTGTTGAGGCGGCTGTTGTGCCCCAGCCGCCATCGCCCAAATGAGGAAGGCAGCCAGCGCTATCTTAGCGTGGCGCACGCACTCGTGCGTGCCGCGTCGAGACTCTTCTCGACGCCCGGCTGCCCACCTTCGAAGGCCCATCCGGGTGCGAGCCAAACCGGCCCTGAGGTTCAGGCATCGAAATGATTCCCGAAAGCCGTCCGCTGCATGCATCCGATCCGAGGCAGGCGTCGAGACGAGTCTCGACGCGGCACGCACGAGTGCGTGCGCCACATTGGTTGCGTTAGCCGCCGGCAGCCGGAAGTGTGCGGAGATTTCTTGGATCGATCGCATGGCGTTTAAAACCTGAAACGCAGCGTCGCCGTCATGGCACGCATCGCATTGCCGGCGGTCGGCAGTCCGAACTGGGCGTTGCCATAAGTCGCGTTATAGCCGGCCCAGGTCACATGGTTGAGAATATTAGTCGCATCGAAGCGGAGGTCGACGCTGCGGCGCTCGCCTATGCGGAAGATGCGGCCGGCCGAGGCGTTCACGGCGAATTGTACCGGCCCGGTAAGGATGCCGCGTCCGGCGTCGCCCCACTCGCCGGCGGGCGGAGCGCCAAATGCGGCGGTGTTGAAATAATAGCCCGGCTGTGCCGCGGAAAGCGGCCCTCCCAGGTATTCGGCGCGGGTGGTGCCGGTGATGCCGCTGCCGGTGGCGACGCGGCTCGAAATAATCGGCGTCAGCGGCAGGCCGCTGCCCAGGGTCAGGCTGGGGCCGAGAGTCCAATCCTTCAGCAGCGCCCCCTTAAACCCGTTCACCAACGCCCCGCCGCGGTTGCCCATCCCGGTGGAGTACTGCAAGTTCAGGTTCAGCGTATTGGCCCGATTGAAGCTCGAAAGCGAGCGTTCGGCGTCCAGATCCAGCCAGTTCTGGGCATAGGGAGCGTTGCCGAATCCGCCGGCGCCGCGGCCGCCCACCGCCTGCGAATCGTCGATCGCCTTGGAGTGGGTGTAGATCGCGTTGCCCAGGAATCCGCTGCGGAAGCGGCGCTGCAACTGCACCGACCCCATTTCGTATTCCGAATTGGCGCCGGAAGTTTCGTACGCGTAGCCGGAAGGATATCCGCTCGCGATCGCGCCGGTGGGAACCGTGTTGGGCAGAAACTCCTGCACCAGGTGGGTACCCTTGTTGCCGTTGTAAATCACCGTCAATACCAGCGCATCCGGCAGGTTCTGCTGCACCAGCGTCTGCCAGTAGTGTACGTAACCTATGCGGAAGTTAGGATCGAGGGCGAAAGTCTGCAACGTCGAGGACGCCAGTTGCTGGGTGAGTCCTGTCGCCATGTTAAAGAGCGTGGCGGTGGAATTCGCCTGGCTCAAGCTGTAAGAAAGCGGAGCCTCCTGCGCCATATTGCTGGCCAGCGGTTGAAAGACCGAGGTGTTGTAGTAGACGCCGTAACCGGCGCGTACCACGGTGGAGTGCTTGGCAAAAGGCTTCCAGGCAAGTCCCAGGCGCGGCTGGAATTCGTGATAGTCGGGACGGACCAGCGCCGAGGGCAATCCCGCCGCGCTGGCCGAGGTGCAGCCCGGCACGGTCGTGCCGCAAACCGGGGATTCGGCGACGAAGTTCTGCGCCACGTCGAGATTCACCAGGCGGTTCTGAAGCTCGGTGACCGGCGCCTGGAAATCCCAGCGGACGCCGATATTGAGCGTCAGCCGGTTCGACACGCGCCAGTCGTCGGTTACATAACCATCCAGCCACGAAGCGCGGAAGTATTTGTCGGCATTGCCGTAGGCGATGGATTCGGTGTCCGGATAACCCAGCAAGAAATCGGCTAGATCATAACCCGACAAGTTGCCGGTGAACGCGAAAGACCCGCGCGGGTTGGATTGCGAAAACGCATTGAAATCGAGCCGCCGGTAATCCACGCCAAAGGTGAGATTGTGGACGCCGTGTACCCAGAGCAGGCTGTCGCTCAGGGCGTTGGTGTTGTTGTGATTGAGCGAGTAATTCGAGTCGCTGAGGCCGGCAAAGCCGCTCGAAAAGCTCAGGCTCGGCGGTCCCCAGAAGTCGGGAGCCTGATCGTTGCCCTCAATGCCGAGCGCGGCCGACGCGTTTTCCCTGATGTTATAGAAGTACGGCAGGGTGTTAGTCGCCGACCGGCTGAAGCTATAAGTCACCGTATCGATCACTCGCGTGGTGAAGTGATAAATCCAGGACAAGCTGCTGTTGATGCCGGTCATCTTAGTCGCATCGATGAATTGGAACAGGTTGGGATTCGTAGTGTCGTTGTGCTGCCAGGAAAAACGGCCGTTGATCTGATTCTTGGCGTCGATGGTCTGGCTGACGCGGGTATTGATGTTGGTCTGGTTGGTGATGCCGGTGAGCGGCGCCTGGTAATTATAGGCGCCGGTGGAATTGGGCTGGGGATAGTAAGTCAGGAACGCGAGAGCTTGGGGGCTGACGGCGGAAGTAGGAATTGCGTTGCCGGCGAAGGGCGTACCGTTCAGCGGATTGATGAGCGTAATGGGGGCTCCCGACGAGCTGGTGAGGCCCGCGAAATCGCCGCTGCGCTCCGCCTGGGTGGGCACGAGCGTCGTCGCGACCGAAGAGCTTCGCTGCCGCGTCAACTGGTAATTAAAGGTGAAAGTCGTATTGCGGCCGCTCAACAGGTGAGGGATCTTCAACGGACCGCCGACCATTCCGGTGCTGCGCAGTTGGTTGAAGCTCGGCTTGGGGGTTTTCTCGCCGTTGAGAGAGAAGTTCTGGGCGTCGAGGGCGGAGTTATTCAGCACCACGGCTACGTTTCCGTTCAAGCGCATGCGGGCATCGCGCCGTCCGTTGCCGAAGGAATTCCGATTACCCCCGCGTCCCCCGCGTCCGCCGAACCCGCCGCCGCGTCCGCCAAATGCGCCGCCGCGTCCGCCGAACCCGCCGCCTCCCGCCATCGGGCCGCCCCCGGGCCCACCGGGGCCGCCGGGGCCGCTGCCGCCCATCGGGTTAGCGTTCATGCCGGGGCCGCCGGGCGTATTCATGCCGTTCATGCCGCCAGGGCCAAAGCCGTTCATGCCACCGGGACCGCCCGGACCACCCCAGCCGCTCTGTTGCGGCATCCCCAGTTCGCTCGATACCGAGCCGTTCAACATTAAAGCATCGGAGGAATCGCCGCTGGCCACAGCATCGGTTCCCATACCGGTGGTATCGGTATTCAGGCCGTCGCCAGTAGCGTTCAAATCCATCCGCTGGAAACCGCTCTGCGCCGCGGCCTGTCGCAAAGACGGGCGGCTGGACCCGTTAGCCGTGCCGCCGCGTCCACCCGGCCCGCTGCCGCTGCCGGTCCTGTTCGGAGTGTTGGAGGCGGTAGTCGCAGGTGAAGCCGCCGGTGGGACGGCTGGGTTGGCGGGAGTCGATGGTGTGCTGGGGGATGCCGCGGCCGGGCCTGCCACGAGCACCGCCGGAGCCGGCGCCAAGGACTGCCGTAGCGCGGTGAGCGAAAGCAGTTGCAGATCCCAGCTCGGGACGGGCGCGTCGGGAGCAATGCCGATCTCCCGCGTCAACGGAGCAAAGCCCAACATTTCAATCCGCAGCGTCCACACGCCCTCGCCCAGGTTCGAAAAGCGGTATAGGCCTTGATCGTCGGTAGTCGTAACCAGCTTCTTCTCGCCTTCGGTGACGGTTACGGTGGCTCCCGGCACAGGTATTCCGCCGGACTTGACGAAGCCGTGATGCTCGTAGGCCAACAGCGAAGAGACCGCCAGAGCAAGGGCCAACAGGCGAGTGAAAAAACAGCGTAAGCGGTGGTCAGCCATGGGGTAACTGAAAATGGAGGCGCACCAGCCGTGCCGAATGTTACGCGTACCCAGGGCCGCGGAAAGTTCCAAAACTTACCTGACTGGGTGGCCAACGATTTGTCCCAGAGAGCGGCAGAGCCTCGGCAAAAACGCCGGCGACAAGATCGCCGGCGCTACCGAACGATCAGTCGCCGAAGCTGCCCACTTCTTCGCGCTCTTCGACCGGTTTGGCGGCGGGTGCAACCGGGAGAATCTGCACCAGATCGGCGGGGGCCGGTTTTTCCTTCAGAACATGCTCGCGATAGAGGCGCGCCATGCGGGCGTTCTCGGCCTCCTGCAACTTGGCGTCGCGCGCCCGGATCTTTTCCTCGCGGGCGTTCTTGGCGATCCCCATCCGGTCCAGGTCGTGCTGTTCTCCCAGGGCGACGATTTCCTGGCGCAGCACCAGGCGGTGCTCGCTCGAAGCCAGCGGCACGTGTTTTCCGCCGGCGAAGATCTCGTGTTTGCCGTGCTCCTCGTACCACTTGGTCAGGGTCGCGGTCATGTGCATCTTTTCGATGATATTGCGCCAACCCACGCCGGTATTGTACGCGCAGAAGGAGATTTCCCCTTCCTGCGTGGCGTAGGGAATGATGCACTGCTCGGTGCGCCGGAAGTCGTAGTTGAACAGGTCCTGGAACCACATGCCGGCAATGAACAGGAAGTTCCAACGGTCGCGACGGCGCTTCTCGATGTCGTCCATGGTGCGGTCTTTGCCGACCTTGCCATAGTTCTTGCCGGTGGCGCCGAACGTTTTGTCCAGCTTCTTCATCAGGTCGCTGAGTTTGAAGTGCGTGGGCGACTTGAACGGATCGTAGTTGCGGGCGGCGGCCAGGGCCATGCCGACGATAGACATCCACTTGCCGCGCCCGGCGTCGTTGATGCGAGCCACGTCTTTGGCTAACCGGTCGGCGTTCCAGAACGAGGTCACCGGCGATTTCTCCCCGGTTTCCTTGTCCACCATGACGGCCATGCCGACGCCGCAGTTGGGATGGCAGCCGCAGCTCAATTGGCCCCAAGCGGCTTGGGGACCGTGTACCAGGTCGCTCCAATCCGAGAAGGTGCTCATAAAAGAGATCGGGAACCAGTCGCGGGCGGGTTCGCCGAGGCCGGTCTGGTTCTTCACGTCGTGGGCCAGGTGCGACAGGGTGTAGCGCTGCGCCATGCGGCGCTCGTCAGTCACTTCTTCGTCGCGCCCGGTAAAGGAAACCGGCTGGAACGAAAGGAAGGGAATCTTCTTGGGATTATCCAGGGCGAACTGGACGATATGGCCCACCTGCTCGTTATTGATGCCGTTGACGATGGTGATGACGGGGATGATGTCCACGCCGTTGGAGTGCAGGTTTTCGATAGCGCGCAGCTTGACGTCGAACAGGTTGCCGACTTTGCGGTGCGAGTTGGCGGCGTTGCCGATGCCGTCGAACTGCAGGTAGGCGTATCGCAGACCTGCGTCGGCGGCCTTCTTCGCGAACTCGGCGCTCTTGGCGAACTCGATGCCGTTGGTGGCCGCCTGCACCGAGGTGTAGCCCACCTCGCGGGAGTAGGCGACCGCGTCCAGGAAGTAGGGCGAAAGCGTAGGCTCGCCACCCGAGAACTGCACCGACATCTGCCGCTTCGGCTTGATGGTGATAGCGTTATCGAGCATCGTCTTGATGTCTTCCCAGCTCAATTCGTGGACGAAACCGACCTGGTTGGCGTCCATGAAGCAGGGGTCGCACATCATGTTGCAGCGATTGGTGAGGTCGATGGTCAGCACCGAACCGCGCCCGTGAGTGATGGTACTGGAGCCGTGTTTGTGGAGTTTTTCGTCGTTGTGCGCGCGGATGTCGCGACCCGGGAAGACCGCCTCGACATGGCGAAGGAATGTTGGATCGATGGCCATCACGTCTTCGAAATGGCCATGTACCGGACAGTCCTTGACCATCAGAATCTTGCCGTCGCGCTCGATAATGGCCGCCTTGATCTCACCCGGCTTCTGGGTATAAAGTACGTCCACCGACTGGGTGCCATCCAGAATCTGCTTGCGGATTTCCGGCACGCAACGCGGGCAAAGCGAATCGGTCTCGCGGGGCCAGCCCAAAGTGGGCTTTTGCTTTTCCCAGGACTTCAGCAGGGGCTTGTCCGACCATGTTGGTGTAAAACCCGGATTCCGGTTGACTTGATTCAATTTATCGAAGACGATCCAAGCCGCACCGGCGGCGTACGTCAATGCCTTTTCGGCGTACTTGATAGGCTTATGCATCTCGTTCGGACTCCTCCCAGCGGCTCCACTAGCCCCAGCGTCGATTTAGACTGCAATAATTTGAAGAATGACGACCCTGGAGCGAGTATAACCATCGCGATTGCGGCGATCCTACCGCTTGCCATTAAAACGTTGAAATTATTGGTTGTATTGGCGCGTTCCGGGGTCGAACGGGGAAACCGCGATGGTCGCGGCGGCGGTTGCTAGCCGATTGAGGATAAAAGATTTAGCTTGCTCTGTGCGGCGCGGGCCGGCAACCGATGCCACCCGGTTTTCCCACGACCCGGCATCGGCACAACCGGTGGGGTGGCCCCCTGGTCGGCAAACGGCGCCTGGCGCGCCTATCGGGGGTGGCAAACGCTTGATTTTTCGGGATAAGAGCAGGGTCGGGGGAGGCTTTGAAAAATCAAATTCGAGCCGCGGATGAACGCGGATAACGGTCGCGGCTCTCATTCGGTGCGATATGCCGCGAGCGGGAGCGGGACAAAAATCGGTTGGCAGACGGAACCGCCTGCCCCACCAGGGGACCGCTGACGGCGCCCCGGCTCAGGAGCGCTTCACCACCAGGTCGGTGCCCCAGGATCCATCTTCCGTGCCCATGCTGAAGTGGATTTCGTCACCGGCGATCTTGCCGGAATAAATCACCTTGTAGGTGCTGCCTTCGTAGTCCACACTCACCCAGAACGTGACTTGGTCGTCCTTGATCTTGCCCTCTTTGATTTCCGCCGGGTCGGTCGGCAGGCCGTTGATCGTGCCGGTGAGAACATCGGCTTCGCCCTTTAACTGCAGCGTCACCGGTACCTGGCTGCCCTGAAAATCGAATGCGCCCTTCCACGTACCCGAAACGTCGGCCGCCGGCAACGCGGCGGCGGCCAGCAACAGCGCCACCATCCCAATCAACAGACTCTTCATGAACGCTCCTCCACACTGGCTCAGGCAACGGCGCGGCCGAGTACTTTTGCAACTTCGGGCGAGCCCCCGGCTGCCCTAATTATAGCCAATAATTCTTGAAATTTTGAAACCCTGGGGAGGCAGAAGCCGGAATTCCTGCCGGCATTGATTCCATCGGTTGCTCGAGAAACATCTGCGAGATGAATTCTCAGATTTGCGGGGCTGGAAGCTAAGAAGCCGGTACCATGGGATTGGCACTTAGTATCAACTTCTCAGGTTGTTACTTCTAGGTCTTTTGATGCTCTGCGCTTCGCGCCATACTACGGATGAGACAAGAAGTGGGAAGAGCGAGGCGAAGGTACGGGAGGCGGGGTCAGGGACCGGAGCGGGACGGTGCGCCTCGTTTAGGAACCGCCGCGGTGGCAGCGGCTTCGTTGGTGCTGCTGGCTGTGCTCGGTTTACTGTGCTCCCATCGGCTGCCGATGGCCGGGAGGCACGCCGAATCCTCGCCCGCCCAGTCGTCCAGCCTCGTGGTACCGGCTGCCGAGCGCCGCACGGTATATCCTTATTCGGTGATTCCCGGCGGCGCCTATTCCAATTACGAGCTCGTGCGGGCGCTGGCTACAGACCCGGTAGCGGCGCATCATTATCAGGGTTTCGGCCTGGTGGACGTGAAGCTGGTCGCGGCGCCCGATCAGGCGGTGTACATGTCGTACCGGAAGGGAGACAAGGTATATTGGACCAGCCACCCGGTGCGCCTGGTTCGCGGGGAAGCGCTGCTGACCGACGGTGTCAACTGCGCGCGGGCGCGCTGTGGCAACCGGCTGTCCCCGCGACCGCTCGCGCCCACGGCGGCTGGCGAGCCCACCCCCCAGGAGTTGAACCGTCCCGAAATGCCCCTGGTGGATGCGGCGGAGGCCAGTCGCGGCAGAAACCTGATGACAATGGGGCCGGGACCGGAGACGATCCCCTCGCCCCTGTTTTCCACCTTGCAACCGGTTACCTCCGGCGGCCCGATTGGCATCCCGCCGCTGCCGCTGCCGCCGGGACAGATCTCACCGGTGGCGGTCCCCGGCGGCCTGCCTCCTTCGAGCAGCACCACCGGCGCGCCCGTGGTTCCGGGTTCCCCGTCCCTCACGCCGCCGCCGGCCGTACCCACTCTCATCCCGCTCACTCCGGCGTCGCCGCCGGTCATCGTTTCCAGTTTGACACCGCCCACGGTCCCGGTGCCGTCCTACCCGACGCAACCGTCACCACCGGCCGGACCGACCTCGCCGCCCGCGTTTCCACCGAGCACACCGCTCTATCCGGGAATACCGACGATTCCCGAGACACCTACCTTTCCCGGCACGCCGGGAACACCCGGAACACCGGGAACACCAGGCTCGCCAGGAACGCCGGGCACACCGGGAACGCCCGGGACACCGGGAACACCCGTAAAGCCGATTAGTCCGATACTGCCTCCACCCGAGTACTCCGTACCCGAACCGGTACTCGGGGTACCCGCCGGATTGCTGCTGGCGCTGTTGGGCAGCCTCGCCCCGCGCCGTCAACGCACGCTGAAGCCGTAGCTGCCGGTGGCGGTCAGGGACGAAAGCCGGTGGCAATTCCCGTGTAGAGGATGGTGCAGAGGTTCCAACCCACCACCGCCCCAAACCAGTAATTCAGCACCACCACCACCCGGCCCCGCTTGTATCCCACTGCCGCGGAGGCCAGGATGATGGCGAACAACTTCGAGATCGCCAGCGCCTCCACCACTCCCAGGCGCATGAGGCGGGAGATGAACATGCTGGATTCGGAGGCGCCCAGCCGCAAGCCGATCAGCGTGGTCAACACGTCCAGGACTTGCAGAGAGAGGAATACGCCGATCGATGGAGCGGGGATTTCCCTGCGAAAGTTGGCAAACATCGGGATGTGCGGGCCGGGCGCCCTATTGGCGATTGTCTCCGCTCCCGGCAGTACCCATCTACATTGGCTTTGGTTAGCCGCTCCGCCGCGCCCGCCTACCGCATGTGATCCGCTTCGTCCTTAAACATTGAGTAGTTGTGAGAGGCCTGCTGTTGGAGGGCGCCCGGCACCTGGGCCGCCTGCTGGCTGAAGCTGACGCCCTCCAGCACCTGCTTCTTATTGTTGGCCGCTTTACCCAGGTGATAGTTGTCCAGCCCCAGATAGAACAGTACCGGGCCCATCATGGCCCGATTGTCCTTGATCAGCGGGAGGGCGGCGCGCAGGTCGGTGTCCGATTCCTGATAGATGCCTTTCTGTCCGGTCACCACCCCGGCGATATAATAACCCCCTCCCAACAGCGCCGTCTTGCGGCGCTCCCAGTCCTCGTCGCTCAGCCAATCCGGCTTGTCGTGCTGGAAAGAATCGATCAGGCGTCTGGCGAACCCCAGCGCGCGATCCTGCTGATTCTTGGCCATGGCCGCGCTGGCCAGTTCCCCCAGCAGATCGGGGCTGTTGGGAAAATTCACCAGCGCTTTCTCGGCCAGCGGCACGATCTTGGCCTCCTGTTTCAGTTGCCGCAGCGCATAGAAATAGTTCTCGTAGCCTTGCTCCAAATACTGGCTCTTGGGATTGAGCGATTCGAGCATGGCCATCAGGTCCAGCGTTTCGGCCGGCTTTGCCTGGGCGGCCACGGCGTACACCGCGTAGGCCGCGTCCTCGGTCACCGAGCGGGCATATGCCACTCGCTTGGTCCAGTCCGCCTTTGCCTCGGCAGCCTGGGGCTCCGGTTCCGAAATCGCTTTTCCGGCGATGGCGTAAACCTGCGGAGCCAATTTCTTGACGGCGGCGACATCGTTCTTCGATTGTGCGTCCTTGAGGCTCTGGAGAGTGACATCCAGATCGTCGAATGCCGCGGCGGGTCCCGATAGGAGAAGGGCCCCAAAGGCCGCGAACAGGGCAGTCTTGATCACCATTTACCTCGCATTCCGGCGGCCGATCGTTCGCCGCCGGGGATAACAGATATGCAGATCTGCTTCAGGATAAGTCGCGGCTTGCCGCCTGTCAAATGGGGGGCTCGTATAGGGTGCGCGACATAGAAATGGAGGGTTGGGCAGATTCCGGTGCTGTGGCATTTTTCTGAGTGTTTATATACACTCAGAACAGGAGGCCCCCGATGCCTATCTCTCTGCCGGACCTGGAAGCCGAGCGTTCCAGCATCCTTCGTCGCTTCATCACCCTTGGCGATCTGCGCTCGGGA
>Ga0182016_10001314_pt1 | contig 30305 bp, 25 predicted proteins | sample 712S2MmetaG_FD_120491 | JGI IMG/M metagenome (GOLD analysis project Ga0182016, IMG submission 120491) | Permafrost microbial communities from Stordalen Mire, Sweden - 712S2M metaG | ecosystem: Environmental > Terrestrial > Soil > Wetlands > Permafrost | place: Sweden: Stordalen | collected...
ACGCCAAGCTGCACGCCCGGGTTTTCCGCCGGCGGCATATCGGCGGCGCAGGCGCGGGTCATGACGCGTGTGGTCTGCAAAAGGCTCAGCAGGTCGAGCCCCATGGCGGCCGCGGGTGCGAGACCGAATTTCGATAGCACCGAATAGCGGCCGCCGATCGACGGAACGCCATAGAAGATCTCGGCCCAGCCCTCGTCTTTCGCCCGCCTTTCCAGCGGCGAACCCGGATCGGTGATGGCGACGAAGCGACGGGACGCCGTATCGGCGCCGCAGACCGCCGCGACTCGAGCGTGGAAATAGTCGGCGAATATATTGGGCTCCAACGTGCTGCCGGACTTGGACGAGACGATGAACAGGGTCTTGTCCAGTCGAACGGCGTTTTCCACGTCCCCGACCTGGGCGGGATCGGTGCTGTCGAGCATGTGGAACCGAGGCCATCCGAACTGGGGCCCGAACACCGCGGCCAGCACTTCGGGCCCGAGGCTGGAGCCGCCCATGCCCAGCAACACCACGTCGCTGAAAGCCTCCTGCCGCACATGCTGGGCGAACTGTTGCAGGGGGCCCAGGTCGCCAAGCTCCTGCTCGACGACGTTCAGCCAACCGCACCAATGGTCTTCGTCGGCGCCGGTCCAAAAGTCGGCGTCGCCGGCCCACAGACGGCGGATGCGTCCCTGCTTGCGCCAGGCTTCCATCTCCTCGCAAAAAGCCGCCGCGGCCTGGTCCGATCCCGGCTCGATGCGGGTTTCGCCGAAGCTTTGCGGCGCATCGGCCCGCCCGTGTTTGGCGATGGCGGCGAACAGGGAGTCGAAGGCGTCGGCGAACTGTTGGACGCCGTCGACCGTCAGCTGGCGCGTGATCGCCTCCAGATCGATGCCCAGATCGGCAAAGGCCTTTAGTGTCGCGTTGGCGCCGTCGAGGTCCAGTTCGATGGCGTTTGGCGTCACCACGCCGTGGTCGCGGAAAGCGTCCATGGTCGCCGGCGGCATGGTGTTGACGGTGTCATTGCCGATTAGCGCCTCGACGTAGACCGTGTCCTTGAGGGTTTTGCTCTTGGCGCCGGTCGAGGCCCACAGGAGCCGCTGGGTCTTGGCTCCAGCCTTTTCCAGGGCTTCCCAGCGCGAGCCGCTGAAAAGGTCCTTGTACGCGGCGTAGGCGATTTTGGCGTTGGCGATCGCGACCTTGCCGCGCAGGGGCTCGCCCTCAGTTGGATCAGGCAGGGCGTCGATGGCTTTGTCCGCCGCAGTGTCGATGCGGCTGACAAAGAAGCTGGCGACGCTCGCCGCCTTGGACAGATCGCCGCCCATGGCCTTCAGGTCCTCGAGTCCGGCGATATAGGCCTCCGCGACCTTGCAGTAGGTCTGTACCGAAAACAGCAGGGTGACATTGACGTTGACGCCCTGGCCGATCAGGGCGCGGATCGCCGGCAGGCCCGCGTCCGTGGCGGGCGCCTTGACCATCAGGTTCGGCCGGTTCACCGCCGCCCACAGGCGCTTGGCCTCGGCGATGGTCGCCTCGGTATCGTTGGCCAGATAGGGCGAACATTCCAGACTGACGTAGCCGTCGCGGCCGCCGGTTTCTTCGAACACCCCGCGCAGCACATCCGCCGCCGCCTGGATGTCGGCCACGGCCAGATGCTCGTAGACGGCGGTGACGCTGGGCGAATCGTGTGAGGCGAAGGCGCTCATCGCGACGCCGTATTCGTCGCTTTCGGCGATGGCCTTTTCGAAGATCGAAGGGTTGGAGGTGACGCCTTTCAAGCCGTCGCGCTCGATCAGCGTCTTCAGCCCGCTGTCCTCGATCAGGCTGCGCTTCAGATAGTCGAGCCACGGCGCTTGGCCGCAGCCAGCTAAGGCTTGGAGCGAATTCACGTGGCGATCTCCCGGCTTTGCTTGATCTGCGCGTGGGCGGCGGCAAGGACCGCTTCGGGCGTGAAGCCGAAGTGCTTCATCAAATCCTCGATCGGTCCGGAGGCGCCGAACGTATGCATGCCGATCATCGCTCCGCCTGGACCCACGTACCGGTCCCAGCCGATGACCGAGGCGGCCTCCACCGATAGGCGCGCGGTCACCGCCGGCGGCAGGACGCTCTTTCGGTAGGCCTCGTCCTGCGCCTCGAACAATTCCCAAGAGGGCATCGAAACCACTCGCGCGGCGACCCCTTCGCTCTTGAGCGCTTCATAGGCCTGCAAGCACAGCGAGATTTCACTGCCCGTGCCGATCAGGATCACCTCGGGCTTGCCGGGTGCGGCGTCGACCAGGACATAGGCGCCCTTGGCTACGCCAGAGGCCGGCGCGTAGACGTCGCGGTCCAGCGTGGGCAGGGCCTGGCGGCTGAGAACCAAGGCGGCCGGCTGGTCGGTCAGCAGGGCGATGACCTTCCACGCCTCGACCACTTCGTTGGCGTCCGCGGGCCTCAGGGTCACCAGGCCCGGGATGCTGCGCAGGGCGACCAGTTGTTCGATCGGCTGGTGCGTCGGCCCATCTTCGCCCAGGCCGATGGAATCGTGCGTGAACACCCAGATCGCCGGCTGGCGCATCAGGGCGCTGAGACGGATCGGCGGCTTCATGTAGTCGGAGAAGATCAGGAAGGTCGAACCGTAGCCGCGCAGTCCGGTCAGCGTCAGGCCGTTGACGATGGCGCCCATGGCATGCTCGCGAATGCCGAAATGAAGGTTTCTTCCGCCATAGCTGTTCGCCTCGAACGCCCCGGCGCCATCGAAGGTCAAGTTGGTCTTGGTCGATGGGGAAAGGTCCGCTGCGCCGCCCATAAGCCCCGGATAGTGTTCGGCCAAGGCGTTGATCGCCTTGCCGCCCGAGGCGCGCGTGGCCTCGCCCTTGGCGTCGGCCGGAAAGGTCGGCATGGCCCTGTCCCAGCTGTCCAGCGGCCGTCCGCTCAACAGGCGATCGAGCTCGGCGGCGAGATCCGGATGGGCCGCGCGATAGCTGTCCATCCTTTCGGCCCATTCGGCGTAAAGGCGCTCGCCCCGAGCCCCGATCCGGGCGTCGAAGCGTTCCTTCACGCCGTCGGGGACCAGGAAATGGGCGTCGTCGGGCCAGCCGTAGAACGTCTTGGCGAGCCGCACTTCGTCTTCGCCCAGCGCTTCCCCGTGGGCTTTTGCCGTGTCCTGCTTGTGCGGCGCGCCATAACCGATGTGGCTATCGACCACGATCAGCATCGGCGCGCTTTGGTCCGCCTTGAAGGCCTGCAGGGCCGCGCCAACCGCGGCGGTGTCATTGGCGTCCGGCACGTGGCCGGTCCGCCAGCCGTAGGCTCGAAAGCGCGCGGCGACATCCTCGCTGAACGCCAGGGCTGTACGGCCTTCGATGGTGATGCCGTTGTTGTCGTACAGCCAGCACAGATTGCCGAGCTTCAGATGACCGGCGATGGACGCGGCCTCGCTGGCCACGCCTTCCATCATGTCTCCGTCGCTGCAGAAGGCGTAGACGTCGAAGTCGAACACTGCCGCTTCAGGTCGATTAAAGCGGGCGCCGAGCCACTTGGAGGCCATGGCCATGCCGACGCTGTTGCCGCAGCCCTGGCCGAGCGGGCCGGTGGTCGCTTCAACCCCCGTGGTCACGCCATGTTCGGGGTGGCCTGGACAGCGGCTGCCCAGTTGCCGGAAAGCCATGATGTCGTCCAGCGTCACCGCCGCGCGGCCCGGCTCGCGGCTGTCCTGTACGCCCGCCAGATGCAGGAGGGCGTAGAGCAGCATGGAGGCATGGCCGTTGGATAGGAGGAAGCGGTCCCGATTGGGCCATAGCGGCGTCTTGGGATCGTAGCGGAGGATCGACTGCCACAGCGTATAGGCCACCGGCGCTAAGGCCATCGGCGTGCCCGGATGTCCGGAATCGGCCTTTTGCACGGCGTCCATGGCCAGGGTGCGGATGGTGTCTATGGCCAGCTGGTCGAGGTCCCGCTCCCCAGTGCGCGGCGAAAACATTGATGCTGGCGACGATGCCTCGATCATGGCCCGCTCTCCGGAAAGTCTCGTGCACGGGTGCAGCCCCTTATTCAAACAGAAAGGGCGGCAAAGAGTTGCACGCCGCCGTCAGAGGGGCGCGCCGCAATATGTTCGGAGCCTTGGCCAGGTCGCAGGCGTTGAAGAACGAGCAAGCTGATGAGGGACGCGCATGCCTCGGCCACGACTTCTGATCGCGGGAAACTGGAAGATGCACGGTCTTGCAGCCGATCTTGGCGAGGCCGAGACTTTGGCGGCGGCCCTTGCCGGACGACGGGTCCGCTCGCGCGTGGCGCTGTTCCCGCCAGCCACGCTCTTGGACCGAATGGCTCGCGCCGCCCAAGGACGCGGCCTTCTGGTGGGCGCGCAAGATATCTATCACGAGCCCAGCGGCGCCTTTACCGGCGCGATCAGCGCCGAAATGGCGAAGGACGTCGGCGCTAGCCTTGTGATCCTCGGTCATTCCGAGCGTCGCCGGGACTTCGGCGAAACGGATGCCCAGGTGAGGCTGAAGGTCGAAGCGGCCTTCAGGGGGCGTCTGGAGCCCATCGTGTGCGTGGGCGAAAGCGCCGAGGTTCGCGACGCCGGGGGGACCATGGCCCGGATCGAGAGCCAGTTGCGCGCCTCGCTGCCGGAAAGTCTCGGCGAGCAGCGCATCAATGTCGCCTATGAGCCCGTCTGGGCCATCGGCGCCGGCAAGACCCCGTCGCTTGAGGAGATCGCCGAAGCCCACGAAGGTCTGCGCCGGGTGCTAGCCCACGTCATCGGCGACCAGGCCCAGGCCACGCCGATCCTGTATGGCGGATCGGTCACCGCAGAGAATGCGTCCGCTGTGCTGGCGGTCAGCGGGGTGGATGGCGTTCTGGTCGGGAGCGCCTCCTTGGAGGCGGCGGATTTCTTGCCGATCGTCTGGGCCGCGGAGGCCGCGTCAGAACCCGATGGCGGATTTGAGAGCTGGCTCCGCGGGTAGGATTCGAACCTACGACCAGCCGGTTAACAGCCGGCTGCTCTACCACTGAGCTACCGCGGATCAGAGCTCGTCGAAGCGGGGCCTATACGCTGGCCCGCGAAGTCGCGCAAGCGGCGCGGCCCCCACAAAAAAAGCCCGGCCAACGGCCGGGCTGATAAAGTCAGTGATGGTGGGTGTCTCCAATGAAGACCCCGTTAACCTGCGCGAAAGTTATTAACCGGAGGTAAACGAAAGCTCGTCGTTCCATGAAGGCCCTGCGACAGAAACGCACTGCCGCCGAAGCGGCTTCAGGGTCGCCCAGGCGCATCGCCGAGATCGGCTTTGATCGACGTGGGCCGTCCAGCGAACCCGAACCGAGGTCCGGACGTTCATCGATCAGCCAAGAGCCCGACGACTTCATCTTGAGGCCTCAATCAGGCTCTACATATTTGAATGGACGGCACGATTCAGCGTTTGGGCGATGCCGCCGAAATCCATCGTGCTCCAGGATGGCCTATGACCGACACATCGACATCGCCGGACCACGTCGAACAGACGATCGAGGCGGTCGCAGAGCTGCAGCGCGAGCACCATCGCCGAGCGACGCCATCTCAAAAGGCCGTGGTGCAGCTGACGGCGTTGGTCGGCCGGCCCCGTTTCATCCTCGCCTTGACCACCGCCCTGGTCTTCTGGGTTGGCCTCAACGCCGCCGGCCGCCTGGCCGGATATGCCGTTCCTGATCCCCCGCCGTTCAACTACCTCCAAGCCGCCGCCGGCGTCGCCAGCGTCTATGTCGCGCTGCTGATCCTGATCACTCAACGACATGAAAACCAGTTGGCGGAAGCGGGGGATCAGTTGGCGCTCGAACTGGCCATCCTCAACGAGCAGAAGAGCGCCAAGGTCATCGCGCTGCTGGAGGAAATGCGGCGCGATCTGCCGACGCTTCCGAATCGATCGGACCAGGAAGCGGAGGCCTTGGCGCAGCCGGCCGACCCGCAGGCCGTGCTGCAAGCGCTCAGGACGACGCCCAACGAGATACGCGAAACGTTTCCGGACGGTCAGCCGCCGGCCGAGGCGTAGGCGCTGGGGAGGACAAAGTGTCAGAGACACGCGTTCCTGCTGGTCGGAAACGGCGAAATTCGAGCTTAGGATTTGAAAGGAGGTGGAGGCCTGGCCGAGAATCGAACTCGGGTGCGCGGATTTGCAGTCCGCTGCGTAACCACTCCGCCACCAGGCCGGCGACCCACGGTGTTTATCCGTAAGAGGTGACCGGTGGCCTAACAGAAGGCGCCGCGGGCGGCAATCTCCGACAAAGCGCAAATTTGCGGCGCGCAAACGCCGCGCGGCGATCAGGCCGCGTCCGGCGATTGCCTTGGCGGGGCCGGCCGCCCTATAAGCAGGCCGCCGATTGATGCTGGCCGAGGGGTCCATGACGTTCGATATCCAAGCCGCGCGCCTGACCATGGTGGAAAGCCAGGTCCGCACCAGCGACGTCACCGATCTGGCGGTGCAGGACGCCATGCGCCTGGCTCCGCGCGAGACCCTGTGTCCGCCCGACAAGGCGAACATCGCCTACGCCGACGCTGAGATCGAATACGCGCCGGGGCGCTACCTGATGCGCCCGCGCGAGGTAGGCAAGCTGCTGCAGGCGCTGGGCCCCTGTTCAGGCGAGAAGGCCCTGGCGATCGGCGCGCCCTATGCGGCCATGGTGCTGCGCCTGATCGGGCTTGAGGTCGATGAAATCGATACGAGCGCCAAGCCCAAGGCCGGCGCGCGCTATGACGTGGCGATCTGCGAGGCCGCGGTGGCGGACGTGCCCGCCGCCTGGACCGGCGCCCTGGCCGAGGGCGGCCGCTTGGCCGTGGTGGCGCGCCAGACCGCCGTGGGCAAGGCGCGCCTTTATGTGCGCCATGAGGGACATGCGGGGTGGCGCGAAGTGTTCGACGCAACGCCGCCCTATGCGCCCGGGTTCGAGCCCAAACCCCAATTCGCTTTTTGATCGCCGCCGCTGGCCTGTGCGCTGCGCCCCCGCACGGCGCGCCTGCATTGCAGGATCGGCTTGCGACGCATACGGTAGTGTCGTCGTTCCGCGATTCCCCCGACCAGGCGCTCCCTCATGTCTGACCAAAACAGCCAAGAACCAACAATGGAAGAGATACTGGCGTCGATACGCCGGATCATTTCCGAAGACGACGCGCCTGCGCCTGATCCGGAGGTCCCAGCCGCCGTCCATGCCTCGGAGCCCGCTCTCCATGCCTTGGAGCCCGCTCCCCATGCGTCAGGGCCCGAACCGGCTGCCGCGGCCGAAGACGATGTGCTGGAGCTGACCGACCGGTTGGATGAGCCCGCGCCCCTGGAACGCCTGGGGGATCTGGACCTGATGCCGGCCGGCGCGCCCGAGCCGGCCCGCGCGCCAGAGCCATTGTTCTCCTCCGACGAAACTATCGTCAGCCCGCCGGCCGCGTCCACAGCGGCGTCGGCCTTCGGTCAGCTGCACCGGCAGGTGCTGATGCCCGCCGAGGGCCGCTCGCTGGAGGACGTGGTGCGCGAACTGCTGCGTCCCTTGCTCAAGGGCTGGCTCGACGAGCATCTGCCGGGGATCGTACAGTCCGCGGTCGAAGCCGAAGTCGATCGGATTTCGCGTCAGCGGCGCTGAGGTCAGGGCCATCCACGGCGCCTGCCTGAAAAATCCACCCGGCCGCTCGTTCCCTTGCTATAGGCGTGCGGCGCTCTTTTGCGCCTGACCGCCGTTCCCCATGCTTGAAAAGACTTTCGATCCAAAATCCGTTGAGCCGCGCCTCTATCGCAAGTGGGAGGCGTCTGGCGCCTTCGCGCCCGTAGGCGACGCCGAGGCTGAGCCCTTCAGCATCGTCATCCCGCCGCCCAACGTCACCGGCTCCCTGCACATCGGCCATGCGCTGAACAACACCCTGCAGGATGTGCTGACGCGTTTTCACCGCATGCGCGGGGAGGCGGCGCTATGGCTGCCGGGCACCGACCACGCCGGCATCGCCACCCAGATGGTGGTGGAGCGGCAACTGACAGCGCAGGGCAATGTCGGGCGGCGCGAGATGGGCCGCGAGGCTTTCGTCGAGCGAGTGTGGCAGTGGAAGGGCGAATCGGGGGGCACGATCGTGCGCCAGCTGCGCCGGCTGGGCGCCTCCTGCGACTGGAGCCGCGAGCGCTTCACCCTGGACGAGGGCCTGTCGGCCGCCGTGCGCAAGGTGTTCGTCGGACTGCACAAGCAGGGCCTGATCTATCGCGACAAGCGGCTGGTGAACTGGGACCCTCAGTTCCAGAGCGCCATCTCGGACATCGAGGTGGAGCAGCGTGAGGTGGACGGGGCCTACTGGCACTTCGCCTATCCCCTGGCGGACGGCCCGGTCGACGGCATCGAAGAGATCGTGGTGGCCACTACCCGCCCGGAGACCATGCTGGGCGACACCGCGGTGGCCGTGCACCCGGACGACGAACGCTACAAAGCGCTGGTCGGCAAGATGGTGCGCCTGCCTATCGTCGGGCGGCTGATCCCGATCGTGGCCGACGCCTACGCCGACCCTGAGAAGGGCTCGGGCGCGGTCAAGATCACCCCGGCGCACGACTTCAACGACTACCAGGTGGGCAAGCGGCACAACCTGCCGCTGATCAACATCCTGGATCCCTTCGCCAAGCTGAACGATGAGGTTCCCGAGGGCTACCCGGGCCTGGACCGCTTCGTCGCCCGCAAGAAGGTGATCGCGCGGATGGAGGAACTGGGCCTCCTGCGCCACATCGAGAAGACGCGTCACGTCGTGCCCCACGGCGACCGTTCGGGCGTGGTGATCGAGCCCTACCTCACCGACCAGTGGTACGTCGACGCCAAGACCCTGGCCCAGCCCGCCATCAAGGCGGTGGAGGACGGGGCCACGGTGTTCGAGCCCAAGGTGTGGGAGAAGACCTATTTCGAGTGGCTGAGGAACATCGAGCCCTGGTGCATCTCGCGCCAGCTCTGGTGGGGCCATCGCATTCCCGCCTGGTACGGACCTGACGGCCAGGTGTTCGTGGAGGAGACCGAAGCGGCGGCCATCGCCGCGGCCCGCACGCACTATGGCGAGAACAAGCCCCTGACCCAGGACGAGGATGTGCTCGACACCTGGTTCTCCTCCGCCCTTTGGCCATTCTCGACCCTGGGCTGGCCCAAGGACACCGCGGACCTCAAGCGTTTCTATCCCACCAGCGTGCTGGTGACGGGCTTCGACATCATCTTCTTCTGGGTGGCCCGGATGATGATGATGGGCCTGCATTTCATGGGCGAGGTTCCCTTCCGCAAGGTGTTCATCAACGCGCTGGTGCGCGACGAGCGCGGACAGAAGATGTCCAAGTCCAAGGGCAATGTGATGGATCCCTTGGAGCTGATCGACGCCTATGGCGCGGACGCCCTGCGTTTCACCCTCACCGCCATGTCGGGCCAGGCGCGCGACATCAAGCTGTCGCCCCAGCGCATCGAGGGCTATCGCAACTTCGGCACTAAGCTGTGGAACGCGGCGCGCTTCTGCCAGATGAACGAATGCGTCGCCGATGCGGCCTTCGATCCGGGCAAGGTCAAGCTGACCGTCAATCGCTGGATCCGCGGCGAGACCACCCGCACTATCGGCGAGGTCACCGCGGCGCTTGAGGCTTGCGCCTTCGACGACGTGGCCGGGGCGCTTTACCGCTTCATCTGGAACGTGTTCTGCGACTGGCATCTTGAGCTGGCCAAGCCGGTGCTCAACGGCGAAGACGCGGCGGCCAAGGCCGAGACCCGCGCCATGACCGCCTGGGTGCTGGATGTGTGCCTGAAGCTGCTGCACCCGGTCATGCCGTTCCTGACCGAGGAGTTGTGGGACAAGCTGGCGGACTTCGGCGCCAAGCGCTCGAGCATGCTGATCAGCGCCCCCTGGCCCGTCGCCAACCCGGCCTGGCTGGACGAGGCCGCATCCGCTGAGATCGGCCTGGTGATTGCGGTGGTCACCGAGGGGCGTTCGGTGCGGGCCGAGCTCAATGTGCCGCCCTCGGCCCGGCCGGCGCTGTATGTGGCCGAGGCGACGCCCGCTCACCGCGCGATCTACGAGGCCAACGAGGCGGTGATCGCCTCGACCCTGCGCATTTCCGAATTGCGCTTCGCCGCCGCGCCCGCCGGCGCCATCCCCTTCGTGGTGGAAGGTGACAGCCTGGCTCTGCCGGTGGCGGAATTCGTCGACCTGGAAGCTGAAAAAGCGCGCCTGGCCAAGTCTATCGCCGAGCTGGAGGGCGACGCCCAGCGCACCCGCAAGAAGCTCGACAACCTCGACTTCGTGGCGCGCGCGCCCGCAGAGGTGGTGGAGGAAAACCGCGAGCGCCTGGCCGAAGCCGAAGCGGCCAAGGCCAAGCTCGAAGCGGCGCTGCGGCGCATCGGGACCCTGGGCTAGAGGCGTCATGGCCCGCAAGCGCATCGACCTTCTGCTGGTCGAGCGCGGCCTGTTCGAGAGCCGGGCCAAGGCCCAGGCCGCCATCGTCGCCGGCGGGGTGAGCGTGGACGGTCAGCTGGCGGCCAAGGCGTCCGACGTCGTGGACGAGGCTGCTGAAATCATCGCCCAGCCCGCGCACGAATGGGTGGGGCGCGGGGCGCTGAAGCTGGCCCATGCCCTGGAGCGCTGGCCTGTCTCCGTCCGGGGCCAGGCCGTGCTGGACGTCGGCGCTTCCACCGGCGGCTTTACCGAGGTCTGCCTGAAGGCGGGCGCGACCAAGGTGTTCGCGGTCGATGTGGGGCGCGGGCAATTGCATCCGCGTGTGGCGGGCGATCCCAGGGTGGTCAATCTGGAGGGCATGGACGCGCGTAGCCTGAACCGGGCGCTGATTCCCGAGCCGCCCGCGCTGATCGTGTGCGACGCCAGCTTCATCGGCCTGGAGAAGGTGTTGCCGGCCGCCCTGGCGCTGGCGGCGCCCGGCGCGGCCCTGATCGCCCTGGTCAAGCCGCAGTTCCAACTGGGTCCGGGACGGGTGGGCAAGGGCGGAATCGTCAGGGACGAGGCGGATCGGCTTGAAGCGGTGGCCGCGGTCGTCGCCTTTTTCGAGGGTGCGGGCTGGATGGTCCTGGGTACGGCGCCCAGTCCCATCAGCGGGGCTGACGGCAACGTCGAATATCTGTTGTGGGCGCGGCGTCCAGGCGAGGCCTGAAACGGAAGAAGCCGCCCGCGAGGCGGACGGCTTCCCGAATGCGAGGCTCCGAGGGAGCTCAATCATCACCAATGACGATGCCACCCGTAGTAGCCGCCGCCGACATAGACCCCGACCGGGGGCGGGCCGTAGTAGGCCGGTGCATAGTAATAGCCCGGCGGCGGGGGCGGAGGGGCTGCGTAATAGGCGCCGGGAGGCGGCGGGGCATATCCAGCCGGCGCGGCATACCCTGGGGGCGGGGGTGGAGGCGGTGCGGCGCAGTTGGTGGCGCCGCGGGCCGCGGCCGAGCCGACCAGGGCGCCGACAACTCCGCCGATGATGGCGCCGCCGGTGCGACCGCCGCCGCGGGCCAGGTTGGAGCCGGCCGCCGCGCCGGCCGCCGCGCCGACCAAGCCGCCGCCGACGTTGGCGCCTTCGCACGGATCGCCGTAGTAGGCCTGGGCTGAGGCCACGCCGGGCGTGGCGACGGCGGCCAGGCTCATGGTGGCCAAGGCGGCGGCGATCGCGGTCTTGGCCAGGGTGTTGGACTTGGTCATGGAAGGCTCCTAGACAGTGGGGGCTCAGAAGGTCCGAGGTTCATGGCCATGCGCCTTGGCTGGCGCCGCCAGGACCAGGGCAATGGCAAGAAGCACGATGGCTCGCATGGCTTTGTCTCCTCGCGATGCGGCTGCTAAGGGGCCAGCAACCGCGTCGTCGATCAGAGAATGTCGCGGCAAGCCTGAACGGCGTTTGAGCGTCCCGTTCATCTCCGTTCATTTGGATTAAGGCATGGACCGACCGTGAAGAGATATGCGCCCGTCAAAAGGACTCCCGCGCCGGCCCAGAAGGCAGAGACCCAGAAGGCTGGGGCCCCGAAGGCGGCTGAGGCCTGGACCGAGGCCCTGGCCGAGGCGACCGCCATGGGCGCCCAGGGCGACGCCGTGTGCCGCCTCGAGGACGGCCGCGTCGTGTTCGCGCCCTTCGTGCTGCCGGGCGAGCGGGCGCGCCTGAAGGTATCCGGCCAAAGGGGCGAACTGATCGAGGTCCTGTCGCCCAGCCCTGAGCGCGCAACGCCGCCCTGTCCGCATTATGAGGCGTGCGGCGGCTGCGCCCTGCAGCATTGGGCGCATGCGCCACAGCTGGCGTGGAAGGAGAGCCTGATCGCCGCCGCCATGGCGCGTGAGGGATTGGAAGCGCCGTTCGCGCCGGCCTTCGCCGCCTCGCCGGGCGCCCGGCGGCGGGTCTCGCTGCACGCGCGGCTGGGCGGGCCCGGCCAGGTCCCCCGGCTGGGCTACAAGGCGCGCCGCTCCTGGAGCCTGGTGGACATCGAGGTCTGCACCATCGCCGATCCCCGGCTGGTGGCCGCCTTGCCCGCCCTGAGGCGCTTGGCCGCGCCCTTCCTGGAGCACCCCAAGTCCGCGCCGACCCTGCACGTCACCCTCACGCAAACCGGGGTGGATGTTGACGTGACCGGAATCGAGCGCAAAAGCGGCGGCCTGTCGGCCGATGCGCGCCTGCGCGCCGCGCAGATCGCGGCCGAGACGGACCTGGCGCGGGTCACTCTAGCCGGCGAGATCGTCTATCAGGCGCGCCAGCCGATGGTGCGGCTGGGGCCGGCCATGGCGGCCCTCCCGCCCGGCGGCTTTCTGCAGGCCGTCGCCGCGGCCGAGGACGCGATGGCGCAGACGGCCCTGGCCGCCATGGCGGGCGCGGCGCGGGTGGCGGATCTGTTCTGCGGCCTGGGAACCTTCACCTTCCGCCTCGCCGGCCTCGCGCCCGTGCTGGCGGCCGATGCGGACGGGCGGGCCATCACCGCGCTCAAGGCGGCGACGGGGTCCGCGCCCGGGATCAAGAGCATCACCGCCGAGACGCGCGATCTTTACCGCCGCCCGGTCCTGGCCGAGGAGTTGAAGCGGATCGATGCGGTGCTGTTCGATCCGCCCCGCGCCGGCGCCCCCGACCAGGCGCGGCAGATCGCGATGTCGGCCGTTCCCGTGGCGGTGGGCGTATCGTGCGACGCGGCTACCTTCGCCCGCGACGCCCGCATCCTGGCCGACGGCGGGTTCAAGCTGGAGCAGGTGCGGCTGATCGACCAGTTCCTGTGGTCGCCGCACGTGGAGCTGGTGGGGGTGTTTCGGCGGTAGGCCGAGACCGCTCTGCTCGGTGAGACGCCTTTGCCGGCTAACGCGCCTTGGTGTCGTTCGGAACGCCCGGTTTCCGGAGGGGGTGCAGATGACGGCTAACGCCCCTTCCGGAAGTTCGGAAGGTCCGTGTGTGGACGCCCCTTCGGATGCAAGAAGTTTTTTGAGAGGTTTGGTGCGCAGGTTCAGGTGCTTCCGTGTGTCCGGCCTGATTGATGCGGCCGTTCACGTGACCGCTGGCCTGTATGGAGATCGCGGATCGGGTCCACTACGCTTTCGCGCGCTCGAGGCGCCTGGACCTTCACTGGTTTGCCCGATCCCGTCTTCTGACCGTTGCGCCATACCTCTCGTCTGACCTTCCTGCTTCCCGACGACCTCAGACCGTAACGGGTTACGCCGCCGCGGCCGGAGCCTTGTAAGATCCACCGTGCGCCATCAGCGCCCAGACGATCCTCGCCATCTTGTTAGCCAGCGCCACCGTCACCAGCATGCGCGGCTTCCTGGCCAGCATGCCGACTAGCCACGGGCTTGCCCGCGATCCTTACCGCCGCTGGAATGCTGCTTGGGCGTGAGGCCGAGCCACGCGGCGAAGTCACGCCCTCTTCGGAAGGTCGAGGGCGCAGGCGCCAAGGTCACCAGAGCGGTGGCGATGATCGGCCCGATTCCAGGGATGGTCATCAGGCGTTTGACGACCGGATCGGTCTTGGCTCTGGCGGCGATGTCGCGATCAAGGACCGCGATCCTGGCCTGGATCGCCTGCAGGCTTTCAGCCAGAACCGCTAGCACCGGACGGGCCTCAGCCGGCAACTCGGACGAGGGGTCGAAGACCAGGTCGACCAGCTTGCCGACGTGCCCGGGCCCTTGCCTCACGATGAAGCCAAATTCAGCGAGGTGACCGCGCAGGGCGTTGATCAGCTGGGTCCGTTGACGGACCAGTAGATCGCGCGTGCGGAAGACCACGGCCGCGCCTTGCGCCTCGGCGCTCTTGGGCGCGACGAACCGCATTGTCGGCCGCTGCGCCGCCTCGCAGATCGCCTCCGCATCGGCCATGTCGTTCTTCTGCCGCTTCACGAACGGCTTGACATAGGCCGGCGGAATAAGCCGGGTCTCGTGTCCCAAAGTCGCGATCTCTCGAGCCCAGTAATGGGCGCTGGCGCAGGCCTCCATTGCGACGACGCATCGGGGCTGGCTGGCCAAGAACGCCAGCACCTGATCTCGTCGCAGCTTCTTTCGGAAAATGACTTCGCCCGAAGCATCGGCGCCATGCGCCTGGAAGACCGTCTTGGCCAGATCGAGCCCGATTATGCTAACTTCACCCACGGACGCCTCCTTTGCAGTGGTGTGCTCAACACCTCCACCTTGGCACTTTCGATGCCGTCAGGGGGCGTCCACCCCATCGTTATCGGCACCTCGGCATTCCGCATTTCGGCTCGGGTTCTCGCGTGAAATCACCGGACGATTTCAATGCCTCCGCCGGCCGATAGCCAAGGTGGCGAAAACAAGTGCTTTTGCCGCGCGTGAAGGTCGGCCGGAATTGCTGGAATAAAGTGATATGCGTCCCCACTTCTCCAACGGAACGATCGGAGTCACCGGAACCCAGGATGGCCTTGGTTTCAGCGGCAACCTGACCAACTTCGGTACGATCACGGTTCATGGCGGGACCCAAGCCGAGGGCGTTGAAACCTATAATGTGCAGGGATCGGTGGACAATCGGGCCGGCGGCTCGATCACGGTTTCATCCGCCTCGGGTCCCGTCGTCGGGGCGCTGTTCGCCAACGGCATGACCTTTGAGAATGACGGGACCTTCACCGTCAACGGGTCGGGCCAAGACTATGGGGTGGAGGGGCAACACGGCGAACTGAGCGGCTCGACATACGCCTACGGGACCTTCGTCAACACGGGCCAGTTCACGGTGACAGGCTCTGCGGCGAGTGTCGGTCTGGACATGACGGGCTATGCCTCTTCGCCCGATACCCTGCTCTCATCGGGCGAGTACAACGTCTTCAACAGTGGCACGATGACGGCGCCGATTGCGATCGAGTTCAGCGGTCTTCTGGCGGCCTCGGTGTACAACTCCGGCACGATCAACGGCGCGATCAACCTGTCGAACTATAACAGCGTCCTGTTCAACACCGGGACGATCGACGGTGCGATCAGTCCGGGCAACGGCAATGACACCCTGACGTCGTCGGGCGGAACGATCAACGGCGTGATCACGCTCGGTTCGGGGACCGACACCGTCACCCTGGGCGGCGGGACCAACACGGTGGTGATGGGCTCGGGCGCCGACAGTGTGAGCGCCGGAACCAACACCACCGTCTCCTTTGCCAACGCCACCAATGGGGTGACGGTCAATCTCGGCCTGCAGGGCGTGGCCCAGAACACCGGCTTTGGCGTGGACACCCTGAGCAACATCCAGAACGTCATCGGCTCGGCCTATAACGACACCTTCACGGCCGGCTCGGGCAATGAGACCTTCACCGGCGGGGGCGGGGCGGACACCTTCGTGTTCGCGCCGGGCGACGGCGCCGACACCATCACCGACTTCTCCGTGGCCCTGGGCGACAAGCTGAACCTCTCGGCTTTCGGCTTTGAGACCTTGGCCCAGGCCCTGGCGGACGCCAGCCAGCAGGGGAACAACACGGTGTTCAATCTGGGCGGGGGGGCTTCGGTCGACCTGCTCAATGTGCAGCTGAGCGCCTTGACGGCGGCTAACTTCGCGCTGGCTGGATTGCCGGCCGAGGACTTCACCGGCGGCTCGGCCTCCGACCTGGCCTTTCGCAACCCGACGACGGGCGACTTCGGCTACATGACCACGTCCAGCGGCGTGGAGGTGTGGAACCCCCTGGGTCCGACCTCCACCGCCTATTCGGTGGTGGGCGAGGCCGACTTCACCGGCGCCGGGGCGGACGATATCGCCTTCCTCGACACCGCCACCGGCGCCTGGGGCTACATGGCCCCCAACACCTCAGGCCCCGGCGAGACCTGGCATGCCGTGGGGCCGTCCAGCACGGCCTATTCGGTGATTGGCGCCGGCGACTTCAGCGGCGACGGGACCGCCGATCTGGCCTTCCGCAACAACAGCACCGGCGCCTGGGGCTATATGAGCGTCAATTCCGGCGGCGGCGAGACCTGGAACCCGGTGACCGGCGCGGCCGGCCTGTCCTACGCGGCGGTGGGCGACTTCGACGGCCAGGGCAAGGACGAGATCGCCTTCCGCAACAGCGCCACGGGCGACTTTGGCTATATGAGCCTGAACGCCCAGAACGTGGAGACCTGGCATCCCATCGGCCCCACCGGAACCGGCTACGCCGTCCTGGGCGCCGGCGCCTTCGACAACTCCGGTCTTGAGGACGTGGCCTTCCGCAACACCACCACCGGGGACTGGGGCTACATGACCATCACCCCCGGCGGCGGCGAAGCCTGGCACGCGGTGGGTCCCACCTCCATCGCCTACGCCGCAGTCGGCGTGGGCGTCTACGGCGCAGGCGGCCTGGACGACGTGGCCTTCCGCAACACCACCACCGGCGATTTCGGCTACATGAGCGTCAACCCAGGCGGCGGCGAAACCTGGCATCCCCTCGGACCCACCAGCACAAGCTATCAGGCCGTGTGAACGGGGGGGGGCGGGGCGACGACGTCGGCTTGGGCTAACGTCCGCAGTCCGCCCGATTCTGCCGTTCCCAAGGTCTGCTGTCGGCCATTAAACAAAGACCCACCGGGCATTGGCCGGGTCGTGGTCATAGGATTCAGGCAGGGGAATACATAGTCCGCCCGGACGATGGCCACGTCGGCGAAACCGCCGTCGCGCGTCGAGCCGGCGAATTGCGGCTCGTCGCACAGGTTCTCGGCGGCGTGGAGACAGTAGGGACAATGGCCGCAGGCCACGCCCAGCCAGGGCGCGCCCAGCCGCTCGCCGATGCCCGGAACGTCCGCTAATACGCCGATTTTGGGACCACTATGAACGCGCGTGGCCACTGGCCGTTTAGGGATCATGGCCAGCATGTCCCATCCCGCATCGCATACCCTGGCCGCCAGCTTGCGGCCGTTGCTGAGCAGCCGCAAGGCGAGGCTGACATTGGGCGAGATGGTGGCCGGCATCGAGGGAATCGACGGCCTGGGTCCGGTTCTGTTTGCGTTGACTCTACCGGTGCTTTTGCCGCTGCCCCCAGGCGTTTCGATGGTGCTGGCCCTGCCGCTGTTGGTGGTCGCGCCGCAGATCGTCGTCGGCCGACGATGCCTTTGGCTGCCGAAGGCGCTGGCGCGCCAGTCGATCAAGCGTCCCGAGTTGGTCAAACTGTTGCGGCGCATCCTGCCGCTTTTGGACAGGGTGGAGAGGTTGGCGAGACCGCGCTTGTCCTTCCTGACCGGCAGAATCGGCGCGTCCGCCGTCGGGGTGGCCTGCACGCTCATCGCCTTGGTCCTGATCTTGCCAATACCGTTCGCCAACCTGATTCCAGCCCTGGCCATGACGGCGTTCGCGGTTGGCTTGGCGCGCAAGGACGGACTATTCGTGCTGTCCGGCTATGCCCTCATTATCGCGGCCGCATGCGTGATCGCACTGGGGGTTCATGGAATTGCGGTGGCCGTCAGTCATCTGCGGGCGATATTTTGACGCCACGCGCGGTTGGGGGACGCCCCAAATGACCGCTTGCCCCCTGAACGGTCATAATGGGTGTCTGCATCCCGGCCATGGCCAGGCCATCAGGCGGAGGCTGCTCTGAGCCTTCGTCCGCAGCCCGACCTCGGATGATCCCGCCTGGGTCCCGATGACGCCTCATTGCTGGTGTTGAAAGCCTGCATGCGCATGACCAAGATCGCCGCCGCCCTGACCTTGTGTGGCCTGCTGAGCCTGGGCGTCGTCGGCGCTTCGGCTCAGGCGGCGCCCAGCGCCCTCGAACGCGAGGTGCTGGAGCGGTTGAACTTCGCCCGGTCCAATCCGGCCCTCTATGCCGAAAGCCTCAAGGACTATGCCGACCGCTTCACCGGGTCGGTGGCGCACGAGACGCCGGGCGATCTTGGCGTGGGCACCAATGAAGGGCGGCGTGCGCCCGAGGAGGCCGCCGCCTTCGTCTCGGGCCTGCGGCCGATCGCGCCAGTGGCCTTTGACGTGGAGCTGGCGCGGGCGGCGGCGGACCACGCCGAGGACCAGTCACGCACCGGCCAGATTGGCCATGTCGGATCGGATGGTTCGCGCTTGGGCGAGCGGATCTGGCGCCACACAAGGGGCCGCGGCCTGGTGGCGGAGATCATCTCCTATGGCGAGCCTACCGCCGACCGGGTCGTGCGGCAGCTGGTGATCGATGACGGAGAAGCCGACCGCGCGCACCGGGCCGACGTGTTCGACCCGGCCCTGAGCCGGGCTGGCGTGGCCTGCCGCAGTCACCCGGTCTATCGCTATGTTTGCGTGATCGACCTTTCGGGCGAGCCGTTGCGGCGCTGAGCCTAGCCCCGCACCCGCAGGCGCTGGTTGTCCTGAGCCAGCAGCAGGTTCTCGATGATCTCCGCGCTGGCGCGCGCGCCGTCCTCGGCTGTGACCGAAGGCGCGATCTGGGCCGCGCGCAGGCGATAGGAGGGATAGGACATCAGGGCGTTGAGTTCGGAGGCGGCCCTGCGGGGGCTGTAGGCGTTGGGGGGCAGGGTGCGCGCGACGCCCAGGCGGACCATGCGGGCGGCGTTGTCGGGCTGGTCGCCCATGTAGGGCACGATCAATTGCGGACGCCCCGATCGGAGGGCTTGGGCGGTGGTGCCGACGCCGCCGTGATGGACTATGGCCTCGGCGTGGGGGAAAATCAGCGAGTGCGGCACGTACTGCACCGCGTGGGCCCATTTGGGCAGATGCTCGCCGTGATTCAGGCCCAGCTCCGGCCCCTCGCTGGAGGCGCCCACCAGGACGGCCCTTCGGCCGAGCTTGCGGGCGATTTGCAGGCTGCGTCGCCAGAAGTCGCCCGGCTCGATCACCACCGCGGTGCCCAGGGTGAACACCAGGGGCGGCGCGCCTTCGGCCAGGAATCGCTTCAAATCTTCCGACAGTTCGGCCTTGCCGCCGGCCTGGCTGTCGTAGAAGGCAAAGCCCGTGATCTGGCAGTTGGTGGGGTAGTCGGGCTGAACCTCGCCCAGCCACTTGGAATACATGGCTAAGGTGGCGTAGGGCGAGAACTGGCCCTCGAACAGGGGATTGGCCACCGGCGGCAGGCCCAGCTCGCTGCGCAGGCTGCGGAATGGCGCGGTCCACGGATCGGTCATCCGCTTGATCATGCCCAGCAGGACTGCGTCGAAGCGGGCGCCGGTCAACTCGCGGAGCGTGGCCATGCCCGGCGCTGTGCTCAGCACCGGCGGATCGTAGGCGGACATCACCGTGAACGGCGCCAGCACGGCGGACACCCACATCAGGCCGCGGGTGTCGGCGGCCAGCCGCGCGGCGTAGGCCGAAGGATGGGTGACCACGAGGGCCGCATCCTCGGTGGCCGACATCATGTCTTCATAGGCCCGGCGCAGGAACGGCATGGCGATGCGGCGGACCAGGAAAGCCAGGCCCGAACTGCCATTGGTGGCGCGGCGGAAGATGGTTTGAACATCCAGCCCAAGCTCGCCCTTCACGTCCGAAACGCTGGGACGCAGGGCATGGAAGTTCAGCCCCTCGGCTTCCACCTTTTCGCGGAATTCGATCTGACTGGCGATAAGCGGCTCGAACCCGCGCTCTTTCAGCGCGAGTCCCAGGGCGATGAACGGGTTGAGATCACCCGACGAGCCCGCTGTTGAAATTACGACTTTCCGCCTCATACGTCCCCTCGGTGAGGATTGTTCGTCGCCACCGCCACGGGCCAACGTCCCAGATTGTAGACGGAAACCTGCCCCTCTTTTCGCAAACCTTGGCCCTACAGATCAACCGCGAAGATTTTTCGCCGCCCCGAAACGGCTGCCGAACGAAAGGCTGCAATAAAGGCCCCGCGCCGTGCAGATGTTCCATACCCTGAAATTAACGCATTTGTATGCAACCAGATTCAACCGACTCCGTACCTGCCTCACCCAGGGTACACACCGATGAACCTCGCCAAAACCCTTTTCATGTCAAGCTGACCTGTTGGCAAAGCACAAGTCCTCAAATCGTCTCGGCCCCGCCCCGTCGCGGGGCAATGGGTCAGACTCGAATGGCGATTTGGTAAACGAGCAGCGCAGCCACATAGGCTAGGGCGAGCATGTAGACGAAGGTGACCGCCGCCCATTTCCAGGAATTGGTCTCCCGCCGGATCACCGCCAGGGTCGAGGCGCACTGGGGCGCGAAGACATACCAGGCCAGGAAGGCTAGGGCGGTAGGCAAGGACCAGTGTCCCGCCAGGGTATTGGCTAGTCGTCCCGGCTGATCCTCGCCAATGGCATAGACGGTGCCCAGCGCGCCCACCACCACTTCGCGCGCCGCCATGCCCGGCACAAGCGCGACCGACATCTGCCAGTTAAAGCCGATGGGCGCCAAAAGCGGCTGAATGGCGTGGCCGATCAGGCCGGCGAAACTGTAGTCGATGGCCGGCCCCCTCGCGCCTGCGGGCGGCCGAGGAACGGTGGATAGGAACCAGATCAACACCATCATCGACAGAATGGTGGTGCCGGCGCGTTTGAGAAAAATCTCCGCGCGAAGCAGGACGTTGCGCGCCACGTTCTTGGGATCGGGCGCCTTATAAGCAGGCAATTCCATGATGAAAGGCTCGGCCGCCCCGCGCCACAGGATCTTGCGGAATACGAAGGCTACCGCGAGCGCCGCGATCGCGCCGGCCGCATAGAGGCCGAACATCACCAAGCCTTGCAGATTGACCCAGCCCCACAGGTTCTGGCGCGGGATGAAGGCGGAGATGATCAGGGTATAGACCGGGATGCGCGCCGAGCAGGTCATCAGGGGTGCGACGAGGATGGTGGTCAGGCGGTCCTGCTTCTGATCGATCACCCGCGTGGCCATGATGCCGGGAATGGCGCAGGCGAAGCTGGACAGCAGGGGAATGAAGGCGCGCCCGTGCAGACCCGCACCGCCCATCACCCGGTCCATCAGGAACGCCGCCCGGGCCATGTAGCCGAAGTCCTCCAGCAGAATGATGAAGAAAAACAGGATCATGATCTGGGGCAAGAACACCAGCACGCTGCCCACGCCCGAGATCAGGCCATCGGAGATCAGGCTCTGCAGCATGCCGTGGGGCAGATGCGCATTGACCTGGACCTGTAGACAGGCGAAGGCGGCGGAGATCAGGTCCATCGCTGGCGTGGCCCAGCTGAATACGGCCTGAAACATCAGGAACAGGATGGCCACGAGGATCAGTATGCCCCACAGCGGATGGAGCAGAACGCCGTCGAGCTTGCCGGTCCAGGTGTCCGGCCGTTCGGGAGGCTTTACGGTCAGCTTCAAGATGCGTTCGGCTTCCCGGTGCGCCTCGCGGATCTCCTTGGCGGAGGGCGCGCGCCAGTCCACGTCGCCTTCGGCCTGGGCGCGCGGTTCTGTGCGGTCGATCAGGGCGATCAGCTCGTCCACACCGCGCTTGCGCACCGCCACGGTGGTGGTCACCGGCGCGCCCAGTTCGCGCGACAGGCCCTCCAGGTCGATCTTCAGGCCCTGACGCTCGGCGATGTCGATCATGTTGAGAACCAGCACCATGGGCTGGCCCGTCTGCTTCAGCTCCAGCGCCAGGCGCAGCACCAGACGCAGGTTCGAGGCGTCGGCCACGCACACGAACAGGTCAGGCTTGGCTTCGCCCGGCCGGCGGCCCAGCACGACGTCGCGGGTGACTTCCTCGTCCGGGCTGCGCGCGCGCAGGCTGTAGGTGCCGGGCAGGTCCAGCACCATGACCTTGCGGCCGGAGGGCGTGATCAGCGACCCTTCCTTGCGCTCGACCGTCACGCCCGCGTAGTTGGCCACCTTCTGGCGGCCACCGGTGAGGGCGTTGAACAGGGCGGTCTTGCCGCTGTTGGGATTGCCGACCAACGCCACGCGGACGTCGGTTAGCGACACGGGCTTGGTCATCGCGCGCGCGCCTTGCCCGCGCTCGGTGGCCCTTCGGCGTCCAGTTGCAACAGCACGCCGCGCGCCTCGCGCCGGCGCAGGGCCACCCGCATGTCGTCGAGTTTCACGGCGATCGGGTCGCGGCCGATAAAGCCTTCGTGCAGCACCTCGATACGCGCGCCCTCGACGAAGCCGATTTCCAGCAGGCGCCGCTCCAGCTCCGCCTGCTCGACGCCCCCGTGGGCCGCGCCGTCGCTGGTAACTTCTAGCACCACGCCCCGGTGCCCGCGCGCGGCCTCGCTCAAGCGCACGAGCGCGCCCGAACCTTTCCGGTAGGTTTTACTCGGGAGAGGGAAGTCTTTGTCCACGGGCGCTCCGGGCTAAAACATGAGAATGAATATCAGAAGCATAAGCAGATGCAAGCCGGCGGCTTGCCGCAGCCCACACCCCTCCTCAAGATCTGCATTCTCGGGTTCAGACCGGATTCGTCCTTGATGCATGTCAAGGCGACGAGGAGAGACGGGCCGGACGCAGGCGTCGGCGCGCTCGAAAACCGGTAGACCTGCCTGGATGATCGGTCCGCTGATCGCATCCGTCGTCGATCTGACGCCGGAAATAACCCACGGCGAACGTTCATGGGTGCATCGCTTGTCACCTATCGGTCTAAGAGTTACGCGCCTTGACCGAGCATGGATCATAACGTGAGAACCTTGATGACACGGCCGGCCGTCCTCCTGGGTTTCTTCCTTTGCCTTTGCGCGCCTGCCGTCGCTGGCGGATCGGCTCAGGCCAAATCGGTCACGCTGCAGGTCCTCTCGCCGCAGGACATCGAACCCCTTCGACTGCTTGCGCCGCCGCCGCCGCACGGCTCCTCCGGCGAAGCTGCGGAACTGAAGGAACTGCACGACCTCCAGGACCATCGCACGCCCGAGCGTCTGGCCCAGGCGCAATGGGATCAGGATCATCAGAACTGGACCCTATACGTCGCCACTCTGGGGCCCGTGTTCGATCTGGCCCAACTGCCGGCGACCGCGCGGGTGCTGACTGTCGTTCAGCAGGACAACACCATCGCGGTCGGCCAGGCGAAGACCGCCTTCAAACGCATGCGGCCCTGGGCGGCTGACGCCACGATTCATGGCTGCACGATCAAGTCCAGCGACGATCCCATGAGTTCCTATCCGAGCGGCCACGCGGACGTGGGCTACGCCCTGGGCGTGACCCTGGCCTATCTGATGCCGGACAAGGCCCAGGCGATCCTGGCGAGGGCCAGCGACTACGCTTACAGCCGGATGGTGTGCGGCATGCATTTCCACAGCGACACCGTTGCCGGCCAGGTCCTGGCCACGGCGCTGACTGTGCAGATGCTGCACAGTCCCGAGCTGCGGTCGGACCTGGAGGCGGCCCGCGCCGAACTGAAGGCGGCAGGCCTGTAGTCGGGGTGCGTGCGCTTTCCGCTGCTGCGACGGTCTAAGCGGCGGCGATCGTGATTGAGAACATCGCCGCACCGGTCGCCCGACCGGCCGACGGTGCAGATTTACGATTATGAGACCGACCGCTATCATGAATCCGCGTAAGCAGAGCCGAAGCGGCGAAAGGGGGCGGGTCCATGATGGGGTTCATCGTACGGTTTTTCATGGTGGCTTTCGGTCTGTGGCTGGCTGCCCAGATTGTGCCGGGCATAGAGGTGCGCAGCACCGCCAGCGTCCTGGCCGCGGCCCTGATCCTGGGCCTGCTCAACGCCATCGTCCGGCCGATCGTAATCCTGCTGACCCTACCCCTGACCATCGTGACCCTCGGACTGTTCCTGTTCGTGATCAACGCAGCCATGCTTTGGGGTGCTTCCCTGTTCCTGCACGGCTTCGTGGTCCGGGGTTTTATCGCAGCGCTTCTCGGCTCGATCGTGGTCAGCGTAATCAGCTGGGTTGGTGATCGCTTGACGGCCAAGTAGACCCAGGCTGGACGGGCTCAGGCTCAGGCACAGGGAGCCTTTGGGACGGCTGGCGAAGACTTCAAGCCGGCGTCAGCACGTCTTCCAGTTCCCGAATGCGGGCTTGCGTCGCGGCGAGGTCTTCGGCGTAGAGCGGATTGCCAGGATCGTCCCTGACCAGTCCTTCGCCTATGCCGAGGCTTTCCCGATAAAGGTCAGCCGCGCGGGACCGATGGCCGCGGGCCTCGCGGCAATCGCCCAGACGCTCCAGAACCAGCGAAAGCCGCCGGCGGTCCGCCGGCGCGCCGGTGGAGACCAGGGTGCGGTTCAAGCCGAGCGCCTCTTCGTAGAGTTCGATCGCCGTATCCAGACGTCCCTCTTCGTCGTGGACGTCGCCATTGCTCTTGAGGGCGCCGGCGAGGGTGCGGGCGGCGTCGGCGTCGTCCGGATGCGCGGCGTGGGCGGCGCGGGCCAGGTCCAGAGCCTCGGCATAGGAATCCAAGGCGTCGTCCAAGCGGCCCTCGGCGTGCAGGCGGTCGCCGGCGGCCAGTAGGTCGGCGATGGGACGGGTCTCGTCGTTGGCCGGAGCGGCGTCCGTCGCCGGTTCATGCTCGATGGGGTCAGGCGGGGTTGTATGGACTTCGACCGCGTGGGGTTGCGCGTCTTCAGCCCCGACGGGCGGCGCCTCCGCAACCGCGGCTTCGGGCGCGACGTAGACCTCCGGTTCGGGCGCGGCCGAGGCTGGCGGCGCCGAAACGCGCCGCCGCGGCGTGGGTTTGAAGGCCGACCAGCACAGCGCCGCGCCCAGAAGCGCGACCGATCCGCCAATGGCGGAGCGTTCCACGAACATGTGTTCCAGCGGTTCGGGCCACCCTTCCGCCGCCATGATAAAGTATCCGGCGAAGGCCGTGGCCACGCCAACCAATAAGCTGAGCACGCGCACCAGGAAATTCATGTCACGCCCCCGTTTCCTGCCCCATGATTCATGCGGCCGTGAGCCTGTTATATAAGACAGGCCAGCCTTCATCGCCCAATTAAGCTTTAGTTAAAATGCTATTCGCGCCATAGGGAGTCTAGCTAGCGCAGGCGCCGTCAAAATAGCCAGGACCTGGGTCGGGGATAGGCTTCATCCCTGGCCAGATAGACTAGGCCGGTCAGACAGCGGAGGCCGAACCATAGGTGTCCGACGGCGAAGATAAGGCCGCCCAGCATGACCATCGGCACCCCCACGAACACTAGCGACAGGGGCAAGCCGAGCAGGATCAGCGCCCCGCCGATGATCCACCAGCCGATGGCTGTCCAGAAGGTGCGGATCTGGAAGATGTAATGCGAAAGCGCGCGGGGGCCCGCTCCATCGCGATTGGCGTAGGCCACCACCAGCCCCACCAATATGGTCAGGCCATTGGCCATGCCCAGCAGGTACAGGCCATAGATTATGAAGGCCAGACTGCGGTCTTCACTCAGCGCTCCGAATGCCGGAGCGATGGGGTTTGATTTGTTGGCCATGGGCGAAATCCTCTTAGCCCCACTAGCATAAACACCTACGGGTCGCAGCAGAATCCGGTCAAGTCTGGCCGAGCAATTCCGTCGGCAAGGCGCGTGGATCCAGACGTCGCGCGCCGCCCCGACCGATCCAGGGCGTGATGGCGAATGCCAGGATCAAAAGAAAGATGAGCCGACAAGCCAAGTCCAGTCCCAGCGGCGCAAAGCCGGACATCACAGCGGCGGCGGCCATGGCGGCGGCTCCGGCGCCCAGCAGGGCCACCACGGACGCCATGGCGCCGGCCAGGCGTCCGCCCTCCGCCTCGAAGCGAGCGTGGGGCGCCCGGTCGCAGGCGGCCTCGGCCAAGGCGCGGATGAAGGCGGCGTAGGCCTCCACGCCGGCAGGACAGACGATGGTCTCCACATCCTGGCCGAACGGAAAGCGCGCGAAGCGGAGCCGCGCAAAGCGCACGGGCCGGGCGTAGGGGCTGCGCCGCACGCCGAGGGTGAAGGTCCGCAGACGCGCGAGCGGCAGGCTGCGCGTGCGCCAGCCTTGGTTATGGGTCAGGATATCGCCCGCCACGCTGAAACGTTCGGACGGGCGCAGCAGGCGTGGCGGCAGTTCCAGAACGGCCGCAGGATCGCTCACCTCAGCGTCGCTCCAGCGTGAGCTCTACGCCGGCGGTCGCCGGGGCCAAAGCTTCTGGTTTGTCCACCCGCACGCGTACAGACCGGACGCGCGCGTCATTTAGACAGGCGCGGGCCAGCCGTTCGGCGAAGGTCTCCACCAGTTTCAGGTGTCCGGCCGCCGCGATCTGACGGGCGCGCTCGGCGATGATCTCGTAGTTGATGGTGTCGCCGATGTGCTCGAACGGCCCAGGCTCAAGTTGCAATTCGACCTCGATCACCAGGGGTTGGCGGCGGCCATGCTCGTGTTCATAGACGCCGATCTCGGCCTCGATCACGAGGCCGCGCACCAGTACCTTGGCCGAAGTCATGCGTACGGCGCCGAAGCTGAAAGGCGGCTGGTTCATCTAGGAGCCAATCACGTCAGGCGTGCGCCAAGCCAGATGCTGGCCGCCATCCACCGCGATCATCTGGCCGGTGACGGCTTGAGCGTCAATCAGATACAGGGCCGCAGAAGCGATCTGTTCGGGCGCGGAGCCATGGCCGAGCGGCACCGCCCCCGCCTCGGCGGCGAACTGCGCTGGGCTTTGGTGTATGGAGGGAAGTGTTGGGCCGGGGCCGATCGCGTTCACGCGGATGCGGGGCGCCAGCGCTTGGGCGAGGGTCTGGGTGGCGCTCCACAAAGCCGATTTACTGAGGCCGTAGCTGAAGAACTGCGGATTGGGCCGCAGCACGCGCTGGTCGACCAGATTCAGGATGATCCCCTGCCGATCGGGCGGCAGGGCGGCGGCGAAGGCCTGGCTCAGCAGGATCGGCGCCTGTAGGTTGATGGCCATATGCCGACGCCAGCTTTCCGTCGTCAGGCTCTCGATTCGGTCGTCCTCGAACAGGGCCGCGTTGTTCACTAAGACGGTGAGGGCCCCCAGATCGCCGCTGCGCCCGATAAGCGCCAGGGCTTCGGCCTCCTCGGCAAGATCGGCATCCACCGGCAGAGCCTTCCGTCCCAAGGCGCGCACGGCGTTGCAAAGGCTCTCTGCGTCCTCGCCAGAGCGGTAATGATGGGCGACGATGTCGAAGCCGGCTCCGGCCAAGGCCAAGGCGAGCGTCCGGCCAATTCGGCGACCGGCGCCGGTGATCAGGGCAACGCCCCGGTCAGGCCTCACCGTTAAATCTCCGGGCCCGGGTCAATCCAGGCGGCCGAACTCGTAGAGGTTCAGGGCGCCGATGGCCACGACGAACAGGAGGATGGCGAGGATCGCGGTCATGAAAGACTCTCCAGGATTTATCCGGCTCTAGTCCCCTGCCGCGGCCTTCGCAAGGCGCCTGCCAACCTCGCGTCCTCGCCCGCGTCGTCGATGCGCCGTGCGCCAGCCCATGCCAATATGGCCATGCCCGCAGCACCAGACAGCAATGAAGCCAGGAATACGCTAAGTCGAATATCGGTTTGAGCCGCGGGGTCGCCCGGAAAGGCGAGCTCTCCGACGTACAGGCTCATGGTGAAGCCGACCCCGCATAGGAGCGAAACCCCATACATCTCCAGCCAGGTCGCACCCGTGGGCTTGCGCCCCAGCCGCGAGGCCGACGCCAGAAAAGCCATGACGAACACGCCGATCTGTTTGCCCAGGAACAAGCCAAGGAAGATTCCCAGGACCGCGGGCTTGGACAAGGTTTCGAACGAAACGCCGCGTAATGAAAAGCCCGCCGCAGCGAAGGCGAACAGCGGCAGGATCAGATAGGCGACGTAGGGGTGCAGGATCTGCATCATCTGTTGCAGCATGCCGTCGCGCGCTAGCCGCCGAGGGCCAATAGGCACGGTCAAGGCCGTGAGCATCCCCGCGACTGACGTCGATACGCCGGACTTCAGGGTGAAGGCCCACACCAGCACGAACCCTGCGCCATAGGCCAGGGTCGGCGCTGCGCGCCAACGGCCGAGGACGGCCAGGCCTGCGAGGGTGACGCCCGCGCCCGCCAGGGCCCAGGGGTGCAGGTCGTGGCTGAACAAAACACTGATCAATCCTACCGCGCCTAGGTCGTCCACTATCGCCAGGGTAAGCAGGAACACCCTCAGCGATCCGGGGAGCCGTTTGGAGGACGCGGCCAGAACGGCTAGGGCGAAGGCGATGTCCGTGGGGGTCGGAATGGCCCAAGCGCCGGGGATGCGCGGCGCGCCAGAGGTCGTGGCCCAATAGATCAGGGCGGGAACGGCCATGCCGCCGATGGCTGCCAGGATCGGCACCGCCAGCCGGCGCGGGTTGGCCAATTCACCCTTGAGGGCCTCGAACTTCAGCTCAAGACCCACCACCAGGAAGAACACGGCCATAAGCCCTTGCTTGGTCCATTCCTCGACGGAGATCGTTTCCCGGAAAACGCCAAGCTGGACCGTGAAAGGCGCGCGCAGGAGGCCGAAATAGACCGGAGCCAGTCTCGAATTGGCCAAAAAAAGGGCCAGGATCGCCGCCAGACCCATTACCAGTCCCGAACCGGCCTCGGTTTTCAGAAATTCCAGGGTGGGTCGGCGCATTGGGCTTTTCGGCGGTGAACTGGGACGGGCTTGTGCCTAACATGCGTTGTACATCCGGGTCACGACGAACCGCCCGGGCAGGAGATCCATGCCGACGTCCTTCCGTTACACGCCCGACATGAGGTTTCCCGTCCTGGGGCCGGAATTCGCCGACCCCGTCGAGCCCGCGCGATTTCCGGCCGAGATTGCGCGGTTCCGCAATCAGCGGGCGGCCCGATCGGTCGGCCTGGACGAATTGACCGATGAGGAGTGGGCGGCGGCTTTCGCGCATTTTGAACCGCTGCCGCACAACATCGATCAACCACTGGCCATGCGCTATCACGGACATCAGTTCCGCACGTACAACGCCGAGCTGGGAGATGGGCGCGGCTTCCTCTTCGCCCAGCTTCGGGACGACGATGGCCGATTGCTGGACTTGGGAACCAAAGGCTCGGGCCGCACGCCCTATTCCCGGTTCGGGGATGGACGGCTGACGTTGAAGGGCGGCGTGCGCGAGGTGCTGGCCAGCGCCATGCTGGAGGCCCTGGGCGTCCCAACCTCCCGCGCCTTCGCCCTGTTCGAGACCGGCGAGGCGCTGCAGCGGCATGACGAGCCCAGTCCCACGCGTGGGTCGGTGCTGACGCGCCTATCCCACAGCCACATTCGCTTCGGCACCTTCCAGCGACACGCCGCCTTGGGCCGCGCAGATCTGGTCAACCAATTGGTCGATCACGTGGTGGAGACCTATTATCCGGCCCTGGCGTCGCGGGCGGTCGAAGACCGGAGCGCGGCCTTGATGGTCGCCGCGGTGGAGGCCAGCGCCAACCTGGCCGCCGCCTGGATGACGGCGGGGTTCGTCCATGGCGTGCTCAACACCGACAATATGAACATTACGGGCGAGAGCTTCGACTACGGCCCCTACCGCTTCATGCCCAATAGCGATCCGGCCTTCGTGGCGGCCTATTTCGACGAAACCGGGCTGTACAGTTTCGGACGACAGCCCGAGGCGGTGTACTGGAACCTGCAGCAATTGGCGGTGGCCCTCGCCTCGTCGGGGCGTCCAAGCGAACCTCTGGCGGAGGCTTTGAACGGCTTCGGCGATGCCTACAAGCGCGCCCTGTCGGCCTCGGTCGTGCGGCGGCTGGGTCTTATGCCGCTGGGTCCGGAGGAGGACGCTGGCCTGGCCATGGCGGCGTTCCACGCCCTTGCCGAAGCGGGTGCGCAGGCGCGTTGGGAGCCGTTCTTCTTCGACTGGTTCGGCGGGCTGGACTCCGAGCGTCGTGCGGTGACGGGACGCCGCGGCGCCTTGTACAAGGGCGAAGCCGTGAAGGCGTTCCGCGAGCGGCTAGCCGCTTATCGAACCGACCGGCCTGGCCGTTTGACCAGCCCCTATTTCGCAGCGCCGGAACCGGAAGAGCTGTTGTACGACGAGATCGAGGCGGTCTGGGCCCCCATCGCGGCTGACGATGACTGGAGCGCCTTCCACGCAAAGCTCGGACGCATCGAAGAGGCCAGGCGCGCCTGGGCGTTAGGCCGGCCCTGATCAGGTCAATGCAGATCGCCTAAGGCCGAGCGTCCTCGGACT
>Ga0182016_10001316_pt1 | contig 30297 bp, 42 predicted proteins | sample 712S2MmetaG_FD_120491 | JGI IMG/M metagenome (GOLD analysis project Ga0182016, IMG submission 120491) | Permafrost microbial communities from Stordalen Mire, Sweden - 712S2M metaG | ecosystem: Environmental > Terrestrial > Soil > Wetlands > Permafrost | place: Sweden: Stordalen | collected...
GCACGCCGGGTGCTGAAAAAACCCGAAATTTTCCCATATCGCTCACATCATTTTTATTCTGCAAGGCACTCGGATTCAAGCGCTTTCAACAAGCATCTTTCCTCTCAACCGGATGACAATGTGAGCAAATACATCCACGAAATCAGTCTGGAAGGGATTGAGACTCCCAAAACCACCGAAGTTGAGATCCGATATTACATCGATGAGTGCTTCGATGGAGAGCGAGGGCTGGCCATGTTCTCGGTTTGGTTCAAAGGGAAGCCATTTATGGTCTGTCACGAGGCTGGTCGCGGCAATAGGGATTACTACAACCGTTACGTGACCGATGCCCAGATCTTCTCTGATTTTCTGGCTTACGTTGTCACTTTGCTGCCAAAAGAGGAGCCGGAAGCCATTAATCCTGAACAGGACTTGACCCAGCTGGACGAGTTTTACGGCTGGCCCACGACGGCCCTTTATGATCCCAGCCTGAAGCCCAAGTTCAAAGTCGGCGACGTCGTCATGGCCAAGGTCCTTGAAAACCATTTGCGCGATGCGTACGCGTTTGAAAAAGCCAAGTGGATCGTCACACGTTGCGAGATTGTCCTCATCAATCCATACAACCCCACCAATACCTACCACCTCCGCCAAATGGACCGGCGCTGGGAGACGGAAGCCGAGGTTAGGGACCGCGGGGGCCAGCGCGCCGAGATGGTCACAAAGCCCAACGAAGGAAACGTTGGAGCCTCGGGCAACGATGAGACGGTGCAGGCAACCGCTTAAAGGGATACGCATATGAGCGAGAATTCCTTCCTCACCGCGCCAGTGGGATACCTGGTGGTGCATCCTGACAATCTTACGGAGGACCAGTGGAGGGAAGTGGAGAAGCTACCAGGCCGCGAGAACATCAATATCTTGCGGGATCGGGAGCTTGCTCTGGTCCTTGTCAGGGAAGATGGTGGCTACCCGGCAGCCGGCCTTTGGACCAGCTGGCACGCTGGTAGATTTACGTTCGATGTGGTCGTCTTTTCACCCGACCGCCGCCGTGGTCTGGCCAAGTTCCTGGTGCAATATGCCATGCAGCAGTACAATGAGGATCGAGAGGCTTTTCCAAGCCCCTTGTTTGTAGTCCACGCCGTCAACCCAAAGATGAAGATGCTGCTGGAGGAGCACTTTGGTTTCAGTGTCGCCATGCCCCCGAACGGCCAGGGAACAACTACGTGGGAAATGATTCCCACCACGGATGATGATTGCAGGGTCATCATTCCTCAACATGAACTTGTAAGTGCATAGCGGAAACCCTGCCTTACAATTGAATTGAATTGGAGACAACCATGCCAGAAAAAACAAAAGACATCGCGGAGTTCAAGAAAGTCAAACCAGCGGAGTTTAATCCGCTTCATTCGAGACAAAATCCCAACAACTTGCGCCTGCGCATCGAGAGGACCGGAGACCCGGGAATCTACCATGAGGTGGCGGTCCGGGGATTTAAAGACGGCAAGCCCATTGCCGACATCCTGGTGGGCTTGAACGAACAAGGCGAACTGAGGGTGCTCATCACCAGCGACGGGGATGGGGAATCGGACCATGCCATTGCCGTGTTCCCGCAAAGGCCGCGCGAGCAGATGGTGGAAAAATTTAACTGAGAATCTTGGAAGTTGGATCCGCAGTTTCTCGAGGGCAATAACGGCTCACGCCAATAAAAGCAACACCAGGAAATTATGAGCCAGAACTGGGTTGCATCCAGAACGATATTTTTGACGGTCCACGGCTCCCAAGCATTCGGAATGGCCACAGCAACATCCGATCTTGACCTCAAGGGTGTGTGCATCCCCCCGCGCGCCGTCCGCGATGACCTCTTTCACAAGTTTGAGCAGATCGAGAATGCGCCCTTTGTCGAACGAAGCTGCCAGCACCTCATCAATCCGGCCAACCCCAAGGTTGAAAGCGTCATCTACAGCCTCCGGAAGTACGTGGAACTAACCGCACTGGGAGGCGCAGCAGCCGACGCCCCATGCGCAACCGCTCAAGGCAGGACGGCCACCTCAATTGACGACAATACCCGCAAAAGGCCAGGGTATTGGCTAAGGAGAAGAGGCGGACCATATACAACAGGTCCTTTTGGATCGATCCCTGTGAAGTTCTGTTTGGAAACAAGATTCCTGTTATAGCGACCTCGCTTCCAACCCTTGCGATCGAAGATGGCCAGGTTTCGTGTACCACTGTGATGCCGCGAAGGGTAGTAAATACCATCAATGCCAAGAGGATGCTCAGCAAGCCGAAGGGCCCATTCCCTCGCAATAGCGTGATCGCCCGACAGCAATTGAATGTCGGTGCCTATTTTCGACAGGTTGATGCCATGCGCGAAGAACACTTTGATCGGTGGCACGGCCACCAAGGTGACCCACCATTCGTTCAACTGAGCTTTCGTCAACCTTCGTGAGGCTGAACCGACCGGTCCCCAAGAATCATCAAATATTTCGAGCAGAACGCCGCCAAGAGTTTCCCCAACATAGAGCGTTCCGGGCCCTGTCGGCGGGTCAAAACGGGTCGCTCCACGACGGCTGAAATGGATAGGATGCCATGGGCTTCCAGTGGAGCGGTTAATCGTATGAAGCCGAAAATAAAGCCCTTCCCGTTCGCCACACCAATGACCCAGTGGCAACGTGTTGAAGTCCGCAGAGGGGGGCGGCGGATTTAAGTTACCAGGTATTTTCAGTTGCATGCAATTGGGCGTGCGCAACCGCCTCTTTTACCTTGCCCTGGCGTAGCAAATCTAAAGGCCGCTGGTTGCCCAACTGCCGGCGAGAACCCAGAAAATAACCCATCAGTCGCCATTCGTCCTCGCTATTGAACAGCTGCAGAATATCTTGGATGCCGGGCAGCAGAGCGCCTGCCTCGGTAAATTGCCACCGAGGGTAAAAGAAATCGTGTCGCGAATCGCGCCAATACAAAATGCGGTGTTCCTTACGACGCCGGTGCAACACCGCCGCAGTCAAATCCCACTTTGCCCGCAATTCGGCTCCGGAATATGCCCCTCCCTCCGCTTTTTGCAGTTCAGCCACAATCTGCTGGCCAGCCTCTTCGGGCGAAAACGCCTTGGCTTCTTTCAGCTCTTCAAGCATCTGCTGCAACGCGGACTGGAGCGTGCTCACTTTGGAACGCATCCGATTTAGGGCGGCGCGAGCGTGTTTGGACAATTTTTCCGCCTCGATCGCGCGAGCATCCCGCTCGAAATCCGCCACCAAAACATCGGCATCAGGAACTGCATTCATGCCTCTACTATATCAACACCATCAACCATGTCAACCCCAATTGCAGATATTTTTTAAAAGCCTCAGCCTGAGCAGTTAAGCTGGCGCATCCTTTGGTGTGAAAAAACCTGTGCGGTTTATACCGGGATTGCCATATCCAACCCGAGGTCGATCACTTTGGCTAAAGGAGGATATAGCCATTTAAATAGCTGGTTATCGAGGGCCTCTTGTCCTTCACGCCATGGAACTTTCAGATCTCGAAAGCTGCAACGGTCAGCCCAATTTGGGAAGATGGCCGCGGTCCGGCGCCGGGCGGCGCGCGGTGCCCTGCTCCAGCAAGGGGAAAATTGCGGCACCAGTTGGGTGCAGGCCCCGCCTGCCCTGGTAAACGCCACAGCTGCAGAATAGATAGACAACGCACCGCGTTGGCCTGGCGAAGTCCCTTCAACTTAGGCGCAGTCAGCCTCGATCCATAGCTCCGCTCAACAGAAAACCACGGCAAGCAGAAAAATCATCGGGGCGACCTACAATGTTCGTAAGGCCCGCGACCGAATCAAGGAGCGGCCAGCAGAGAATGAAGATACTCGATCGCTTTCAACGTGGTAACTTGCTTGTCGACATCGTTTTCAACGACGCCGGCGAGGTAGAAGTCAACATCTACCCAGAAGTATCCTCCGCCGAGCACAGGGAGGTCGTGGATTACCTGATAGATGAAGGTCTGCTGGCGCGAGCCAACGAAAACGCCAGCATTTGCCGAGGGGCAGGAACTTAACAATGAAAATCGCCATCTTTTCGGACATACATGGGAATCTTGAGGCGTTGGTAGCTGTTCTGCAGGACATTGCGGCTCGGAAATGCGACTTGCGCTACTGTCTGGGCGACATCGTGGGCTATGGACCCAACCCGCAGGAGTGCCTTGAGCTGATCCGGGCCAACCGCATTCCGGCGATTAAGGGCAACCACGACGACTTCGCCGCCACGGACCTGCCGCTTGGACTGTTCAATCCGGTAGCAGCCCAGGCCATGCAATGGACACGGGCGGCCTTAACTGCCGAACAGCGGCAGTGGCTGAGCAAACTTCCCTACCAGATACTGGTGCCGGAACACGATTTCTGCCTCTTTCATGCCAACGGAGTTTGCCCTGAGGGCTTTGATTACATCCAAAACGCTTATGAGGCGGCTCGAACCATTAAGCAGCAGCCGGCCCAGGTGGGCTTCATTGGGCACACGCATGTTCCAGCCGTCTATCGCAGCAAGAATGGAACGTCCGAGCAGCTTGATGCGGAAGACACTCCGATCGCCAAAGGCTATCGATACCTGTTCAATGTCGGCAGCATTGGGCAACCTCGAGACCAGAACCCGCGGTGCTGTTACGTGATCCACGACACGGACGCGCGCCAGGTTAATTACATTCGGCTGGATTACCCCATTGCAAAAACCCAGCAAAAAATCATCGACGCTAAACTTCCAGTCCATCTGGCGGATCGTCTCGCTAAAGGAAGATGAAAACAACATTGCCTCCTACCGGTTCGTTCATTCGCGTTCTACGCCAACCCGCCGACGCCCACATCAGGACGGTCACCGGGCTGTTTGGCTGGGTCGGCAAACCCTTTCCCCAGGAGGGCAAGATACTTGCAGAGCTGGTGGAAATAAGCCTGATTGATTCCAGGCATTCGACTTCATGCCAATCTCTTTCACCTGGCGATTTTTGCATCACTAAGCCCACCCCGCTGCTCAAAAAAATGCTCGCGGAATGGGAAAAGAAACAACGGGAGCCAAGAGACCCAGTGGTTGAGAAAGTCGTCGCTATGGCCATGTCATCTGCGGATAGTTATGCCGCCGAGCGAAAAGCCATGGAGAAAGCCAAGGCAGGGAAAACCAACCCGTTCCTGCTTCGCAAGACCATCACGAGAAGCTCCAAAATGGACTATCCCACATATCGGGAGTTTGAAGATGCGGGGTATGGCTACCGCTTGCGATCCATAGCCAGCCGGCCCAAAAAACTCTCCTTCAACGCGAAGGTGGCACTTTCCTGGTTGAACGAGGCCTCAGATGCCACCAGTTTTTGGTCCGGTGATCCAAGAGTCCGCGCGCTTGTTCAGGAACTCGACCTCGATCCCTACATCCGGCGCTTCGACCAAGCGCTTTATCGCAAAGAGGAATCCATTTTCGTTCCAGCAAAGCAACTGCGAGTGGCAGTCATCCGGGCTCTCAATAAAAGCCGGGTCATTCTCAATATTTCGAACGGCCGCCTGGACGATCAGGAACCGGTGCTGGCTCATGATGACGATGAAGTCACCCATTTCTTCATCAGAGTTGCCCAAAGGCGAAAACTTCCCGCAGTGGCGTCATGATTCGCGGCGAATACTGGCTTGTTGATGGAGACCCCCGATTCGCGGATGGCGCTGTCGGCGATGCGGATCACAGCATCCTGGCACTGCAGGAAATCCGCTCCGTCATCCTGTCCGAATTAGGCTGGGATGGCGACATCGAGGCCCTTTGCGATACCGATGTGTTTCTTGAGGAACTGGAGGAAACATTTGGTACCAAAGAAAAGGAGGAAGTAGCCCGCCGCCTGGCAGAGGAATGCACCAATCCGGAACTGGCGCAGCAGCTCTTGCCGGCGGCTTTCGAGCAAAAAGACGCGCGTGAAGCCGCCATCCGCCATCTCGGATGGAAGTGGGTCAAGCGCAATTGGGTCGGAACATACAAGCTGGCGCCGGCGGACCGGCAGCAGATTGCCAGGGGAATCGACCAAATCATGGACGAGGAAGGCATTGAACCCGGCCCTGAAGATGAGATCGAGGTGCGAATTCTCTCCACAGGCAAGAGCCTGTTCCTCAGCATGGAGGATTTAAGTGGCAGCGTTGCCACGGGAAAGCACCCTGTCATCGGAGCCACGTACCATCCTGAACCCGGATTTGGAACAACGCTGCAAATGGACCGTGAGCAACTCCACGACTGCTACGCAAAACTTGGCGATTAGAAAAGGTTTCTCTGTGGACACTAAGTCTGCCGCAGTTGAGGAAGTTGAGGTGGTCGACCAAGGGCAGCCCGAGGGAGCGGTCATTTCCCAAGCTGAGGCGGCGGAAATGGAGAATCAGATCAACGACATGATCAGCGAGGGCAACCCAAACAATCAGGAGATGTCCACCGACGCCGAAACGGAAACCACCACCACGGAGACGGACACTCCCGACACCAGCACGGACAGCGGAGGCTCGGACTCCAGCGGCCCGGATTAGCGCTTATGAAATGCGCCACGATTTCATCGCACACGTTTTTCGACCCAGTCCTGAATCCGGGACGGCGGATGGACGCTTCCTTTGGGCTTTCTCTTGCCGCGATCGAGCAAGGACGGATCGATTTACTACGCCAGTGCTTTGACGACCTCTTTTCTCGTCCAGCTCAAGCCCGCCAGTGGTGGACACGCTTCCGCCAATGCCAGAGCTGGGAAGAGGCTGAGCAGCACCTCTTGGATGCTTACGGTATCAAACGGACCACAGGCTTGCCCCATGCGTTCCTGGAAGGCATGCGCGCCCTGCTTCGCCGGATGCTGACTGAAAATCTCCACGAACTCGAAGCCGAAAGCTCCAAAATTCAAAGACAGGTACAAAAACTTAAACTGCTGCTTTCCATATGAGCATGAGAGAAGCGCCCAAAGTCCGATGGCTGGACGCTGCAGAAGGAACACCGCGAAAGCCAGGCATGGCAGGAGGCATTCTTCTGGAAGCCGACTTCTGCGCGGAGCACGAGCGTGGCATTGAAAGGATTTGGAATTTCTTCCAAATAACCGAAGACCTCAAGCTGGTTGGCCCGGAGCGGTACAAAGCCAAAGCAGTCCCGCCAAAGGGCGGCGTCGTTTTCGCCAAAAATCAACGCTGGGCGCAGATCATCATCGGTATGTTTGGGGCTGTTCCTCGGTGCATCCGGGGGCTCAAAAAGGGTGAAATGCGCGGCGAGTGGTGTGAGGACCGTTGCAGGATCACAGTCACGGGAAGCGCCAACATCCGCCGCCTGGAACGAATCTATAAAGGGCTTCTTTCCAAGAACGCTGCGATTTGGATGGGGGGAGCCGGAAATAATCCATTTGCACGCCCCAGCTTCGTTGTTTATCTCTACGATCAGATTCCCTCGGCCAGCGCGGAGCAGATGAGGAAATTGCACGAGGACACCAATGCGTTGTTGGCTACCGCGGAAGCCACGGGCATTGAGAAGAGGCTGCAAGCCACCCATGGCAACATCGGATTTCAACCAACTGGATGCCGTTGGTACGCGCTCGCTCCTCGCTGGGCCCGCACGTTTTCCGATCCGAAGCGTCCGACCAAGTACCCAGTCATCTTCTGGCTGAATCCATATGACCAGAAGCACTACAACTCTGGCTGGTTTACCGTTGAGGAACTCACGCTGTGGCCGCAAGGCAAAGGCCCTGTTTGCAAAGAGGCAAAGACTTCATGAAAATCCGTACGCGCACAGTGCTCTTCAACACCGACAGGACCCTGGCGGAACTGCGCGTTTACGTTCAGTCTTTTACCATGGCGCAGCTTCCTGCCCTCAAACAGCAGGTGCTAGATGTCTTGGGACAGGTTGGCGTCCAACCGACCGATGAGCAGCTGGGCTTTTATAACAACCGGGCCGGCCTTCACTTCTACTGCATAGTTCGAGGCACTCCGCGCCTATCGCTGCTCCTTAAGCAGGCGGGTTGGAAAGATGCAAAAAACTAACGGCAAACTACATTAAACAGAATATGAAAACGACATTTAGCATTCTTGGCGCAATTGCAATCCTCATTCTATCCGGGTGTGATAAGAGGTTTGACCCGCAAGTTTCAATCTCACAAACGAACTGAGGGTTCGCTCCCGTGACCCAGCTCGCTAACGACGGTTCCGCCTACTTCGACGGCAAGTTTTGGTGGTACTACCAGGCGAATTTTGAAACCTTCGGCGGTGTCAGTTATACTTCCGCTTCGGACGCATGTCAGCCGTGCGTGCAAGCGCCCGATGAGTGCGGCATGGAAGTGAACAGGATGGCCGGCAACCGAGCTGTTAGAATCGACACCCGGGCGGCGCCGACCGGCCCTGTCATTTCTATGGTAGAAGTTGCCCGTCTGGTCAAACTGATTGAAAACAGCCGCCAACACACCAACGTCCCGGTGCCTGGCGCGGCCGAGCCACGCAGCACAACCTGAGGTTGAATGATCTTCACAGTTAATGGCCAGGTTACCATTTCCTGCTTCACGCGTGTAGAAGCCAACAGTCCAGAGGAAGCTCAGGCCCTCGCACGCCAGCGCCCGATGTGCATGGTCTCTGACCCAGCCCGCAGTGGTGAAGATCCAAATGAGGTGTGGTTTCATAATGGCGAGCTTGATGGACAACAGGAAGTCACAGGTGTAGAACAATCCTCGTGAAAACGAGTTATCCATATTGGGCAATCGTCACCAGAGTTGGAAGGCTCCCCTGCCCGCTTCAATACAAAGGGACCGTCATCGAAAAGGAATTTGCCTCAGGCCGGCTCGGAGGGACCAAACAGCAGGAACAAACTACTTCTGACAGCCAGCACGCCTTGAGACTGCATCATGCGGCCAAGCGGGACGGACTGGAGGTCGACGTTTACGTTGTGCGATCGCCACGGCAGCCCAGGCACCGGCTGCGCGATCCCCCAACAGAACTCATTCGATGAGCCCAGAAATTTCCCTGCTGTCCGATTTGCATGCGTCTTTGACAGGGAGTTTGCCCAAGCACTGCCGAACTTGCAACAAGGGGGCCAAATTTGTGGACGGCGGCGAGAACATATATCAAAACCGCCGGTTTTAAATGGAACCTCAAACTGACACGGGGCACGCTGAAAACGCGGTGAAAACGCCGGTTTGAAATTGCTGTCTTCTTCCTGCTCCGTCCTGTTCCCAATGGTTCCACCAAAACCGCTTCTTCAGGTCCAGCTCAACCGGCAGAAGCGCTGGGGCGCGCCGGGGGCGTTGGTATCGGTGAAGTCGTAAAGCGGCGTGGCCGGCCCAAGGCCCGTCCAATCGGTCAGGTTGGTGCTGTATTGCACGGTGAAACTTCCCGTCAGATTATTGGTCAGGCCAAGAGTCACATTCGATCCACCCAAAGCCGCCACGTTGGTCGTGGCGATCCACATCAGCGCCAACGGCCAAGCCGCGCCGCTGAAGAACGTCCTTTTCCTGCTAGTGGGCGCATTGCTGGCCAATCTTCTGGGAATCCGGCGCTATTGCAAGAGGCCCCTCGCTGGCAGCCAGCGCATCAGGCGTTATGCGGCCGGCACCAAGGTAGTACCTTTACACAGCGCCTGGCTGAAAACCCCGGAAGAGCGGACCAATATCCAGGAAAGAGGAGTATTCCCGAAAAAGGGAAACGTCTACGTAGTCCGCACCGCCAAGGTTATGCCGGACGGCAAAGTGGCACTCCAGCTCATCGGCGTCACTGCAAGCCGGGATGCACGTCCGAGCCGTTTTGGGAGACGGAAAGCTTCCGCCCGTTGGCAGAACTGCAGCAGAAAGTTCGAGCACTATAATAGTGTTGACCGTAAAGTCAGGGTGGGTTATCAGTGTCGACGAATAATTTTTGCTGCCAAAGGGTATTGGCGGAGAGGTATGATCTCGTGATGTCGTCCAGGGATGAAATTCACTTCCTGTAGTGCCATTCTGCACTGAACTTGAATCTCAATCGACCGTCGTTTCACTTTGTTTATCCAGTGCCATCAGACGACTCAATAACCCCGAAAACCGGTTTTCCGTCCGATTGTTCTTCACCGCCAGCCCCAAAGCCTTTCGCTGCCCTATGAGCACGACGAGCTTCTTGCCCCGCGTAATGCCCGTATATACTAGGTTGCGCTGCAAAAGCATGTACTGCTGCATGGCTAGAGGCAGGACGATCGCCTGGAATTCCGACCCCTGTGATTTGTGGATCGTAATGGCGTAGGCCAGCGCCACTTCGTCAAGTTCTCCGTAATCGTATACAACCTCTCGTTGGTCGAATCGGATGACGACCTCGCGCTCGACCGAGTCAATTCTCACAATCTGCCCGATGTCGCCGTTGAATACGTCTTTGTCATAGTCGTTCTCCGTTTGGATCACCTTGTCCCGTAAACGGAATTGCCAACCGAATTTATCTACCACCGGCTCATCAGCGCGAGCCGAATTCAGTTCATTTTGGAGTCGAACATTCAGTTCGCGGATGCCTAATGAACCCCGGTTCATCGGGCACAAAACCTGGATGTCGCGGATGGGATCGAGCTGGAACTTGGACGGGATGCGTGTCTTGATCATCTCCACCAGCATCGCCGCGATCTGATTTGGTTCCTCCCGGTCGATGAAGAAAAAGTCTGACTCACCGCCCTTGGCCGGAATCTCTGGCATTTGGCCCGCATTGATCTTGTGGGCGTTGATGATGATCCGACTATGTGCCGCCTGTCGGAAGACCTCGGTCAGGCGCACCACCGGCACGACTTTGCTTTCGATCACATGCCGCAACACCATACCGGGCCCCACAGACGGCAGTTGGTCAATGTCGCCCACCAGCAGAAGGCTGGCCGTTGGCGGCAGGGCGCGGAGCAGGTTGGCCATGAGCACCACATCCACCATTGACGTTTCGTCCGCGATCAAGAGGTCACATTCGAGAGGATTCGACTCATTTCGCCCAAAACGGCCCGTGGCTGGCTGGACTTCAAGCAAGCGGTGGATCGTCTTGGCCTCCACGCCGGTCGCCTCTGAAAGACGTTTGGCTGCTCTGCCCGTGGGCGCGCAAAGGAAGCACTGCACTTTCTTCGCCCTCAAGATCATCAGGATGGTGTTGACAAGAGTAGTCTTGCCCACGCCGGGGCCGCCTGTGATGACCAAAACCCTGCTGGTCAGCGCCACTTTAAGCGCGTCGCGCTGACTCGGGGCAAGTTCCATGCCGGTCTTCTGCTGGCACCAGACGACAGCCTTCTCAAAATCAATTGCTGGGTACGCAGACGGCGACGCAGCGAGACGCTTGATCCTGCCTGCGATGATTTCCTCCGCCCGCTTCAGGTGTGGCAAGAAGATCAATTCCTGCCCGTCAATTGTCTCCTTAATCAGATCGTGGCCGGCCAGCGTGCGCTCCAGAGCATCGGTCACGATTTTGGCCTCTACCAGCAGCAGCTTGGACGCCTCGTCCATGAGTAGTTCCATCGGCAGTGCGCAGTGGCCGTCACCCGTCGCCTCGATCAGAACATGGCTCAACCCGGCGCAGGCCCGGATCAGCGAATCGACCGGGATGCCGATCTTCTGCGCGATTTGGTCGGCGGTCTTGAAGCCGATGCCGTGAATGTCCTTGGCCAGCCGGTACGGGTCGCTTCGGACTTTCTCAATGGCGTCCTGGCCATAAGTTTTGAAAATGCGCACGGCCCGGCTTGTGCTGACGCCATTGGAGTGGAGGAACAGCATGATGTCGCGGATTACCTTCTGCTCGTCCCACGCCTTCTTGATTCGTTTCCGGCGCTTTGGGCCGATTCCGTCGACGTCTTCCAGCCGGGCAGACGCCTTCTCAATAATCTCGAAAACCTCCTCGCCGAATGTTTCCACGAGCTTCTTGGCGTATACGGGGCCGATGCCTTTGACCATGCCGCTACCGAGGTATTTCTCGATGCCTTCCGCTGTGGTCGGCGGCGTGCTGTTCAGCACCTCGGCCCGGAATTGTTGCCCGAACTCCCGATCCTGAACCCAGTGGCCTTGAGCGGTGAGCCATTCGCCGGCACTGACGGACGGCAGGGAACCGACCACGGTCACCAAGTCGCGGTGCCCCTTGGCTTTGACTTTGAGCACGGTGAATCCGGTATCCTCGCTCGTAAACGTAACGCGCTCAATCAGCCCCGAAAGGCTCTCCGGCAATGTTGTGGATGCATTTTGCACCAGGCGGTCATTTTGGATCCTACAGCAACCAACGGCAAGCCCGGCTCTGAGTGAATTGTGCAGGGCGATCCGGCGAAACAACTCCGCGTCCAGCATTGCTGAGAGAGCAAGCAGGGGGCAATACGCCATTGTGGAGACGCCGACTATTTCGCGCGCCGAGCGTGTTCCGAGGCCGGGAACAGGGCGCCAAAAAAGATAAAAATAGATGTTGACTTCAACTCAACATTCGGTATATTTCATCCACGATGCAAATTGGATTTGGTGCAAAACTACGCGAACTGCGGCAGAAAAAGGGAATGACACTTCGGTCGCTGGCCGAAGCGGCCGGCGTGGACTTCACATACCTTTCTAAGATCGAAAACGACCGTCTTGAGTACTTGCCCGGAGCCGAAACGATTCGTGATTTGGCGCAAGCGTTGGACATTGACGCCATCGGGCTGCTCCAACTCGCGAATAAAGTCCCTCCTGAGCTGGCTAAACTGGCCGGAAATGCAAATGCCAGGCGCTTCTTCCAAAGGGCTCAAGAAATTGCTTCCCCGAAGGACTGGGACGCATTGCTCGACGTTCTGGAGAAAAGGGAAACGGAGCGTTCCAGTGGAACAAAAAAGGGAAGTCAATGAGCTTTCAGTGGTCCATCTCGACTGACAGGTTGTTCCGGCGGTGCCAGAGGCAGTTCTTCTTTCGAGAAATAGCGGCAAGCCATGCAGCGAGGGACTGGCGGCGGGAGGCGTTTATCCTGAAGCAGTTGAAGACGCTGGAGCTTTGGCGCGGAACGCTTATCCACGAGGGCATCCAACATTACGTGGTTCCCGCGCTGAAGAAGGGGGCGCCTCTGAACTGGGATAAACTGGCGGAGCTGAATGTTCAGCGCGCCAAGGAGCAGTTGGAGTTCTCAGCGAAACGGCGGTACAGGGAGGATGGGATTGTGAAAGGCGACCACGAAGAGTTCTGTGCCTTGGTTCCACACGAGAACGGCAACGGTGTTTCGAAACAGGAGTTTGATGAGGTTTGCGGCGAGATCCGGGCCGCGTATAAGCGGCTGTCAGAGATCCCGAAATTGTGGGGGGAACTGCTGGGGCGGCACGATTGCCACGCTGAGAAACAATTCTGGGTGAGCTTCGACGACGTGCGGATCATGGTTCAGCTCGATTTGCTGTTCGAGCGTTCGCTGGATCACCCAACAATTATCGATTGGAAGTCGTATGAGATCGGCGGGGACACGGGTGCACGGCTGCAAATGGTGCTGTATGGCTGGGCCTTGTGGCAGTCCAAATTCTACCCATTGAGGGCGCCCGAAGACATCCAGTTGCTGGAGTGCCAGGTGCAGGACGGGGTTATCATTGAGCACGAATGTTCGCAGGAGGTTTTTGATGAGCTGGAAGACTACCTTTATCGGAGCATGCACCGGATCTTTTCACTTTGCCGGTCCAAGAAGGTGTCGGAGGTCAAACTTGAGGATTTTGCTTTCACGGACAATCCGAACAATTGTGAGTACTGCGCGTTCCAGCGGCTTTGCATAGAGAGGGCCTCGGGATCCTCTTCTCGGCCTGAGGATGCGCACGAAGCAGCAGTGAAGAAGAAACGGGGGCGGCCGGCAGTTCAGTCGTCGTTCCTCTAGGAGAAAAGCTATGGAAGAGCATGTGTTTAACCTATACTCGGTGACGAACCAGAACGAACTGGCGTTCTCGTACCGGCTTATCGAAGTCGAAGGCGATTTGGGTTCAGGGTCGGACGACCCTGATTTACCGGTGAAGAATCTGAACTTGTTGACGAAGCAGATTGCGTTTGGCCAACACGTTCCTGTAGCGATAGTCCAAGGCGGGGACAAGCCCGTGCTGGCCGTTGGGACCGGCCAATCCCTCGTGAAATGCAAATATCAGCTAACACCGCATGTGGTCAGCCTGCGGCCGCAGAACGAGGTGCATCAGGTGCGTTTCGCGGACGCTAACGGGGAGACTCTTGGAATCGCCTTGTCATTTCTGGCTTGGGAAATGAGAGGCCACTTTTTCGAGCGGCGAGATTTGTGGCAGAGCAGTCCCAACACGTTTTTTGTTAAGAAGCCGGTAAATGGTGAAGACACGGAGCGGCAGTTCGACGTATACGGAGGCTTTAGCCCACGCTTTCTTCTGGTGGAAGGGATACTACATATAGCTGTCCCGGTGCAGTACTTCTATACTGAGGCCCGGTGGGCGGACAGAGCTTTCAGCGAGCGGGATCTTCAGCGGCTTTCAGGGCGTCGAATGCTCTATCATTTCGGCGAACAGGTTTATCCCGTTAAATTTCAGCGACGAACGGGAAAAACGATCAAGGAGCAGCCGTTTTGCTCTGACGATGGGAAGATCAACTCTAATGTCTTCGATTGGACTGTTAGCAAAGCGGGCCCCGCACCTGCTGGGCGACGTCTGGAACCGACCGCTCCGGCCATTCGTTATAGGAATATCGGAAACGACAAAGAGAGGTTCGGGGCGCTATCGTTGTGCAAATTGGTTTTGCACAACGAAGACCCACGAGTCGCAGCGTCCAGGAGGGAGCATCAGAGGACCCCGCGAGAACGCATTGATTCGGCTACTGGGATCGTGAAGAAGTATTTGACGGGGTTGCACTTGGGTGGCGCCGAATTGAAGCTCAGTCCGACGCCACGGAAGCGGCCGGGAAAAATTTTCGTTTATCCTGCCATTCGCCTGGGAAATGGGCGGGTGTTGCGCGTCGGCGAGAACGCGAATGACGGGGAGATTCCTTTGAAAGAACTTGCGCGTACGCGAGCGCGCTTGCTGGAGGATAAGACTGTTGGCCTGGCTGTTCTTTCGGAGTTGGAGGACCAAGTGTTGATTATCCCTCGTTCGCTTGGGATCCCTATTGCGAATGACCTAAAGGCCCGGATTGAGGCGATGGTGTCGTCGCTGATCAGGAAACCTTACGCGATTCAACTGGTCCGATACAGTGACGAGGACAAGCGCACATTGAAGGACCAGGTAGATTCGGTCGTGGCCTCGCTGAACGAGAATTCGTTTGAAGGTGGTCGGGGGGTGCTGGTGCTTCCGCCGAAGTCGCAGTCAGATCTGCACAATTACATAAAGAAAAAGTTGCGAAAGCGGGTGCAGTTTCAATGCATGTCGGCGGATAAACTGCGCAGCTTTTACAGGCTGGACGGGAATCCTGCGAACCCGAAGTCTCAAACCGTGCGTGTCCCTGCTGAAAACCGGTTGCAGAGCTACCTCTTGAATATGGTGATGGGCTTGATGATCGTTAACCGCCAGTGGCCCTGGGTTTTGGATAGGGCGACGCATTACGACGCCTATATCGGGCTTGACGTGCTCGACCATACGGCCGCTTTCACATTTTTCTACGAAGGAGGCCGGGTATGTGCGATGAGGGATCAGGAATCGAGCCATAAGGAAAAGCTCCCCCGGGCGCTGGTTTGCAAGCTGGTTTATGAGGGGCTGAAAGAGGACTTGCCTGATTTGGACCAGGTGCCGCGTTCGCTGGTGCTACGGCGAGACGGGCGCTTGCATGATACCGAATGGCTTGGCTTCAACGATGCCGTCAAGAAGCTTGTGGATGAACAGTTGCTGCCCAGGGACATTCAGGTTGGCGCGGTGGAGGTGCCCAAGCACCGGTCATATGGAGTGCGGGTTGCGCTGGCCACATCATCGGGTTTGGAAAACCCAACACTGGGCACATGGGAAGTGTTCTCGAAAAGCGAGGGAATTGTTTGCACGACCGGCTGGCCTTTCAACATCCCTGGCACAGTAGAACCGCTCGTGGTTCTGCTAGCGCGGGGCAACCTAAATCAAACGAAGATATTGGAAGATACCTTCCGTATGGCGCAACTCTGCTGGCCGACACCGACTGGGTGCATGCGCTTGCCGGTGGATCTCAAGCTGTGCGACGAGCACTTGCGGGCCTTCGCCGGCAGAGCCGACGAGGACAAGGCGCTATTCGGAGAGTCCGAGGAGGAGGTAGAAGAACCGCTGCTTACAGCAGCCAAATAGGAATTAATATATGAGCGAGCTATCAATTATTGCGCACGATTACGCTCTCAACGCGGATTATGCGCGGAAGTTCAATGACGCTGTACTGGTTCTCAAGCGGCGCTACTTATTGGGCCGGGTGGGCAACGGAGAGACCGAGGAGACAGTCAAGCAATCCCGGCAGGACCTAAAAGCCTTGCTGGGTTCGCTGGTCGCGGCCATCGAGGACGAGGGCAAACCGTGGACTGAAGACCAAGCGCAGGTGCCAGCAGACTTGCTGGAGCGGTTGCGCAAGCGTGTGAAGGGTGCCCTAGAGGAGACGGTCACGGAACTCCGGGGAGTGGTGGAAGATCTGGGCAAAGACGTGGCCCTTCGAGAGCCCGCATTCAAGGCCCTGGACATTGTGTGCGAAGCGGCAGACGAGACCGCGTCCGCGGCTTTTCGACGACTACGCCGGATCTGATGACAAGTCTGCTGCAAAAGCTTTTGTTGGACCTGAAACGCCGGGCGAAGTGGATCCTTGGTGAACTGGCTGCTTTGGAGAACATGCTGCCCGGGGACTTCGAAACGCATCGGAAAGACGCGGCAAGGCGGGTAACGCGGGCAGCCACATGGATTGAACACACACTGCACGACCCAGACTTGGGCGACCCGAAGCTGGAGCCGAATTTCTTCAGGGAGTTCAAGCGTATTTCCGAGCTCATTGTAAGCATCGAGGATACCTCGCTCCTGATACTCAAACGGTGTTCGCAGGAGGATCGGTTTTTGACCTCACTGCTTGCGCAGATTTGCCGGGAAGTTGGGTATAAAGACACCCCGCCGTTATGCGGCGCGTTGAGCTTCCAGTATTTCCAGGCACTCATGGAGACGGACATCATAATGACCCCCCAGGGACAAGCGTCGGAGTTGCTGGCACTGCCGGATCTTTACCACGAGCTTGCTCACTTCGTCGTCTACCGGGAGCGGCCTGTGCTTGAGGTGCCGGTGCTCACCATCATCCACAAGTACTTTGCTGACGCGGTTCGGAAAGGGCACCAGCAGGGATCGCCGCAGTCCACGTTGGATGCTATTGCGAAGAATTTAACGTTGTGGACGTCGCTCTGGCATGTGGAATTTGCCTGCGACATGGTAGCGACCTACTGGTGTGGTCCGGCTTACGGATTGGCCAATTTGCGGCTCAGCGCTACGCGTGGTGATCCATACCAAGACAGCGGGACCCACCCCGCTGACGACGCGCGAAGGATTGGCATTGAGTGCATTCTGAAGCTGGCCGGTGAGGGTGGGGCAGCCGGCGGGATTGATCGAATGTGGCAGGACTTAAAGCGGCTTTCGCCTTCAGTTCAGCCTGGTGGATATACGAAGCGATATCCCGCCCAACTGTTGGAGCAAGTGGCCCAGTGCGTTTATCAGGGATGCGCAAGCTTGGGCTTCCGACGGTTCTCTCAACACCAATCTGGAAGTGCTATCGTGGGCGGCGCAGTGGCTCAGGCGTGGGAGGCGTTTCAGCGGGATGCAGCGGCATTTCCCGCGCATGAAGCCGCTGTGCTGCAAGCTCTTAGGGCAAAGATCGCTGTAGAGTAGTAGGAATTGTTAGCGACGATTTGAAAATGCCGAGAAAATGCCGATTTGAAAATGCAAATGGATCTTGCGGGCGGCGCACAGAGGAGCTGGATTGTTGTGTTTCAAAAAACGAACCGATTGCATAATGCTTGGTCGTATGTCCTTCTTTGACCCTCAACACGAAGTGCTTGCAGTGCTTGGGGAGGCGAGCCGCCGCGTTGTGGCGTAGGATTGAGCATGCGGTGTCAATATTTGTTCGTACAATGATTTCCGTTATAAATAATGACGGATATTCCTCCCGGGTCAAAATTGAGCTCCTGATTGATGGCGCCTCCGTGCCTGTGGCCCAGCTTGCGCCAGATTTTCTTGCTCCTGGACGCGCCTTTCGAGCATCCACCAGGCAACGCCCGCTTGCTTTTGCAGGTAGATCAGAGTGAGCGTCGGTGGTTAGGATATTTGCCTGCCAAACGGCATCTCGGCCGCGGCAAACCGAGTAATCATCCGAACACAAAGATAACCAGCAAATCGGCGCTAACCACCTGCTGGCGGATGTGCGCCATCTACACCAGGTCCAATTTGAGCAGGCAACTTAAGGTGAAAAAGAACCTATAATTGAAGTACCATGTGGACGCTTATTGCATCTTTTTTCTGGGGGACCATTGGGTTCGCCCTGCTGATCTATGGCAAGAAGGCTGACGAAATGGTTCCTCTGGTCATTGGCCTGATCATGATGGTGCTTTCCTACTTCCTGTCAGCACTCTGGCTTACTCTGATTTCCATTATCTTGCTGGCCCTCTATATGATGCACCTTAAGAGCTCTTGAGCTATCCGCTCAAGAAATCAAAACCGGAGATGAGGAAGCCCAAACAACAGCAGCATACCCAGCAAATCAATCAGGATTTGGCAAAAGTACGCGCAATTTTACGGCATATTAGAAACGTGCATGAAAACTGCCTCTTATTGGGGGAGCGGCTTATAGAGAAGGGTGAATCCCAATTGGGGCGGCGGCTGATTACCCGAGGGTTCCAGCATGATCTGTCCAAGTTCTTCGGCATCGAATGGGATCTTATGGCTCCCTGCGCCCAAGCAGACCATCCAAGGCAGAAGCTGAGCATGGCCATCTCCCATCACAATACCACCAACGACCATCACCCTGAGTTTTGGGGCTCCATCCACGAAATGCCACGATGGGCTGTAGTAGAGATGGTTTGCGATTGGAAAAGCAGGTCGGAGGAGTTTGGAAGCAGCCTGCACGGCTACATCAAAGACCAGGCTACCAAGCGATGGAGATTTTCGGAAAGGAACCCAATCTACCGCACCATCATGGAATTCGTCAACATGCTTTGTGACAAACCTTTTGCCCGCATCTAACCCATGAACTTGATCAACATCCTCTACGTCGCAGCGATTGTCATGCTCCTGTTTGGCGCCTGCATTTTTGTGCATGAATTCGGCCATTTCTGGGTGGCGCTGCGCAGGAATTTAAAGGTGGAAGCATTCGCCATTGGATTCGGGCCGCGAATCCTTTCCTGGAGGCGCAACAACGTCGAATATTCTTGGAGAGCCGTTCCACTGGGGGGTTTCGTCCGCCTTCCCCAAATCGAGAATCCAAAGGCGTTGGAAGGAAACATGCAGAATGCCGCTTTGCCGGCAGTGACGCCATTCTCCAAAATCCTGGTTGTTCTGTCCCGGCCCCTCATGAACATCGTTTTTGCGTTCGCCATCGCATCCCTTCTGTATGTGGCAGGGCTGCCGGTGGCCGTGGATCCTCCCATCATTGGCTACGTAGATCCTTCCTCGCCAGAAGGAAAAATGGGTATCGCCGTTGGTGATCGGATACTCTCGGTGGACGGCAAGGAAGTAGCCTCTTGGGATGACGCGCAGCTGGCGGCTGTCATGGCATGCACGAACCCCATCGCCGTTGTCACCCAGCACGGCACCGCGATTTCCCACTACCAGCTTACCGCGATCGTGAACAAAGACCTTAACCTGAAGTACCTCAACCTCTACCCTCAAGGGCACCCCACCATCCATGCAGTGACCCGCGGAGGACCGGGAGACAAGTCAGGCCTTCAAGCCGGCGATGAGTTTATTTCACTGGGAGGAGTTCCAGTCTGCAGCCGGGAAGAAGTCATCGCCATCATCCGCAAGAACCCAGGGCGCAAAGTGCCGGCAACTGTCCTTAGGGCCGGGAAACAGATTTCATTGTTCATCACTCCAGCCGCCGGCGCGCAAGGGCGGATCGATGCACTCCTGTCCGATCAGGAGACCAAAAAATACGAAATCCAGCACCCCACTCCACTCAAACAAGTGGCCACCGTCATCGCGCGCACCTGGGACACTCTTAAGGCCGTCTGCCATCCCAGTGTCAGCGGCGTCAGCGTGAAAGACTTGAGCGGGCCTCCCGGCATTCTCACGATGCTGGCGGCAAATGTGAACGCCGATATCAGGCTGGCCCTCAGTTTTCTGGTGCTGCTGAACATCAACCTTGCCCTGCTCAACCTGTTGCCGTTGCCCGTCCTCGATGGAGGCCACATTGCCATCGCCGCCATTGAACTTATTTCCCGTCGCTCGCTTCCGCAGAAGATGCTGACCAGCCTGACGACCACGTTTGCCCTTATCCTGCTCTGTTTGATTGTCTACGTTTCTTATAACGATTTCCGGCGCTGGAACGTGTTCTCGTCCATGTTCCAGCATAAAACGGTAATGGTGGATGAAGGCGCAAAAAAATAATCAAAAAATCGCGCAAGACAGGTCCCAACGACGTTACAATAAATCAGTGCTCGACAAGGCATTGATTTGAAAATGGTCCCCCGCCCCGCGCGGGACACAGCCAGAACCGAGAAAGGGTGGTTACTTCCGCGTGAAGTCTAAATAACCACGAGTCGATCTGGATAGGAGCTCTCCCGAAAGAAAGCTAGGACGCCAGCCCGAACGCCGGCAAGGGAGATGCCAAAATCGAGCACTTTTCTTTTTGGCCAAAGGGGCATCCGGCACAAAACGCCGCGCAACAAAATTCAGCATGACAATTCAAGCTGCAAACGGCTGGGAGTTCGAGGTGCAACCCATTCAGGAAAACTCTGAAATGGAGGTGCCTTTCCGGCTGGTGCGCTCCAATGGAAAGGCACCATGTAAAGGGCAGGCCTTCCGCCTCTTCCGGAACAAGCCAAACCCAAAGATGTGCTTTCTCGTGCCCGAAAAGGGATTTGCCAGCAAGGCCACCCTGAAACTGTGGTTCAAAGTCACCGAACAAGGCGTCCAACCCGTAAACTAAGACCCAATGAAAAGAACAACTGTCACCGAAAACGAAGACGGGACCATCACGCGAGTTGATGTGAGCACCGACATGGTGCGTGCAGCCGGCCCCATCGTTCTGTCTTATCGCGGCATCAAACGCACCACCAAAATCACGGAAACCGGACGTGCCCTCATGCTGGTTGCCAAGCCGCGAAGAAAGCTTTGTGCACGAAACGGGGCGCTCTGCCCTCGTCCTTGCTACGGTTCTCAATCCCACAAGAGGCTGTTTTTGCATCTGCCTGAGGCGCCCGCGTTGGATCCAGAGACGTTTGTCGCCTCTGCGAAAGAGGCCGCACTTCTAGCGCATCCTGAAAACTGGGTGGCACGGATCATTGAGATGCTTTTGATCAACACCGACGCCTGCTCACACATCGAAGTAGGCAACACCAAAATTTCCGAGCGGATCAGCCTTCCCAGGGCCACTCAACGCCAGCTCGCCAGTTTGAAGGCCCGCGCCAAGGCAGATCGAACCGGCCGGCCGCAAACCATCCAGCACTGAAATGCCATCCTACCAAATTACGCCTCGCAACAGCTTCCAGGTCCAAGGCCTTCAGTTTTTCGTGGCCCGGACACGATACATGGACGATGGCCAGCAGGTTTTTGAATGCGCAAACGGCATTGCCACACCGTTTTCCGGATTCTGGGGATGCCTGCTTCTTCCTGACCACCAGAGGAAACTTCCGTGCCGGGAAGTCGCGCGCCGGATGGTCACCGCCTGGCTGAAATGCAAGGAATGGCGGCCGACAAAGGAGCAAGTAGACGAACTCGAGAAAGCCGGCATCAGCCGAAACTGGGCGTTCGACGACGTCAGCTACCTCCGATGCTACAGACATTTTCACCCCGAAAACCTTCAACCGGAGCCAACATGTTCAGCGAGTTCGTAATCTACCACCCGACCGACGGCGTCTACTTGGGCAATTGCCTGGGCCTCGGCTTTTGGTCCAATCTGGACCCCGTTGGCCAGCCGGCCGCAGCAACCTTCTCCAGCGTTCAAGAGGCAAAGGCGCACATTCGCGCCTGGGAAGCCAATCCGGACTATCCACAACAAACACTTCCCGACCTCAAAATTGTTCCGGTCACCGTCAACGAAAGCGGATTTGCCACCATCAAGGAGTGCGTGGCCGCCGGGCTTCCTCCATGGACACCAAACCCACGGGAAGAGCAAGCTCTCGCCACCTGATGAAACGATTTCCCAGAGGCTACTACCGGCTCGAAAACGGCGCCAACGTCCGCCACCGGGTAAAGGACACCGGCGGAACCATCTACCTGCGCAACACCACTGGCGAACGACTTGAGGCCAGCCGGGAGGAGTTCGCCAAAGCCACCAAGCTGCAGCATTATCGCCCCACTCCAACCCAGCTTTGGGCCAACAGCGAAAAGGCCGGTCAAGCGGTGAAAACCGAGCCACGGTTCAGGGAGTTGATCCACGCAATGAAGCGCATCGAGGTGTTCGTCGAAAGCTTGGTGGAGTTCAACTACATTCAGGTCGATTTGCGGGGGTATTACGGAGGCTCCACCACGCGCAAGAATTTCATGGGTGAGCCAATGCGCGAGGTCATTGTCGAGCGTCTTGCCGGCGAAATGGCCCTGGCCCTGGCCTACAGCATGATTGCTGACGAGTCTGCCGCAGCTGACGTCAAAGCCCAAAAACGCGAGAAGTTCGAAGCCTGGGCCAAAACCCATGCTCGGAAACTTTCAAACCGATCAGGCCAGGGGAAATTCGTTTCGGCGGTCCGGAATGCCATGTTACCGGCCTGCGACTCCAATGGGAATACGACGGCCAAACCATTCGGCCGGCGCGCTACTGGGATGGCGAACGCCGTGAATATGCCATTCTGCCGCGATTCCGTGGCGTGAACGGGCACCTGCCGGCAGCCAACTATACCATCGATATCCCCTCGGGCAAAATTGCATTTTTCCAGTGGATCAACGACGAGACATTGGTAAAGGATCAGCCTCACGAAGAGCGGGAGAGCGTCAACAGTGAGGCTGGGCGCATCGCTTACTCAAAATACTTCGAAAAGCTGGGGTTTTGGCATATTTACGTCGGAGGACGCGGACGCCGACTTTACCAAAAAGGGAAGAACTTCCGAATCGGCCATAAACCAGAAGACGGCCTGACAAAGCACGAAGCGGCCATCTGGCGAGGATGGAAAAAGGTCGGCGTAATCTCCTTCCGAACTGATTTGAGGTGGTTTACCGCGTGCGATGCCTCCAGATTAAAACCGAAGCACTTCGAGGAAGATGAGGTTCTGGAGGTCAAGGTGCCAGCGGGCAGGTATACGCTCATGGACCACGTGGAACACGGCAAAGAGGAGACGGTTTACGCGACAATCACCAGCAAGGTTACCACCTATTATAGCGGCTGCGCCGAAAACAACCGGCCAGAAACAGCGATGACAGCCGCCGAGGTTTATCAAACACTGCTTCAGCTGACGGACAGCAATGTCAAAAGCTACCGGGACGACCTGCTCATACATGACAAGCAGAGCATCGAGGAGAACCCTGAAATTCCGTTTCTGCACTGGACCCGCAGCACAGGAACCACCCTCGTTTTCTTGCCACCACACGATTCCCCAGCATTCCCTCCCAAAGGCCAGACCGTACCGTATCTGTTTGGACGCATGAACCGCGTTGAACTCAGTCAAAAACCGCTCGAAACGGCTCAATTCTTCGCAAATCAACAGGGCATTTTGACCCACCACTTTGACGGGCAGAAAATCCGGCGCATCACCGAGGGCCAAGCAGAGGAAGTTGCCAGAAATTACGCACGCAGCGTCCAATCGCGCTGGTAGAACCAGGGCTTCGCCCAACCGGCTTCGAGTTAGAATAAGAGGTATGAGCGACAACGAACTTATCGCACTGTTCAAGCAAACCGGGCGGGTGCCGCGGCAACCAGATTCCTTTCATGACGCTGAGAACAAGGCCTTGAACTGCAATCATCCCCAAGGATGGAGGGTCATCGTCTGCAACAGCGAGGAAGACGTCTGCGAGTGCCCGGTCTGCGGCGCGCAACGATTGAAAAAGTGCGGTTTCGACGAAGATTGCCAATGACACGCCGCATCACCCGCTTTTCTTTGTTGACCGCGCTGTTCCAGCACTACAACGCCTTGCAGCGAGCATCCAGCCTGGCAACCGCGGATGCTCCCAATTCAAACGCTGTTGCTTTGGAAAGATTTCGCATGGATTTGCCGGAGATGTGCATCCTGGTTCCATGGCTGCAGCCCTACGTGGAAAACGGAGGATTAAAGCACTCCAACTGGCTGGATTTTCCCCTTTATAAGACCGCTGATCCCGCCGAAATCAGCATCGTCCAGGGCATTATTGAAGGGAATAGACTCTACAAAGTGATGGGGCCATTGCTCGCCGAATTCATGAAGGAAGCACTCTTAAACGAAGCATGAAATCCTGTTGCCACTTCTGCGTCGACCCAAGCTGCGGCGGAAAAAAGAACTGCAATTGTGAGACGTGCAGCCGTAAAGACAGCTGCTACCGATACGCGGGATTGAAGCCCACCATTCGGATCACTCGGAAATGCACCCAGACTTGCCAGCACTGCGCGTTTGATTGCGGCCCTGGGTTGACCGGCACAGACATGACGATGGAAACCGCAGAGAACATCCACCGGTTTTGCCAGGCCCATCAGATACGATTCGCGGAAACCATGGGCGGCGAATTCTACACCCACCCGGAGTGGGCTGCTGTTCTTCACACGCTTTTTCAGGGAACACGGTCCGTGCGGCTGGTCATCCGACGGGATGCGCTTCGGGCCCTTGACTACATGCGGGAAGACGTCTTTGCGAAGGGAGAGCCGCAAGCCGCCCCGATGAAATTCAATCCCGGGGTTTATCTCTACTGGAACATCGCGAGTCTTCTGAGGATCTTGGGCAACACCAAGGATTCGGGCGTGTCCCTCGTCCTGATCCAGGACACCGAGGAAATCAACGCCTCGTGCTTCGGATTTGCGATTAAACACGGCAACAATCTCTTTCTCCTTAGTGATAAGCCCAAATTCGACAACCCGGAGCAGGCCACCCTTCAGTCCAGTCGCGGTGGATCACGGGAACTGGCCCATCGCATGGAGAAACTTCGGTTTCCCTACGGGTTTATGGGCGCCTGGATCGACGAAAAAGGCCGGGGTCAGATGAACATCCCGGGCGCCACAATGCCGGTCCGCGCGCAACAAGAGGCCGTCAAGCTGGCGGAAATGAAGGACCTCCCAGCCGACACCCTCATCTGGCTGGCAATGATGTTCGACCTTATCTCGGCCCGTTACTGGAAGAATCTCGAGCGGATCAAAGCCAAAGAGCTTTCCTACACTGGCGACATGATCGAGACGCCCATGGCCCTGACCGAAGGCTGCCAGGCCTTGGCAATGCGTGATTACAAGCCTCTCCAGTTCGAGAAATTCACCACTGAGAATGTAACCAGCGACCACGTTCAATTCCGCGTGAAGAGAACGGGCCAAAATCGCTGGATGGAGGAGCGGTACAAATCTCAAGTGCCCGAAGAACTGCTCAACCCCCTGCCCTCTTCCACGCCCGCTATCCCAGAGCATCTGCTTCCACCCCTGCCTCACCCAAACGAGATCATCGCGCGCCGCGACGCCGAGCAAGCCAGGCAGCTGCTGGCTCCAAAGAAGCTTCGCAACGAGCTCTGGGGCACTCACGCCGAGATGAGGCACAACCACATGTGGGTGGCTCGGAAAAACTTTGCCGCGACTATTGAACGCCTGAGCATTGAGGAATTCAACCGCGAGAAAGAAGCAGTCACCAAATGGTATGTCGAGAGACTGACAGCCAATCGCGATTTCTGGCTGCGCGGCCTCGCCGAAGGCAAGTTGATGCTGCCCGCTCCCGCATCGACCAAAGGATTCCAGATTGTGCAGACTCCGGGTCCGCGCATTGAGCGCAACGAACTTGCCTTTTACCGTTCAAACCTACCTGCTCAAACTTGAGCATTCGATCTTTTGACGCGGCGCTTCGCCGTCAGGCACAACGGGGTGCCATGGGTTTGTTCCCATACCCGACCTTTTCCAGCAGACTGGCAGCACCTTCTCCTTGTAGAGATGCGCCCCCATCGCCTTACTCAAGTCACTTATCGCGCGGCCAGCACAGCTTTGAAACCGATGAACATCCGCGGACCTGTCCAATGGAGAGCCTCCATTTGCGGGGCGATTCTCCAACTGGCGGTCCGTCATGACGCCTTCAGTCGTTACCGTGCAACCAAATTTGCGCTTCCTGTTGATGCGCAACCTGGTCCTTTCTTGTGTAGCCAAAATCTTGCATTGCTTCTCCAACCATGCATTCCCACCTTCCGAGGCTCGAAGGCCAATGATGGCCGCCGCGGCCTGGTCCCGTCCCAGATTGGGATACGAGGTCAGAACGGCCCCGAGAAGAGAAGTGTAATTGGATTTCACATACCGGAGCACCACTCCTCGCTCCAGGCACTTCCGTTCGAAGGCCTTCCTGATCTTCCTGTAGGGCATGACTCGAAGCATGGCGCCCAGCTTGGTCCGGAGCCACCGTTTGCAATGCTCGAACTCCAGGTATTCAAGTACTACCGTGCAGTTCCTCGCTTTAGCCTCGGATACAATCCCCCGTATCTGTTCATGTATCCAAGCCTCTTTCTTCTCTTTGCTCCAGGCGGGATCGAACATCCGTTTCCCGTGATGGAGAACCAGCGGCTCTCCATCTGCGATCTGGACCTGTGTGTCCGCAATGCTATCGCAGTTCAAATCCACCCCAATGGCGCCCACGGGAGTGTAATCTGCTTTGGTCTTGTTCTTGAAGAACGAGATGTGGACATACCAGTGACCGTTTTCCTCGTGGATGAGCCAAATGGTTAATGGTACTCGCCCAGTGGAGACCTTCCGGCTTACGAGTTGTCCTTTGTTCTTCCATTGCTTAGAGACTACTTTGGAGAATGTGAAAGGCTCGCAATTGATGGCTTGGATCGATTCCAATTGCTCCCGCTCCTTTGGTTTAAGCGCAATGTGCCCCAACACTTTTCCAGCATGAAACAAGTTGAAAATCAGTTTTCCACCAATGAAAACCGGCTTCAGTTGAAACGTGCTGTTGCCGGCGGTTTCATCCGCACTGCCCAGGCAACCAATCCGATCATTTCGAGCATCGTCGTAGGCTTTCTTCCAACCAGCCGTCTGTTGCTCATGATAATAGCGCCCGCCAAAATGGATGTGTGGGTGGTTCCGTTGTGCCAGCAGCTTTTTCTGCTTCTCATACAACCGCATCAGCTTTCTGACCCTGCCCGGTTGTTCTTGGTGCGGGCCGTTGAACGCCTCAACCACCTGCCGGTTAATGTCAATCTCCACGTCCTCTAATGCCACCTTCTGCGATTCTATCGCAGAGAGAATGATGCCCTCGGCTGCCAACTTCGCCGTGTTGTAAATTCTCGCCGGGAGACCAAAAGCCTGACAAAGAGTCGGTTTATGTGGGACCTTGCCTGATTGTATTTGCTTCACCAGCGTCCGTAGAAGACGGCAAAACGGCTTCCGTAACAACAGCATCGAATGACCCTCTGGAGTAATTCCCTTTAATCTCCCCGTGAAGGTGATAGGAATGGAGTCGGCCACTGATTCATAGTACTCGCAAATCGGTGAGGCTGTTTTCCTGATGTCTATGGTTTTAGCCATCTGTTCCAATAGTGTACCACCTGCAATTTAGAATGCAATCACTTCTCTTAACAATCCAGCAAATGGCCCTTAAGCTCGGCGTTCATCCACAAACCCTGCGGCGTTCGGAGCGTCAGGGTAAAATGCCCAAACCTGAACGCACCCTGGGAAATCATCGACGTTATCGAACCATTCCAAAAACGGATGAGGCTCTCACCATCGGTTATGTTAGGGTGTCTTTTCATGACCAGAAGGAGGATTTGGAACGGCAAAAAGCTACCGTAACATCCCAGGCTAAAAAGCCGGTTGACCTCATCATCTCCGACTTGGGCAGTGGTCTCAATTATAAGAAAGCAGGTTTTCGTCGTTTATTATTGCTTATCCTTCAAGGCGAGGTGAAAGAGCTTGTATTGACCCACAAAGACCGTTTGCTCCGTTTCGGGAGCGAAATTATTTTCAGATTTGTCAGTTCTATGGGGTCAAAATCACCATACTCAATGATGCAGCCGACAAACCACACATGGAACAGTTCTGCAGGGACTTGGTGGAAATCATGACCGTGTTTTGCTCCAAAATCTACGGACATCGTAGTCACCAAAACCGCAAACGCTCAAGTTTAAGCAATAAAATAGCTACTGCTACTTAACCCCTACGGGCACGAACGCTGTTGGACCAGCCTCTTTGACAGCATCCCGTTCCACAATGGTTACTGCCGTGAACAAGACAACTTTTACTGCTACCTTTCGCCGGAGAATATCGGCCGGGAAATGGCTGTCATCCGGCCCGAATGCCCGGAAGCGCTTGCGCTTCTGGCCGGCTGCAAAGTCGATGAACTCCCAATCTACCTGCAGTATTGGTATCCGGAGAAAAGTTACGTTGGCAACAGCATCCTGGACGACTTGGATCCGCTGGAAGACATCGAAAACCCATGGAGAAAAGGATTTCGCCCCGGCATGGTGGTGCGCTTTGGCAGGAAGGGCTTGTATAAGCTCCAGGCGCGCATGGGACTACCCAAGAAGATACACTGGGAGGAGAAAAAGTGAAGCTCCGTCAGTTTCTTCCACGCGACGGGAGCACGCCATTGGCAACTTTCGGAGGATGCTGATGCAGGCCGCTTCCGAGGCTGGGATGAAAGTTTAGGGCTCTTAAACTATACTTCTATATATAGAATGACGATACAATGGACAGAGCGGGAGGCCGAGGCCATTCGCAAGATGGCCGAAGACAAGGACATGTCAGAGGAGCCAGTGGTCCGCCAAGCGATCAGACTGTACCAACTCCACGAGCACTATTTCCAGGAAGGATATCGGCCCGCCTGGCTGGACGAAAAAAGGAGACATTGTTCCCAAAGAAACCGGGGGTTGCATGGGAGATTAAGAATATGAAACAAAATCTCACCAAATTGGGTTTTCTGGTTGCAGTCGGCTTGCTTCTCGCCAAGGCACTTCCGGTCCTTGGCGCCACCGACAAAATGGCGGCGGAAGACGTCGCCATCGGCTCGCAGATCGAGTTTAAGACCATCATTGCCGATTTTGGAACGGTCAACGCCGGCGAAACTGTGTCTTACGACTACACCTTCTCCAACACAGGGGACCAACCCTTGGTTCTGGCCAATGTGCAACCGGGATGCGGATGCACAACCGCGACCAACTGGACCAAAGCTGTCCAACCTGGCAAAACGGGAACCATACACATCAACCTTGACACTTCGCACCTTGCCGGCGCTGTCAGCAAGGCCATCAAGGTCGAAAGCAACGCTCGGAACAAACCCTTGTTTGGCCTGATCTTGAGGGGCCGCGTGTTCCAGCCGTTCACCATTGAGCCCTCGGACGCTTTTTTGGTGCTAAAACCTGACCAGGACAGCGCCACGTCACGCGTTAAAATTACTTACAACGGGACGAATCACATTTGCCTCTTTGACCCCATCGTGAAAAGCACGGCATCAAACCGCTACGACGCCAGTTTCACAACGAATGTTCCCGGCAAAGAATATGCCGTTTCCATCACAATGCACCGGCCCATGAACATTGGAATCGACTATGGAAGCATTCTGCTCCAAGAATCGGGTGCAGACTCGAACTCATTATCAATCCCTTTGGTCACCAGCTGTTCTCCATGGCTCACTGTATCCGCCTCTCCACTGGTCCTGCCGCGCAATCTCACCAACGACGAGAGCGCCTCTGTTTACGTGGTCAATAACGCCGCGTACCCTGTGTCCCTTTTCGATGCCAAGGCGGATGACACAAATCTGACGGTCACCCTCACCGCCGCAAACTCTGGACACTCCTACACCCTGAAAGTGACAGCCCCTCCAGGTTACATGCTGGAGCGTCAAGCCACGATCGTGGCCTCCACGTCGAACACCAATCAGCCCAGCCTCAGTATTCCGGTCGAGCAGCGATGAGAAAACTACCGGCATTAATGGCATTACTGGTTGGAGTCAGCCTCCGGGCGGGCCCGGACATGGCCAGCTATTACTTCGATAAGGTAGTGGAAGGCACGCCCGTCGTGCATGATTTCGCAATCACCAATACCGAAACAACCAATTGGGTCGTCACATCCGCGGAGACATCCTGCGAGTGTGTGAGCGTTTGTGGGCGGCGGCGAGGACGGGATGCAATCCTGGCGGTTGACAACGGGATCAGTCTTTTGTTTAGCCCCGGCTGGAAAATGCGGTGCGAATGCCGGTTCGAGACGTTGATGATCAGAACATGA
>Ga0182016_10001319_pt1 | contig 30276 bp, 19 predicted proteins | sample 712S2MmetaG_FD_120491 | JGI IMG/M metagenome (GOLD analysis project Ga0182016, IMG submission 120491) | Permafrost microbial communities from Stordalen Mire, Sweden - 712S2M metaG | ecosystem: Environmental > Terrestrial > Soil > Wetlands > Permafrost | place: Sweden: Stordalen | collected...
CTGGCCGGCGTTTCTTTTCCGGGCACCCGAAAAGGAATAAATCTTCAATGTCCACGCTCATCACAGTAAATAATGGCCAACCGCATCGCGTGCCGCCGTGTGCTGCGTGCGTGAGGCCAATTTCTTTTGGCCAGCCAAACTGAAAAGGAGATTTCATGAGCGAAAAAAACGAGTATCGACCGAATGAAGCCGAGCAGGCCCTGATCGACCGCATACAGGCGGAAATCGACGAACTGCTGGCCCGGAAGAAGGCACTCCTAAGGGGCGATGGCGCGCGCGTCCGGCGGGCAATTGCCTTAATTGCCGGAAAGAGATTGTCTCGGGCGCGAAGAACGGAAAAGAACACCTACTGAGCCTGGGTACTCGCGCATGCACGCCTTGCAGGGCAACTGGCAGTGGGATGGCGCGAGGTTCGTCAGACAGACGTAAGCGGCTTCAGTGGGGTGGGCCAAAACACCTCGCAAGAGATCGTAAATGGGTCGCACTCTACCCATATGAGGTTTCGAGAAAACGAAAAATGCTACAAATCCCTACTGTTCCGCTCAAGGGAAGGCTGCTCACCGTGGATGAAGTTTCGCAACTGCTCGGCGTATCGGCCGCATGGGTGTATCAGCATTCTTGCGGGGCTCGGCAACCGCGGTTGCCGAGCGTGAAACTGGGCCGCGCTGTGCGGTTCCGGCCGGAATCGGTCCAGGAATTTGTCTGCCAGATGGAGCGTTGCGTATGATGCCCCAGGTAGACAGCGGGGCACTCGGCGTGCTATTGAAGTCCCGAGGACTCCACATGTCGAGATCGAAGTATCAACGCCCGGAAGTTTACCCCTGGAAGGGGAAAAGCGGCGAGAAGTTTTGGAAGGCGGAATGGCGCCAGTACATCGAAGGCCGTCCCAAGCCAAAGCATCGCGCGGTGACCTGGCCGTGCGCGAAATACACGAAAGCGGCCGCCCAAGCGGAGTGCGATAAACTCGTCCGCGAAGAAACGAGCGGCCCGGCGAGACCGGACGGCAGTATGACGGTCACGGAATTCTGGACGAAGGTCTTCTACCCGGTGCGATATGCGCGTATCGGGCTGAATTCAAGGCTGACCTACGATGCCGCTTGGCGCCACCACATTCAGCCCGTGATCGGGAAACTGGAGTTGCAGTACGTCACCAAAAACTCCGTCGAGCAAATGTTGGACGGCATGGCGACCGCCGGCATGAGCGCATCCACCCTGCGCATGTCCCTTGCGATCACCAAGGCGGTCTTGGCCGAGGCCCACGAGTGCGACTACATCGCGAAAAACCCAGCGCGAAAGGCGACACTGCCGCGGTGCAACCCGCAGCAGGACACGCGCAGCCTAACGGAAGTGGAAGTCTGCCGGCTGTTGGAGAAAACCGAGGGCCGTGACCGACTATGGTGGAGAATCATGGTGCTGACCGGCCTCCGCATTAGCGAAATGCTGGCGCTGACCAAGGAAGATGTCCTGCCAATCGGCCTCCGGATATCTAAAAGCGCCCTTCACGGGCAGGCGAGCACCACAAAGAACAAGAAAATTCGTATCGTGCCGCTGGCGCCAGAGTTGCGCAAGGATATTGAGCAATGGGCTGAACCCGTTGATTCGGGCCTCCTATTCCCCACCGAGATCGGGCGCATGTTCTGGCGTCAGTCCGAAACCGTGGAGGCCTTTATTAAGCACGGGCGCGATTTGGCGGGCATCCCAGACCTGACGCCACGTATGTGTCGCACCACGTTCGCGACCCTCTGGAGCGGCGATCCGTCCGATGTTCAGGGGATCTTGGGGCACCACAACCTCAAACTGACGATGGATGTCTACCGCAAGCCCGTGTCCGACCGGCAACAGGCGACGGTACAGGACCTGGAAGCAAGATTCTCTGGTAAGGTTGTGCCGATGAAGCGGCGCGCTTAAGCTCCAAATATGATCCAATCGTCTGGCAAAAATAAGGGGTTTTTGGTGGGTTTTCATAAAGACCAGTTATACAATAGGCGAATGCCGCGTGCCTGTTTGCCGTTGCTAGTCCTTTTATTCGCCCTTTGTTTCGCATTCCAGGCGCCCTCCGCGCCGGCCGCCAACCATCTGGCCGACCCCTTCGTCACCGGCTGGATGCTCGTCGACACGAATGCCGATGGCATCGCGGATTTCATCAACGGCAAGGTGGTCGTGCCCGCGTCGCCACGCGCCGCGGAGAACGCGGCGGCCGCCAATCTCGCCGCGCGTCTCGCGTACGGCGCCACGGGACTGACGCCCCCGCTCGTGGTCGCCAGCGATAACGCCGTGATAGGACCGCACATCGCCATTCAACGCGCGCCCCTCGGCCTGCCGCCCGGCGGGTTCGACAAGGAGGAAGGCGGCATCTTCGACGTGCGTGAGGACGGACTGATCGTGGCCGGCGCCGACGATGCCGGCCTCACCGCTGCCGCCGAAGCCTATTCCGCGCGTGCGCCCTACATCTGGCGTACTAATGGCGAGAAGCTGTCGGCGATCGCGGAGACGGTAGGCGGGAACGTCGAGCTAATGGGCGTAACGTACCAGCATGGAAAGGCCGGCATTCATCGCGCCTTCCTGCGTGGCGCGAATGTGACTCAGCAGGCGCTCGACGCCGCCCTCACCAAGCCCGCGCTTGCCGCCGTCCACCAACTGATCCTGGTCGGCGGACCCACCGCCACTAACTTGAAGCCCGAAGCGGCACAGCCCGCGGCCGGAGCCGCACCCGGCGCTGGCGCCAACGCCGACACGCCGGCCGGAGGAGCCGGTGGTGCGGCCGCCAACGCTCCCGCGCGTCTCGATCTGGCCACCCTCTTCACCAGCCGAGGACTCTTCGGCGCGGCCGGCCGTATCCCCGTGCCGGGATCTTCTAACGGACACCTCTTCGTCCCCGCAGGCCCCGCCGGAGTCGCCATGGCCAATCTCGCTGCCCGCATGGGCCTCGAAACTACCGGCATCACGCTGCCCATCGCTTCACCCGCCGATACCGCCGTCGTTCGCGATGTCCGCGCACCCGCGGTGCTCGCCGGGCAATCGCCGCTCGCGCAGGAAGCCGAGCGCAAGCTCGGCGCCGGCGACACCGCCGCCGCGCAATCCGAGACCGACCTCGCTCCCGGCGAAGGCGAACTCCGCATTGTCGACGATGCTTTCACGCGCCGCCCCGCCATCCTCACCCGCGGCGACGATGCCGGCGCCGTCGCGGCCCTCGGCATACTCTCCGATCGTTTCCCCAATCTCTGGGAGCAAGGCAAGCAGTATCTCTCCATCGAAGAAATCCGCTACGACCTGCATCGCTTCTTCTCCCTCCGCTCCTCTTCCGGCCAATCCGCCGCCGCGCTCTATCACCTCGATCGCTGGACCAAGAATCTCGACCTCGCCTCCATGAAAGACGTCAAGGCCGAGATTGAGACCGAAGTCGCCGACCCCGCGCTCGCGGCCTTCGTCAAGCACCAGTTCCACATCCCAACCGTCGAGACCGGTACTCTCCACGCCGGCACGAAATGCTGTGCCGACCTGCACTACAAATCGGCGCCGTTCCATCAGGCGGCGCCCACTTTCGCTGAAGACATCGTCATCCCCTGGGAAGGCAAGCGCCTGCTCGAACCTGTCAAAGAAGCCGCCGCGAAAATCCCCGCTGGCCAGGACGTGAAGCTCGTCGCCCGCGTCAGCGAAGGCCCGGGGCAACGCCGCAAACTCACCGAACAGTTGCAGCAGATTCTCGGGCCCAAAGCCTCTGTCGAAGTGCTCTGCGCCTTCAAGCAAGGCTACAGCTGGCTGATGGACGAGGTCGCTCCGGCGCTCGCCGGCAAGCCCGTCGCCAGCCTGCACATCGAGTTCGCCAAGAATATCGACCTCACCAACATCCGCACCATGCAGTCGGAGGCCCGATGGGTGCAGGAGCTTTACCCCGTCGACGAAATGCTCGCCCGCAAGCTGAATATCCCGCTCGAAAAAATCACGCTCGCCGAGATCGAAGAACCCACCGCCCACACGCCCACCTATCGTGTGCACGCACTCGACGCGGCCGGCAAGGAGATCCTGGTTCGCGATTTCACCGTCTCCGCCGTCATGCAGCCCTATAACGGCGTGATCCCGCGCTATGAGCAGGTGCAGGTGGAGACCGGTTGGGTGCATCTCGAGGCCGGCGGCAAGGTGCTGCTCAACCAGCGCATCCCCACCGATATCGAAGAACTCTGGGACCACTACCAGAATCAGACCCTGCCCAAGGTCTACCAGTTCGTGCTCTCGCAATCGCATGGCGATCTGCGCACCGAATTTTCGCCGCCTTTCGACACCATTAAGCTCGACATCCACCTGAGCGAGCCCGACTACAGCCTCGATCTCGACCGCGAGCGCATCTCCTCGCTCGAAGCTTTGCAGGAGGACACGCTTTATTCCACCGATGTCTTCATGAGCATGATGGGCAACCTGCTCACCGGCCGGCCCATCGCCTACACCGGCCGCGTGCTCCCCATCGTGCACGCATCGGAAGACGGGCAGGACGGCCACGTGCGCATCGAGTTCTACGGTAAGCCGGCCGCCAATCCGCTGGTGCGTTTGTCATGGACCGATGCCCAGGGCAAACATCACAAGCAGGAGCGCAGTCTGCCCGCGCTCACCGGCGAAATGCAGCCGCGCCTCATTCAAGCGCGCGTCAAGGCCGGCGAGGAAGGTATCGAGCGCCTCACCTGGATGCTGCCTGCCGATTTCGCCAAGGACGATTACGACCAGTGGCTCCGCCTCGAAGGCCAGGACCAGGTGGACCGCAACATCTTCTCCGTGGAGCAGGCGCGCGGGCAGTTGCACTGGCTCGATCAGATGCACGCCGCCGGCATCTATCGCGATGAGATTGCCTATCCGCACCTGCGCGAAATGGCCGTGGAGTTCGATCTGCCGCTCGCCCCCACCGCCGTCCCCGAGACGCCCGCCCCGCGCGAGTTCGCCACGTTCGCAGTCGCCGCGCCCGCCACGCCGCGCCCCATGATCGCCGACGTGAAGCCAATCTCCGGCACGCCCTTCGTGCAATGGGATGAGCCTATCAGCCCCGCCGAAAATGCCGCCATCCTCGCCCGCCTCGCCACCTTTCCCGGCGTGAACGTCTACTGGATGGGCCGTAGCTACCTCGGCGAAAACATCTGGGCCGCCGACATCATGCTGCCGTCGCCCGCGCTGCTGCGCTCCTGGCCCAAGGAGACCACGCTCAAAGCGTCCATCGTCTATTCCGGCCGCCAGCACGCCAACGAAGTCTCCAGCACCAGCCACATCGACAAACTCGCGGAGCAGCTGGTCACCGATCCTTCGAAGCGCGACCTGCTCAAGAAGGTGAACGTGGTCATCCATCCCATCACCAACCCCGATGGCGCGCAGCTTTCCGTCGACCTCGCCAAGATCACGCCCGACAACATGCTCCATCCCGGCTATCACGGCGCGCTGAGCGCCGACGTCTCCACCGGCCAGGGCGAGACCGATCCTGTCTATCCCGAATCGCGCACCCGGCGGCAACTGATCGAAGCGTGGCAGCCCGATGCGTTCCTCAATCCGCACGGCTATCCCTCGCACGAATGGGTGCAGCCGTTCTCGGAATACACCGGGTGGGTGCAGAGCCGTCAGGGCGCCAACACCGGACGCGCCTGGTGGATCCCGCGCGGCTGGTTCACGAGTCTCGGCTACGTCCGCGATGAGACGCATCCGTACAGCAAGATGATCGCCTACGCGCTCCAGGACCGCATCGTAGCGGCCGAACGCAATGTCCCCGGCCTCCTGCCGCTCGAAGATCGCATGAACGCCCGCTACCAGCGATACGGACAGCGCTGGCAGCCGCGCGATATGTTCCAGCCGATTGTCGACGGCATCCGCATTTATATGTCGCTGAAGGGCGCGGCCGGACGCGGCGGCGGTGCTGCCGGCGAAGGCGCAGCGGCGGGCGCGGGCGCGGGCACGCCCGGCAGCGGCGGCGTCACCGGACTCTCCGCTGATGTCACCTGGGACGCCGGATATACCGAAGCTCCCGACGAGACTGCCCACGGCGATTACATGAAGCTCATGGCTTCCGCCGGCTTGGCCTTCGACTATGTGCACTTACAATACTTAGTCGACGGCGACTTACGTATCTCTCGCACGCAGCGGGAAGCCGCCGGAGCCGTAACGTGGCGCATCGAACGTCCGCGCCCCGTCCTGCCGCCGGGCACACCGGCGCCGAAAACGGCAGCGGAACAATAGACGAGGAGATGAAATTGCCAAAGACAGCCAATATCGCCCTGATTCGCCGCTTTCTCGATGCCTGCGTGCGGGCCGATCCCGATGAGTTCGCCAGCTACTTCACGGAGGACGCCGTCTGGTGGAATTCGCCCTGGCCGCCGTGCAAGGGCCGCGATATCATTCGCGAGACTCTGCGCCGCGGAGCCCAGCAAATGACCGCCCTTCCTTGGGAGGTGATTCACATCGTGGCCGACGGCGACGTAGTGATGACCGAGCGCGTCGATCGTTTCCTCGTCGGTGGTGCACGGGTAAGCGTCCCCTGCATGGGAATCTTCGAGCTGCGCGACGGGAAGATCGCCGCCTGGCGCGATTATTGGGATCTCAAACAGTTCGAAGCTCAACTGCCGGCCACCACAGCGGCTTCAGACCGAACTGAATCCGCCGCGACGTAGTCGAGGTGCTCGTGATGAGCCTGGCCGTCGGCGACACTCCCGAAGGCGTGAACACCACTGCGTTGGGCGTATTGAAATTGCTCGATTCAAGGGATTGAAGAACTCCGCGCGGAATTGCAGATTGAGGGTCTCACCAATGGCCGTATTCTTGAGCATTGAAAAGTCCCAGGCGCCGAGTCCGGGACCCAGCAGCGTATCGCGGCCAAGATTGCCATAGAATCCGCTGGCGTTGGGCGGCGCCAGAAATGCGACGCCGCGACTCCGGCTACGCACGTGCGGCGTGGTGTTCTCGAAGTTCGCACTGCCGCGAAGAGCAGCGCACTTCCGATCGCGCGCTTCAGGTACCCATGTGGGCTCTCGACTGAGCCCGCCGCGGAAACGATCAGAAGGTGAAACGACCACCGACTGTCGGAGCAAGGTTGTTGTCGTAGTTATAGGGGACGCCGGGGCCATGAGGAATGGCGATGGCCAGACCGCCGCTCACGTAGGAATACGCAAATCCGGCAAAAGCGTCGAAACGCTTGGTGAAGTGATGATCCACATAGAGCGACTCCTCGTTGAGGGTGCCCGCGCAGGAACTGCGGAAACCGGCTTCGGGCGAGCAGGCCGTCGGAACACGGAAGTCGTTCTGCAGCTGATGATACCAGGAGAAAGTGATCTCGGTTTTGCTGTCGATGGCGTATTTCAAGCCCGTCCACCAGATCTGCACGTGCTTGGGAGAATCAAGATTGTTGTCTTCGACGCCGCTCAAGAGATAACCGCCCTGGTCCAAGGCGCCAACGCCCAACGGGTTCGACGGGTTAGACTGCCGGATGTATTCGTAGCCGGCAAACAACTTGAACCGGTCCCACGTATACTTGGCAGCAAACATAATGGCGCGGTTGTCGGTCACGATGCCATATACGGTGTTGGCCGTTGCGATCAGATTGGCCCCGGCGATGGGGTTTGTATTGATGCTGTCGGTGGTCGACTGATATGACGCCGTGGGACTTTGAGGCCCCAACAACGGGTTCAATACGCTGACCGCCTGGTTGTAACGTTGGTAGACGACGTCGGCGGAGAACTTGCCGAATTCTCCGCCGAGGTCGAATCCATAGGCATTGTTATGCGCCGCTTCCGCCGTACAGTTGGCGGCAGTCCAGGTTGCGGAGGCCGAGTAGCAGCCGCCAGAACCATCGGCGAACTTATACATCGCGCCGAAATGGACCGGGCCATAGGCGAGGCGATACTTCAGGGCGTCGTCCCAACGGCTGTCCTCGGTGTCGCCGCCGCCGGCCATCGTGCCGTTATACCCGATGTACGAAAAGGCATAGGAGCCGCCGGCCGGATCGTAAGCGAGCATCGCATCGGTACACGAGAGCGCGCTGACGGCCGAAGGTCAGCGTGCCGAGATTCGCGGACGATATACCGGCATAGAATTCGTCGTTGAAGGGTTGGCCCGCGCGCGCGCCGTCGATGGCTACCGAATAGCTGCTCCTGGGAAGGCCGTTGTTGGCGATGTCGGTGACTGACGCGTTGGCGAGCTGGCCGGACTGCGGATTGATGCCAGTTGAAGCGTTGAATACAACGGACCAGCCATGCAGAAACTCTTCCTTGCCCCTGATGCCCAGACCCGTCTGCTGCAGGTTGTTCGGTGCGATGAGGAATCGATGTTGAGAGCCGTTTCGGTTCACCAGAGATTCGCCTTCATAGTTAGTGGCGTTCTCCGGTAAGCCGTGGCTGACCCAGCCGACGCCGACGTCATACGCGCCGTACAGCGTGATGCCGTGCCAGGTCAGCGCGCAATCGGTGGTGGCGAACTCGTGGCCGCTCGCGCAGGCGTCGGGGGTGCTCCGCTGCATCCTAATGTCGACCGTGGCGTCCTGGCCGACCGCCAGGCTGATTCCCGTGCGCGTTTCATCGGCGAACCCTTGTTTTGCCGCTCGAATGTCGAAGCGCCCCGCAGGCAGGCCGGACGCCTGATAGTGCCCCCCGCCGCCGGTTGCGATCGTGCGCGTCGCACCTGTGTCGACGTTCCTGATTGTCACAGCGACATCGGGAAGGGCGGCGCCGGTTTGGTTCGTCACCACGCCGGAAAGGTTCGCTCCCGTTTGGGCTCCCGTTTGGGCACAGGCCGGGAACGCCCCCATCGCAAGCCACAAAAGCAGCAAGAAAGTTTGGGCCAGCGGCATTGAGGCAGCCGTTGGAACGTAGCCGGCGCGCGTCAAAGTTTTCCATCGCCTCCCGTACCGGAAGAGGATCTGCGAGCGGTCAGAGCGTTTCACGATGGATCGCCTTTCCTGAGAATCCGTCTCCACGAGGCTGATGCATAGGCCCCAACGTAGCTTGCGAGAGATCATGGGAACTTGTCCTTTTTTTCAGAGATTGTGTGCTAATGGAGTCATTACCAAAGCTTAGAAGCGGGCGGGGAGAAGCACTTGGCCGCGCGAAACCCGGACCTTGTGCTCTCGCACGTAGAGCTCGCGATTGCGCTCGACGTCCGGAAGCCGGAAAGCCGCGTGAATCGAGTGTTCCTACACATTCTCGCTCAGAGCCGAACGTGAGCAGCTCATCATAGCTCCGGCCGTTGAGCGGCAGATCGCGGATTTGCCGTTCGCCCACCAGGTTCGATGCCGGCGAGGTGGTGGCGCTCGCGATAGCGGCGTCGCTAACCGTCGCGCTCTGCCCGACGGCCAACTGAACGCCGGGGTGGACTTCTTCCGTGAAGCCCGGTTTGGCGCCGCGCACTTCATAGTGCCCCACGGGCAGCGAAGAGAATTCGTATGGACCGGCGGCATCGCTCACGGTGCTGCGAGACGCTCCGGTGTCGACGTTGGTAACGGTGACGACGGCAGCGGGCACGAGGCCGCCGGATTGGTCGGTGACAGGGCCCGACAAGGTGGCGGAGACTTGCGCGAGAGCTGGGGACGCAAGCAAAAGGAACAGGGTGAGAACTCGAGACATGTCGTGTATGAGATTCAGTGTATCGCATACAAGACAACCAGCGGCGCCTCGGGAATTGCCTGGGTGTAAAATCGGACGTTATGAAGTGTTTCTACGCTCTTCTTCTCGCCGCACCGCTGCTGGCGCAGCCAATCACACTGCCGGGCGGGGCATTCCCTCAGCCTGTCATCCTGCAGCAAACCTTCACAACCGGCATGGTGGGCTTTACCACGAGTCAAACTGCGCGGCTCAACGTGTTCAACACGAACCCGATACCCGTGGCTTCGACAACCTCTACGACGGCCACGCAACCCGCCCCGTGCACCGTCGAACTCCAGTTCTACGACAACAAAGGCGCCGTGGTGACCCAGTCCGTGGCGCCCAACTTCGCTCCGGGAGCGTCCACATTGTTAGATCTGACTCGCGCAGACGTCACCTCCGAAACGGCGGCCCGTGCCGAGATCCGCGGAGTCGTGATGATCAATCCCGCGCCGACGCCGGTCGGGTCACCCGCTCTGGTGGGCAACTGCGGCGTGTTCACGACGCTGGAAATTTTCGACGCCAGCGGCAGCACCATCGCTCTAACCAGCGACACGCGTCCCACCCCGGGCCTTTATGGCGTGATATTCCAAGACCCGCTCAAATAAGCCCCGACGAGATCTGCGCCGCCACGTCCGCGACCTCGCGCTCCATGGGGCGGTCCACGTCCTGAAAACGGGCCGCCTGGCGAACCAAATCGTAAATGCGGCGCGAACCGGCGCCCAATTTCGCGGGGCCGCCGCGCAGATCCACCGCCTGCGACGACGCCAGCAGCAGCATGGCCGTTTCATTGCGCACGCACTCCAGCGCGTCCATAGCGGTGACGGCGGCGTGCATGCCCAGACTCACCACGTCCTGGTTGTACTGCTCGGTGGGAAGCGAATGAATCGAACTTGGACCGGCCATCTGGCGGACGGCGCAGGTGAGGCTGGTGACGCTTAGCTGCATTCCCTTGAAACCGCAATTCACGCCAGGCTGGGGCGTGAGATTCATGGGCAGGCCGCCGCTGAAGCGGTCGTCCACCAGCACCGCCATCAGCGCGTTGCCCCAATTGGCCATGGCGGCGAAGTCGATTTTCCAGGTATCCAGCAGACGCGCGATGTGGCCGCCGTAGAAATTGCCGGCCTTATACATGCGCCCCGTTTCGGGGTCGATGAGCGGGTTATCGTTGGCCGAATTGACCTCGCGCTCCACCGTCGCGCGCCCGCCTTCGAGCGCTTCCCACACCGGTCCGAGCCCCTGCGGCACGCATCGCAGGGAATAGCAGGTCTGTCCGCTCGACTCCTGCGTGTAACCGGACCCGGCTAACAATTCGCGCAGGTGCGCGGCCACGGCGATCTGTCCGGGATGGCCCTTGAGCTCGTGCACCCAAGGCTCGAACGGAAGGCTGGGCGCCTGGAGCGCTTCGATCGAGAGGGCCACTGCGCCGAGCAGCGCGCGCAGCACCTGGAAAGCGTCCACCCAGACCAGCGCCGCCACGGCCGTCATTACGGTAGTGCCGTTGATGAGCGCCAGCGCTTCCTTGGGCGCGAACCGCATGGGCTGCATACCGGCGGCCGCGAGCGCTTCCACTGCGGGCAATCGCCGGCCGTCAAACTCCGCTTCCCCCTCGCCGGCGAGCACGCGCGCGATATAGGCCGAGGGCATCAGGTCGCCGCTTGCGCCCACCGATCCGTAGCGCGGCACTACGGGCGTGATCCCGCGATTGAGCAACTCCGCCAGCGCCTCGACGATCTCCACGCGTACCGCCGATGCGCCCGTCAGGAAGGTGGCTACGCGCAGTAAAGTCGCGGCGCGGACCGCGTCGCGCGGCAGCGGCTCACCGGTGCCGCAAGCCAGATGGCGGACCAGGTTATGCTGCATGGTCTCCATCTGTTCGGGCGCGAGCGAGATCCCGATGTTGCCGCCAACGCCCGTATTGACGCCGTAGATTCGCTCGCCGCGCGCGATTAACTCTTCCAGGCGCTCACGGCCGCGGGCGATGCGATCGCGCGCCGCCGCGCCAATGGAGATGCGGCCGCCGGCGCGCGCTACGCGCACGACGTCTTCAATGCGCAGGGGATGCGCTCCGAGTTCGAGAATGTCGGGCATTTACTGTACGATAAATTGAAACTTACCTTCGTAAGTCTGCTTGCCGATAGCGTCCTTCACCGCGACAGCCATGATATAAGTTCCGGGCTTGAAATCTTTATTGAGCGAGATGCCGAATTCGCCTTCGACATATGGCTTGGGATAGAAAGCCTCACTTTGTTCGAGCGCCGGCTCCGGCTGCGTCCAGATGGTTTTGCCGCTCTCCAGCACCAAAGAGGCGACGTAGCTGATATCCACCTTATTGTTCTCGCCGTATTTATAGCCGGTGATATCGAATTTCATAAACATGTTATCTCCGGGCTTATAGAGAGGCTGGCTCATGGCCCGCTGGTCCTCATCGTTGTGATACCAGCGGAACTCCTTGACGGTTAGCGTAGGGCTAGAGCCGACGTCGCGGCCGTTCACTTCGAACGGGACGGTAAGATCGGCGAAAGTCTTGGCGATCAGATCATCCACCTTTATCACAATCTTGTAAGTACCCGGCCGTAGGATCTCGGGTAGGGCAATTTGTGTTTCGACCTTCGGCAGCCAATTCTTATCTTGTGGCCCGACTTCATCCTTGGCCTCTCCCTTGTAAATGTCGGCCACGGGAACGCCCTTCGGGTCGAAAGCCTGGATTGAGTAAGTCAAATTAACTTGTTCCTGGGGAGACTTGGTGAATCCGGCAATATTGCAGGAGAAGAACAGCGTTTCCCCCGCCACATGCCTAAAAGCCGTGGGTAGAGCGTCGCCGCCATCCGATTGCGCGATTGCGGGCTTCACCACTCCCAATGCCGGCGCCGCCAGCAGCGAGACCGGCAAGAAGGCGAACAACAGAATAGACCTCATCGGACCTCCAAGGCGATTTTAGCGCTCCAACACGCCTTTCAGGTACTTCCCGGTATACGATTCCGCCACGGCCGCCACCGTCTCGGGCGTTCCCGCGGCCACCACGCGGCCGCCACGCCAGCCTCCCTCGGGGCCGAGATCGATTACCCAGTCCGCGGCCTTGATCACGTCGAGATTGTGTTCGATGATGATCAGGCTGCCGCCATTCTCGATCAGACGCTGAAAGGCGGCCAGCAGTTTGGCGATGTCATCGAAGTGCAGCCCGGTGGTGGGCTCATCGAAAATGAACAGGGTGCCAATGCAACTGGAGAGCGCCAGGTGGGCCGCCAGTTTGACGCGCTGCGCTTCGCCACCGGAAAGCGTAGTGGCCGATTGGCCGAGCCGCAGATAGCCCAGTCCGACGTCGTCCAGGACCTTTAGTTTGTGCACCAGCCGGGGCGCCGCGTGAAAGAACGACATGGCCTCGCGCACCGTAAGCTGCAGCACTTCGTGAATATTGAGGTTGTTGTAGCGGATCTCCAGAATGCCGCTCTTATAGCGGGTGCCCTTGCACTCCTCGCAGATCAGCTCCACATCCGCCAGAAACTGCATCTCCACGGTCACGGTGCCGTCGCCCTGGCATACTTCGCAGCGGCCGCCGGGCACGTTGAAGGAGAAATGTCCGGCAGTGTAGCCGCGCTTTTCCGCTTCCCTGGTGGAGGCGAAGAGACTGCGAACGATGTCGAACGCCTTAATATAGGTCACCGGATTGGAGCGCGGCGTCCGCCCGATGGGAGATTGATCGATCATCACCGTGGTGGCGATGCGTTCCGCGCCTTCGAGTTTCCGGCACGCCATCCGCGGGGCTGAGGCGCTCTCGGTGTCGACCGTGTCCGCGGGTGTTTCCGTCTCGGTCTCGCGCGATTTGTGGAGCGCTTCGAGCGACCGGTAGAGCACGTCGTGCACCAGGGTGGATTTTCCCGACCCGGAGACGCCGGTGATGGCGACCATCATGCCGAGCGGAATCTCGACGTCGATATTCTTGAGGTTGTGAGTGTGCGCTCCGAAGATGCGCATCACGCGGCGAGGGTCGACGGTGCGGCGCTCACGAGGAGCGGAGACGCGCAGTTCGCCCGACAGATAACGTGCCGTGAGCGAGCCGCCGTCCTTGGTGGTAAGCGCGGAAAGTGGTCCTTCGAAAACGATATGGCCGCCGTGTTCGCCGGCGCCCGGTCCGAGATCGACGATGTGGTCGGCGGCGCGCATGACGTCGGGGTCGTGCTCCACCACCAGGATGGTATTTCCGAGCTCGCGCAGCTCCTCCAGAATGCGGATCAACCGGCCGGTATCGCGTGTGTGCAGTCCGATGGAGGGCTCGTCGAGCACGTAACAGGCTCCCACCAGGCGTGAGCCCAGACTGGTGGCGAGTTGAATACGCTGCGCCTCGCCGCCGGAAAGCGTGGAAGAGAGACGATCGAGCGTGAGGTAATCGAGCCCGACGTCGTTCAGAAACTTGAGGCGCTGCCGGATCTCGACGAGGATCTTGTCGGCGATGGCGGTCTCTTCCGGCGTGAGCGCCAGCGCGCCGTAGAATTCGTACGCTTCGGCGATGTTCATGCGCACGATCTCGGCTAGGTTCTTGCCGCCCACGCGTACATAGAGCGCTTCTCTTCGCAGGCGCGCACCCTTGCAATCGGGGCACTGCGCATAGCCGCGATACCGGCTCATGAAAACGCGCACGTGCAGCTTGTATTTCTTGCTTTCCAGGTGATCGAAGAAGCGGCGGATGAACGCGTCGACAATTTCGCGCTCGGCTTCGCTGAGATCGCAGAACGGCGTGTTCATTCGGACCTCGCCTTTAGCGTGCTTCTGGAAATTGGCCAACCACGACCGGTATTTGGGCTTGGTCCACGGGTCCACGGCGCCATCGGCGAGCGACAAAGTGCGGTCGGGAATCACGCGGTCCATGTCGAAATCGATGGTGTTGCCGAAGCCCTGGCATCGCGGGCAGGCGCCGAAGGGCGAGTTGAAGCTGAACAGGATGGGCTCGGGCACGGCGAACTCGAGCCCGCAGGTCTTGCACTGGAATTTCTCGTTGAAGCACAGCTGCCGATCGCCGGAAGCGCTCTCGAAGATCAGTTCTCCGGCCTCGCGATAGCAGATCTCGATGGTGTCGACGAGACGCTGGTGCATGTCGGGCCCGATAGCCAGCCGGTCGACCAGAAGGAAAACGGGCTTTGAAAAATCGACGTCGAGCAGCGATTCGGGGGTCGAGAATTCGAAGATTTTGCCGGCCTGAAAGAGGCGATTGAAGCCCTTCTTGCGGAGCTCGAAGAGATGATCGCGCAGCGATTGCGGGCTCAAGTGCTCGCCGCACGCGAAGAGCGCGTACCAGCGCGATCCGGCCGGCAATTCCATAAGGCGCGCGGCGACTTCGTCCACGGTGTCCTTGCGGACGCGCGTGCCGCATTCGGGGCAGAACGTCTGGCCTACGCGGGCGTAAAGCAGGCGCAGGAAATCGTAGCATTCGGTGGACGTGGCGACGGTGGAGCGCGGATTGCGCGTGGTATTTTTCTGCCGGATGGCGACCGCCGGGGCGATGCCATCGATCTCATCGACCTCCGGCTTTTCCATGCGTTCCAGGAATTGCCGTGCGTAGGCGGAGAGCGATTCCACGTAGCGGCGCTGGCCCTCGGCGTAGACGGTGTCGAAGGCGAGCGACGATTTTCCCGACCCCGAAACCCCGGTCACGACGGTGATCTGATTATGGGGAAGAGAAAGCGAAATGTTCTTCAGGTTGTGGACTCGCGCACCACGAATCCGAATGAAGTCTTGCACGGAAGTTTCAGTATAGCGCGGGCGTAAAGAGGCGCTTCCATGGGTTCGTTTTGAGATGCGTAATAGGCTGCATTTTCTGTGGGCTAGGGGCAAACGATGGATTCGTTCGGCATTTTCTTGTTGGCTTCGAATTTGCGGGCCGATGGCGGGCATGCGGGATTCCTTTCCGCTTCAGCGATAGCACGCGTGCCGGAGGCGGGCGGGAGCGGGCAGGCGATGAGGTTGGAAAGAAACGGAATATTGCGGTGAGACGGCTGTCACTGCTGACGGCGGGCCACCCGTCTGCAGCCCTGGCGGTTCGTCGCCCTCGAAGTGAGGATCGTAGCCGCTGAACAAGAGGCACTCCAATCGGTCGGCGTCGCAGAGAACTTGTCCCGGGACGCGCTTCCGCTCCACTTGGAGGAAGTCGGTGAGACCGTTCACGGCGACGACGACTTTTCTGTGGATCAAGGGGTCGGACTTCGTCAGCTCAGCATAACGCCTTGCCGCCTCAAGAAATTCCCTGAAGGGCTGGACGGGATACTTGCGCTTGTCGGAAAGTGCAGACTGAAAATCGACCCAGTGGCTCTCGACCTGCGCGGCCAAACGATCCTTCACCGAAGACGTCATTCCTGGCCTCCTAACTTTCCGGCGCGAGATGGCAACTCGTAGTGTAATCTTCGGCACGCCGTCCTGGGGATGCCATATGGGTCCGGTGTGGAGAGGGCCGATGGTCATTTTCCGGAAACCCTACTTTCGACGAACTTGCCATGGGCGCGTCCCAACTGGGTTCGTAAACACCACGCCGTCAGGCGGGATCTATCCCCTCACATGTCAGACGGGCGGTTGCCGTCAAGTTGGGACGATCGCTCATTGGGAGCGCTGCAAGAGCCTTTGACAACCTTGATTTCAGAGGCAAGCTCCCGGCTCAGACGCGTGGGCGCTCTTCCACCGATGCGCACCAGCAGCGTCGCGTGCCGCGTTCCCGGCTGGACGATCAGGCCGGTTCCAGGCACCAGGCCTATTCGCTTCATTTCACGCAGTGCGTTGGGATCGCGGTCGGAAACGCTCGAGATCACGGCCGGTACCTCACACGGCCATTTGGAGAGGGCGATTTCCTGGCGCTCTGCCACGGCCCCGTCTTTTTCCGGGATGATGTGCCCGTGTGGATCCGTTTCAGGGAAGCCTAATTTAGCCGCAATCCGGTCTTCCAGCCGTTCGGAGATATAATGCTCCAGGCGTTCGGCCTCTTCGTGCACCTCGTCCCAGGCAAAATCCAGGACATCATGTAGGAATCGTTCGATCAGGCGATGATGCCGCTGCACCTCCAGCGCCCGGCGTTTCCCCATTTCGGTCAAGCGCACGCCGTAATGCTTCTCATACTTGACAAACGATGGCTGTTGCTCCGCAAGCTTCTGCAGCATGCCGGTAACCGAGGCCGGCCGTATATCCAAATGCGCCGCCAGCGAGTTGCTGGTAACCCGTTCGGCCGCGGGCCCGCTCAGTTCCAGGATCGCCTTTAGGTAATCGTCCACGGCCTCGGTGGTTTTGGCGGTCACTAAAAACGAGTATAGGCTATGCGCCGGCCTTGTGTATAATTTAGGCATGCCTAATATTGCCCGGTTGTCATGCTTGGCCCTTTTGACCGTCTCCCTGTGGGGGCAAGGCGAGACCACCAGCGCCATCGTCGGCACGGTAACGGATGGAACGGGCGCGGCGATTGCCGGCGCCACGGTGACGATTATCAATACGGACAACGGCTCGAAACGCTCCCTCCGCAGCGATGCCGACGGGCGCTTCAACTTCCCGCAGCTCAAACCGGGTCCGTATGCGATAAAGGCGGAAGCCGACCAGTTTGAGCCGCGCGAGAACCGCTCCGTCGTGGCCGGCCTGGGGCAAAGGCAAAACGTCGACTTCACCCTGGAGATCGCCACGAAAAACCAGACCATCACGGTGACCGAGGGAGCGCCGCTGGTCAATCCGCAAAACGCCAATACCTCTACTGCGTTTACGGCTCGCGCCCTAGAAGACCTGCCGAATCCCGGCGGCGACCTGACTTATCCGGTGCAATTCGCCGCTGGCGCGCTGATCAACACCGCCGGCAGCGGGAACGATTTTGTCGGCGGTACCAACGGCTACGGCAACGTCCAGTTCAACGGCCTGCCTTCACTTTCGAATGGTTATATCGTTGATGGCCTGGAAACCAACGATCCGCTGACCAATCTGAATAGCGGGTTGTCCACCAACCTCGTTCTGGGCCTCAACTCCATCGCCGAGGTAACCGTGAATACGCTCTCTTACGCGGTCGATCAGGGACGATACGGAGCCGCGCAGGTGAACTACGTCACCAAATCCGGCGCCAATCGGTTTCATGGCAATCTGTACGAACTCTGGAACGGTTCGCGCTTCAACGCGGCCGATTTTTTCACCAATTCGACGCCCGGAAATCAAAAGCCTCGCTCCACGGTGAATCATTTCGGCGGCAGCCTGGGCGGACCCATCCGGCGCAACAAGCTGTTTTTCTTTTTCGATAGCGAGTGGGTCCGCATCGCCCTTCCCATCGTGTCGGCGACCACGGTGCCACCCCCCGCGTTTCAGAATTACGTCCTGCGGCAGCTTCCGCGCGGAGGAACCGATTCCATCACAGGATCCACCTATCAGCCGGCCCCGCAGCTGGTGCCTCTCTACGAGAAGCTGTTTTCGCTGTATGGAAGCACGGCGGGCGCGCCGCTAGCCGTGCTCGGCTGCCCGTTTAACCGCGATGGTGACGCCGCCGCCGGCAATCCGCCCAACGGCAATGGATGCGCCAACCGGCAGAGCAATTCGCATTCGAGCGACGATCGCGAGCAGGTGCAAACCGCGCGGGTCGACTACAACGTAAACGAGAGGAATACGGCCTGGTTTCGCTTTCAAGCCGATACCGGCCAGCAGGCGGCATACACCGACCCGATCAATCCCCTGTTTAACGCCGCTTCTCCCCAGCCGCTCTATTCCTTCGCCACCGGCTACACGCACGTGTTCTCGACCAGTCTGGTGAATTATTTCAATCCCGCGTTTTCCTGGTACGAAAGCCTGTTCGCCCCCACCGACTTCGCCAAGACGCTCGCCGCCTGGCCCATGGTGCTCGAAGGCAGCCCGTTCACGACTGTCGGCGGCCTCGACAACACGTGGGTGCAGGGGAGGCGCGCTTCGCGGTTCTTCATCAACGACAATCTGGCGTGGACCGTGGGCGCCAATGAACTGAGGTTTGGCACTAACATCCGCGTCTTGCGGCTGAACGATTATGATTTCGGCCAAGGGGTGGTGCCTACGGTGACATATGCGACTCTGCCGCAGTTTGTTTACGGCGTGGCGTCCACGGCGTCGGAGACCTTTCCGCAAGCCGATTCCCAGCCGTACAATTTCCTCAACCTGGATGTTTACGCGCAGGATACGTGGCGAGTGACCAAGACATTCACTTGGACCTTCGGTCTGCGCGCGACCCACAATTCCAATCCCGTGAATCCGCACGATGCCGTGGCGCGTCTGCCCGGTTCCTGGGACGCCATCACCCACGACGTCAACGAGCCGCTCGATACATCGATCCAGACCCACCTTGGCAACATTTTCGCGGCGACGCCGGTGGCGATTCTGCAGCCCAGAACCGCGATTGCCTGGGAGGTCACGCCGAAAACCGTGCTGCGAGTCGGGTTCGGTCTGTTCAGCGACATTCTGCCGGGGAGCGTTGTGGATCTGGTCGGTGTCAATCCGCCGTATTCCAAAACATTTCAAGGGGGCCTGCTCGGCACCGCGGGAGGAACCGGATTCGACAGCGCCGTCGCCGCCACCGTTGCCGCCAACCGGACGTTTACTTCTGGGTTCGCGCAAGGGCAGCTTTCTTGCGCGTCGGCCTCCCCGAATCCCGGCACTTGCCTGCAGCCGGTGGCGATAACGGCCGTCCCGGATGGCAAGCTGCACGCGCCCTACTTCATGCAGTGGAGCTTCGCGGTGGAGCGGCAGATCGGCGCCACCGTCAATCTGCGGGCGCAATATGTGGGCACGCGCGCGGTGAACCAACCGTACCAGACGCAGGTGAACGGCTATCAGACGGTGTGCCCGGGTTGCTTTGCACCGTTTCCCTACGGCCAGCCGTCCGACGCGCGATTTGGAGCGGTCACGCAGCTGAGTACGGGCGCCAACAGTCACTACGACGGGCTTCAATTAACCGCCGATAAGCGCCTGGCGCACGGGCTGCAGGCGGTGGTGAATTACACCTGGAGCCATTGTATGGATACGGTTTCGAATGGAGGGTTTCTGCCATTCTCAGCAGGTGGAATTCTGACGCCGTTGCCGGGCGAGCTGGGCCGCCAGTACGGGCCTTGCGATTATGATATCCGCGACAATCTCACGGTGCAATATGTGTATCAATTGCCGGTGAAGGTGCGGAACAAGACGCTGGGCGCCGCGCTCAATGGATGGCAGGTGTCGGGCACCGCGTTCTGGCACAGCGGCGTGCCTTTCTCCGTGTTCAGCATGCCCTATTCGTCCAATGGCGACGGCATTGTGCAGGGAAGCGGTCCGCAATATGCCAGCGTGGTGGCGGGCGTGCCGGTCTACGCGCGTCGGCCCATAACTGGTGTCACGCCGGCGGGCACGGTGCAATGGCTCAATCCGGACGCGTTCGTTTCCGCGGTCGACCCCAGCACCGGGGCATGCGCCGGCGGCGACAGTCCTCAAAACTGCCAGTTCGGCAACCTCGGCAGAAACGCCCTGCGCGGGCCCGATTTCGTGTGGGGCGATTTTTGTCTGACCAGATGGTTCGGCTTGCGCGATCACGCGAAGCTCCGTGTGGATGCGCAGGCCTTCAATGTCTTGAATCACCCCAACTTCGCGCTTCCGGCGGCGGTGTACGCAGGCATCCCCGCAAGACCATCGACGCAGACGGGTTTCGGAGCGCTGACCTACACCACCGCCCCACCGACCGGTCTTCTCGGCGTGGGACTCGGCGGCGACAGCTCGCCGCGGATGATCGCGTTTCAGGCACGCCTGGAGTTTTGATTCGAGACAATTTCACAATCCGTCAGATTCATCCGCCGGCTACTAGAAGCCGTCTCCCATATGAGCGTGCAGTCGCTGTCCCGAAACTTTGGCCTGCGGCCCCGAGCCGGTTGCTTCGGGCGATAGATCCTGCCTAGCCGCGAAGTGTTTACCGGCCTTTCTGCCAGGCGCAAAAGCGTTAGCGGCAGGAAAACTCTAGCACTCTATCGAAAACCAGCCCCGTTGGCAGCGGCCGGGCTGCCCGGCCGGAAGCGTGTCATACTCGCGATAATATGGGGATGGACGCTGGGGAACTGGTTGCGAAAATCCTCGTTGCCATCAGCTCGGGTCGCGACCTCTATGTGTACGATCGGTACATCATTGGCCCCAACGCCAAACAGCGGGCACGCGAGGTGCTGATCGAAAGGCGTGACGCCTGCTCGGACCCCGATCAAATGGCTTTCCTGACCAGCGTCATTCGCGGGCTGGAATAAGGGCGGCGATGTAACGGCCCGCAAACGTATCGCTGGTCAGACGTGTGAAATTCGTTGTCGGACGATAGACGGCCGTTCCGGAAATTACACCGCGACTGTCCGGATCGAACAGATACCTTCCATACAGCCTCCGACTTCCTGCAAGCGTCCTATCGCGTGGAGCGGAGCGTACGATGACGATTCTCCTCCGCGATAATAGTCCGGAGGGGGTGCGATCGTGAAGCGGAGCTTTTCGGCAGGCGTAATCGTCGCGGCACTGGCGTTCAGTGCGGCTGCGCAGGACTGGTATCGCGATCGCGAAGAGCGATTTCGAGGCGAGGGGTGGCGGCCGCACATTTTCATGCATGTGAGGACCGATCTGGAACACGTCTGGAGCGCCGTCCGGGCAAGCGACCAGGAGCGCAGGCGTCTGGAACGAACGAAAGAAGAGTTGAACCAAATGCAGGCCGATCTCGATAAGGGGCGATGGGATAACGGCATCCTCAACGATGCGATCGATTCCATCCGGAAGTCCTCGAACGACGAACGCCTGGTGGAGCGCGATCGAGCCGTGCTGGCAGACGATCTGGCCCGCCTCAAGGAATTTCAGGATCGGCACAATCACCCGCATTAGCCGCCTGGCGAGCGCCCTTACCATCGCAAGTCCTGCCGGCGGTATGGCGTTTGGACGAAAGATGGGCTTGGTCGAACTACGCTGGGTGCGCGGGCGGGGTCAACGAAAAAAAGCCCCGGGAACCGGAAAATCACGCGCTTCGGAGACTGAAGCGCGTGAAGGAAGATGCTATCCCGGGGAACCGTTCTACTGCACGGCGGAGGTCCGGATTCTCAATGTGACCGGCATTGTCGTCGACGGCCGCCAATTGAAACGTTCCCCAGCCGATGTTCTTGATTGCCAGTCCAAAGGCCCCGCCGTTTTGCGGGTCGATCGGCATCTGGCCCCCAAATTCCCCGGCAGCGGTATACTCCACGAGTTCGCTCGGCTGATTCGGGTCCACGTTGGAACCATCGCTATTGGCTACCAGTAGGTGCCCGTTCGGCAGGAATCCGATGTCCAGCGGGCCGTGCAGGTGCGTAAAATCGGAGAACAGTAGCGAGGCTGTCTGTGTGCTGGCCGCCGTGGCCGCGTTGGGGATCTGGTAAACGGCGTTGTCAGCCGACGAGGCCACAGAAACGTTGCAGGGCGAAGGTCACGCGGGCATGATACGATTTGAACTGCAAACGGCCCCGGGGATCTAAACTCGTTTCACGATGGAGGGAAGTGACATGGGTGACCTTTACGTCGAGAGCTATAAGAAGTCGGTCTCTAATATACTCGACTACTGGAACAAGAAGCTGGCCGATTACGCCAAGCAGCTTGATCCGATCGACGACAAAATCGCTGAGCTAAACAAGAACAAAACCCCCAGCGACGATGACAAAAAGAAGCTCGCCGATCTCAAAAAGAAGCGCGACGACATACGAAAGCAGATAGATAATGCCTCAAATAGCCTCAATGTAAACCTGAAGATTATCGAGGTGGACCAGAGGGCGAAAAAAGAGGAAGTGATGAAACTTCCCGACTGGATGGAAAAAATCATAAAAGACAAGGGCGTTCCCCTTGGCAACGACGTGACCGTGGTACCGGACGTCGACATCGATTTCAAAACGTTTAAATTGAAAAAATGCGTCATTGTCCTTAAATGGAAGTTTTGAGCCGCGTGCGGGCCTAGTCTTTCTGCTCGCGAGCTTCGCTCTCGGCCGCGGCCGGGGAATCCAGGCATCACGTCGAACCGCTCGCTGGGTGCGGACAAAGGGCGTATGCGGTTCGATGAAGCAGAGGAACCCGTCAGGGTACTCCTGGCGCGCCAGAGCCGCCCGAGCGGCGCGGGGCGCCATCGGCCAGCGCGCGCCGTGGGACGGCGAGAAGCCACAGGCGACGATTACACTCGCGACCCGATGGGTAGCGGCACCACTCTTTTATACTACATAGGTATATACTGGCGGCATGGTAGCCGCGAAATGGAAAACGGCGGCGCTGGCCGTTGCGATTGCCGGCGCAGGAATCTTCGCCATCGCCCTGGTCTCCGGGCTTTTGTATGAGCAGACGCAGCGTGCACGCGACCGTGAGCGCTATCCGCAGATTGGGCGCGGCATCGATATCGGCGGCCGCACGCTCGATCTCGATTGCGCCGGCGCCGGCCAGCCCGCCGTGATCCTGGCAAGCGGCGCCAACTGGGCCCTCAGCTCGGCTGTTCACGACCCCAAGACGATATTCGCCAATGGCGGGCCGCGTCCAGGCTACAGTTGGGTCTCGATCCAGCGCGCCTTGGCAACCGTTACCACGGTGTGCTGGTACGACCGCGCCGGCTCCGGCTGGAGCGACCTTGGCCCTTATCCGCGCGACTCTGCATCGCAGGCCCGCGATTTGCATGCGGTTCTCCGCGCCGCGCGAGTCCCGCCGCCATATGTGCTGGTGGGCGAATCGTCGGCCGCCCTGGATGCTCGCGTTTACACCGGCTTCTATCCCTCGGAGGTGGCTGGCCTGGTGCTGGTCAACTGGGCCGATCCAGGGCTCTTCCTTGACCCGCGAAACAACAACGGGAAACGGGCGAAGCGGATTCCTCAGTCGATCTATCAGTCGCAAGACGCCATGGCGCAGTTGTTCAATTCGGTCGGGCTTTACCGTTTGGGCCGGGTCCCGCCCACGCTGGCGCCGCCCAAGGGACTGACGGCCGCGGAGTGGAATACTATCTGGTTCCTGACCCACTCCTCCAAAGCGGTCAGCGCCCTCATGCAGGACATCGCCTCCTGGCGGCTCAGCTCCGCCGAGGCGCGGGCAGGCGGGAGTCTCGGCGGCCGTCCGCTGCTGGTGCTCAGTGCCGAAAACATTGCCGCGCCACCCGAATTCCTTGACGCGTGGACGAACGCGCAGAGCGATCTCGCCCGACTGTCCACGCGGGGAAGACAGATCGCGGTTGGCGGGGACGCCAGCGACCTCCTGTACGATGCGCCCGATGCCATCGTCGAGGCCGTGCGCCAGATTGTCGCAGAGGTGCGGGGGCTGAAATAGGGTAGTAAACTACCTGACAACCTATCGCACCTTGGCTATTAGTGTAGTTCGTCCAAGATTCCGTTGATTGTACTTCAGTCAGAATCCGGCATAACCGGCCAAAATCGGTGTTCATCGGCGGCTAAGGACCCTTCTGGAGAGCTTTGGCGCTAGGACGCGACATCGATTCCAGCCGCCGATGAACGCCGATGAACGCCGATAAAGATCAGTTGGATTCGCTGACCGAGCGTGTGCTGGGCGCCGTCTTTGAGGTTACCAACACCATGGGCCGGTTTCCTCGAGAAGGTCTACCGGTAGTCCTGTATTCTTCGAAGAACTTCCTTGCTTCGCGGAAGGCATCGTTGTAGCATCGGTTCCGTGGTCCGTAGAGCAGCGCGCCCGGCGCCCCGAAAACGTCTCTGGACAATCTCAGCTACGGTTCTCGTTCTCTCCGGGCTGACGGGGTGCAGCCCAGCGAATCCACCTGCCGTGCCGCTGCGCACTGTCGGCGCCATGCTGGGCCTGTCGGAAAAGGAGCTCCAGAGCGGCCGGCGGGTGGAACTCCGAGGCGTAGTGACGTTTGTCGATCCCGACTGGAATCTGCTCACTCTGCAGGACGAGACCGGCGGTGTGCCGATTGAGATGACGCGGCGAACGCCTCCCTTGAGCCGCGGCGACCTACTGGAGGTGTCCGGCGCCACCGCGGCGGACAATCAGGTCCCCATGGTCGTTTCTCCCGTTCTGCATGTCACCGGTAGATCGAAATTGCCCAGTCCCCTGGCGGCGCCGGCCGCATCGCTATCCTGCGGGGAGCACCTCTATCGCTTGGTCGAGATCGAAGTTCGGCCGGAGCAAGGTCAGCTAGGGGACAATTTGCACACGGCGCGCTTCGTGGCGCATTTGGCATGCGGCGATCTGCTGATCATTGGGCGGACCTTTCGCGGATTCGCGCCCGAGACTCTCGCCGGGCGCCGGGTCCGGGTGCGCGGGGTGCCGTTCGCTTCATACGCACCCGACGGCAGGGTGGATAGCGTGCGTCTGATGTTCGACAACGAAACCGACGTGGATGTCCTGGAACCGCCTGCCGCCGAAACGCCGGCAGGCACGGAAGCACATGCCGCGGCCCCGGCGATTCGCTCTGCCCGGGATGTGAAGGCGCTGTCGCGCGAGGAAGCGGAGGCCCGCCGGCCGGTGGAACTGGAAGGCGTCGTCACGCTGGTGAATGCCCGGCATAGCGGCCTCTGCGTGCAGGACGGCTCCACCGGGCTATATGTGTTTCTATCCAAACCCGCAGCCGGACGAATCCGGTTTGGCGACCGCGTCCGCGTGCTCGGCCACACCTTGATGGGCGGTTTCGCTCCGGTGGTGGCCGAAAACTCCATCGAAGTGCTGGGGCGTGGTGTGCTGCCGGAGCCGGCACGCATCCCGGTGGGCGACGTCTTTCATGGGTGGGAGGAGAACCTGTGGGTAGAGATCGAAGGCGTCGTGCTGGGACCGCCGGAAGGAAGCGCTGAGGACCTGGAACTGATGAGCGGCAGCCGGCGGATCGCCATCGCTTTTTCCGAAGCAGCATCGCCCGGCGGGCTTGCCCCCTACCTCGATGCGCGGATCGCTGTACGCGGCGTTTACGGCGCGTTCTTTACCGCCGCCGGGGTTTTCGCGGGTACGCATATTCTCGCCACGTCAACCAGCATGCTGCGGGTCCTCGAAAAGGCCCCGGAAAAGCCGGGAGAGCGCACCCTCGCGTCGCTGTCGCATTTTGACTTGCGCGGTGTTCCGCAGCACCGCATCCGGGTTTCGGGCGTAGTGACGTTTCGGGACACCAGCGGGCGCGTCTACCTGCAGGACGGTGGGGACGCGTTGCGCATCGCCGGCGCCCCGGGGCTAGGCCCGCAACTCCATTCTCGCGCTACCGCCGAGGGCTTTCTGGCAACCGGCGGCGCCGAGCCGCAATTGGAACACGTGCGCTGGATCGATGCCCATGCGGACTCACCCGTCGCCCCCAAGCGCGCGCTTGCCGAAACGCTCAATTCCGGAGAACTGGACGCGCGCCTGGTGGCGGTGGAAGGATTTCTCGAAAGCCGGCGCACCACGGGTGGAGAGCTGCGGCTCGCCCTGGTGACCGGCCGCGAACGTTTCGCTGCTTCGATGGAGGCCCCGGGTTCAGCCAGGGAGTTTCCCCAACTGCGCGTGGGCGCACTCCTGCGGCTGACCGGTATTTGCGAAATCGAACCGGGTTCGGCCGAATCGCGGCGGGCCTCGCTGCGGCTGCGCACCGCGGACGACATCGCAATCGTCCGCCCGGCGCCTTTCTGGGACGAGAGGCGAGCCGCCTACGCCGCTTTGTCTGTGGCGTCACTGCTCGTGCTGGCGCTGGTTTGGGTGGCATGGCTGCGGCGCGGTCTGGTGAAAGAGATGGCTCTTCGCGCCGGTTTAGAGGAGCAGTTGCTGAATGCGCAGAAAATGGAGAGCGTGGGCCGGCTGGCCGGCGGAGTCGCACACGACTTCAACAACTACCTGACGGTGATTCTCGGCTACACCGGTTTGCTGCTGGAGAAGCCGTCGGAATGGAGCTCCATGAGTATGGCCCTCACAACCATCCGCGAAGTCAGCGAAAAAGCCGCCGCGCTGACCCGCCAATTGCTTGCCTTCAGCCGCAAACAGCTCTTACAGCCGGTCCCGTGCGATCTGAACGAAACCCTCGCCTCAGCCCGCCAGACGCTCCTGCCGCTGATCGGCGAAAACATCGAGCTTCTCACTCGTCCGGCCGAGAATTTGGATCCGGTAAACATCGATCCCGGTCAATTCTTTCAGGTGATTGTCAATCTCGCGGTCAATGCGCGGGATGCCATGCCGCATGGAGGCCATCTGACTTTTGAAACCACCGGCATGACTCTGGGGCCGAACGACGTCAGAACCCGCGAAGGCCTTGCCCCGGGACGATACGTGCTGTTAACAGTCACCGACACAGGCGCCGGCATGGACGAGCACACCCGCCAACATATTTTCGAGCCTTTCTTCACCACCAAGGAAAAGGGACGCGGTACGGGGCTGGGTTTGTCTGTGGTCTTCGGCATCGTCAAACAAAGCGGAGGGCATATCGAGGTCTCCAGCCGGCTGGGTGAAGGTGCGAGTTTTTCCATCTACCTGCCGGTGGCCTCGTCACCCCCAACCCAATCGGCTAGAGTGCAGGATTCGGCGCCCCGGAGGGACGGTGGCGGCGTCACCGTATTGGTGGTGGAGGACCGCGAAGACGTCCGCACCTTGGTCGCTACCGGCTTAAGCTCCTATGGCTACGACGTTCTCACGGCCGCGACGGCGGATGCGGCGATAGAGTTACTGCGAACCTCCAATCGGGAGGTCCGCGTTTTGTTGACCGACGTGGTCATGCCCGGACGCGGCGGCCGCGAGCTTGCCGCCGACATTGTCCGGCAATGGCCGGGCATTCGGGTGATTTTCATGTCCGGCCATTCAGAAGAGATCCTGCGGGAGCGTCCCGGCTCCGCACTCGCGGACGACTATCTCCAGAAGCCGTTTACCGCGGCCGAAGCTGCCGCATTGGTGCGCCGCGCGCTGGACCGCAAGGATTCTTGAGTCGACTTCGGCAAGGCATCCTCCAACCGAACTGACGCCCATCTATCAGCCGAACGTTCTGATTGGAGAAGGGGCTTGTGGACGAAGAACGGTCTTTTCGGCGGCTAACCCCGCGTCGCTGACCCTCGGCGTCGATAGTGGCTCGCCCACCGCGAGTTGTCTCTGCCATACTGTCAGATAGCATGCACGGCAACTTTCGCGCTCTTGTGTGGGTGACAGTTCTGGCCGCGGTTGGCGGCGCAAGCTGGATCGTCTTAGGGCAGGCGTCCACCGACCCGCGTCTGTGGCAGCACCGCAATCTAGGAAAGGCGTTCTACGAGAATCCTACGACCCATGGCGAGGCCGTCGCGGAGTTGAAGGAGGCGCTCGCGCTAGCGCCGAAGTCGCCGCGCGACCGACTGAACTACGGGCTGGCATTGCTCCGCCAGGGCGAGAACGAAGCGGGCATGGCCGAACTGCTGAAAGTGCAGAAGGAAGATCCCAAGCTGCCGCACACCTGGTTCAATCTCGGCATCCTTTATAAGAAAGAGAACGAGACCGAGAAAGCCATCGAGCAATTCGAGCAAATGGTGAAGCTCGTGCCTACCGAGCCGGTGTCGCATTACCAACTCGGCAGCCTCTATAAGATGAAGGAAGACTACCCGGCGACCATCAAGCAATTCGAGACCGCGCGCGATCTCAGTCCGCGTCTCGCCGCTCCGCACTACCAGCTTTATGGGCTCTACAAGCAGGCAGGCCGCGCTAAAGACGCCGACGCCGAGTTGGCCGTCTTCCAACAACTCAAGAAAGATCAGGAAGGCGCCGCCATCCCGGAAGACATGGAGTGGTGCGCCTACGCCGAGCTCTACGATCCCATCGACGTGCTGCCAGGCAATCCGCCGGCGCCTTCCACTTTCCGCGATGAGAAGCTTGCCGACGGATTCACGGGCGCCGGCGCAGGCGTCGCGGCCATGGCAGGCGCCGACGGGCATCCCGACCTGATCGCCTGGTCCGCCAACCGCGTGGAGTGGTTCCGCGGGGGAAGCACGCTGGTGAACGATTCCGGCCTGGAAGCTCTGAAAGACGTGCAATTCATCGCGCCCGGCGATTTCAATAACGACGGGCTGCCCGATCTCTGCGTCATCACGAGCAAGGGCGCCGCGCTCTATCGCAATACCGGCAAAGGTTTCGTGAAGCAGGCCGACCTCGCGGCCGGCTCGTTCCGCAAAGCTGTGTGGATGGATTACGACCACGATTACGACGAGGACATCATCCTCATCGGCGACGATTTCCGTTTGCTGCGCAATAACGGCGAGGCCGGTTTCAGCGACGAAACGAAGCGTTTTCCGTTCGTCGCCGGGAAGGCGCTCGACGCTGTGCGGTTCGATCTGGAACCCGACACTCGCGGCTTCGACCTCGTGGTCTCCTACGCCGATCGCCCGGGTGTGGTCTATCGCGATAAGCTCGGCGGCAATTATCAGGCTGTCCCCCTCGGTACGCTCCCGGCTGGTGCGCAGGGGCTGGTAGCCGAAGACTTCAATCACGATGGCTTCACCGACCTTGAGTTCGAACCCTCAGGCCGGCTGGTAAACCACGGGGGCGTACTGGAAACCTCGCAGGGGGCTCCGCCCTCGGCGGCCGGCGTCGATTGCACCGGCAACGGCCGCCTCGACTACGCGCGAATCGAAGGTGGCAACCTCATCGTCGCCCACGACACCACCAAGGATTACGGCAACTGGATCGAGATCGGCCTCATCGGCGTGAAGAATAACAAGCTCTCGGTGAACGCCAAGGTGGAAGTGAAGGCGGGCACCAACTATCAGAAGCAGACCTACGCGGGTATTCCGCTGGTATTCCGCCTTGGCAATCTCCAAAGCGTCGACACGGTCCGCATCACGTGGGCGAACGGTCTGATTCAGAACGAAATGAAGCAGCCGGTGAACAAAGTGGTGACCGTCACGGAAGCGCCGCGCCTGGCTGGATCGTGCCCCATGATCTTCAGTTGGAACGGCGGCCGGTTCCAGTTCATCACCGACGTGCTGGGTGTCGCGCCGCTCGGCGCCAGTTCCGGCGACGGCCAGTATTTCCCCGTCGATCACCAGGAGTGGGTCTCCATTCCCGCGGAAGCTCTGCAGGCGCACGATGGCGCGTATGAAGTCCGCATGACGGAGGAACTGCGAGAGGTCTCCTACATCGACCAGATTAAGCTGCTGGCGCTCGACCATCCGGCGGGCACGGAGATCGTGACGAACGAGAAGTTCAAATCGCCGCCGTTCCCCGAGTTCCGCTTGTATGGCGGGACGCATCGCGTCTACCCCTCGGCGGCGCGCGATAGCCACGGAAAGGACGTGCGCGCCGCGCTACTGGCGCGCGATCGACGCTATCCCGACGATTTCCAACGCGATCATGCCGGCGTCGCCGAACTGCACACGCTCGATCTCGATTTCGCCGGCGCCGCGCGCGATGGCAAGGCGACGCTGGTCCTTCAGGGATGGGTGGATTGGGCCGACGGCAGCACTTTCCTGGCGGCTACCCAGGCGCATCGCGATCTGGTGTTCCCTTATTTGCAAGTGAAAGACGCGCAGGGCAATTGGAAGACGGTCATCGAGGATATGGGCATGCCTTCGGGCAAGCCGAAGCCCATGGCCGTCGATCTCACCGGCAAGTTTCTCAGCGCGTCGCGCGAAGTGCGCATCGTCACCAGCCTGTGCGTTTACTGGGACGAGATTTACCTCTTCGAGAACAACACGGCGCCCGAATCGCGCCTCACGGAAATCGCCATGAGCTCGGCCGACCTGCATTTCCGCGGCTTCTCGCACGCTACTATCGATCCCGAACGTAAGCAGCCCGAGTC
>Ga0182016_10001320_pt1 | contig 30258 bp, 26 predicted proteins | sample 712S2MmetaG_FD_120491 | JGI IMG/M metagenome (GOLD analysis project Ga0182016, IMG submission 120491) | Permafrost microbial communities from Stordalen Mire, Sweden - 712S2M metaG | ecosystem: Environmental > Terrestrial > Soil > Wetlands > Permafrost | place: Sweden: Stordalen | collected...
GGCTCCGGCCAAGAAGGCGGCTAAGAAGCGCGCCCCAGCCAAGAAGGCTGCAAAGAAGAAGGCCGTAGCGAAGAAGGCTCCGGCCAAGAAGGCGGCTAAGAAGCGCGCCCCAGCCAAGAAGGCAGCCAAACGGCGTCCCGCCAAAAAGGCTGCTGCAAAGAAGATGTAGCTTTAGTCCGTTCGCGGACGTGTGTTCGAGGGGGCCTCAGGGCCCCCTCGAGTGCTTTTACGGCCCAAAACAAGATCATCTGGCTCGTCGATATCGAGCGCCCACGGACTGTCGTTGACGACGCGACAGGCGAGGCCAAGACGCTGCGCTTCGCGTTGGTGCAGGCGCTTTGAGTCCGGACCGTACGAGAAGTGGAAGTCCAGATTCGACGGGAGGACCAGGATGTTGGTACCCCGTTGGCGATGGTCGGTCACGATCGTGACCCCTTCGGACGGCTCAAAGAAACCAATGCCCGCAGGCGCGTGCAGGTCACCGTGAACGATGAAGAAGCGATCAAAGTCTCCGCTCATCGCCCGGTAGGCGCCATCGACCGTGGGATTGAGACCCGGTGCCACGGAACGCCAGAAACCCACGCCTTGCTCACGGGCAAAGGATTCGATGTCGTCGCTCTCGCCGAGCACGAAGATGGTTCGTGGGCGAGCCCCCTGTAACACTCCGAGCGCCAACTCCTCGGCGAGCGCAGTCACTTCGTTCGTACCCGCCTGACGTAGCCGGTTCTTGGCCAGGTGAAATGACTTCAGGGGAACAAGGACGACGTCACGAGGCATGGCTCCAAATCCTAGATTGCGAAACTACTGTGCAAGACGTGACCTCGGACTCGACTGATCTACTTGGCTTTGAGCGCGTGTTGATCGAACGAGGCGAAGTGGTCGTGGGGATTGACGAGGTGGGTCGCGGCGCTCTCGCTGGTCCGCTCACGGTGGGAGCGGTCGTGTTAGGTGATATCCGTACGGTGCCCGAGGGTCTCAACGATTCCAAGCAAATCACTCCACGTCGACGCCAGGGACTGGTGGTTCCGCTGCGCGAGTGGGCCGACGGCTGGGCGCTCGCAGAGGCGAGCCCAGAAGAGATCGACGCCTGGGGCCTTCGCACGGCTCTCGCGGTAGCGGCGACGCGGGCGCTGGATCGACTACGCGTCCGCCCGACGTACGCCTTACTGGACGGAGACTTCAATCTGCTCAGCGCGCCAATGGCCCTCGGTGTTGCTGACCTCCCGGTGCCTGAACTGCGCTACGCCACCATGGCCCACGAGTCACTCGTGCGCGGCGACGCGAGATGCGCGACCATCGCCGCGGCCTCGGTGCTCGCCAAGGTGGACCGCGACGCCTTCATGGTGGGACTGGATCCGCGACTTCCCGTCTACCGTTGGGAGTCGAACAAGGGCTACGGTTCACGCGAGCACCTTGAGGCTCTTGCCGTTCACGGACCCAGCGAATGGCATCGTCGTAGCTGGTCGCTACCGGCGCTTCGGTCTCTCGCATCTTGACGTCAAATAGAGTGAAGCTCTTTAGCGGTCGCGCAGGCGTACCTCGAAGATGTCGCGCATCGCGTCGCCGATGAAGTTGATGCAGACGATCACGACGATGAAGAGTATCGAGACGGGAAAGACCTCCCACCAATAGCCATTCCAGAGTTCCTGGGTGCCTTCGTTGAGCATCGTGCCCCAGTCAGTGGCGGGCAATTGGATACCGAGACCCAGGAAACCCAACGCCGAGAGCAGCTGGATTGCGTCAGCGACCGAGAAAGTGCCGACGGTGACGATGTTGCCCATTGAATTGACGAACACGTGGCGACGGATGACGTGGAGCTTCGATGCACCCATTGCGAGCGAAGCCTGGGAATATTCCAAATTCTTGATGACCAATGCGTCGGAGCGGATGAGACGGGCGGTGAGGAACCAACCGGTCATACCAATCACGATGATGAGAAATGGCGTCGACTTTCCAAAGACCGCGACGAGGGCGATGATCAGGAACAAGTTGGGAATCGAGAGCATGGCGTCGAGAAGGCGCATCATGATCGTGTCGACGATGCCGCCAAAGAATCCCGAGATCATCCCGTACAGTGTGCCCACGACGATGGTGATGAGACCCGCCAGGAAGCCCAGGGTGAGCGAGTACTTGCCGCCGTAGAGGATCCGACCGAGTTCGTCGAATCCGTTGACGTCGGTGCCCAAGAGGTGGTGCAACGACGGAGGCTGGTTCTGGGGCACGCCGATCTGCTGCAGGAGCGAGGTCTGATTGGTTCGCCAGAATATCGGCACGATGAAGCACGCGATGACGAGAAGTCCCAAGACGTAGACCGAGATCAGCGCCAATTTGTTTCTCGCGAAGACTCGAAGGCCCTGGCGGAAGTTCGACTCGACCTTGTCCGAAGGACTGAAGGATGACTCTTCGCCAACCGAGGATACCGATGACTCTGCACCCGGGAAGGGAACATCAGGGCCGATGAAGTTCCCTGGTGCGCCGGTGCCGTCGGAATTGCTCATTTTTCCGTTCCCATAATCCGAATCCGGGGATTGATGAACACCAGACTTATGTCGGCGATGAGGTTACCGAGCACGGCCATCACGGTAACGACGACGGTCACTCCGAGCACGACCATCGTGTCAAAGTCCTGAGCGGCCTGGACCACGATGAGACCGAGGCCCGGATAGTTGAACACCGACTCGGTGATCACCGCGCCGGCGAGCAGTCCGGGGATGGAGACACCGAGGACCGTGACAATGGAGGTCATGGCGTTTCGAAATGTGTGTCGCATGAGGATCTGGCGCGGGCTGCATCCTTTGGCTCGAGCGGTTCGGATGTAGTCCTGGACCAAGACGTCGATCACGTTCGAACGCATGTAGCGGCTATAGGAGCCGATCTGCAAGGAAGTGAGGGTGAGCACGGGCAAGATGAAACCCTTTGGGTCGGTGAACATCGCCCAAGGATGCACGCCGAGCGGTGGTGAGTCGGGCAAGTGGAACGTATGGATGGCGAAGGCGTCGAGCATCAAGAAGCCCAGAACGAAAGGAGGCGTCGCGTACATCATGAACGTGACGCCGGTGAACCAGTAGTCCGCCGGACGGTTGCGACGCCACGCCTGGTAGATGCCAAGAGGAATTGCGACCACCGTGGCGAGAATAAATGCGCTGAGGGCCAGAAAGAACGTGCGTGGGATGTAGACGCGCAGGATGCCGGTGATCTGGGGTGGTGAGTCCTTGAAGGAGAGTCCGAGGTTGAAATGGATGAAGACGCCCCATAGGTAGTGCCACAGGCGCTGGAAGTAAGGCTGGTTGAGCCCGTAGGTATTCGCAAACGTATCGATGCACGCCTTGGTCTGGTGCTCGGCGCAATTGAAGTACGCGGCGTTGAGCGCTCCGTGAGGCAAGAAGTAGGGGAGGGTGAAGGTGAAAACTAATACCAACAAGAGGACGAAAAACCCCTGCAGGAGTCGTCGCCCGATGTAGTACAGCATGTGCGAACTATAGCAAGCGCGTGCACTGGCAATTTTGGATCAGCGTTGACGCAGGTTGTGTTGTGGCGAGTTGATATCAGTTAACACCAAGCGAACATCGATGGTCGTCGCTCGACGCCAATAACAAAAGCCTCCCCCGAAGGGGAGGCTTTTGTTATTGGCCCAACGCGCGAACGCGCTGGGAGTTGTCGCAACTACTTGAGGCTTAGGTACTCGGGGTTGAAGTTCTGCAGCGGGTTGTTCGGTAGAACGCCCTTCAGCTGCTTGGAAACCTCGACCGTCGCGGTGGGGTTCGGAACGTAGAGAACCGGGAGGTTCTTTGCCGCGAACTTACCGAAGGTGTCAAGCGTCGTGTTACCGAAGTCGGTACCCTTGACGAGCTTGGTCATCGTGGCGTTGTCGTAACTTCCCACGTTGAACCCGGCTCCCGGCACGAAGAGCGACTCACCGGTCGGGTAGTAGTCCGGCGCGTAGATCCATCCAGCACCCCATGAGCAGATGTCCTCATCAGCGCACGTGGTAACCGCGGTGTCAAAGCCTTGTGGCTCGGGCTGGATCTCGATGCCCTCGGTCTTCCAAGCGTCGATCTGCGCCTGAGCGGTGTCGGCGCTCGAAGGTGCCGCTGCCGCGCTCAGGTACGAGAACTTGAATTGGAGAATCGAACCCTTGGGGATACCGGCACCACAGTCACTTGAGCCCGTTCCTGGACTCTCACAGGTGGCTTTGCCCGAAATCAATTTCCAACCGTGGCTGGTGAGCAGGGCGAGTCCCTTCTTGGTCGAGTAACTGTAGGCGCACTTGATTGGCTTCGCGATCGAAGTAGGCACGTCGGCGGGGATTGGACTGCACGTAGGGATTGCGTAGTTCTTGTCCACCGACTCGATGATGCCCGCCTGGTCAACGCCTTCTTGGAGAGCCTGGCGAACGTACAACTGCTTCAGCTCAGAATTACGCACCAAAGTGTTTGCCTTGGTCGGTCCCGAAGAGTTGTTGCCCAAGACGAACGGGTCGTAGTTGAACGACCACGACTCACCGGTGACCAGGTTGTAGTTGGCCGACAACGACGGAAGGTTCTTGCCCAGTCCGCCCGGCTTGGTAGCTCCTGAAGGTAGCGCAGTTGGGTCGACCGGGCCCTGTTGAATGGCGCCCGTCGCGAGGTCCTCTTGAATGGCGGTCGATGATGCGTACGCCTTTTCCTTGAACTCTGCGACCTTGGCCTTCACCGGACCGCTGTACTTGGTGTTCGGAACGAAGGTCACGTCACCTAATGCGTCAGCGGCGGTCAACTTCCATGGACCAGTGTCCACCTGCCAAAAACTGCTGGTCCAGGTGTTGGTCTTGAGCGACTGGGCGTTCAAGTAGTTGTAGACGGCAATGCAGTCCTTGTTCGCAGTCGCCGAGTTGTACGCCGCGGTGGCGCAGGCGCTTGGACCGGTGGCGGTCACGTCCCATGAGTTGGGCAGTGGCTGAATCTGGCCGAGTTCGTTGTAGAGCAGCCAGTTAGGGTTCTCCTTGGTGGTGAAGTTGATGACCACTTTGAGACCCGTCGGACCGTCGGGGTACGAGACGCTCTTGATCTGGTCGGGAATACCGTAACCAGCGTTGTAGCCACAGTCGTCACCGGCGTTGGGCGTTTTGCCGCCCACGGGCGCGGTGAACGCCTTGTACATGTTCAAGAAGAAGGCGATTGACTGTGCGTCAATGGTCTGCCCGTTGGAGAACTTCCATCCCTTGAGGTCCATCGTGAAGGTCTTGTCGCCGTTCGAGGCTGTTGGAAGATCAGCGGGAGAAAGCTTTGGCTGCACGGCGACCGAGGATCCGAGGCCGAAGTAGTAGGCCGGACGATACATCAATTCCTGGAATTGATTGAGGTTCGCCACCGAGAAGTAGTTACACGACACCACTGGAAAGATATAGTTCGGGTGCGCGCTCGCTGCTTCGGCAAAAGTTATGGTACCGCTCGGTTTCGCCGCCGCGCTGGCTGTCGCGGCGGTAAGTCCAACGACCGACATCGCGACAACGACGCCGATAGACGCCAACTGTCGAAATCTTGCAGTGTGTTTCATTCTTTCCTCCCCAGATGGCTTGACCTAAGCCAGTCCGTAGTCCTTTGACTAAGTTTTGCCAGAGTATACCGTTTGGTAAGTAGTGGCAACAAAGTTGCCATGTATTTCCGAGGGAAGTGTTAAGTTCTGATTTTTCTTGGGAAAACCACACCGACGTGAGCAGGAGTTCGCACGTTACTCCAAAGGAGATACGTGAAATAACTTGGACTCTTCAGTTCGTCAAGAACCACGAACTGACGTGTGAAGTGCCGAGGCGGGATTAGACCTCGCCCGTCGACTTCTTTGTCGATTTGCGCACCGCTTTCGTCGCTCCCACGGAAACTGGCGTGACAAGTGGAAAGTAGCAGGCCGCCTCGTGCACCGGGCCAAAGGACTGCATTGGCGGTGCAACTTCAGCGCACACCTCTTGGGCGCGGGGGCATCGCGTGCGGAATCGACAGCCGGAAGGGGGGTTGGCCGAGCTGGGTAGCTCACCTTCAATCTTGATGCCTTTTCGGTTCTTCGCCTCCTTGGGATCGGGCAGAGGCACTGCGTTCAGTAAGCCCTGGGTGTAGGGATGCGCGGGCCTACGAAAGACTGACTCGGAGTCACCGACTTCCACGATTTCGCCCAAGTACATGACACCGATTCGGTCGGCCATATAGTTCACGACCGCAAGGTCGTGAGAGACCATGACGAAACTTACGCCCAAATCCTGCTGAAGTTCCTTCATGAGGTTCAAGATCTGAGCTTGGATCGACACATCCAGGGCCGAGACGGGTTCGTCGGCGACGACGAGCTTTGGATTGAGCGCGAGCGCGCGCGCGAGACCAATGCGTTGGCGTTGCCCACCGGAGAATTCGTGGGGGTGGCGCTGGGCAGACGCGGGATCTAGACCCACGGCAGTCATGAGGCGAGCGACCTGCTGGACCTGTTCTTGGTGGGTCCCGACTTTTTGAATCGCGAGGGGCTCGCGGATGATGTCGCCTACCTTCATGCGAGGGTTGAGTGACGAGTAAGGGTCCTGGAACATCATCTGACGGTCGCGCTGCAAGGCGCGCGTCGCGCGGCCTTTCATCGACGTCACGTCCCTATCCTCGAAGATAATCTCACCGCTGTTGGGATGCTCGAGGCCAACGATCATTCTTCCGGTGGTGGTCTTGCCGCAACCCGACTCGCCCACGAGCCCAAAGGTCTCTCCTTCGTATACCGCGAATGAGACGCCCGACACGGCGTGCACTTTGCCGGTCTTTCGACGAAGCGGTCCACTTCGGATAGGAAACTCCTTGGTGAGCGAAGTGATGCGAAGTATTTCCTTGGTCGACACGGTTCGCTCGCGAATCTCGACCTTGACTTCGTCGAGCCCCGCCGGGCCGTTCACGGGGTAGAAGCAGGCGTACTCCGAGCCGTCTTTGTCCACCGTCGCCGGGGGATCTTCGTTATGGCACTTCGCGGTGGCGTACTGGCACCGAGGCGCGAAGCGGCACGCCATGATCTCCTTTGACAAGTCCGGTGGCAGACCCGCAATTGAGCGAAGCGTGGCGCCCTTGGAAGCGTCGATGCTCGGCACCGAGGCGAGAAGTGCCTGGGTGTAGGGGTGGCGCATGGTGGCGAAGAGCTTCTCGGTGGTGTTCTCTTCGGCCTTTCGTCCCGCGTACATCACCACCACGTTGTCGGTGCGTCCCGCAATCACCCCCATGTCGTGGGTGATCAGAATGACACTCATAGCCAGTTCTTTTCGCAGTGAGTCGAAGATGTCCAGTATCTGCTCTTGGATCGTGACGTCGAGCGCGGTTGTCGGCTCGTCGGCGATGAGCAGGCTTGGAGCACAAACGAGGCCCATCGCGATCATCACTCGCTGGCGCAGGCCACCGGAAAGTTCGAAGGGATATTGGTTGAGACGCTCTTTGGGCCGGGGCATTTCTACCATCTCGAGGACCTCGAGGACGCGCTTGGTCGCCTCTTCGTCACTGGCGCCGCGGTGAATCTTGTAGCCTTCGCCGACCTGGCGGCCGATCTTCGTGGTGGGATTGAGTGACGTCAAGGGGTCTTGGGGGATGAGGGCGATCTTGTTGCCTCGGACGTCTTGCATGTCCTTCTCGCTGAGCGTGGCGAGGTCGGTGCCGTCAAAGACAATACGTCCATCAGTGATGAATCCGTTGCCAGCGAGGAGTTGCATGATGGCAAAGCCGGTCGTGCTCTTGCCGCAACCTGACTCGCCCACGATTCCCACGCACTGCCCGGACTCGACGGTTAGCGAGAAGTTGTCCACAGCAATGGCATTCCCGGTTCTCATCTTGAATTGAACCTGGAGATTTTCCACCGAAAGCAGCCTGCTCATAAAGTGCAACAGTAGCCGTTCCGTTAAATGTCCCTCGCCGTACGTTCGCGGTGTACTGGAATTGAGCAACAATCGAGGTGCAAGTTCAAGCCTTAAGAGCGCCCCAGTGCGAACGTTGGACTCCTGTCGCGCTGTCCCAGGGCGATCAGTTGGCCAGTGAACGAGCGATGTCCTCGAAAGTCGCGTCGTTGAATTCGAATCCGCGACCGCTCAGCACGAGCGGTACGACTCGCTGGCTCGCGAGGATCGCGCCGGAAACGAGTTCGGAACCGAGGACGAGCTTCAGAGCGAAGGCCGGGACCGATGCGACCGAGGGCCGGTGAAGCTGGGACGCGAGTACGTGGGTAAAGTCGCGATTGGTGAGCGGCGAGGGGGCGACTAAGTTCACGGGACCCACGAGCGCATTATCGAGCACGAAGAGAGTCGCGCGAACGTGATCGCGCAGCGAAATAGGGCTTATCCATTGGCGTCCGTCGGACAACCGGCCGCCGAGCCCCGCGCGAAAGAGCGGGAGCTGCTTCTTGAGTGCGCCGCCCTTTAAGCCCATGACGATGCCCGTGCGAAGCAGGGCGACCGAGCTGCCGTGCTGTCCGTAGTCAGAAGCGGCTGCTTCCCACTGTTCGCATACTCCGGCGAGGAAATCGTCGCCGTGACTCGAATGCTCGTCGAGCAATTCATCGCCTCGTGAGCCGTAGATGCCAATGGCCGAACCACTCGCAAGCTTCCCGGGTGGTGAAGTCATCGAGGAAAGTGCTCGGACGAGGAGCGACGTTGATTGGGTGCGCGAGAGAAGGATCTCTTGTTTACGTGCGTCGTTCCATCGTTTATCGGCGATACCGGCACCCGCGAGATGTACGACCGCGTCGAGGCTGCCGGCGCGTCGAAGGTCGTCATCGTCGACGAGACCACGTACCGGATCCCATCGGATGACGGAGTCTTGGAATTGTGCACCGGGTCGCACGAATCGCACGACCTCGTCGCCGCGCTCGTGCAGCGCCGCGACGAGTGCGCTGCCAATGAATCCCGAGGAGCCCGTTATTCCAACACGCATCGTTCTCTCCATGTATTAAGGATCAGTGAGGCCAAAAGGTCAGGTTGCGAAAGGTGGGCGCCGTGACCCGCCCTTTCGAGCTCACAGGTCTCGATGAGGGGACTGAGTTCTCGTAGGTCACGGCATAGTGATCGGTAGTACTCAAGGTGGTACGCGTCGCCGTGGGCGTAGAGAGTGGGAACCTCGAGTTGGGTTAGGTCAAAGGGAGTCGCGCCGGTGCGCAAGAGCGAAAGATCGCTGTAGAGGGCGGCGCCGTCGAGGCGGCGCGACCGTTTCTCGAGTTCGCTGAGCCGCTCCCAAGCACTGTTCGAGACCATGCGCCGAAAGAAGACCTCGGCTTCGTATTCGGGGTCTTCGGCGAGAATCGATCGTGAACCTTCGCGGGAACGAACCCAGGGGAGGGGTGCCTCGTAGGCGATCACTTGTTGTGAGAGAACCGGCTCGCGCAGCGCGGCTCCCAGGGCCACCACACCACCGAAACTGTGGCCGAAATAGATCACCGGGCCGCGAGCGGCTTCGCGCCGAGCGAGGTCGAGTAGGTCGTCGACGTGATAGTCGAGCCCGAGTGGTCCAAGGCTCCTTGAACCTTGGTACCCGCGTCGGTCGTAGGCAATGAGGTCAAAGAACTCCAGGCGCCGGGCCAGGCGGGCAAAGGAGCCACCCCGGTCGAGCCCACCGTGCACGCAGATGACGCTGGCGAGAGGGTTTTGCACCCTACGTTCGGCGACCGCTAGGCCCTCGACGGGCGAATCGGCGACGAAGTGCAGGCCTTGGGGCATCGCGTGAGCGGAACTCATAAGCGAAACCTACCGGCTTTACTCGGGCTGTCGTCCCATCGCTGGCGTGTTCGCCGCCCCTAGGCTGGAGGGGTGACGACGCCGCCAGACTCAGTCCCACCTCGCGCAATAAAGGGATCCTTCGGGCCCAATGCGTGGCTCGTCGACGACATGTACGACCGTTTTCTCGCCGATCCAGACTCGGTGTCAGCGAGTTGGCGCGAATTCTTCGCCGATTATCAGCGTTCGACGGTGCCCACGGTCGCCACGAGCATCGTGCACGCGGTCCCGGCCAAGCCCGTTATCGACATCGACGAGGAAGCGACGCCCCTTCGCGGTGCGGCGGCGCGAATCGTGACCAATATGAACGCGAGTCTCGCGGTACCCACCGCGACCAGCGTCCGCACGGTGTCGGCGAGGCTTCTCGAGATCAATCGAATTGCCCTGAATGAGTCGCTCGCTCGTGCGAGCGGCGCCAAGGTGTCCTTCACGCACTTCATCGCCTTTGCGATCGTGAAGGGCCTGGGTGAGATATCCGCACTCAACGCGACCTTCGTGGATGCGGTTGACGAGAAGGGCACCCCCGGAGTGCGCCGCCACGAACACGTGGGCCTCGGGCTCGCTGTCGACGTCGAGCGTCCCGACGGTACCCGCAACCTGCTCGTGCCCGTCATTCGCGACGCGGACACCTTGGATTTCCGAGAGTTCCTCCTTGCCTACGAGAGCTTGGTGCGAAAGATTCACAGCGCTTCGTTTGGCGCCGACGACTTCGTGGGCGCGACGGTCTCGCTCACTAATCCGGGAACGCTGGGCACGGTCCAGTCGGTCCCGCGACTCATGCCCGGTCAGGGTGCGATCTTCGGCGTCGGCGCGTTGAACTGGCCGGCGGGCTTCGAAGCAGCGGACCCGCGGGCGCTCGCTGAACTGGGCGTCGGCAAAGTCCTTACTCTTACGTCGACCTACGATCACCGGATCATCCAGGGCGCCGAGTCCGGTCTGTTTTTGAAGTACGTCGCCGAATGCCTGACCGGTGGCCACGACTTCTACGAGGAGATCTTCACCTCGCTGGGTGTCCCCTTCGAGCCCGCGCAGTGGTCGCGCGACCGCAATCCCGCAGCCGGCGAGGGTGACGCCGAAAGGATCCTGAAGCAGATTCGTGTTCAGGAACTCATCAACATGTACCGGGTGCGTGGACATTTGAACGCGCACCTTGACCCTTTGTCGAGCGAGCCGCCGGCGCTGCATTCGGAGTTGGACCTCGCGACCTACGGGCTCACCATCTGGGACCTTCAGCGAACCTTCGTGGTCGCCGGACTCGCGGGCAAGAGCGAGGCGACCCTCGAAGAGATTCTCGCGATCTTGCGTGACGCTTACTGTCGCACGATTGGTATTGAGTATGGCCACATCATGGATCCCGAGCAGAAGCGCTGGATCCAGCAACGCGTTGAGGGCGTGAAACAGACCATGACCGTCGAGCAGCAGCATCGCGTGCTCGAGGCGCTCAACGAGGCCGAAGTCTTCGAGAAGTTCCTCCACTCGCGCTACGTGGGCCAAAAGCGATTCGGGCTCGAAGGCGGAGAGTCCACCATCGTCGCGTTACAGACCATCTTGGACGTGGCGTCCGACGATGGACTTCGCGAGGCAGTCATTGGTATGGCCCATCGAGGGCGCCTCAACGTGCTCGCGAACATCGTTGGTAAGTCCTACAGCGACATCTTCTCTGAGTTCGAGGGGAATCTCGACCCCGAGAGCGTTCAGGGCAGTGGCGACGTCAAATACCACAAGGGTGCCCGCGGCACCTTCAAGAACCCGCGCGGCGCGGCGATCGAAGTCTCGATGGCTTCGAATCCATCGCACCTCGAAGCGGTCAGTCCCGTCGTCGAGGGCATCGTACGGGCCAAGCAAGACCTCGTCATCCGACCGAGCGACGGCACGCAGTGGGAAAAGATGGCTGAGGTCTTTCCGTATCTGGCGATTCTCATCCACGGTGACGCCGCCTTCGCGGGTCAGGGCGTAGTCGCCGAAACGCTCAATATGTCCCAACTCTCGGGTTACCGCGTCGGTGGAGCGATTCACATCGTTATCAACAATCAGGTCGGGTTTACCACCGCACCCGAGTCGGCGCGCACCAGTTACTACCCGACTGACGTCGCCAAGATGATCCAAGCACCGATCTTTCACGTGAACGGTGACGACCCCGAAGCGTGCGCGAGAGCGGCGCGCCTCGCCTACGACTACCGCGAGACGTTTCACCGCGACGTGGTACTCGACATCGTCTGTTACCGGCGTCACGGCCACAACGAGGGCGATGATCCGAGTTACACCCAACCCCAGATGTACAAGATCATCGACCAGATGCGCTCGGTGCGAAAGATCTACACCGAGACCCTGGTGCGCCGCGGCGATATCTCGATAGAACAGGCCGAAGCCGAACTCGACCAGTTCAACGCGCGTCTCCAGACGGTCTTAGACGAGGTTCGCACGGTGCCCGTGCCCAGTCTGGATGGTGTTCCGGTCGCCGAGATCCCCGAGGACCTCGACCCACCGCCCACCGGAGTGGACCGCGCGACGTTGCTCGACATCGCGCGGGTCACGATGACCGCGCCCGAAGGTTTCACCATTCACCCCAAGCTCGAGCGTCAGTTCGTCCAACGTCAAGCGATGCTCGACGCGGGAGAGGTCGACTGGGCACTCGGTGAGGCACTCGCCTTTGGCACACTGGTCAAAGGTGGCTCCAACGTCCGGCTCATGGGTCAGGACTCTCGTCGAGGTACCTTTTCGCACCGCCACGCCGCGCTCATTGATTACGAGAACGGAAACCAGTACGTGCCGCTCGCGAATCTGGATTCGCCAGCGTTCTTTACCGTGCGCGACTCGTTTCTCAGTGAGTACGCCGCCCTGGGCTTCGACTATGGGTATTCGGTCGAGGCGACGAACACCTTGGTCGCCTGGGAGGCGCAGTTCGGCGACTTCGTCAACGGGGCCGAGATCATCATCGACAACTTCCTGGTCGCCGCCGAGGATAAGTGGGGCCAGCACGCCAGCCTCACGATGCTGCTACCGCACGGCTACGAGGGCCAGGGGCCCGAGCACTCGAGCGGACGTATCGAGCGCTTCTTGTCGTTGTGCGCGCGCAACAACATTCGCGTCGCCCAGCCCACGACATCTGCGCAGTACTTCCACCTGCTGCGTAGTCAAGTGCTGCGCGAGAACATCACTCCGCTGATCGTTTTCACACCTAAGTCCATGCTGCGTGCGCAACAGACTCGCTCGAAGCTGGAGGAGTTCGAGTCAGGCTCGTTCCAGAGCGTGCTCGACGATTCGTCCGTCGAGCGCGCGAGCGTGACTCGCGTCGTACTCGCGAGTGGCAAGATCGCCCACGAGGCGATCGCGAAGCGCAACGAGATCGGTGCGCACGTCGCCGTGGTGCGAGTGGAGCAAATCTACCCGTGGCCCACCGCGCGGATCGAAGAGATCCTTCAGTCGTACGAGGCGGCCCACGAAGTCGTGTGGCTGCAAGAGGAACCCGAGAACATGGGGGCGTGGCCCTTCGTGCACTTGCGCATGCACGACCAACTCCGCGACAAGAAAGTGCGCCACGTGGCTCGAGCCGAATCGGCGAGTCCCGCCACGGGCAGCGGGCTCGTGCACGCCGCTGAGCAGGCCGACCTGCTGAAACGGTCAATCGGGTGAGCCCGCCCAAGGCCGGCCGGCTCAGGATCGTCGTCGATGGCTCGAACCTAGCGACCGAAGGGCGGACGGTACCGAGTCTCGTGCAGCTCGACGAGGCGGTGCGCTCGTTCATGGAAGAGAACCCCCACACCGAGGTCATCGTCGTCGTTGACGCGAGTTTCGAGCACCGCGTCGCCACGAGTGAGCGGGCACGTTTCAAAGAGGCTGAGTTAGCTGGCGAGATCGTGACACCGCCGGCCGGGGCGATTGGACGAGGTGACGCCTTCATCTTGAAGATCGCCCAACGCATCAACGCAGTGGTCTTGAGCAACGATTCCTTCCAGGAGTTCCACGAGGAGTACCCGTGGTTGTTCGACGCCAATCGACTCATCGGTGGCAAGCCAGTGAAGGGCGTGGGCTGGGTTTTCACGCCGCGCATACCGGTGCGGGGGGCCAAATCCGCGCGCGCGGTGAAGAAGCTCTCGCTCACCCTGCCCGGTGGTGCAACGCCGACCATCGGCACGACACTGACACCGCTCAAGGCGGTCAAGGCGGCGAAGGCCCCCAAGAAGGTAGCCAAAGCCGTCAAGGTTCCAACCAAAACCACGAAGAAGACGCCGAAGGTCGCCGACCTTGCGCCCAAACACATCGACGTCGCGCCTAAGAAAATCGCGAAGAAGACCACCGCGCCAAAGAAAGCGGCACTCAAGGTGCCCACCCCGGTAAAGAAAGTCCTCAAGGCTGCGAGCGTCGTGTCAAAGAAGAAGCCCGCTGAGCCGGCGGTGGCGCTTCGCCGGGGCCGCCATCCAGTGAACCCCGAGTCCGACTTCAGTTCGTTCAAGAACGCCCACAAGATTGGATCGAAGTTCGAGGGCGAGGTCACCGCGTTCACGAGTCACGGCGCCGTCATCAGGGTGAAGTTACGCGGCGCCAAATACGTGGAGTGTTACGCCCCCACTACGTTGCTCGGCACGCCCGCGCCGGCGCGAGCACGAGACGTCCTAAAGCGCGGCGACCATCGGACGTTCCGATTGATCACCGTGGACAGTGAGCGACGAATCGCGGAGCTAGCCCTGACGTGAGTGAACTTTCGCTCGATCCAGCCCACTGGTTGCCTCACCGGCCACCGTTCCTGCTCGTGGACGTCATGGTCAGTATCGAGCCGGGACGTCGAGCCAGCGGTGAGTGGACCCTCAATGGTGATGAGTGGTTCTTTCCTGGTCACTTCCCGGGTCGGCCCATAACGCCGGGTGTCCTGTTGCTCGAAGCGATCGCCCAGTGTGGGGCCGTGGCGGTATTGACCGATCCCAAGTACACGGGGCGCCTACCTCTCTTTGGCGGCGTCGAGTCCGCGCGCTTTCGCCGTCAGGTGCTGCCCGGCGATACTGTGCTGCTCGAGTGCGAGATGACACGTCTCTCGGCGAGAGGCGGCAAGGGACACGGTCGCGCGAGTGTCGAAGGCCAGTTGGCGGTCGAGGCGGATCTTCTCTTCGTCATTGTCGACGCGACGTGAAACTCGCCACCTGGAACGTCAATTCATTGACGGCGCGCTGGGGGCGCGTGGAATCCTGGCTCGTCGAACACGCGCCCGACATCGTGCTCATTCAAGAGACCAAGCAGTCTGACGAAAAGTTTCCGTTCGCACCACTCGCCGCACTCGGTTACGAGTCTGCTCACTACGGACAGGGCCAGTGGAACGGCGTCGCGATACTTTCAAGGGTGGGGATAGAAGACGTGCGACGCGGCTTCGGCGACGAGGACCCCGAAGCGAGACTCATTGGTGCGACGTGCGCTGGGCTGCCGGTGTATTCGTGTTACGTTCCCAACGGACGTGCGCTCGACGACCCGCACTACGCCTACAAGCTCGAGTGGCTCGCCGCCTTGGCCCGGATACTCGCCGAACGCGACCCGACCAAGTCCGTCGTGGTCGGCGGTGACTTCAACGTCGCGCCGACGGACTTGGACTGCTATGACCCGAGTCTTTTCGAGGGTGCGACCCACGTCAGCGAACCCGAGCGCGCGGCCCTTCGCGCCATCGAGGCGACGGGTTTGGTCGACCTCACGCGTCAGCTCAACCCTGGCGAACCTTGCTTCACGTGGTGGGACTATCGAAGCGGCTCATTTCATCGCGGTTGGGGCCTTCGCATCGACTTGGTCTACGTGGACGAGGTTCTGTTGCACAAGGCGACGGCGAGTTACGTCGACCGCGAGGCGCGCAAGGGTGAGAAGCCGTCGGACCACGCGCCGGTGGTCGCCGAGTTCGACCTTTAGCCGAGTCCCTTGGGTAGCACGGCTTCGATGAACATCGGGCCCGGCGTGAAGTACGAGCGCCGTAGCGCCTCGACTAACTCCTCAGCGGACGTCGCCCGCAGTGACGGCACGCCAAGTCCGGTCGCGATCGCGCAGAGGTCGAGCGGTGGGTCGTCGAGATCGAGCATGCGCTGACTGGTGGCGCCCTCTCTCGTTGCTCCGACGCGTTGACGCTCGAGGTTGAGAATGGCGTAACTTCGGTTACTCAACGCGACCACGGTCACGTCGAGTGACTCTCGAGCCATGGTCCACAGCGCCTGGGGCGTGTACATCATCGAACCGTCTGCCTCGAGGCACAGCACGCGCTCGCCACTCGCGACTGCGGCGCCCAGGGCGACGGGCAGCCCGTAGCCAATCGAGCCTCCCGTCAGCGACATCCAGCGGTGGCGCGGTCCGTGCTCGGTCGCGCCAAAGAGATGGACGCCACTCGAGATGGACTCGTCGGCAACGATCAATCCCTCGAACATCGTCGCACCCACCGCGGCGGCGAAACTCTGGCTCGTGAGCGCACCGCTGGGCGCTTGTACCTGCTCGCCGGGCTCGCGCCGGGTCACTGACGCGTTCAACTCCTTCGCCAACTCGAGCAAGGCCGTTCTCGTGTCGGCGCCCGGTGGTGCGAGCGCGATGACCGACGCCTCGGGGGCAACGAGACGACTCGCCACGTCGGGGTACGCGAAGAAACCAACTGGTTCTTTTGAACCGATGAGCACGAGCGCTTCTACGTCCTTCAGTTGTGCGATGGCGAATTCGCTCAAGTAGATGAGGCGTTCGGGAGCGGGTACACCTTCGCCACGCTCGAGGATCGTGGGAAACGTCTCCATCAAGAGACGAGCACCCGTCGCCTGGGTGATCCGTTCGGCGAGGGCGATTTGTTCGGCGTCGAGTGCGCTGCCCCCAAGGAGTATCGCCGCGCGCTTCGTGCGCAGGGCGCGCGTCGCTGCGGCGAGGTCCGCGTCGGTGATATCGAGCGGTGACGAACGTGACGCGACGGGCCACGCACTGGGTGCGTCGACTTCGCCCCAGGACACGTCTGCGGGAAGTACGAGCGTGGCGACTTGTCCGGGTGGTCCGTACGCGGCCGCTACCGCATCGGCGGCGTCGCGTGCAACGTCGTTGGGCGCGAGGGTGCGCCGTTGCCAGCCTTCGAGAGTCGAAGCGATTGACTCGATGTCGCTTTGCAGCGGTGCGTCGAAGCGCGAATGATAGGTGGCGTGGTCGCCCACGATGTTGAGCAGTGGTACGTGCGCGCGACGGGCGTTATGTAGATTCGCCCAGCCGTTGGCGAGGCCCGGACCCAGGTGCAGCAACGTGCACGCGGGTCGTGACGAGACCCGGGCGTAGCCGTCAGCCGCGCCCGTAGCGACGCCCTCGAAGAGGCACAGAATCGCGCTCATCTCGGGCGAGTCGTCGAGGCTCGCTACGAAGTGCATCTCTGACGTGCCCGGGTTGGCGAAGCAGGTATTGATGTTGTTAGCTTCGAGCGTCGCCAGCAGCGCGTGGGCACCGTTCATGGCAGGGGTCGACCGTCGAGAACTCTATAGGGATTGAGCAACTGCTGTGGGTCAAAGACGTCTTTGATTTTGCGCTGCAGAGCGAGCAGCGTGGGGTCGGTGAGCTCGAGGTAAGGAGCCTGTTTGTCGCGGCCTATGCCGTGCTCACCCGAGATGAGGCCACCGAGACCTAGCCCGAGCGAGAAGAGTTCGAAAAGCATCGCTCGGCGTTCTTCATCGTTGGCGAGGAAGACCGACATGTGCACGTTGCCGTCGCCCACGTGACCACAGCCCGTGACCAAGGCTCCGTATCGCTGGGCGATCACGCTGGCCTCGGCGAGGAAGCGAGCCACGCACGAACGAGGTACGACCACGTCAACAATCTCGTTCGCCCCCGCCGCCTTGGCGACCCAGAATGACTGCTCACGTGCTTCGATCAGTCGTACTCCTGCGGTGTGCGAAAGCACGTAGACGTCCAGGGCGCCGGCCTTCTCCAGCTCGTGGGCGAGCGCCTCGAGGTCGTTGTCGAGCTGCTCGGGCGCTCGCGTCTCGAGCACGATGATCAAGTAGGCGGCGGTCTGTTCAGCGATCTGAGGGTCGACACCAAGTGCGAGCGATGCCGCGTTGGTGATACCCGCCATAGTCACGACATCGAGATACTCGAGAATCGAGGGCTCGAGGCCCGAGGCGAGGAGAGTCGGAACAACGCGAGTGACGGCCTCGAGATCGCGAAAGGGCACGAGGATCGTAGCGGCGTAGGCCAGTTGGGGTGACAAACGTAAGGTGACCTCGGTCACCAGCGCGAGGGTGCCCTCACTGCCTACGACCAATTGCGTGAGGTCGTAGCCCGAAGAGGACTTCATCACTCGAGCACCCGTTCGCACGATGGTGCCATCGATCAAGACGAGTTCGAGTCCGAGCACGTGTTGGCGCGTCACGCCGTGTCGGACTGCGCGCATTCCACCGGCGTTCGTGTTGACGTTGCCCCCCAGTGAGGCCGAGGTCTCGCCCGGGTAGACCGGAAAGCGAAGTCCACTCGCGGCGATTTCCTCGTTCAGTTCGCGAAGCGTGATGCCGGGCTGGACCACGGCGACGTGGTCGTCCGCGTCGAGTTCGAGGAGTTGATTCATCCTCGAAAAGCTGATGACGAGACCGCCGGGTACCGGCGTCGCCGCCCCCGAGAGTCCGGTACCCGAGCCCCGGGGAGTCACGGGCACGCCGTGTCGGCTCGCGAATTTGGCGAGTTCGCTCACCTGGCGGGTGTTGCTAGGTCGCACTACGGCGAAGGGTTCGACGTGCGCCGCGTGCAGGGATTCGTCGTGCAGGTCATCGGGGTGATGGCTTCCCGCGAACGTGACGGCGTCTGGCCCCACTATCTCGAGGATTTCGTTACGGAGAGCTGGATCTTCCATTATTCGGCAACGTTAGTTCTGGCTGCGCTTGTTCGAGTTCGCGCCGGATCGCCGCGAGCTTCGCCTTGCGAGCTTCACCCGTGAGGGGGGCGTTACGTTGCTCGATCTCGCGAATGATGGATTCGATGGGGGCGAGGAAGCGTGAGGGTGCTCGGTCCGGGAAACGAGGGTCGTTTCGACCGCGGCTCCACGTGATGAGCAGCGAGTCCTCGGCACGACTGAGTGCGACGTACGCGAGGCGTTGTTCTTCGGCGATCTCGTGGGGTGCGGTGGCGTTGTAGTTGGGCAGTTGGCCTTCGGCCCATCCGATTGCGGCGACGTGTTGGAACTCGAGTCCCTTCGCACGGTGAATTGTCGAGAGGGCAACCGCGTCGCGCTGGTCGTCATCAGGGCGCCGCGTCCACGTCTCGGGTGTCGCCAGGAGGTCAGAGGCCGGTGAATGCTCCGGACCTCGTCGCTCGTAAGGAATATCGTGCGCGTCGAGGTAGCCGGCGATGAGTTCGAGTTGGGCGTTGGTGCGCGCGAGCACCGCCATTGACCTCCAGGGGCTGCCGGGCTGGTGCTTGGCGACGAGCCAGGCGGCGACGTGCTCGGCCTCTTGCTCATCGGTGTTGTAGTCACGAACCATCGGTACGTCACCCTCGTCCTTGGCCGGAGTGATGCCTTGAGCGCCCTGTTCGAGCAAGGTGTTGGCGACCGCGATGATGTTGGCGGTCGAACGGTGATTACGCGTGAGGTCGAGCACGACCGTGTCGGGCCAGGTCCGCACGATCTCCACCATGAGTTGCGGGTTCGCACCGTTGAAGCCGTAGATGGACTGATTGGGGTCGCCGACGCAGAACAGATCGGGTTCGTCGCCCGCCATGGCGCGCAACATCATGAACTGCAAGGGGTTCATGTCCTGGGCTTCGTCAACGTAGATAGACCGGTTCCGGTGGCGAAAGGAGGCGAGGACGTTGGGTTCGTCACGCAGCAGCGTGATTGCCTCACTGAGTAGCAGGTCAAAGTCAAGCACGCCACGACTGTGACAGAGCCCGACGTAACGGTCCAGGACCTCGGCGAACTGCGAAGGCGGCAGTGGCGCGTCACGGCGTAGTTTCCTTGCGTTCTTTGCGTAGAGCGCTCCGTTGAATCCCTGACTCAGGGCCCAACCAATTTCTTGTTCGAGTCGTGGCAACTGCCAGTCCTCTAGTCGTAGGTCCCCGCTCTCACGCATCTGAGTGGCGAGTGCGGCGACGAGTTTGCGGCGATTGGGCTCAATGACGAGTGCCTTGAGATGGTGATCCTCGCGGTACTGATTCACAAGCGTCAGGGCCGCTCGGTGAAAGGTGCCGGCACGAATGTCACGGATGTCAGCGCGCAGAAGACGACGACGCAGTTCGTCACCCGCCTTTCTCGTAAAGGTCATGGCGAGCACTTGATCGGGGTCAACTTGCCCCTGCGCGATGCGTCGCTGGATCCGAAGGGTGAGCACGTGGGTCTTGCCCGATCCGGCGGTCGCGCGCACCAGCAACCGGGGTGCGAGAGACATGACGGCCTCACGCTGCTCGGGCGTCAGGCCGACGAGCATGTCGTCGGAAAAGGCCGCTTGGTCACTCATAGATATCCAGACGCTACCGGTACGCGGTGACGTGGCCGTGGTCGAGGTGGTCATGTCAGTAACCTGAGAGTCATGCTGAGTGCCTACGGCGACGGGAAGATCTTTGGCGAAACCTACGGGGAAAGCCTGTACAAGGTGGTGTGGCTGCACGGTTGGGCCCGCCAGGGCCACGATTTCGCCTCAAGCGCCATTGGCCTCGCGGCCATGGGCACGAGTTCGGTCGCCCTGGACCTGCCCGGATTTGGCTCTTCACCCGATCCAACGGTCGCGGGAGGGGCCCGGGCCTACGCGCAGATGGTGATTCCGGTCCTCGAAGAGATTGCGGATGGGCCCTTGGTCCTGGTGGGTCACTCTCGCGGAGGGTGTATCGCGACGGTAATCGCTGCCACGAAACCTGAACTGGTAAAGGCCCTCGTGATCACGGGTTCACCGCTCGTTCGTCGCGACGTAGTCGCCAAAGCGCCACTTCGCTACCGGCTGACCAAGTCGCTGCACTCGCGGGGAATGCTGAGCCCCCAGAAGATGGAATCGGCGCGTCGGCGCCATGGTTCTTCGGACTATCGAAACGCCTCAGGCGTCATGCGCGACGTGTTCGTCATGATGGTGAACGAGAGCTACGAAACCGAGTTGGCGAAGGTTCAGGCGCCCATATATATGGTGTGGGGCGAAGATGACCACGAAGTCCCCGTCGAAGTGGCGACGAAGGCCAGCGTGTTCGTGAAAAGCCCTCATTCACTTCGAGTCCTGGAAGAGGTTGGTCATTTGGTGCCACTGGAAGCGCCGAGTGACCTCGTTCAGACGGTACTCGAGGCTCTGGCGTGACCGCGGCGAAGGCCGCGCTTGACGTCCTACTCGCCTTGGGGCTGGTGGCGGCGTACGCGTTTCAAATGCTGCGTTGGCTGCGAGTTCTTCAACGCGAGCACTACGAAGCGATGTCAATGTACCGGTTCCTCTGGCGCTGGTCGAATCCGCCGACGGGTTCGGCTCGAACGGCGAAGCGCTGGCGTCACCGACTGATCACGCTGATTGACGTCCTCGCCGTGGTGTTCGTCGTCACCCTCGCGCTCGACGCCGACCTCTGGGCTGTCGTGGTGACGGTACTCTTTGGTTTGTTCACGCCCCAGGGACTCTCACTCAAGGGACGCACCAGCACGCTCGACTGGACCCGACGGCTAAAGACCATTGCCGTCGTCGCTGTCACGCTTAGCGTGCTGATCGTGGCCGCCGGCCTCGTGAGCGCGCGCCCGTGGATTCTCGGCGTCCTGGTGGTGTGGTTGGTTCCCGTCGTTGTGAGCGTCGCGGCGTTGGTCCTCACGCCTTACGAGCGGCGTCTCGCGGGAAAGTACGTGGATCAAGCGGTCGCTCGTCTCGAGCGGGTCCGACCTCTCATCGTGGGTATCACTGGCTCCTATGGTAAGACTTCGACCAAACACCACCTCGCGGCGCTCCTCGGTGGGCGCGACGGCGTGGTTTCCTCGCCGCGCAGTTTCAACAATCGAGCGGGCCTCAGCCGCGCCATCAACGAGAACTTGGCCGACGGTACCAAGGTCTTCATCGCCGAGATGGGCACCTACGGGCCCGGTGAGATCGCCGAACTGTGCTCGTGGTGCCCTCCAGAACTGGCGGTCGTGACCGCCATTGGTCCGGTGCACCTAGAGCGAATGAGGAGTCTTGACGTCATTGAGCGCGCCAAGTACGAGATCACCGCGCCAGCACGCGTGGTCGTGCTCAACGTGGACGACGCACGCCTCGCGTGTTGGGTCGACCGACTCGAAGAGCGCGGCAAGAGAGTTCGCACGGCGGGTTCGTCGACGAACTCGGCGTCGGTGCGCGTCTACGACCAGGACGCGCGTTGGCACGTCAGCGTGGAGGGCGAGGACGTCGGTTCACTTGAACTGGTGACCGGACTTCAGGCGACGAACCTCGCGTGCGCGGTTGCCGCGGCGCTCGAGGTCGGTGCGAGCGTCCAAGAAGTCGTTGCCCGACTCGATTTCGTGGTGCCGGTCGCGAACCGGGCGAACGTGGCGCAGGCACCCTCGGGCGTCATGGTCATCGACGACACCTTTAACGCCAATCCCGCCAGCGCTCGCGCCGCGATCTCGATGCTGGCGAAGCTTCGGGTGCCCGGAAGGAAGTTCGTCGTGACCCCGGGACTGATCGAACTCGGCGCCACCCAGTTCGAGGAGAACTTCGCCGTGGCGACCGAGGTCAGGTCAGTCGGGGCGGGGCTGGTGGTGGTGGGACGCACGAACGCCCGAGCATTGTCGCGTGGCTACGCGGGGCCGGTCGAGCGCTTCGATACCCGAGACCAGGCCGTGGCCTGGGTCCGCTCGAGCCTCGTTCGCGGTGATGGGGTGCTGTACTTGAACGACCTGCCCGACCACTACCCTTGAGTGCTTGATGAGGGTCCAGCGAGGTAACGGTGACTAGCGGCGTACTTTTTGGGGGACCCACCCCCGAGCACGACATCTCGATCCTCACTGGCCTGCAGGCGCTACAAGAACTGCTGCGAAACGGCATTGAGGTCCAAGGTATCTACTGGACCAAGACCGGCTCGTTTCATGGCGTACCCGGTGACGTCGAGGCGGCGTCATTCCTCGACGGCTTACCCAAAGGATCGAGTGAACTGACCTTGCGCGTTGGCGAGGGCGGTGGATTCTTCGTCGCGGGCTCGAAGCTCGCGAAAGATCGACGACTCGACCTCGACGCGATCGTGCTGTGCACGCACGGTGGGCCGGGCGAGGACGGATCCCTGCAGGGCGCCCTCGATCTCGCGGGCGTGAACTACAGCGGGCCAAGCGTCGCGGGTGCCGCGCTCGGTATGGACAAGTGGGCGTTTGGTGCCCTGGTCGCGGCGGCGGGGCTTTCGACGTTGCCGCGCGCGCTGCTCGAACCTACGACGACGTCGCTGCCTTTCGAGGGTCCCTACATCTTGAAGCCTCGCTTTGGGGGATCCTCAATAGGCATCGACGTGGTGAGTGACCTCGCCACCGCGCGCGCGAGGCTCACCACGAACGTTCACCTGGCCAAAGGTTGCGTTGTTGAACCGTTTCGCGCTGATCTGACTGACGTGCAGGTGGCGCTGCGCACCTATCCGGGTTTGAGCGTGTCGGCGATAGAAAAACCACTACGACGCTCGCAGACCGCCGAGATTCTCGACTATCGAGATAAGTACGTCGGTGGCGAAGGAATGGTCTCGGCGCCGCGTGAATTGCCCGCGGTGCTCGCACCCGGACAGCGCGAGCTCGTCGAGCAGAGTGCGCGAACCATTGCAGATATTGCCTCGGTGCGAGGGGTCGCGCGCTTGGACTTCCTCTGGAACGAGAGTGAGCTGTACGTGAACGAAATCAATACGATTCCCGGGTCGTTGTCCAAGTACTTGTTCGTCGACCCGCCGGTGCCGTTCGTGACCTTATTGACTGACTTGATTGCTGAAGCCCTTGAACGACCAGCCCACCGCTACAGCGCCGCCGGCGCCGATGGTCTGGTCCTTCGCTCGGCTGGTTCGATCGCCGCCAAACTGGCGTAGGCGCGGCACTCGACTGAGCGCTTCGCTCAACGCGTCACTGTAGGGGTCCACGAGAAGTCCCTGGCGTAACGCCCAGAACGCTAGTTCGAACTGTTCGTCGAGCATCGCCTCGTGGTGCACCAGGAGCGACGCCCATTCGCCGTCTCGCTGCAACTGGGCGAAGGAGCCTTCGACGAGGAACCACTCGAAGCCCCGCAGTGCACTGGCGAGCGGCTCACCGTGCACTAATTGGAGAGCCTCGCGCGCGAAGAGGGCAGCCTCCTTGGACGGGACTTGTCGGGCCGAAGTTACCAGTGTGTGGAAGTTCTCGACGTCACTCGTCACGCCATGCGTCGTGTAAAGACCGAGCGACGTGACGGCGTGCAGCCGGCTCCCGTGCAGGTCGGCCCCGAGGCTTCGGCGAACCGCACTCGCGGTGTTGGCGAGGGTGCGAGAGGATGCGTCGACGTTGGCGTGACTGAGGACCCTCGTGCGCAGTCGCTCACCGGTGATGGGTTCGCCGCGGTGCAGGGCCAGGTACGCCACCATCTCGATGCAGCGTCGCCGCAACGTAGGGGTGAATGCTTCGGCGAGTCCGGTGATCTGGGGGTCGACGCGCAACAGTTCGACGCGCACGTCACTTTGGGTGGTGGTCTGTGCGACCGGAGCGGGCGCTGAAGTTGGCGAGAAACGAAACGAGGTTCCGGTCTTGGTGTCGGTCCTTCGTTCGATCGTGATGCAACACGCTCGCAAATCATCGTCGAGTTGGTCGGCGGACCCGAGATAGACCACGGTGGTGCTGTGGAGACTACGAGTGGCGAGTGAATGCAACAGTTCATCGACGTTGACTTCGAAGACGAGACGTCCACTGTGTAGAGCGACGCAAGACTCGATGAGATCTTTGGTTGAAGTGGCGACGTCGACGGCTAGCCGGCCACCCTCGCGGGCGAACGTGATCAAGGTTCCTTTCTCGTCATGACCCAGGACGCGCACGACGACGGCGTCGGTGCTCGACGATGGAGCCAGCGTTTCGACGTCGGGCGGTACCAGCAGGACGCCACTGGACTTCTCGCCAATGAGCGAACGCACCTGGGCGAGCAACGTGGGGTCGTAGCTTCGCAGGAGTTCAACGACGTCGTCGACGTCGTCGGGGTCTGGCTCGAACTGCTGTTGGTGGAGTTGGTCGAACCGGCGTTTGGCGACCAGCGCGAGTGGAAGACCCGCTCCGAGATCTGTGAGCGGCTCACGCATCGGTGGACGGTGGCGCTCGACGCGTCGCGTGGGAGGGTCCTCGAGCCAGCGTGACGTGGTCACGCTCGTGGCAATCGGGGCGGCGCTACGAAGTGCGGATCCGGAAGCCATCGGGGTCACGAGGAAGGGGAGAGCAGCGACCATGAGTCCCGCCAGCCAGGCGCTCCCGCTCGCGTTGAGCCGCGCGCCGTGTCGTAGGCGCACGATGTTCGTGACGAGTTGGACGAGAAAGGCCAGCCAGAAGACGCCGAGGGCCACCAGGAGTGTCCGTACCAACGTGCCGTTGGATTCGTGGCGGGTCAGCCCCCACTTGCTCGCCACCACGTAGGGCAGGAGGAAGAAATAGATGACGAGCGCAATGCCGTGCAGCGGTCCGTTGCCAAAGCGTTTTAGGGCGCCGGTGTAAGTAGCCACGTGAGTGACGCCCCCGTCGTGGCTGAGGCGATCTGGAGTTGACAACTCTCGCTGGTGAGCAGGGCGATGTAGTTGCCCACGCCGCGCATTGACGTGGGGCACTCGAGATGATTGAGACTGGGTGACGTCGTCGACAGGGTCCAGATTCCCGGACCCTGTAGAGGGATGTCGACCTCGCGAAGCGCTGAACTGACGCTGCCTTCGAGTTCGCCGTTCGCGACGTTCGTGCTCGGCACGGGCCCGGTCGGCTTGACGGTCGAGTTTGTCACGCTGACGGACGAGTTTTTCAAGATTGTCGTCGTCGCGACCGGAGGAGGCGTCGTCGATGTCACCGGCACCGTGCTTGTCGTACTCTCCCGCGTCGAGGTCGTGACGGCGCGCGCGCCGCTCTCGAGGTGGTGCCCCGCGGGAGTCGTACTCGAACCCGTCAGCGTGAAGACCAGGACGAGTAGTAGCAGAGGACTCGACCACATCAGCAGATGAGCCCCTCGGAGAGTGAAGCGTGGTTTCGTCATGGTCCTCGAAGGATAGGGGTATCAGTGGGTAATTGCTATTCACGGTGCGGGGTCCTCGGGGCGCTCTAGATGAGGTGGCGGACGGCGAAGTGTTGAAGCTCCGCCTGGAGAGATCCCGGGGCAGTTCGGTCCTCGCTCGCGAGCTCGCGAAGTGAGCGACCTTCAAAGACCCGCGCGTAGGTGATACGGGCGATTCGCTCGTATTGACTGCCCCGGAAGCTGACCAGTCGCGCGAGCAGAGGTGAGTCTTCGCGCGCGGGCTCATCATGTGCTTCGAAGTAGGACAGCGAGCGGCGAGCGGCCTTCTCCTTTAAGAGCCAGCGCCGCAGTCGTCCCCGTAGGGCGGACAAGATGTCGGGCGCGGCGTACTGGCGAGACTCACCTGACCAATCCACGAGCAGTTCACTCGCGAGACCGAGCGCCATGGTGAGCGTCTCGCTGGGATCGTCGATGATCCCCTCTCCAAAGCGGAGTTGACGGCACACCGAGACGATGCCGGGGAGCAATGTTTGCAGGAGCGCTCGGTGGATGGTCGCGTCGCCGGACTCTTCGAGCAGAGCCCGTACGATCTGGGCGCGCTCGAGAACGCAGCGACCACCGCCTCGTTCGAGGAGTTTGACCACGTCACAGAGGTCGTTGAGGGACCCGAGACCGAGACTCGGGTGGCGTGAATTCAGTATCTCGAAGGCCCTTCGCGCCTCGCTCGTGCGTCCTACGCGCGCCCACTCGCGCCGTAGCTGTCCTAGTACGTCTGATTTGGTTGTCATGGCGCCCAGTACAGGGCGCGTCGCGCACCAATTGACGACGTTCTCGGCGCTCAGGACTAGTCCATTTTTCATGACCGGCAGTGTCCCTCGCGCCACGCACTATCGCGCGCACATAGTTGCGACGTAGGCTGTTGGCATGGACATTGAAGCCTTCTACGAGCAAAACGAGGCGCGTCGCGAGAGCGCCGAATTCGAATTCGGTTCGGAATGGACCGACGCGTCGGACAACGAGTACGAGTTGTCCTGGGTCGAGGCGACCGGCGAGCTGTATTTGATGGTCGAACCCGAAGCGGACGTGAACGAGGACATGTTCGGTGACTTTTTGGTCTCGAACGAGGCCGTGAACGACCTCACCGTGGTGATTATTGCCAGAGTCCCTTCACTCGCTGGCTTGGAGGATCAACTTCTGGGTTGGGAAGACGCGATGCTCGAGGAGAACTCGCTCTCCTGGCTCTACGATCGATTTCCTCAGAAATAACTAGTTCAAGTAGGGCGACGATGAGTCGGCGACGTGGCATATTCGCGTCAGTGACGCGACGACATCACTAAGGGGCACACGTTCGGCCTCGTTGATCGTGGTCTGCAGCGCGTTCCAGCTACCGTCGATCGACGTGGCCTCGGCGGCGGCCTGCGTGCCCTTCAGGAGTTCAGCGAGGGCGGTGGCCTCTAGGTTGGCCTTCTGGGTCGGGCTCAGACTAGGTGCGCTGCTACGTTGCTCGATTGCGAGGGCTTTGTGGACGTATCGACACGATTCGCGCGCCTCAGATACGGCGCCGCCGACACCACAGGAACTGAGGGCGACGCCCGCAATCAAAAGTGGCGTGAGGATTGAGAGCGGGCGGCTCAGCCAAGCCACGAGTCGGCGGCCTGCAGCAGGAAGTCGCTGACGCTGTGCCCGCGCTCGAAGATGTCACACAGCGGGTCCTCGCCCTTGGCGACTTGACAGAGTGAGATCGCCCGGCGAGCCACGATCGAGATCCGCCGCTCGCTCGCTTCGGTAGGCGAGGCGAAAGTGTCGGTCGCGGTGACCTCGAGGGGCATTTCTATACCACCAATAGGCGCGAGGTCGATTGCCAAGCGCAACAGATCAGGGCCGTGGGGCATGGGCGGCAGGCTCCAGGTGAGAACGAGAGGAAAGTGAAATTCGTCGGGCGGGTCGACGTCGTCGGGCAGCCCGAGGACGGCGTCTTCAAAGGCGAGCAGGGTCCTTGGATCGACGTCGAGTTCGATGTGCAAGTCGATCGGACCGCCGCAGCCATCTTCGGGATGTAGGTCGACCTCCCACGCTTGGCGAAGTGAATAAGTCTCGACGAAGTGACGCTCGTCGTGCACGTGGAAACCGTGGGTAACCGCGTGATCCTTGAGGTCAGCAACGAAACCAGCGACATCAATGGCGGCCATTGCTACTCAGGATAGTGGGTAAGCCCAGTAGCGTGATTGCGTGAGCGATGACATTTTGACGTCACTTCGTGCGTGCGCACTCGAGATTGGCGAAGCCGTAAAAAACCATCGCCGACGTGGATTTTCTGGTGTTCGCGCGACGCAGTATCACCTGGACCTGGTGGCCGATGAGGTCGCACTTCGTGTCTTGGGCGGGGCGGGATTTCGAATTGTGAGTGAGGAGTCGGGCGTCACGGGAAGCGGCGAGTTGACCGTGGTGGTGGATCCAATCGACGGTTCGACCAATTGTGATCGCGGCGTGCCGTTCTACGCGACGAGTCTGGCGGTGCTGCGCGGGCAGGAACTCGTCGCCGGCCTGGTGATGAACCAGGCGGACGGCACGGTCTTTGAGGCGCAGAAGGCGAGTGGTGCCGCACGCGATGGTGAGCGCATCAGGGTCAGCGGTCAGGTTGAGGTCAACCGTTCGATCATGAGTTTCTCGGGACTACCGTCGCGGCATCTCGGTTGGTACCAGAGCCGCTCGATGGGCGCGGCGAGTCTCGAGATTTGTTTGGTCGCCGACGGCTCCCTTGACGTCTACGGCGTGGCGAGCCAGTCGGTACTCCATCCCTGGGACTACTTGGCGGGTCTATTGATCTTGCGCGAGGCGGGAGGCGTCGCGGGCGACTACTTCGGCGAGGAGCTCGAGACGTCAGCGCCAGTACTTCGCCATCCGATCTTTTGCTCGACGCCGGCGTTGTTGGATTTCATGATCGAACAAAAGCAGATCTGATACTTCGCCATGACGCCTCACGAAGCAGTGCGAGACTTCAGCGTCCCAGAAGCGCCGTGCCGTGACGCCGGGCTTCACCACAGGGTTGGCGCCACTGCAAGTTGAGCCGCCCGATTTCGCGCTCTAACTTACGCTCTACGCTGGCTCGGGATTTCCCCAAATCCGCCGAGGGCTGTTCTATCAGGATGCTGTCGAATTCTTCGTTCAGGTAGTGAAGGACCACGACGCGGTCGTGCAACTCCCCGAGGATGTTCTGCACTTGTTCGAGAGAGTTTGCGATGATCTTCGCCTGCTCACCCAGCAGCGTCGCGGCGATTGCGGCACTGTATCGCCCCTTTTTGGCGAGGATTCGAATCTCGTGTAGCTGTTCGTAAGCTGGTCGAGGTCCGCTGGCCTCGACCTTGGCCGCGAGCGTCGCGAGCGCGTCGCCGAGCCCGGTGTGGAGCATGTCGAAGGCTGGAACTTGGGCGTGACCACTCAGAGGGGGCCGTACAACAGCGTCGGTCAAAGTCGTGATTAGGTGCCGATACCGGTCTGAAGCGAGCAATCGTTGGACGTGCACAATTTCGTCCGCCTTCTGGAGCTCGAGCCTTTGGGCGAGGGTTCTGGCGAGCCACGGCGGCATGTCGCCTTGGACGTGGTCCAACATCGTGATTCTGATGTCAAGGTCGCGCGGCTTGCCGAGCGCTCGTCCGAGCCACCGGAGTTCACTGAGCAGGTGGCGAAGGGCCGCTTGATCGAAGACCGATGCTAAGACAACGAGTTCGGTGCGCAGTCGGCGCGCTGATACCCGTAATTGGTGGACTCCCTCAGGGTCCCTGCGCTCGCGTGCGCCCGGGTCGTTACGCAGCAGGTTCCCCACTTCATTGCCGAGGAGCTGTCGGACGATTTCCTCAGCCGTCATTTGTCTGTTCTCATCGCCGCGATGGGAGGCATCCATGAACGCAACCTTACGCATTCTGGGCCGCGGCGCACCTGGTGATTGAGACATCGACGCAAGAAGAGCCCTGTCTGCATTACCCAGCGTGCTTCTGAGCGTCTCGATCGGATTGACGTATCGAGAAGGTCATCGTTCTGAGGAGAAGACGTCGCGCGGAGATTTTGGGTGAGTGTGACAGTTTGTCTACGCAACCACAATCGTTATCGGGCTCGCTGCGAGGCCAACTAGGCTGGTCACCTTGCGGGCGCTTAGCTCAGTTGGTCAGAGCAGCTGATTTACACTCAGCAGGTCGGGGGTTCGAGTCCCTCAGCGCCCACCAAAAGAGCCTTACTCAAACTCCTGACCTCAGAATTGTTTGAGTCAGGAGTGGAATGCTCCACCAGTCAGAGGTCAAGAGGTCAAGAGGTCAAGTGATTATTGGATTTTACTCTAAATGACAACGATCTGAATTCGCACTTTCCCTCAAAATAACCCTCATTCGTGAGGTTTTTTTGAGGGATCATCTGACTCCTTGAGTGGAATAC
>Ga0182016_10001324_pt1 | contig 30241 bp, 24 predicted proteins | sample 712S2MmetaG_FD_120491 | JGI IMG/M metagenome (GOLD analysis project Ga0182016, IMG submission 120491) | Permafrost microbial communities from Stordalen Mire, Sweden - 712S2M metaG | ecosystem: Environmental > Terrestrial > Soil > Wetlands > Permafrost | place: Sweden: Stordalen | collected...
ACGCCCACCGGAACGGTCAGTTTCACAATCGGCGCAACGTCGCTTGGTTCAGCAGCGCTCGTCAGCGCGGCTCCTGGTACATCTACGGCAACTCTTGCATTGCCGGGAACGAATCTTGCCTTCAACGCCAACACAATTACCGCCGCGTACGTCGGCACCAGCGCCTTTGGCAGCTCGTCGGGATCGGCGACGCTGACCATCACCGGCGGACCGGTGTCAACCAACCTCACCCTGGCCGCAAGTCCGGCGAGCATCGCTTCAAGCGCATCGACGACCTTATCGGTAACTCTTACACCCGCGTCCGGCAGCACCGCCCCCACGGGAAGCATCGCGTTTTTGGTGGGCCAGGTTACGCTTGGTACCGCGACATTGACAGCCTCCGGATCCACTGCTAAAGCCGGCTTCACCGTGAACGGAACAAGTCTGGTGACGGGCGTGACCAGCATTACCGCGAGTTACGCGGGCAATAGCGCCTTCGCCGGCGCGGCAGGTTCGGTATCGGTGACGGTCACAGCGCCGGCAAAGGTGGCAACCACACTTGCCGCAACGGCGAGTCCGGCCAGCATCGCATCCACCGCAACGACTCAGCTATCCATCACAGTGACGCCCGCATCCGGCAGCACTGCGCCAACGGGCAGCATTGCCTTCGCGCTGGGCCAGACGTCACTTGGTTCGGCAACGTTGACGGCCTCGGGCTCTAGGGCGACGGCGGTTCTCACTTTGAACGGCGCGAGCCTCGCCATCGGGGCCAATACGATCAGCGCCACTTATGGGGGCACCACCGCATTTGCCGGCTCAGCAGGCTCAGCTTCGGTGACGGTTACAGCACCCGCGAAGGTAGTAACCACCCTCACAGCCACGGCGAGTCCAGCGAGCCTCGCACCCACGGCAACGACGCAGTTGTCTATATCCGTGACACCCGCATCCGGCAGCACTGCGCCAACGGGCAGCATCGCGTTCACGCTGGGGCAGACCTCGCTTGGCTCCGCGACCTTGACGGCCTCCGGCTCCAAAGCGACGGCGGTCTTTACTTTAGTCGGAAGCAAACTCGCCTCGGGCGCCAACACCATCACGGCCACCTACGCGGGCACCACAGCCCTGGCGGGTTCAACGGGTACGGTAACGGTCACCATCGTTTCAGGCTCAAAGGTGGTTGTGACGCTGGTGAAGTCCAGCAGTGCGCAACCGGGCTTCCCTCTTTCCATTTCTCTCCAGGAGACGGCCGGGGTTGCCACAACGGTGACAGGCTGGACCATGGCTGGGACCAACTTCTCATCGGTAATCCCCGTCTCTTTCGGAAGCACTAAGCTGCCGGCGAAGGGAACTCTATCGACGGTCTCGATTATCCAGTGGTCGCCGATGCCCAATCCACTGGTTGTCGTGTTTACCGGAGCCGACGCGGGAGGACAGCAATGGTCCGTATCAACCTCGATCGCGACGAAATAGCCCTAACTAACATCGCTGTTGGCAGTAAACGTGCAACCCTCGGGTCTTAGTATGTCTTTTGGAATCTATGTTGCCGGTTACGGCATTATGATTATCGGACTCGCCCTGGGGTCCTATTACTTGCATGTCGCTCCGCACTGGATTGCGGTGGGTGCTGTAGTACTCATCGGGATCGGAATCTTGTCTGGTGTGGCGAAGACCCGCCAGCGCGACCAATAAGAAAGGGCAGCCCGTCTCACGACCGGCTGCCCATCGCAAACTGCTCGCTCCGGTTAGAACTGAACGCGGAGAGCGAACTGAATGTGCCGTTCGCTACCCGCAGCAGTGCCCGTAATCTTGCCGAAGTTGGAATCTCCCAGAGTCAAATCCGGGACGTTGTATTGCGGGGTGTTGGTCAAGTTGAAGCTCTCCGCGCGGAACTGAACGCGGAATCGCTCCGTGATGGGGAAGTCCTTGAAGACAGAGAAATCCAGCGTCCGCGTGGGCGGCGCCGTGTTGCTCTGCATGCCGAGATTTCCACCCGACAGGGCCCCTGGAGCCGTCACCGCAGCGGTATTGAAATATTCGCTGGGTGTTCTGCCGCCCGCGGGCGCCGCATTCGGATTCATGCCAGGAACAGCGTCCGGGAAGCAGCTATTCTCTCCGACCTGCTGGCAACCGTTCGCGTCGAGAGTGTACGGCTGACCGGTGTGCAGAGTCAGGATTCCGTTGGTTTGCCAGTTCCCCGCGAAGATATCGACGACCTTGTTGAGGTTCCCGCCAAACTGTTTACCGCGGCCGAAGGGAATATCGTAGTTGAACCCCGTCGTAAAGTTGTGGCGAATGTCCCATGAGGCGCTCGAGTAGCTGTCGTAGGTATTCAAAGCGTTCTTGGTGCCTAATCCCGGCGAGCCGCTGAGCGTGGTGCCCGTATCCGCCAGCGCGTGACCGTAAGTATAGGAAGTGATGAACTGCAAACCGCGTGACAACCGCTTGTCGAGTTTTACGGTCATCGCATTGTAATTGCCCAAGCCGAAGCTCGACGTTCCGGAAATACCGCCAATGTCCGGAACCGGCCGCAACGCGTTGCAGTTGATGCTGGAGTTTGTGGTGTAGACCTCAGGACAGGCGTTGAAGTCAGGCTGCAGGAGCTGGTGTGAAGAGTGGTTCCCCTGATAGCCAACCTCGAGGGCCATATTGCCCGCCAGTTGCTCCTGGATGGCGAAATTCCACTTCTGAACCATCGGATTCAGGAAGTCGTTGGAAACCTCGCGGAATTGGAGTGATGAGACACCGGTGGTGGTGAACACCGTCGTTGGGAAACCGATGGCGATGCCGCCCGTTGCTTGTCCGTTGGCAAAGAACGGATCGGGTTGGAACTCGCCCACGTTGCCCGGCCTGTCGAGCTGCGGAGACTCGTTAAACGGAGCCGATTCACCGCGGTTCGGGTTGCCGCCCTGGTTTTCCTCGCCGCCGTAGAAGATGCCGTAAGCAGCGCGGATCACCGTCTTCGGACGGATATTGTAGGCAATCCCGATTCGCGGACCGATGTCTTTCTTATCCCATGGAATCAGGTACTGCGAAACGCAGCCGCGGCAAACGGTCACATTCGGAAATAGCGCCGGGTAAGTAACTGTGGTTCCGTTCACGGTCTGCGTGTATGGCGTGTTGAAGTTCGGCGGCAGCGCCGCGTTCTGGTTCGGACCGGTCGGAATCTCCAGCGTCAGTGTGTTGAAGTCGAAGTTCGATTGTCGTCCGTGTTGCTCGCCGATGGGCGACCACAAATCGTAGCGCACGCCGATGTTCAACGTGATTTTCGGCGTCAGCTTCCAATCGTCCTGGGCGTAGCCGGCCCACGCTTGCCTGGTGGAAGAGATGAAGTTGGTGGTCGAGATCTGTCCGCTGTCGATGGCTCCGAGCAGAAAGGATGCCAGCGTGTCGCCCGTATCGGCCGCGAACGTTCCGTTCAAGCCGCCCGTATCAGAGAGGGTGGAGGGATACGCCGTTTCCGTGCGGGAGAAGCCTAACTCGCCGTGAGGTTCAGGCACCTGGAAGAACGGAAATTGAATGGGCTTGAACTCGAACCCAAACTTGTAGGAGTGGTTGCCTTTGATGATGGCAACGTTCTGGATGAAGTCCCAGACGTTGTTGTATTCCTTCGTCGGCAGCCAATTGTTCGCGCCGACTTGGCTGTACGGGCCCAAATCGAATTGAGGCAATCCACCGTTGAGGGTGGTGGTTGGATCGTAGCCGCCAATGCCCAGCGCCGAGAACTCGTCCGTGCCGGAATTAGCCTGCGTGCGGGCTGTTACCAGACGGCTGAATGCCAGCCGCGTTTCAGAGATAAGAGTCGGAGACCAGACGCGCGTGTAGCTCAACTGCGCGTTGCGTCCCAGATCCTGCTCGCTGCTTCCGTTGAAATTGCCGCCATCCAGCGCGCCGGTGAAGGGCGGGATACTGGATTTCGAGGTGTTCGACCAACTGATGCTGCCGAAGATGCTGTCCTTCTCGCTGAGCCGGTAGTCGACGCGGCCATCCCCCTGATCGGTGGTCAACGCGCCAGGCGTCTCCGTGAAGTAATCGTTTTGCGGAACATTTCCGGTGACGATCGCCTGGTTTGTACCTGGCCAGAGCTTCGCGATATTCGCGGCGGCCGAATCCATCTGGCTCATCGGAATGACGTTGTTGTTGTAAGGCTGGCGAGTGTAAACCGGATTGCTGCTGGAACAGCCGCTGACGCAAGCTGTGGTGGTCGGATTATAGAGCTCGTTCTGCAGGACGGGATTCCCGGATGCGTCGGTACCGATCTGCTTGCCAAGCTCCGAAGAAAAGTTTCCCGCAATCATGGCTGCCGTCGGAATCGTATAGAATCCGCCGTATCCGAGGTTCTGAATGGTGCCGCCGCTGGTGGCGATGCGCGTGCCCTGGTAGTCGCCGAAGATAAACAACTTGTTCTTGATGATCGGTCCGCCCACCGCGGCGCCGAACTGATTCTGCTTGAAGGGATCTCTAGGCTCACCAGCGAGATTGTTCTCCCAGCGATTGGCATCGAGGTCGGTGTTCTGCAGGATCTCGAACAGGACTCCGTGAACCTGATTGGTCCCGGATTTCAAGTTCACGTCCACCACGCCGCCCGCTGCGCGCCCGTACTCGGCGTTGTACCCGTTCGTCAGAATCGTCATCTCGCCAATGGCCTCAACTGATGGGCCGATGACGAAAGACGTCTGGTTGATGAAGTCGATGACGTTCACGTTGTTATCGACGCCGTTGAGAAGGAAGTTGTTCTCTCCTGTGGAGCGGACTCCATTCGCGGAAAAGCCTCCGCCCAATGAATCGCGCGCTCCGCTTTCGGCCGGCAGAACACCAGGGGAAAGACGCGCCAGAAATGAAAAGGTGCGCTGGCCGCCGAGCGGCAGTTCGCTCACCGAGGCCTGGTTCAAATCCGCGCCCTGCGTGGTCGACTCGGTCTGTAAAAGAGGAGCGGACGCGGAAACCTCGATGGCTTCCGACGCGGTGCCGATTTGCAGAGCAATGTTCGCGGCGATGCGCTCTCCGGGGTTCACGATGATCCCCTTCTGTTCTTCCTTGCGGAAGCCTGGCGCCTCGACGGTTACGGAATAGGTTCCGGCTTTCAACAGAGGACGGGTATAGGTGCCGGAATCATCGGACACGACGTTATACGTGAGCCCGGTGGCGTCTTCTGTGATGATTATTTTCGCGTTTGCAACTGCCGCGCCCTGTGGGTCGGTGACAGTTCCGGTGATAGTTCCCAGATCTCGCTGCGCATAAGCGACGGTGCTCAACAGCAAGAAGGAGGAAATTGCAAAGATACTAAGCCTACGGAGCATAGTTTTCCCTCAAAAGCAGATTTTAAACTAACCAAAAGCAACTACGACTTGGGTTTGACGCTATCACATGTAATCGCTTGCATCAACCATTTTTCAGTTTTTTTTGATTTTTCCGTATTGCGATAATCGAGTGGAATTGTGATGAGTATCACGAGACGGCGGTTCCTTTTATCGGCTTCACTGGTTCCCGCGCTGGGCGGATCATGGTGCGGATCGATGGGTAGCGCACTGGCTGCTCCAGGTTTTTCCGAAGAGCATCACTTCCCCCCTTACCTGGTGCTTGAGAACTCTATTTCCGCAGAGGCGGCCGAATTTCCGGAGGAAACGGCCGCCATACGAATTGGGGAAGCTCTTGAGAAATCGATGCGCTCGACGCCGCTACCCGAGACGTTTCCTCTGGGCTGGCGGCAATGGGTGCAATCGCTCGGCAGCATCCGCCGCTCCCGGTTTTATGTGCTGCCCGATGGGATTGTCCGTTATGAAGTCGCCGGGGAACGCGAAGGGGAACTGCTCTACGGAACCGGGGCGTGGAGGTTGAACTGGGACGGCGAGCGCATCGTCGATCTAGCGCCCATGGAAGACCACGTCGCGTCGGCACAAGAACCTTACTTTCGTGACGTGACATCTCTCCGCTCACCGAAGCAGCTCTCCCACGGGGTGCCCTACTGGCGCGCGCATCTCGATCCGGCTTCGGGCATCGACATTTACGGCAGCAACGGTATCGCCGCTGGGGATATCGACCAGGATGGCGTTGACGAGGTTTATGTCTGCCAGCCTGGCGGGTTGCCCAACCGGCTGTACAAATTCGGTCCGGACGGCGAGCTGATCGACATCACCACGGCGTGGGGAGTGGGACTGCTCGACGACACTTCGTCGGCCTTGTTCCTCGACTTGCGCAACACCGGCCGGCAGGATCTGGTGATTCTGCGCAGCAGCGGCCCGCTGCTGTTCCTGAATGAAGGGGACAAGTTCAAATTCGTGGACGGAGCATTCCGGTTTCGAACCCCGCCGCGCGGCGGCTTTACCGGGATGGCAGCAGCGGATTTCGACCGCGACGGGAAACTGGACCTGTATCTTTGCTGCTACGTGTACTTTCAGAGCGAAGCCCAATACACCTACGCATCGCCTTATCAGGATGCCCGTAACGGGCCGCCAAACTTTCTGTTCCGCAACCGGCTGAATGCCGACGGAAGCGGATTTCTGGAAGACGCGACGGAGGAGACGGGCATGAACGAGAACAACGATCGCTTCAGCTTTGCGCCCGCCTGGTGCGACTTCAATGACGATGGCTGGCCGGACCTCTATGTAGCGAATGACTTCGGCCGCAAGAACCTGTATGTGAACAACCACGGGAAGTTTCGCGACCGGGCAGGCACGTCGGGCGTGGAAGATATTGGACCGGGGATGAGCGCGTGCTGGTTCGACTATGACAAGGACGGCAAGCCCGATCTCTACGTCGGCAACATGTGGACGGCCAGTGGACAGCGCGTGGTCCGGGACAAACACTTCGCGCCTGCGGGTACAAGCGCTCTGGAAGCAATTTACCAGCGGCACACCATGGGGAATTCGCTGTTTCGCAATCGCGGGGACGGCACGTTCGAGGACACCACGGCGCGCGAGCACGCCGGGTTCGGGCGCTGGGCGTGGTCTTGCGGCGGGCACGATCTGAACAACGACGGCGAGATGGAGCTCTTCATCACGTGCGGCATGCTGACCAATAAATCCGAGGTGGACCTGGGCAGCTTCTTCTGGCGTCAGGTGGTGGCACGCTCGCCGGCGACAGCCGCGCCTTCGGCGGCTTATGAGAACGGCTGGAACGCGATCAACCAGTTCATCCGTGAGGACTACAGTTGGAATGGCCGCGAGCCGAACGTACTGCATGTGCGGCGGGGCGATCGCTATTTTGACTTCTCCGGCGTAAGCGGGCTCGATTACGCGGATGACAGCCGCGCCTACGCGATTACGGATTTCGACGGCGACGGAAGGCCGGACATCCTGCTAAAAAGCCGGCTCGGGCCGCAACTACGAGTACTGCAGAACAACTGCGCGGGTTCGAATCAAGCCATCGCTTTTCAGCTACGCGGGACAGAGTCGAACCGCGACGCGATCGGCGCGCGGATTCGGGTGGACGGCCAGACCAAGTGGATCGACTGCGGTTCGGGCTTCCTTTCGCAGCACTCGAAGCGGATTCTCTTTGGCCTGGCCGCGGCCACAGTTGTGGCCGAAGTGGAAGTGAAGTGGCCTTCGGGGGGAGTGCAGCGGTTCTCGAATCTGGCTTCGGGACACACTTACTTCTTTGTGGAAGGCGCCTCTAAATTTGAATCCACCCCGTTCCGTGCGGCCCGGCGCATGCCGTCGAAGCCTCTGGAGGGGAACAACGAGATGCGTCTTGAGGACACGTGGTTCCTTGAACCGGTGCCGCTTCCCGAGCCGCAAAAGGGTCCGGGATTGCTCACTCTTTCGGGTGCGTGGAAATCCGACGATCAACGCCGCCAGTACGAGATATTCCGGCGTTACCTGTTCGACTGGCGCACGACGCTCTCGACTCCCATGGCGCTGTTGCTGAACGCGGCGGGAGACGCCGAGAAAGTATACGCGCGCCCTCCAACGCAGCAGCAATACGAGGAGGATCTGCGCCACCTGTCGAAGCGCTCGCCTTCGGACTCTTTGCCCTACGAGGGCTTTTATGTGAAGCCGCCGAAACGGGATTTCTTCAAATTTGGCGCGGCATTCCTATGGTCCGGCTATCCGGAACAAGCGTTGCCCTATCTGCAACAGGTGTTGCGCCAGACGCCGGCCAACCCGCGCGTTTTGAATCTGATCGGGCAAATCCATCTACTCGCGGGGCGCACGGACGCGGCTGAGAAGTCCTTTCAGGAAGCGGCTCACCACGACCCGAATGATGCGGAGGCGTGGTCCGGACTGGGAGACGTTCGGGACGCCCGGGGCGACACGGCCGGGGCTCTGAAGCTCTACGAGAAAGCGGCCGCGTTGAAGCCGGACCTGGTTTCGACGCTGCTGAACGCAGGTCTGGCCGCGGCAAAACTAGACGAACAGGGCCAAGCCGCAGACTGGTTCCGGCGGGCGCTGCGCGTGGACCCGAAATCCCCGGAAGCCGCCAACGGACTCGGATTGACCCTGGCGAAGCAAGGCGATTCCGCGGGAGCACTCCGCTACTTTCAGGATGCGATTGCACAGCGCCGCGACTATTCCGCCGCGATCAATAACTTGGGCGCTCTTTACCTGCAGCAGGGCAAGTCCAACGACGCGATCGCGGCATTCGAGTATGGAATCCAGGTAGCGCCGGATGAGGATATACTTTATTTGAACCTCGGGCGAGTCCACGCGCGTCTAGGTGACTTGTCCAAAGCTCGCCAAGTGATGCAACGATTGCTCGATCGCAAACCAGGCAATGCGACAGCGACACGCGCGCTTCAGGAACTCGCGGACCACTAATGGGAATTCGCGAGGTTGCCAAAAAGGCGAACGTATCGACCGCGACGGTCTCCCGCACCATCAACGCCGCTACCTCCGTTGACCCGGAGACCGCGGCCCGCGTATGGGAAGCGATCCGCGAACTCAGCTATTACCCCGACCTGCAGGCCCGCTCGCTGGTGTCGGGCAGGAGCCGCATTTTCGGTCTCATTGTTTCGGACATCACGAACCCTTTCTTCCCAGAGTTAGTGAAGGGATTTGAAGATGTGGCCGTCCGCCACGGCTATGAGGTGATGGTGAGCTCCACCAATTACGACTCAGCGCGGATGGCGCTGTGCGTCCGGCGCATGCTGGAGCGCAAGGTAGAAGGCGTGGCGATCATGACGTCCGAGATGGAGCCCGCGCTGATTGACGAGCTGGTGCGGAGAAAAGTACCCACGGTATTTCTGGACGTGGGCCAGGTGCACGAGTTGATCAGTAACATCCGGGTGGATTACGTTTCGGGCATCAACAGCGCGGTGGATCACCTGTTGAGCCTGGGCCATTCGCGTATCGGCTTCATTAGTGGATCTCTGATGTTGAAATCGGCGCGCGTCCGCCGCACCGCGTTTCTGGAATACCTGACGCACGCGGGGATATTGGAAGACGGCGACTTGGTTACCGAAGGCGACCATACGATCGACGGCGGCTTGAACGCCATGTCGCGGCTGCTGGAGTTGCAGAATGCGCCGACCGCGGTGTTGGCTTCCAACGACCTGACTGCGATTGGCGCCATGAGCGCGGTGCGCCGGCACGGATGGAGCGTTCCGAGAGACATCTCGGTGATCGGATTCGACGATATTCACTTTGCCGAGTTTATCGAGCCGCCATTGACCACGGTGCGCGTGTCGCGCGGGGAGCTTGCGGAGACCGCATTCCACGCGCTGCTGAACCACCATCAACCCGAGGTGGAGGGAATGCCGGCGCATGGAGTGGAATACCCCGTGACCACTACTTTCGTGGTGCGCGGCTCGACGGCCGCCGCCAGAACATCACGGTAGGGCGTAAGCCACATAACTTCCGCCGCTGGGGCCGCCTTTGCCGCCGCCGGCGCCAATTACCACATACTCCCGGCCCTTCCACTCATATACCGCTGGAGTGGCATTACCCGCCGCGGGCAGTATGGTTTGCCAGAGTAACTTACCTGTCAACTTATCGAATGCCCGGAGCTTATTGTCGCGCGTGGTTGCCGCAATGAAGTAGAGGCCACCGGCGGTAACCACCCCTCCGCCGTAGTTCTCGGAGCCGCTATCAGGCATGGTTTTCGTCAGTTCCGGGTATTCGCCAAAGGGTATCTTCCAGGCGTACTCACCAGTGTTGAGATTGATCGCATTCAATGTTCCCCAGGGCGGAGTCACCGCGGGATAACCATCGGGATCGAGGAACTTGTTATAGCCGTCCATGCCGTACTTCATCACTTCCTGGCCTTTCGCTTCCAACTGAGGACCAGTGATTTCCTTAGTCTCTCCAGTTAGTAAGTACCCTGCGATGGCATCCAGCCTGGCCGGGCCCAATGAAGCAAATGCGGGCATGCGGGAAGCGCCGCGCCGCAGCGTGGCCACAATCTCATCGCGGGAATGCCGCCGCCCGATATCGACGAGCGAAGGAAACTCCGGCGGGGTTCCGGAACGATCGGGCCGGTGGCAACCCGAGCAATGTTCGGTGTAGAGGCTCTGGCCGGTGGCCGCCCCGCTATCGGTGGAACGCGGGACCAATCGCAAGATCCAGGCCATTTCATTGGAGTTCACGTAGAAGAGGCCGGTTTCCGGATCCCACGCGCCGCCGCCCCATTCGCCGCCCCCATCGAAGCCCGGAAAGATGACGGTTCCCTCGCGGCTGGGCGGGGTGAACTGCGGGCCGCTGCGCAACTGGCGGAAGCGCTGCAATACGGCAGTGTGGGCTTCCGGAGTGCGATTGGTGAGCAGGTCTTCGGAGAGCTGCTGCCGCGCGAAGGGCGCCGGTTCGAGGGGCAGCAGCTGCTTAGGAGCCGAGGCTTCGCCATCCATGTCGCTTTGCGGCACGGCGATCTCCTGATAAGGAAACAGGGGCTTACCGGTATCGCGATCGAAGACCCAGATGAATCCCGACTTGGTGATCTGGGCAACGGCATCGACGAGGCGGCCGTCGCGACGCACCTGGATCAGGTTCGGGGCGGCGGGAAAATCTCGGTCCCAAAGATCGTGACGCACCGCCTGGAAGTGCCACAGCCGTTCGCCCGTGTCGGCCTTCAAGGCGAGCATGGAGTTGGCAAACAGATCGTTTCCGACGCGATTCGCGCCGTAGAAATCGAATGCGGCCGAACCGGTGGGGGCATAGACGACGCCGCGCTTTTCATCGAGCGCCAGGCCCGCCCACGCGTTCACTCCGCCGGTGTAGCGATAGGCGTTTTTGGGCCACGTATCGTAACCGAATTCGCCGGGCTGAGGAATGGTGTGGAAGGCCCAGCGTATTTTGCCGGTGCCGACGTCGAAGGCGCGGATGAATCCTGGGGCGGCGGGCAGATCTTCGGCGACCAGTGAGCCGACGATCAGCATATCGTGATAGACGACGCCGGGACTGGTGAGGCGGACCATGAGCTGCTGGTCATCGCGGCCGAGACCTTTGGTGAGATCGGCGCGCCAGATCTGTTTGCCGGTGCGGGCGTCGAGGGCGTACAGGAATTCGTCGATGCCGGCAAAGATGCGCGAGGTGACGCCGTCCGACCAGTAGTTGAGGCCACGGTTGCGCTGCTTGCCGCTGCGGCGCTCGCCTTTGTGCGGATCGAAATCCCAGAGAAGCTTGCCGGTGCCCGCGTCGAGAGCGACGACCCGCAAACGGGGGGTGGTGGCGTAGACGACGCCGTCGATGAAGAGGGGATTGCATTCCATCTCCGAACGTTCATATTCGTCGTGCGAATCGAACTGCCAGGCGAGCTTGAGCTGGGCCACGTTCTCGCGGTTGATCTGCTTGAGGGCGGAGTAGTGGTTATCGCTCCGGTAGGTGGGTTTGTCGGGACCCGCGGTGACATAGGTACAAATCAGGCAGGCACCGATGAGGAGCAGCAGAGAGCAGTTTCGCATGAGGATGGGTTTACAGCATTCTATCGAGGCTTGCGGCCCGAGATTACGCTAGAGTCTAAATACGTGGAACAGGTTGTGTGGCGTCCCAAAGTCACGATCACATTGATCGGGCTGAATATCGCGGTCTATGTGCTTATGACGCTCTCCGGAGTCTCGCCTACCAGCCCGACCATTGGGCAACTGCTCCAATGGGGCGCGGATTACGGGCCGCTGTCGCTGGGGCCGCAACCCTGGCGCATGTTCACGGCCGTGTTTGAGCACGCCGGCATTTTACATATCGGACTCAATATGTGGTGCCTGTGGAGCCTGGGTGGTCTGGCGGAACGGATTTTCGGGCGCACAACTTATGTGGGGCTCTACCTTCTATGCGGGATTGCGGGCAACGTGGCCAGCTTATGGTGGCATCCGAATGCGGTGGGGGTGGGCGCGTCGGGAGCGATCTTCGGTGTGGCGGGCGGGCTGATCACAGCGCTTTTTCTGGGCAGGCTGCCGATCCCAAAACAAGCTTTACGGGGGACGCTACAGAGTCTGGTGATCTTTGCGGTGTTCAATCTGGGTTTCGGACAGGTAGTGGGCGGGATCGACAACTCGGCGCACATTGGCGGGTTCGTGGCGGGCCTGGCACTGGGGGCGGCGCTTGCGCCTACTCTGACGCAGCCACGCGAGCGGAGAGTCGCGATTCGGATGACGGCGTGCGCGGTGCTTGCGGTGGTGTTGATTGCGGCTACCGTGTACCTGCGAGGCGCAGGCAGGGCCTAAAGTTCCCGCCGGATTTGTCGATCAGAATAGCTGACGCGTGACGAATGCACCAGCTCGCTCAGCATCCGAAGGCTGGCCCGCCGAAATTCCAATCTTAGTGGCCTCCGCGCTCGATAGTCTTCGCGGAGGGTCCATTGTCTTTGAAACGGGCCTGCGGGTTGCCTGGGCATCGGAGACCCTGGCATCCGTGCTTGGTGTAAAGCGCGACGAACTTGCCCGCGGTACGGACCTCATTTCGATCATTCGCCTGAGTGCTGCGATGGACACCGACTCACGGGTGCTACTTGAATCGCGACTGTTCGAAGCAGTGGAGCGCCCTGAAAGTGAAACTGCCCCAATCAAGCTCTTCAGCGTCGATCGCTCCCGGGCGTTAATTGCGGAGATTCGCAGCATTGGCGAGCAGTGTTGGATCGCAACATTCGAGGACATCACAGACCGGAATGAAGCCGAGTCGAGGCTGTTGACGTTGGCCTCGAAAGATCCGCTCACGGGCCTGGGGAACCGGGCGCTGTTTGAGAAGAGTCTGCGTTCGGCGTTGACCGGAAGTCCGGAGCCGGGGAGCACGATTTTCATTCTCGATCTGGATCGATTCAAGGCGGTGAACGACACCCTGGGTCACCCGACCGGTGATGGTGTGCTCCGCCTCGTGGCGCAGCGACTCCAATCCGCGGTGCGCGAATCGGACATCATCGGACGCCTTGGAGGGGATGAATTTGCAATTCTATTTGGCCAGCATTTTCGTCCCGCGGACGCGGTTACCTTAGCTGGGCGCATTATCGACCTCCTGCAACGGCCGTACATGGTCGGCGGACAGGTCGCGAACATTGGAGCCAGCATCGGTATCGCCGTCGCTCCACGAGATGGCGTGACCGCCGAAAGACTGATCAAGTGCGCCGATTTGGCACTTTATGAGTCTAAGGCCTCTGGAAGAAGCAGGTTCCATTTCTACGATCCGGGGATGGAAGATCGTGCGCCAGATCACCCCGCACAAGACCGTCGAGCTTTGGAACTCGAACTCCGGAAAGCGCTTCCGCTTCGCCAAATGGAGGTACATTACAAACCTCAAGTCGATATCATTTCGAAAACGCTACTTCGGTTCGAGGCAGCCGTTCGGTGGCGACACCCGACTCGCGGCCTGCTGGAGGCGACCGAATTTGCCGCGGTTTGCACCGCACTCCGTCCCGCAGTACGAGTCTCGGAATGGGCGCTTCGGACAGCGTGTCAGGATGCGGCCCGATGGCCTGGTCAAATTGGCGTTTCGGTTCGAATCGCTCCGTACTCCTTCGAGAAAGGCCGCCTACTGGATGCCGTGAGTTGCGCACTCACGCATTCCTCACTGGCGGCAAATCGCCTTGAGGTGGCAATCACGGAGGATGTGCTCTTCCTCAATGAAAGCGGCAATGAAAACGGCGTGCTGGAGATGCTGCACGGGCTGCGAGCGCTGGGAGTTCGAGTTGCCGTGGATTGCTCCGGTAGCGGCTGGACGTCATTCCGGCAGTTCGCCAGTTTCCCCTTTGACCGGGTCAATATCGACGGATCGCTTCTCTCTGGCTCCGCTGGGAATTACGAAGATCGAGCGCTTGTGAAAGCCATCGCCGCACTCGGCGCCAGCCTGGGAATGCCGACCACGGCTGACGGGATTCAAACGTGCGCCGAACTCGCAAAGATCCGTTCCGAGGGTGGTGGAGGGATAGAAGGGTATTTACCCGCCAAATGGGTCGGCTCCAGTGAGCTTCCCAACCTGATTGCCGATTTGAAAGGAGAAACATGAACGAAAAAAGTCTTCATCAGTTGGTCTATTGCAGCCGCAATCAGATCAAAGGAACTGAACCGGAGGTAGTTGACGCGGTTCAGATCATCCTGTCTTCCGCGCGCAAGAACAACGCATGCGCAGGGATCACCGGCGCCCTCCTGTTCAACGAGGGTCTTTTTGCTCAAGTGCTCGAAGGCCCGGTTGATTCCGTGGAGCAAATTTTTGAAAAAATCCAACGCGACCCGCGGCACAGCGACGTGACCGTGCTTCAGAGCAGCGCGGCCGAACGGCGCGAATTCTCGGAGTGGTCGATGGCCTTCGCGGCACGAAGCGCGAAGACGGGTCCGGGTTTCGCGATACCGGCATTCGGTGCATCACACGTTAACCCATCACTCGCCGGCAAACAGGTGCTCGCGCTTCTCCACGAACTTGTGGTTCAGGAGGATTGGATGGTCTCCTATTGAATGTTGAATGGAGCCCTAACTGCGGTAGGATTTACACATGTTTGGAAGGGTGGCGGTTGTTGTGTTCGTGTGCGCGGTGGTTGCGGTGGCGCAGGACCCGGCCGATTTGAATTTGCGCGTGGGCGTGAATCTGGTTCAGATTGATGCGGTGGTGACGGATTGGCATGGGAATCACGTCACCGATCTTGCCGCGGGCGATTTTGAATTGCTTCTGGATGGAAAGCCGCAGGTTTTGAAGGTTTTCGAACTTGTTAATGCCGCGAAGAGCGCTGCGGTAACGAGTGCTGCGCGGGCTTCGGCTATTGCGCCTCCATCGCCACAGGCTTCGATCAAGCCGGGCGATGTTCGGCGCACGGTGGTGCTGTTTGTGGATGACTTCTCGCTTCCGGCGGACCGGGTGCCTTTTGTTCGGAAGGCGCTGCACGACCTGATCGACAAGCAGATGCAGCCGGGAGACCTGGTGTCCATCGTGCGCGCCAGCGCGGGGTTGGGCGCGATGAAGGATTTCACGACCGACAAGAGCCTGCTGCGCGCGGCGGCCGACCAGGTGAAGTGGAACTCGACTGGGAAGAATACGATTTCGGCCGCGGGAGACGGGGACCATAGCACTTCGATGGCGGAGGAGGAGACGCGATTTCGCGCGGAGCATTTTGCTGCGCTTACCGTGGAATCGCTGCGGCGGCTGGTGGATGGAATGGGCGCTCTGCCGGGGCGGAAATCGGTGATTATTCTCTCCAGTGAATTTCCGCTGGCGCTCGCGGAATATGGCAACGGGCTGGGGTTGAACACGATCAACAGCGTGGCGACTCCTTCCGATCTCGGGTTGATGCAGGAACGGATGCTGCGGCTGGCGGATGCGGCCACGCGCGCTTCGGTGGTGTTCTACGCGATTGATACGAGCCTTTTGCAGACGCCGGCCGGACTCCCCGCGGCGAACTTTGGAACAACGAGCATCCTGACCAACAACGAGGCGGTGTCGCCAGGAGGCTACGGGATGTCCAGCGGCGTTGTCCTAGGCAGCGCGCCGTCTCCGATAGCCGATCCGCAGGCAGGCAATAACGATTACCGGCTGGAACGCGGCGGTGGAATCTTTCTCTCGTCGCAGACCGGTGGGTTCATGCTCTACGACACGAACGATATCGGCCGTGCGATCGGGCAGGTGCTGAACGATTCGAACGGTTACTATCTGCTGGGATTCGCTCCGCCGGAAGAGGCGTTCGAGCGCTATGGGAATGGGACGCCCAAGTTTAACAAGATCACGATCAAAGTGCGCCGGCCCGGTTTGCATGTGCGGTCGCGGTCGGGATTTTTTGGGGAATCGGGCAGCGGAGAAAGCACGCCGCCGGGGCAAGGCGGCGAACTGCTGACGGCGCTTGATTCGCCCTTTCGATCCGACGGCGTGGGCGTGGATGTGAAGTGTTCGTTCATGAAGGCGGGGCGCAACCTGCCTTCGATCCGCGCCAGCATGATTGTGCGCGCGCAGGATCTGACGCTGGAGGGTCCGGTGCAGAACAGGTCCGCGATTATCCACCTGCTGATTCGCGCGTATGGGGTGAATGGGCCGGACCTGGACCGGAGCGCGGACAAGATGCTGCGGGTGAGCCTGAACGAGGAGGGTTATCAGCGGGCATTGAAGTATGGGTTGGTTTACGCGATGGAAGTGGAGGTGGCGAAACCGGGGCCGTACCGGGTGCGGGTGGCGCTGCGGGATGAAGCCAGCGGACGCGTGGGAACGGCGAGCCAGTACCTGGTTGTGCCGAATTTGAGCGGGCATAAGTTGACGCTTTCCGGGCTGATTTTTCCAGGATCATATGGGACGGATGACGATATCGTGCCCGCGCCTTCTCCGATCGCGCTGGTTCCCGGCGGCAATGCGAAGTTTGTGTTTGAGGTATTTGGAGCGGGAGACCATGCGCGAAGTTTGCAATCGCAGGTGCGGTTATTCCGAGATGGGGCGAAGGTGTACGAAGGCCCGGTGCGTCCGCTGCAGGTGGCTTCGAAGCTGGTGCATGGGGAAGGTTTTGCCAAGGATGACCTCGGGATTCCGGCCGGGCTGGCGGCCGGCGATTACGAATTGCAGGAAGAGATTGCGGAGGAGAAGACGGGCGGGAAGATGATGCGGGCGTCGCAGTGGGCCGAGTTGCATGTGGGAGGGGATTGAGGCAGTGAATGGGTATGCTGCTCCTGTTTCTGCAGATCCTTTTTTTACAGATGATGGCGGGTGGTTTGTACGAGGATGACCAGATCCGCGTGCAAGTACCGGCAAGCTGGCACATGGCTGTTGACGGCGACGGGCAGGGAGTGATTCTGCGCAAGGACGGGTATATCCTGCGGCTCTGTACTGGCTGCGCGCAGGTGAGTGGGATTGTGGGAGGGCGCTTTAACGAGATCGCAGGGCTGGTGCAGCCCTGGTATCGAGAGGATCCGGTGGCGAATCCTTCTGCTTGCGGGCGGCCGGAGATCAGCAAAACGTCGCCGCAGATTGACCGTGTTGACTTGTGGTACCGAAGGGGCGATGCGGGCGGGGACGGTTGCCGCGAGCCGAGTACGACGGCGACGGTCTGGTACGGATCGTATTTCGCGGAGCGTTGTCCGCCGGCTGTGTCGGAGGGGCATGATTGCGGCGGTTTTTTTCTGCACAATCACTGGCTGACGGACGGGCGCGCGGACGACCCGTTTGACGAGATGGTGTTTGCGTTGACATTCGATACGAGCGATCCGGACGGGTTGCCGAAGAAGGGCGATCGGGAGCTCAATGAGATACTGCGCGACGCGAGCGCGATTGTGGCTTCGGTGCACTTCAAGAAGAAGGGTTGAGCACAGACACTGAAGTCCGTGCCACCTACGGTCCAAACTGGTGAAATGCAACTCAGTGTTCTAGACCAATCGCCGATCCCGGAGGGTTTTACCGCGGGGGATGCGCTGCGGAATTCGATTGACCTGGCGGGCGTGGCGGAGCGAGCGGGCTACAAACGCTACTGGGTCGCGGAACATCACGGGACGCCGGGGCTTGCGTGCGCGAGTCCGGAGGTGCTGATTGGTCCGATTGCGGCGGCGACTTCGAGGATTCGCGTGGGCAGCGGGGGCGTTATGCTGCCGCACTACAGTCCGCTGAAAGTGGCTGAGAATTTCAACATGTTGAGCGGGATGTTTCCGGGGCGAATCGATCTGGGGGTCGGACGCGCCGCGGGAACCAGCCCGAACGTGGCGCGGGCGTTGCAGCGCGACCGGAGGCAGCCTGCGCCCGACGACTTTCCAGAGCAACTGGATGAGTTACTGAAGCTGATCGGCCAGGCAGAGCCGTGGCTGCTGGGCTCGTCTCCGCAGAGCGCAATCTGGGCCGCCGAACTGGGTTTGCCCTACGTGTTTGCGGACTTCATCAACTCGGATGGGGCGGCGATCGCGGGGAGTTACCGGCAACGATTCCGGCCGTCGCGCTATGCGGATGCTCCGCGGCTGGCGGTGGCCGCGTGGGCCATCTGCGCGGACACCGATGAGGAGGCGGAGCGATTGTCCTCCAGCTTTCGAATGATGATGCGGCTTTTGCTGCGCGGCCGTCTGATCGCGGTTCCCACGGTAGAGGCGGCCGTGCGGTTTCTCCAGGAGGACACGATGCCGTCGCTTTATCCAGCGCGGCGGGTGATTACGGGCACGCCCGGTAGCGTACGGGGTGCGCTGGGGGCGCTGGGTGAGGAGTATGGCGCGGATGAGATTCTGATCGTGAACATTATGCATGACCATGCGGCGCGTGTGCGGTCGTATGAACTGATTGCGGGTGCGTTTGCGAAGATACAGAATTAGAGGAGAAGCTATGCTGAGCCAGGAGGAACTGCTGCAACGGATTCGTGAATTGGAGGCGGAGAACAGCGAGTTGCAGGACAAGCTGGATATGATCTATTCGATCGTCGCGCCGGCGGATGAGGAGGTCGAGGACGATGTGCTGGTGCAGATCAGTGTGAAGAAGACTAATGACGTGAACTGAAGCGCTTGCGGGCGAGTACCTTGCGGGCGAGGACCAAGAGGCAAGCAGCCGCGGCAACGGCGGCGGCGATGAAGATGATGGAGCGGTCCACAGTGCTGGAGTAGCGCGACCACTGATCGCCCACGAAGTACCCGATGGAAACGAAGGCCAGGACCCAGCAGAGTGCGCCGGCGTACGCGGCCGGCGCGAAATCGCGATAGCTCATTTTGGAGATGCCCGCGAACAGGGCAGTGAAATGGCGCGCTCCGGCCATGAAGTAGCCGAAGAAAAGAGTCCATTTCCCGAAGCGGCGAAACCAGGCTTCGGGCTTTTCGAGGCGCTGGTTGGCAAAATTATGCAGCCAGGGCCAGTGCTTTTCGAGCCAGCCGAAACCGTAGAGTCCGATGGAGAAAGAAACGGAAATTCCGCAAATGCTGCCGGCGAGCGCGGCGCCGGCGGCGGGCAGGAAGTGCAGGCGTCCGCTGTGGACGGCGATGCCACTGAGAACGAGGATGGTTTCATCCGGAATCAGCGGACCCACGATGCCGAGCATGAGGAACCCGAAGATGGCGAAGTAACCGTAGTGGGCGAGGAACTGGTCGACTTGGATCATTCATTGCGCGGTCAGAGCGAACCGGATCTCTTCCCGAATTTGTGAGACCGCGCCGGCGGGATCCGCGGCGCGCGTAACCTGACGGCCGATGACGAGATAATCCGCGCCGGCTTCGAGAGCTTCGGCGGGAGTTGCGGTACGTTTCTGATCGCCGGGGGACGCTCCACGCGAACGGACGCCAGGCGAAACGAGGATGAGGTCGGGGCCGGCTTGCGCGCGGAGGGAGACAGCCTCGCGCGGGGAGGCGATGACGCCATCGATACCAGTTTCAAGGGCCTTGCGAACCACCAGGTGTACGAGATCGCGGACTCCGCATTGATATCCGGCTTCGAGCAGATCGTCATCATCGAGGCTGGTGAGAACGGTGACGGCGAGAAGCTTGAGGAGGGAACTCTCACGGCCGGCATGGGCGGCGCGCATGACTTGCGGACTGCCGTGTATGGTGAGGAATGACGCGCCGAGGCGCGACACCTGCTCCGTGGCGCGCTTGACAGTTTCGCCGATATCAAAGAACTTGAGGTCGAGGAAGACGCGTTTGCCGGAGGCGACGAGCTCGCGGACGAAATCGGGTCCGGCGGCGGTGAAGAGTTCGAGGCCTACTTTATAGAAGCCGGCTTGATCGCCCAGGAGGCGGATGAGAGAGCGGGCTTCGCCTGGGGAATCGAAATCGAGCGCGATGATGATGGGGTCGTGATTTTGCATCAGACGATCCTCACGGGTTTTGCGCCGCGGCCGGTGACGCGGCCGATGGCGTAAGCCTTGGGGTAGGCGAGTTGGAACCCGGCTGCATCGGACTCCGGCATGGAGAGGAGCAGGCCGCCGGATGTTTGCGGGTCATAGAGGAGTTGGGTGACGGCGGGTTGCGGGGTGTTCACATATTCGACGCAGGATTCGGCGAAGCTGCGATTGTTGTTGAGGCCGCCGGGGATGGCGCCATAGGCGACGGATTCGAGCGCGCCGGGGAGGAAACGGAGCGCGGCGGTTTCGATTTCGAGAGTGGCTTCGCTGGCGAGGGCCATTTCACGCGCGTGGGCGACGAGGCCGAAGCCTGTGACGTCGGTACACCCGTGGACTTCAAAAGGGAGCATGGCTTCGCAGGCGGCGCGATTCAGTTCGAGCATGGACTGGATCGCTTCGGCGACCGAGGAAGGTTCGGAGATTCCGCGTTTGAGCGCCGTGGTGATGACGCCGGTGCCGAGCCGTTTGGTGAAGAGCAGGATATCGCCCGGGCGGGCGTTGGCGTTGGCTTTCACGCGATCCGGATGAATGACGCCGGTGACGGCGTAGCCGAATTTGAGCTCCTCATCATTGACGCTGTGGCCGCCGAGGATGGCGGCTCCGGCTTCGCGCATTTTCTCGGCGCCGCCACGGAGGATGGCTTCGACGACATCCATATCGCCGTTCGCGGGGCAGAGGAGGACGGAGAGCGCGGAGACGGGACGGCCACCCATGGCGTAGACGTCGCTGAGAGCGTTGGCGGCGGCAATCGCTCCGAAGGTGAAAGGGTCGTCAACCATGGGGGTGAAGAAGTCGATGGTCTGGACGATGGCGAGGTCCGGGGCGAGCAGGTAGACGCCGGCGTCGTCGTTGTGATCGAAGCCGACGAGGACGTTGGGATCGCTGGAGCGCGGGATGGAGCGGAGGATTTTATCGAGAAGGCCGGGCGCGAGTTTGGACGCGCAGCCGCCGGCTTTGGTATTGGCGGTTAGGCGCGGGGTGATTTGGGCGGTGCTCATGCCATTACAATCATAAGATGCGTCGTGCCATCGTTCCGTTCGGTCTGTTCCTCGCTGCCCTGATGATGTGGTTGGGGGCGCATGATCCACTCTCCGACCCGCGCCTGAAGAACGCGTTTCGCAAACAACAGGAGAACGGGTGGACCTATGTCCATCTGGAAGGCACTCCCACGCAGATCGGCTACCAGCATGGAGTGATTCTGGCAGGGGAGATCAAGGACGGCTTCGACGTGCAGCAGCTTGAGCTGACGCACGATGGGAAGAAGGACTGGAACTTTTACCGCACGGCGGCGAAGCAGATTCTGTGGCCACATATAGAGACGCAATATCGCGAGGAGCTGCAAGGGATCGCGGATGGCGTGAGGTCGCGCGGATTGAAGCTGGATGTTTGGGACATTGTGGCGCTGAATGCGGCGGAGGAGTGGTCCTATTACGTGAAGCAGTATGACAAGGCGCATGGGATTACGGATAAGAAATCGGCCGCGCCGGACCATTGCAGCGCGTTCGTGGCGACCGGTTCCTACACCAAAGACGGCAAGCCGGTGATTGCGCACAACAACTGGACGAATTATCTGGATGGGGAACGCTGGACGATAATTTTCGATGTGGTTCCGGCGCGCGGGCACCGTTTCCTGATGGATGGATATCCGGGAATGATTCACAGCGCGGACGATTTTGGAGTGAACGATGCGGGGATTGCGATCACGGAAACGACGATCGGCGATTTTGCGGGGTGGGATTCAAACGGGGTTCCGGAGTTTGTGCGGGCGCGGCGCGCGATGCAGTATGCGACCACGATCGATGAGTTCGCGGCGACGATGAAAGACGGCAACAACGGCGGCTACGCGAATGACTGGCTGATCGCGGATGTGAAGAACAACGAAGTGGCGCATCTGGAACTGGGTTTGAAGAATGTGACGCTGGAACGCACGAAGGACGGGTATTTCGTCGGCGCGAATTATCCCAAGAATCCGAAGCTGATTGCCGAGGAGACCACGTTCGACCCGAAGAACAAGAGCCTCAGCGCGAATTCCCGGCAGGCGCGGTGGGAGCAGTTGATGGCGGAGTATAAGGGCAAGATCGACGTGGCGGCGGGGCAGAAATTCCTTGCGGATCACTATGACACGTACGACCAGAAGGCGGCTGCGCCGAGCGAGCGGACGCTGGATGGAGAAGTGGACAAATCGCCGCGCGGAATGGGCGACTGGCAGCCCCCCTTCGCTCCGGCGGGCGCGGTGCAGAATAAGGTGGCGGATGCGGCCATGATTCAGGCGCTTTCGTTTACGGCGCATGCGGGACACGCGAGCGGCGACGATTTCAGCGCGAGTGAGCTGTTGAAGAATCATCCGGAGTTTGACTGGCAGAAGCCGTTATTGCGGGACTTGAAGGCGCAGCCATGGACGACGTTCGAGGCTTCGAAGACGCCGGCTAAGAACTGACGCGGCTGAAAAGCCGCATGCCCCTCTTTTGCGATGTCAGTCTGCCGGTTCCGCTGGATCAGACTTTCACTTATGCGCTGCCGCTGACGCTACGGCACAGAGTGCAGGCGGGCTGCCGGATTCTGGTTCCATTCGGCCAGCGGAATTTGACGGGCGTAGTGCTGGCGATCCACGATGACGCCCCGGAACAGAAGGCTCGGGATGCGCTCAAGCTGATTGACGAGCAGCCCGTGCTGGATGAGCCGCTGCTGGCGCTGGGCCGGTGGATCGCGGGTTATTATTGCGCGCCGCTGGGGGAAGTGCTGCGGTCGATGCTGCCGCTGACCGGGGAAGTGCGTACGGGCAAGGTGTATTCGCTGACCGATTCGGGACGCGATACGGCGCGGCAACTGCTGCTCGATTCCTCTCCAGGAGACCAGGCGGCGCAGGTGCTGGCGCTGCTGGAGCGGCGGCCCCTTTCGGCGTCCTATCTGAAGAAGAAGCTGCCGCTGGCGGGGAACGCGGTGCGGGCGCTGGAGAAGCGGGGCTTCGTCGTAGCCGAGCAGGTGCATGCCGAGCGCGATCCTCTGCGTGCGCCCAGCGAACATTTGCGGATTGAACTGGCGCGTGTGGGCGTGGGGACGGAGAAGCTTCCGAAAGCGGAACGGGAATTTCTGGCCTTTCTGGAACTGCATCCGGGTTCGCACAACCTTTTGGAATTAGAAGCGACACTGAAGAATGCGAGCGCCGCGGCGCGGTCGCTGGCCCGGCGTGGATTGGTGGCGATGAGCCGGGAACCATTGAGCGTTTTGAGCGGCAAAACCCGGCCGCCGCACGAACTGAACCCGGCGCAACAGAATGCTTTCGAGCAGATCCGGAGCGCGATTGAGAAGCATGAGTTCCGGACGTTCCTGATCCACGGCGTGACGGGATCGGGGAAAACCGAGGTGTACCTGAATGCGATCGACGCGGCTTTGGCGGCCGACCGGAGCGCGCTGCTGCTGGTGCCGGAGATCGCCCTGACGCCCGCGGTAGCCGGCCAGTTCTTCAGCCGCTTCGGGGAACGCGTGGCGATTCTGCATAGCGCGTTCAGCGATGCGGAGCGCGCCGACCAGTGGCGCCGAATTCGGGGCGGCAAAGCTCTGGTAGTTGTGGGGACGCGTTCGGGCGTGTTCGCACCAGTGCGGAATTTGGGGCTCATCATTATCGACGAGGAGCACGACGGATCTTATAAGCAAGAGGAAACGCCGCGCTATAACGGGCGGGATACGGCCATTGTGCGGGCGCAGCACGCGGGGGCGTGCGTGGTGCTCGGGTCGGCGACGCCGAGCCTGGAATCGAGATACAACGCGGAGCGCGGGAAATATACGCTGCTGGAGATGCCGGAGCGGATTCAGCAGCGGCCCATGCCGCGCGTGGATTTAATCGATATGCGCCAGGAATTTCTGGAGACGCGCAAGCAGAGCACGTTCTCGCGCGCACTGGGTGACGCGATTGAAGAACGGCTGAAGAGCGGGGAGCAAACCATGGTGCTGCTGAACCGGCGCGGCTATTCGAGCTTTGTCACATGCCGTTCTTGCGGACACCGGGTGGAGTGCGATCACTGCTCCATCACACTTACTTTCCACCGGCGCGACCGGCGGCTGCTGTGCCATATGTGTAATTTCGCGCGAAAGGTGCCGACGGTTTGTCCGCAATGCCAGAGCGAACATATCTACTTCATGGGGACTGGCTCGGAGAAGGTGGAGGAGGAACTGCATAACCTGTTTCCAGAGGCGCGGATTGCGCGGCTGGATCGCGACACGGTGACCGGGAAGCAGCATTATGAGCAAGTACTGCAAGGGTTTCGCGAGAAGAGCTTCGACATTCTGGTGGGGACACAGATGATTGCAAAGGGTCACGATATTCCGAACGTCACGCTGGTGGGGGTGGTATCGGCGGATGTGGGACTGGGGATGCCCGATTTTCGGGCGGCCGAACGGACTTTCCAGTTACTGACTCAAGTAGCCGGGCGCGCCGGGCGGGGTGACTTACCCGGCATTGTGCTAGTGCAGACGAGTAATCCGGATCATTATGCGGTGAGGTTCGCGGCGGCACAGGATTATCAAGGGTTTTATCAGAAGGAGTTACAGTTCCGGAGGTTGATGCATTATCCGCCATTTAGCGCGATGGCGAATCTGCTGGTGCGGGCGGCGAAGCAGGAGGATGCTTTGCGGATGGCCAGCGAGTTGGACCTGTATATGAAGCCGGCGCCGGAGAATATCAAGATCATGGGCCCGGCGGAGGCTCCGGTGCTGCGGATAAAGGCGGAGTTTCGGTATCAGTTTTTGATTAAGGCGGCTAGCAGGAAGGCGCTCAACGGGTTGCTGCAGAGTGCGCGGGATTTTGCGCGGGGGCGGAAGTGGGGGGCTACGGCGCTGGTGATCGATGTGGATCCTTTGACTTTGCTGTGAGAGTCAATTCAGAAATTCATCTACTTCATTTCCTGGTCGCCGGCGCCGGCATCCATATGCATATCCATTCCGGCCCACACGTCGTTGGGGGACTTTGCGCCGGGATAGACGTGAGTCATCCATCCGAAGACCACTGGAATCCAGAGTCCGTGCGCCTCTTTGCATGCCTCTTCGGTATGGATACTCCCGAGCGGGCCAAACAGCGCATGCGGCCCAGCCTGCTCTTTCATCGGTAAGCTGCGCAGTCCGCCGCAAAAATCCACATGACGGTGCCAGGTTGCGATGCTTAGCGGAGCGACTGCATTCAGTTGTTGCGGCGTCGAATCCTGCGGCGCGGTGTACATGACGCCCACGGCCTTCATGCCCTCCGGCGTGCGTTTGTAAAGGATCGATCCCGGATGATCGTAGTTCGCCTGGCGCTGCTCCAGCCGGTTGTAGCGATAGTTCGTGTAGTGGACTTCCTCGCCCAGTTTGCCGGTGGGATGAAATGGCTTGTAGCCATCTTGAAGGGCGGTGTTCACGTCGGAGTAGTGAGCAACCACGCTACTCGCGGAAGAGACGATCCGTTGGGCGCGCTGTTTGTCTTCAGGCTGAGGCTTGCCTTTGAGCGACATCTGCATGTGATTACCCATCTTCATTGACGGCACTGGAGTGTCGTCGGTCTTGCCGCCGGAGTAGCGCAGCAGCCGCTCCCACAACGGGAATTGTTGCGCCATCACGATGGGAAGAGAACCGAGCAGACAGAGAACGAGAAGCATCTTGAGATGTTTCGCCACGAAACCTCCAACGGGCCGGATATTACGAACAATGGTCGTCATCTTCAAGCATAATCTCTACGGTAATAACGGATTCCCGGTGAAACTTGTTCATCAAGGGGCGCGGCAAAATACAAGCGTGGAGCGGATCGTCCGTATTTTCAATAGCCTCGAGGAAGCGGATGCGGCTTCGCGGAGCCATATGAGTCCGCAGGAGCGCATCGAGATATTCTTCGCAATCCGGGAAAGGGCGTTCCCCGATGCCTCTGAGCAAGGATTTGAGAGAGTTTATCGAGTGCTTGAACTCGAACAATGTTGAATGCCTGATCGTTGGGGCGCTGGCGGTTTGCTGGCACGGATTTCCGCGGTATTCCGCTGACATCGATTTTTTCCTGCGCTCCACCGAGGCCAATGTTGAGCGCATGCTTCAGGCTATTCGGGAGTTTGGATTCGGCGGTTTGGATATCGCTCCCGCGGATTTGCTCACGCCTGGACGAGTGATCCAGCTAGGCCGCGAGCCAAACCGGATTGACCTTCTGACGTCTATTTCCGGGGTTGGGTTTGATGACGCATGGTCTTCTCGCGTAGAAGGCGATTGATGGACTTGCCGTCCCCTTCATAGGCCGGGAGGCGTTGTTAAGAAACAAGTCTGCCACGGGAAGAGCGAAGATCTTATTGATCTCGAGGAACTGCGAAAGCAGAAGCCGGAGTAGGCGTTTGTTACAGAAGAGGGTTGCGCCACTTCAGGCCGTGAAACCGGGAAAAATCGTTATCCGCGGAATAGAGTTCCGCTCCATGTTCGATCGCGATGGCGGCCAAATGCGCATCGGAAGTGAGATTCCCGCCGGTGCCCAAAGTCGGGAGAAGGCCACGCAGAAGGAGTAAATGGCGCGGGCCTGGGTGGACGATCGTCGCCGGCAAACTGTCCAGCCAGGAAGCAACAATGTCAAGAGCAGTATCGAGCGGCAGCGGATGGGTAAACAAACCGGGCTTGGTTGTGAGGCGTAGAAACGCGAGGAGAACGGTCCAGGGAAAGCCGACTGTTTCCTGACCGGACAATGCAGACTCCAGCCACAACTTGGCCTGCCGATTGAATGGCGCGTCGGCGTTTACGGCGTAGATCAGAAGGTTTGCATCGAGAAGGATCATTTCCGCAGGGAGAGCTTTCGGCTGAGTTCTTCATCTTCCATCCCGTTGGCGACGGACAGCGCTTTGTCCCATCGGAACTCCTGGCTTGCGCCCATCCGAAACGACTTCTGAATGAACTTGCCAGCGCGTTTGTTCTTCTCGCCGGAGAGGCCTGCGCGCGCGGCTTCATTTAGGACTTGCTTGAAGGAGATGGAACGCTCGCGCATAGCGTCTTTGATTAGTCTTTCGACGTCCGGGTCGAGAGTGACGGTCGTTCGCACGCTGCTATCATAGCATCATTGTTTTTGCTGTCATGATGCTTGCCTCCTAGGCGTCTACATGCAGCCAGTTCGCAGGTGTCATCATGGCAGAGTAGGGATTTTCCAGGATGCTTCGCTATATCACTCCGCACGGAATCTCGGTTGAGCGCACGTCTTCCAAGTCGAACTATCAGCGTGGCCTAAAGTTTCTGCTGCGGGATCTGGACCGGCACCGCGGGGTTTATCTTTCATCCGGGTATGAATATCCCGGGCGGTATTCGCGCTGGGATATCGGGTCGGCGCGGCCGCCGCTGGAGATGGTGGCGCGGGACAGGCAGGTGGAGTTCCGCCCGCTGAACGGGCGCGGGGATGCGCTGGTGAAGATGTTCGAGGCGTTTCTGCGCGAGCATCCGCATTGGGCGTCGCTGGGGATGAATGGGCGTATGCTTCACGGGGAATTGAAGCCGCTGCCTTCGTTTTTCGCGGAGGAAGAGCGATCAAAGCAGCCGTCGGTGTTTTCGATTCTGCGGGCGATTTCAGAGGAATTCCGGCATCCGGAAGACAGTCGCCTGGCGCTGATCGGCGTTTTCGGGTACGACCTTCTCTTTCAGTTCGAACCCATCGTGAAGAAGCTGCCGCGCGGGGATCAGAAAGATCTGCACCTGTTCTTCTGCGATGACATTTACTTTGCCGATCGCAAGCGCGAGCAGATTGACCGCTATCGTTATGACTTCTCGCTGGGCGATTTAACAACAAAGGGGTTGGCCAGGACGGCTGAACCGGTGGCGAGGCCAGCGAGACGGAAGGCCGGTCCGATCACCAGCGACCACACTCCGGAAGAATACATCGCCAAGGTCGAGACTGTTCGCGAAGGCATGCGGCAGGGCGAATTCTACGAAGTGATTCTGCGCCAGACTTTTCAAACGCCGTACTCGGGAACGGCCAGCGAACTGTTTCAAAAGATGCAGCACACCAACCCGAGTCCTTATGAATTTCTGCTGCAGTTGGGCGATGAGCAGTTGATTGGCGCTTCGCCGGAGATGTTCCTGCGGAGCGAAGGACCGCGCATTGAAACGTGTCCGATTTCCGGAACGGCGCGGCGGACGGGCGATCCGTTGCAAGACGCCGAAGCGATCCGGCAGCTATTGAACTCGGCCAAGGAAGAATCCGAATTGACGATGTGTACGGACGTGGACCGGAACGACAAATCGCGGGTCTGCGAACCGGGTTCGGTGAAGGTGATGGGCCGGCGGTTGATTGAATCTTACGCGGGCCTGTTCCACACGGTGGATCACGTGGAAGGGCTGCTGAAGCCGGGGTTTGATGCGCTGGATGCGTTTTTGAGTCATATGTGGGCGGTGACGCTGATCGGCGCGCCGAAGAAGGCGGCGGCGGCGGCGATTGAAAGCCTGGAGAAGAGCGCGCGGGGATGGTATGGCGGCGCCGTCGGCGCGCTGACACTGAATGGCGATATCAACACGGGCATCCTGATTCGAACGACTTACGTGCGGGATGGAATGGCGTCGTATCCGGCAGGTGCGACGCTGCTTTACGATTCCGATCCGGCGGCGGAGGAGCGGGAGACGCGTCTGAAGGCGACGGGGTTCTTCCGGATTCTGGGCGAAACGGAGAAGCCTGAGCAAGCCAGCGCCGCCGACATGCCCGGCGCGGGGTTCAAGCTGCTGCTGGTGGATCACGACGATTGCTTCATCCACACACTGGCGAACTATGCGCGCCAGACAGGCGCGGAAGTGGTTACCTACCGGTCGGGTTTTCCGGAATCGTTTCTGGATGAGATCGCGCCGGACTTGGTGTTGATCTCGCCGGGGCCGGGGCGTCCGCGGGATTTCGGAGTTCCAGAACTGGTTCTGGCGGCGGTGCGGCGCGGATTGCCGGTATTCGGCGTGTGCCTGGGACTCCAGGGTATTGTGGAAGCGTTCGGCGGCGAACTCGGTGTACTGGGATGCCCGGTGCATGGGAAGCCTTCGCGAATCCGGCATCGGAATACAGGTGTGTTTGCGGGCTTGCCGGAAACGTTTTCGGTAGGCCGCTACCACTCGCTCTACGCGCTTCGGGAGCAACTCCCTGCTGTTTTAGAGGTGACTGCGGAATCGGAAGATGGCGTGATTATGGGAGTGCGGCACCGGGAGTTAGCGGTGGAGGCGGTGCAGTTTCATCCGGAATCGATTTTGAGTTCGACGGGCGAGGTGGGATTGGCGCTGATGAGGAACGCGATGCGCCTGTTGGCGGGGAAAAAGCTGGCTGAAATAAATCAGGCTGGTTGTTCAAAACAACCAGCCTGATTGCCACAAGAGAGAGGGACGAAGAATTTAGCGGCGATAACCGAAATGGCTCCAGCCGCCAACCCCAATACCGATCGAGACAGCCGGATATCCATAGCCGTATCCGTAATTGGCTGGGTAGCCGTAGCCATAGTAATCGTAGGGATAGGGGTACGGGTATCCGTAGCCGTAATAGCCGGCGTAGGGATAGCCATATCCGCCCCAACCGAACCCGATGCCACCGTAATAGCGCCCGCCGTAGTAACCACGGCCGCCATAGTAGCCGCCACCGTAGTAGCCGCGTCCGCCGTAATTGCCGCCGCGGGCATAGCTTCCACCGTAGTTACCCCCATAGTTACCGGCATAGTGGCCACCGGAATAGCCCCCGTAATGAGCTCCGCCGCTCATTCGGGCAGATCCGCCGCCACCCCCCGCATGACCACCACCGCCGCCGCGGCCCTGTGCAAAGCACGCGGTCGCGAATGTCAAACTCAAAATACAAAAGAGAGAAAAAATCAACTTGCGCATAATGTCACCCTTGCTTCCGGTAAGGCACGTTACCTTCCACTCCAGTTCCTTCCACTCCATATGATGCGTGGCGCTCGATAAGGGTTCCCGCGTGGGTATACGATAGCTGTTTTGCCCCCATCACCATGCTTAAAGCATTTCTACTATCCGTGACGTTTGCTTCTCTCGCCTTTTCCGCCGATCCGGAAGTGGTGGTGCTGTGGCCGGGTGGCGCTCCAGGCGCGCAGGGGACGGCGCCGGAGGATATTCCGAAATACACGGTGTACCCTGCCGCTTCCCCGGTCCACACGGGCGTTGTGGTGTGCCCCGGCGGCGGTTATCAGGG